>Ga0308159_1005834_pt1 | contig 10126 bp, 13 predicted proteins | sample PhyCR1_FD_201040 | JGI IMG/M metagenome (GOLD analysis project Ga0308159, IMG submission 201040) | Phyllosphere microbial communities from UC Gill Tract Community Farm, Albany, California, United States - DLSLC.R1 | ecosystem: Host-associated > Plants > Phyllosphere > Unclassified | place: USA... | reverse complement strand
GGCACTGGTCAGGAAATTAATCGCGGCGGAAAACCCCGTCAAACCTCTGAGCGACAGCAAGTTAGCCACTATGCTATCGGATCAAGGCATTATGGTGGCGCGACGCACTGTAGCAAAATACCGAGAGTCTTTGTCAATCCCGCCTTCAAACCAGCGCAAACAGTTGGTTTGACCTCAATAGAGAAGGAAGACATTATGCAACTCAACATTACCGGACATCACGTAGATATTACCGAACCTCTCAGAGAATTCGTGAACGCAAAGTTTGCCAAACTCGAGCAGTACTTTGACCGAATCAATCAGGTTTATATAATATTGAGTGTCGAAAGAGTGCAGCAGGTGGCCGAAGCCACGCTGCACGTGAACGGAGGCGAGTTGCATGCCACCTCGGAGCATCAGGACATGTACGCCGCTATCGACGGGTTGGTTGATAAACTGGCTCGCCAACTGAACAAACACAAAGACAAACTGAAACAGCACTGATCCTTAAGACCTTTATATCGGCTCGTGTTTTTACCCAACGTTTCCGAAGCCCCTGCTTCACACACGACGGGTAAAAAGCGAGCCGTTAAATCTTTAAGGCAGACGCCAAAGTGAAAATGAGATGATTAACGATACAGCACTGCAGCTGACTTCGGTGTTAAACGCCGAATGCACGAAAAGCAACGTCCATTGCGCCAGCAAGAAACGCGCACTGGAGATCATTAGCGAACTGGCAGCCAAACAGCTGAACCTCGCGCCGCAGGTGATTTTCGATGCCGTTCTGACCCGTGAACGCATGGGCAGTACCGGGATCGGTGCTGGGATTGCAATCCCTCATGGAAAACTTGAAGAGGACACACTGCGCGCGGTCGGCGTTTTTATCCAGCTCGAGCAGCCCATTGCATTCGATGCCGTGGATAATCAGCCGGTTGACCTGCTTTTTGCCTTGCTGGTTCCTGCGGATCAATGTAAAACCCATTTACATACCCTGTCGCTGGTGGCGAAAAAGCTGGCCGACAAAGCGGTATGCCGTCGCCTGCGAAGTGCGCAAAGTGACGAAGAGCTTTACCAGATAATGACCGAAGACGAGTAAATCGCTGAAAATAGACGATTGATTTAACGAAGGAGTAAGAAACTCATGGTGCTGATGATAGTCAGCGGCCGTTCCGGTTCTGGAAAGTCCGTCGCCCTGCGTGCGCTGGAAGATATGGGCTTTTATTGCGTCGACAATCTGCCGGTGGTGTTATTGCCCCAGCTGGCTCGCGAGCTGGCTGAACGCAATACCTCGGCCGCCGTCAGCATTGACGTTCGCAATATGCCGGAAACGCCTGAAGTTTACGAACATGCCATGACCCAGCTTCCGGACAGCTTCTCGCCACAGCTGCTGTTCCTGGACGCCGATCGCAATACGCTCATCCGTCGCTACAGCGACACGCGGCGTTTGCACCCTCTTTCCAGCAAGAATCTGTCTCTCGAAAGCGCTATCGATCACGAAGCCGAGCTGCTTGAACCCCTGCGCTCCAGTGCCGACCTGATTATCGATACTTCCGAGATGTCCGTGCATGAGCTGGCGGAAATGCTGCGCACCCGTTTACTCGGCAAGCGCGAACGCGAACTGACGATGGTGTTTGAGTCTTTCGGCTTCAAGCACGGCATTCCTATCGATGCCGACTACGTCTTCGATGTGCGTTTCCTGCCGAATCCGCACTGGGATCCCAAGCTACGCCCGATGACCGGACTCGACAAGCCCGTTGCGGCCTTTCTCGACCGGCATACGGAAGTGCACAACTTTATCTACCAGACCCGCAGCTATCTCGAACAGTGGCTGCCGATGCTGGAAACCAATAATCGCAGCTATCTGACGGTCGCCATCGGGTGTACCGGCGGGAAACACCGTTCGGTCTATGTCGCCGAACAGCTTGCCGACTATTTCCGTTCACGGGGCAAAAACGTGCAGTCTCGCCACCGTACGCTCGAAAAACGCAAAGCATGAGGGTGACTCTTTTGACGGTGAAAAGTTATGTCGATTAAACAGAAAGTCGAGATTAAAAACAGGCTCGGCATGCACGCGCGTCCGGCCATGAAACTGTTTGAACTGGTACAGAGTTTCGAGTCGGAAGTCTTGCTGCGCAACGATTCCGGCATTGAAGCCGAGGCCAGCAGCGTCATTGCCCTGCTGATGCTCGACTCGCCAAAGGGTCAGGAGATTGAAATCGAGGCCAACGGTCCCGATGAAGCCGAAGCCCTCGCCGCGGTCATCAACCTGATTAATTCAGGCTTCGACGAAGAATAGTCCCGCCTCCCGCACAAAGGGCGCGAAAACGTCGCCCTCGCCTTTCGAATTCTAAATCCTGCTCAAACAGTCGATAGCCACCGCCTTGAAACAGTCGAAGTCCGGGCTAATGAGCAGTCGGCTCATCGACCGCTCGCGCACAAACGTGACAAACAGGTCATAGATAGCCATCGCCTCTTCGTAATCCGCCTTGCTTATCGCCAGCAGAAAAATCACGTGCGCCGTTTCGCCGTCGCCCCATTTGATGCCGTGCGGCGACAAAATCGTGATCACCACCGTTTTTTTCGCCAGCAAACCCAACGAGTGCGGCAGTGCGATGCCTTCGCCAAGCATGGTTGACACAATCTCTTCGCGCTCGACCACCGACGGATAAAACTCGTCATCGACATAGCCCTCCTCTTCAAGCTGCGTGCATACCCTGCGAAACAGTTGAGCCTGCGTCATCGGCTCGTCGAGGCGCATAAAGTGCCGCTTGTCGAAGAATTTCTCCAGCATATAAGGGCGCGTGCGGTCCACCAGCACCAGTTTGCCGAGCTGCTCCATCTGGTAGTCGGTCGGAAAAGGCGAAAGGACAATCACCGGCTTGTTGCGCTCCGTAACCCGCGCATTGGCGATGATAAAGTCTTCGTCAATGTGCGCGAGCTTTTCGTAATCGCGCAATGAAATCACCCGGGTAATGACGATTTGTGGAAACTTGCGGCTGATTTGCGCCTGAATCATGCGAATGGTCGAATTGCCGGTATCGCAGACCAGCATGGCCTGCGGATGGCGCTGATAGCCGATATTGTAATGGCGCTCCAGACCGACACCGATGTGCAGCACCAGAAAGCCGATTTCATTTTCACTCAGACTGTACGGCGAATATTTCCCCCAGCTCGACACCGCCGCCAGCGTGACGTCATAAGCCATGGGGTAGTGCTGCTTGATGTTGCCGAGCAGCGGATTGGGGATGTTTATCTGATATTTCACCCGCGTAATCATCGCCTTGATGTGGGTCAGCAGGTCGGAGCGCAACTGCTTGTCGCGCTGCAAGTCATAGTTATAGTTGGCGTTGATGTACGACAGGATGTAGTCGACCAGCGACTCATCGTCGTCGGCGTTGATGTCGGTCGGCAAGAGGCTCTGCACACGGCGTACGGCAATGTTGACCCGCAGATAGGCTTCTTCGGCGGCCGGAATCTCCTTGCCGACCAGCCGTTTAAGCTCGGCGGCAAGCTTCACCGAAACCTGCTTTACCGCCGGTTCCTCTTCTTCGACGTCAAAATCGGTCAAGGGATAGCCCCCGGCAATGCGTTTTACCGCCACGGCGCAGTAAAGAATCAGGTATTGCTCGCCTTCGTCGGTAAGTTGAATCGACGACGGCGCAAACAGCTGATGCATAAACTCGGTCAGCGGCTGCACGGCGTCGGCCGCCAGGCTTTCGGCTTTCAGAAAGGAGCGGGTAGGATCGTCGGGATTAAGCTGGAACAGCAAGTCGGTCAGGCAGGCGCGAATGGAAAGCTCCGCGCCATAAAGTTTCATGCCATAGCGCGGTTTGGTTTCGATATCCAGATGATAACGCGCCAGATGCTCGCGGACTTCGGGCATGTCGTTTTGCAGCGTTCCCCGACTGATAAACCATTCATCGGCCAGGTCTTCGAGTTTCAGCGAATAGGCCGACGTCAGAAAACGAATCAAGAGGCGGTTTACTCGTTCTGCGGCGGTGCGCGGTGTCGGATTGGTCGGGCGAACGGGTTGCTTGAGCAGCGAGAACAGCGCGATGTCCTCGACTTTCAGCTGATAACCACTGCCCCGATTATGAACGAAGTGCGCGCCATACTGCTGCATGATGTCATTCAGTACAGTGATGTCCGCGCGCACCGTGCGGGTTGACACGTCCAGACGTTTTGCCAGTTCGTCCTGCGGCAAGGTTTCCGTCTGTAGGGCATCGAATAATATCGCCAGTCTCTGATAGGGAAATCTCACATTAGACCTTCTATTGTCAGGGCATATTCACCATTGAGTTCCTGTTACGCTTGTAATGCAATCGCCGCCTGCTGACAACGTTTCCTTTTGCGCGACCTCTCCCCTTTTCAAAGTAAAAACGGCATCGAGAGAGGCCGTGATTGCTCAACCCAGCAGTTTTTTGACGCTCGCCAGCAGCGTTTTCACATCTTCGGGCCGCGTATTGCCGCTGACGCTGTCGATAATCGAGCTATAGATATGGGGAATGATTTTGCTGACGCCCGCCTCGAGGGCGATGTCCATAATCGGCTCGAAGTTTTGCAAATCGATACCGCCGGTAGGCTCGAGCCAGAAATCCTGTTCGGCGCAGGCACGCGCCACGCAGGCGAACTCCTCGCGGGTGGTTAATCCGCCCATCGGAAAGTATTTGACCGAACTGCCGCCCATGTCCCTGAGCAACGCGATGGCCGTATCGATAGGCACAATGCCGTCGCTTGCCTGCGAACTCAGCGGGCCGGTGGAGATTTTGACAAACCCTACTTTGCCGGTGGGCGAAACCAGTCCGTTAACGACGCTGTCATTCTGCCCCAGCAGCGCGCGGCTGGTGCCGACACCGGTAAAGACCTGATTGACGTGCTGCGGCTGCACCTGACGGGAAATCTCGCTGACCATCAACGACTGACGCGGATCGCCCGCGCCAAGCCCCACGGACAGAGCGTTGTCGATAAGCGCCGCATAGGCTTTCATGTCTTCCACCGCGCTCGACACATCGGCGTAATGCTTTGACAGCACGCCAACCAGCACATGCCCTTCGGCCGCCAGATAGATGTCGCGGGCATTTTCTCTGGAACCGGCCAGCACATTCAGACATACGCGGTCGCGGTAAAAATTGGGGCTGAGCTTCATGCTTTTTCTCCCTGGTTGCTGTCCGAACCGCCTGTGTTTCTCCCGAACAAGGCGCGGAAACGGTCGGCGACAACGATAAGCTGTTCCGCCGTTACGCTGCGCACATCGACGTCGATTTTGCCTTCATTGGCGCGATAGCCACGGAAATAGATGGCGGTGTCACCTTCTTTCAGCGCCTCGACAATGGCTTTGGTTTTCCAGCCCAGCACCGCCTCGTCAAAGGTGATTTCAGCGCGGGCGATGTCACGACCGGCACTGTCCCAGACGACGCACGCCGAAACGCCGTCAAGCGCATTCAGCCTGTCGATAAACGGCGTCATTCGCTCGACCAACTCCCGCCCCGTGATTTTAGGCTGCGTGACATAGCTCTCGATAGCCTGCGTCAGGCCGATAATGCCTTCCTTGCCGACCTTCATGGCGCGCCCGATACCGCCGGATTGCCGTTTGACCCACTCGATATACTGCGCTTTACCGAGCACCAGTCCGCTCGACGGCCCTTCAATCGCCTTGGCACCGCTGTAAATCACCAGATCGGCCCCCATTTCGTAATAACAGGTCAGGTCTTCTTCCGCCGCCGCATCGACGATAAGCGGCAGGTTGTGTGCGCGTGCGACCTGTGCGGCCTCGGCCACCGACAGCATGCTCTTCTGCACCGAGTGGTGAGACTTGATATACAAAATGGCGGCGGTGCGCGGCGTGATGGCTGCCGCAAGCTGCGCAGCCGAACATTCGTTGGCATAACCGGCTTCTCTGATTTTTCCGCCGCCCATCAGCACCATCGTGCCTACCGGCGCGCCATAGTTGACGTTATGGCCTTTCGGCAGCACGATTTCGTCCGGGATGTTCAAGGGTGCCGCGTGCAGGTTTTCCAGCAGCCAGGCATCGTCCTTGATAATCACCGCGGCCACGGACTGGGCAATGCCCGCAGAGGCGCAAGACACCACAACCGCACTCTCGACATTCAGCAGTTTTGCAATGTACGCCCCGGTCTTGTTCACCAGATCCTTCATTTCGAAGAAGTGATTCAGTCCGGTATCGACCGCCTCGGCGACGTCGGCACGCGGGGTCGAGACACCCAGAATCGTCATGCGGCCAGAGGCATTGATGACCTGTTTCAGGCCGTATTTCTCATAGATTGAAGACATTTTTTGACTTCCCTTCGTCTGTAGGTAGCGGCACACCGGCAACGATTGCCGCCAGCGGCACCAGAATGCGGTCGCCTTCGAGCGTCAGCCCTTCCGAATCGATAAACACCTGGGGCGTGTGCACAATGTCGAACAGGGTCAGATCCGCATCCGCCCCGACCTCGAGTCGGCCCTTGGCTGGCAAACGCAGCGCGTCGGCGGCGTGAACCGTCACACAGTCGATGACCTGCGCCAGCGTGAGTCCGATACCGAAGAATTTGGACATCACCGTCGCCAGACTGTGAACCGGCCCGGCGAGGCGATTGCGGCAGTAGATATCGGAGCTGATGGTGTGTGGAAGAATCCCCTGCCGAATGGCAATCTCGGCCACCGCGAAGCTGAAACTGGCCGAGCCGTGACCGACGTCGAGCAGAACGCCACGGGCCAGCGCGCGTTTTATCGAGGCCCGCAATTCGCCTTCAGCGGTGAGGATGCGATTGGGCTTGCCGTTGTAGCAATGGGTAATGATGTCGCCGGAGGTCAGCAGGTCGGCGATGTCATCCAGATTGGGCGGATTGTTGCCGATGTGCACCATCAGCGGCAGACCGGCGTTTTCCCGCTGCATCGCCTTGGCTATCTCCAGCGGTTTGATGCCGTTTTGACCGACTACGCTGCTGCTCATTCGCGCCTTCAGGCCGAGAATGAAATCGGAATGACGGGCAATCGCCTGCCGTACGCCAACCTTGTCTATCTGGCTCAGGTCCGCCAGTTCGTTTTGCGTCACGATGCCGGTACGGGCGATATTCAGAAAGGCAAAGACGTTGGTTTTGGCGTCACGGGTAATGCGGTAGAAATCATCGACGTCATTGGCACCCGTGCTGCCCGCGTCAATGACGGTGGTGACGCCGCTGCCTACGCCCACGCAATCCGGCTCGTCGTGATAGAGAGGCGATTGGGCATAGCAGTGAACGTGCGAGTCTATCCAGCCCGCACTTACCCAGTATTTGCCCTGCAAATCGTAGACCTGGGTGGCTTTGGCGTCGGCGGCGAGAGAACCTATCGCCGCCAGTTTGCCGTCGAGAACGGCGATATCGAGCAGGTCGCCCCCGGCCGTTTTTGCCTGTCTGAGGATCAGATCGAACATGGCCACGTCTCCTTGAAGTTGCCTGGATAACGGTTGATTACAGCGAAATCGGGAACAGCGCGCCTAAAATCATCGCACCCAGAATCGCGCCGCCGGTCAGGGGTTTTTTCCAGATATAGAACAGCAGCGCACCCAGCAACGCACCCAGACCGATAGGGATAGAGGCGGCCATCGCCGAGAGAATAATCAGCGGGCCGAGAAAACGACCGGTGGTGTTGCCCGCGCCCATCATCACGTCTGCGCCGTAGGTCGAGTTTCCCTGATTGATGGTAAATTTACGCGCCAGAATAATGATGTAGCCGACCGCCAGCCCAAGAATCAGGCCTGTCACCAGCGACGCAGCAAAATTGGCGACCGGAAAGACAATACCCGCGCCCAGCAGCAGCGCAGGCACGCCAAGACCGATACCGGTCTGAATGGCACCGCCGATATCGAGGATGCCGACCAGCGACCCTTCAATGATGCGGGCAAACAGAAAGCTCGCCCCGAAGGCGGCAACCGCGCCGTAGACGCCGGTGTCCATGCCGGAGCGCAGCATCGAGACAAAGGCCACTTCATTGAAAGCCCCGATGCCGTACAGGTAATACATATGCGTACCGGCAAACACGCCCGAGGAGAGTAATCCGACAAAAATCGGGAATGACCATTCGGCGTACCAGAAGCCCTTTTTGGCTTGTTCTTCCATTGTCATGTCCCCTTATTTGCCACTGAGTGAGTTATGGATGCCGTTCAGCCACGCCGGCACGTCAAGCATGAATGACTGCAACAGTTTGACGTCGAAACCGCGGAAGAAGCCGCTTAACACGAACAGCGCGATAATCGCCGCCATCATGACTTTGGTGACGTGGTTCCAGCCGCCCTCTTCGACGCCCTTGCCTATCAAAATGCCCAGCACCAGACCCGGCACGGCATTGCCCATAATCATCTGCGCCAGTCCTCCAAAGATGGTGCCCCAGAAACCGGAACGACGGCCGGCATCGATAGCGGCCAGCCAGAAGATAACGGGCATCACAGTGTTGACCAGCATATTGGCCGCAGGGACCAGCACTTTAATGGCCGTTACCTGCAACGCAGGCGGAACCGCCGAGGCGGTGGTGTTGAGAAAAGCCACCACGATCATGCCGATAATGCCCCCGGCGATCGCCATCTTGCGCGGATCATGCAGGGTGTCGGCAACGTTGCGATTTTTTATCATCAGCACCGCAGCGGCCCAGTTGGGAATGATGCGGTGATCGACGTCCTGCGTGAAGGATCCCGCCGCCACGGAAGACGCCCAGGCGTTGAAGAAGAAGCCGAGACCGAACGAGAAGTGCGACGCGGGATCCCCCTCGCAGGAATTCAGCTCGCCGAGCGTACGGAAAGCGCCCATGCCCTGTACGGTCGGCGCGTGGAACATGCGCGCGGCACCGGCCCCCACGCCGACGCCCACGAGTCCGCCGATAATCAGTGATTTAAACAAGATAATTAAAAACATCAGGTTATCCTTATAATTTAATATTCCCTCTCTTCCTCCCGCCCAACGGCGGCAAAAAGGCTCGGAAAATATTTATTTCTTGGTGAATAGGACCTGTTCGGTATTAATCACCGTCATAGTGACGGCGATATCTAATACGACGTAATAACTTCTCCTCTCCCTCGGCAGAAAAAAGAACAAGAATTTTTCGCGGGTAATTGTCTCTTCGGCGGTAATAACCTTGACGTCCTGCGGTTCGATACGCAGCAATATATTCTGCGTCGATTTAAGTACGTTTTTCTGCACCTGACTTAATGCCGAGGAAAAGGCGGCCGCCTTGCTTTCACCCTTTCCTTCCACTCTCACCGTCGACGTTAATTGCTGCTTCATTACGGCTGGCCATATTTCTTGATATAAGACTCGACCAGTTTCTGTCCCAGTTCTTCTTTATCCATAAAACCGAAACCGAGCACCGTGCAGCCTTCGTTAATGGCCGTAACCCCTTCATCGACAGAACGCATGCCGTGTTTGGCCTTGTACTTATATTTATTCTGCGCCGTGATGGCACCTGCGCCACCGCTGCCGCAGAAAGAGATCCCGAAGCTCGCGTCTTCCGCTTTCATCACGTCGCCAAGCTTCATGTCTGCCGCAACGCCCGGAATCACGATGGCTTTACCGCCCGCCGCTTCCACACCTGCCGCCACTTTCTGGCCTTTACCTAAACGATCGCCGATAACTACAATGACTTGTGCCATGGATAAACTCTCCGGATAAGAGGTGATGAAAATAAATAAAATAAGTGAAGGTGTGGACTGTCAGGAATTATTGTCTTTCGCGACCTCGAAATGTACCGACAATAAATAAGCTTCCTCAATCGGTAAATTCCCCAGTCTATTCACAACCTGCTCGGCCATTTGAATAGACTCCGCCGAGATTTCATCGAATAACGCTTTCTCGACCTCAGGCAGAGGCTCGCCGGTAATGGAACGCAGAACCATCGCCTTGACATGCGATGCCAGCATTTGCTGCTGAACATCATTGGTATAGATATTTTCGGCATTCAACATGCTCTGAATGTCCGCGAGTAATTGTTCCGTTCTTTCTGGCGCATCTTTTAAATCAAGTGCATTTTTCATAACAATCTGCTCTGCCCCTTTTACAGATGCGACTCTATTATTTCTCACGACCCTCTTTCTGCTGTTCTTACCCTACGCCCATGACAAAAAGGTGTGTAGCCGGTATTTTTCCAGTTCAAAGTGGAAATAGAGCAGACCAAGCGG
>Ga0308159_1005833_pt1 | contig 10126 bp, 10 predicted proteins | sample PhyCR1_FD_201040 | JGI IMG/M metagenome (GOLD analysis project Ga0308159, IMG submission 201040) | Phyllosphere microbial communities from UC Gill Tract Community Farm, Albany, California, United States - DLSLC.R1 | ecosystem: Host-associated > Plants > Phyllosphere > Unclassified | place: USA... | reverse complement strand
TCGCGCGCACCGATCTGCAGCGGCACGAGGTAGTTCATCAGGCCCGTCACCAGCGGCATGGCCACGAAGAAGATCATGATCACGCCGTGGGCGGTGAAGATCTGGTCGTAGTGGTGGGGCGGCAGGTAGCCCATGTTGTCGCCGAAGGCGATGGACTGCTGCAGGCGCATCATGAGCGCGTCGGCGAAGCCACGCAGCAGCATGACCAGGCCCAGGATCATGTACATGATCCCGATCCTCTTGTGGTCGATGCTGCAGATCCAGTCGTGCCAGAGCGGGCCCCACAGGCGGAACTTGGTGATGAGGGCGACCACGCCCAAGCCACCCAGCACCACGGCGATGAAGGTCCAGAGCACGATGGGCTCATGCGCCATCGGGACGGAATCCCAGCTGAGCCGACCTAGGGCCCAATGGGACACAGCGGCGGTTTGTTCAGACATATCGAGTCTCTTTGATGCGGGCCGGACCTGTTCGCACAGGCCCCGGCCCTTCGGATTTATTGTGGGGAGGCGAGGGAGCGGGGATTGCTGGCGAGCGGCTGGCCCAGGGAGGCCACCACCTGCGCGGCGTTCTCCACGGTGCAGACGTCCTGCGGCAGGTTCAGGCCGGCCGCCTTCAGGTAGGCCTCGCCACCGTTGGCGTCGATCGCCATCATGTGGTGCATGCACATCTTGCCGTCTTCGACGCAGCGGTTGAGCACCTTCTCGTAGAGGCCTTCCTCGACGCTGGCGAAGTACTCGACGGGGTTGCGCTCGCTGGGCTTGGCCAGTGCCTGGTAGGAGGTGCGGTTCAGGGGCTTGCCAGCGGCCTTGGCCTGGGCCACCCACTGGTTGAAGTCGCCTTCGCTCACACCGCGGAACTTGAACGTCATGCCCGAGAAGCCGGCACCGCTGTAGTGCGACGCCAGGCCGTGGTAGACACCGGCCTTGTTGATGATGGCGTTCAATTCGGTCTGCATGCCCGGCATGGCATAGATCATGCCGGCCAGGTCAGGCACGTAGAACGAGTTCATCGTCGAGGTGGAGGTCAGCTTGAACAGGATCGGGCGATCCACCGGCGCGGCGATCTCGTTCACCGTGGCGATGCCTTGCTCGGGGTAGAAGAAGAGCCACTTCCAGTCCATCGCCACCACCTGCACTTCCAGCGGCTTGACGTTGGCGGCCAGCGGCCGGCTGGCATCCACCCGGTCCAGCGGACGGTAGGGGTCGAGCTTGTGGGTGCCGATCCAGGTGACGGCGCCCAGCGCGATGATGATGAGCAGCGGCACCGTCCAGATCACCAGCTCCAGCGTGGTGGAGTGGTGCCATTCCGGGTCGTACTCGGCGTCGGCGTTGGTGTGGCGGTACTTCCAGGCGAACAGGCACACCAGGAAGATCACCGGCACGATGATGATCAGCATGAGCAGCGTCGCGGTGACGACCAGCTGGCCTTGCTGCGCGGCGACGTCCCCTGCCGGGTTGAGCACGACGGCCTTCTGACAGCCCGCCAGCAGCGTGGTCATCAGGGCCGCGGCAAGCCACGCGGGCCTGCGGATTTCCTTGAATTGATACATCTTGAAGACGCGCTGGACGCGCGCTTAGGTAGAAACGTGGTTACTGGATGCCTCGGAATGTAATACGCACAGCAGTTTTGTCGATTGGACATTTTGTCCACGGTCAAGCTGCCGTCAGGAACGGGCCGGGCCCGTGGCCCCGATGAGGCCGCCACGACGGAGCGGGGGGCCGACCGGATGATGCGTAGGGTAACTCCCACCCGCTTGTGAGGAAAAGTCGCCTTGTGAGACGGGGTCGATGCGCGTAGAACCTACTCATCAAAGCGACAGGAGGTTTTACATGAGTGGACTCGCAGCCACTGCTGGCGTGCCAGCAGGAGAATTCAATGATTCGGGATCACTCTCACGTGCCGATACCCATGAGGACGTCACTCCCAGCGAGATCGCCGTCGGCGTGATCATCGGGCGCTCGTCCGAATATTTCGACTTCTTCGTCTTCGGGCTGGCCTGTGTGCTGGTGTTCCCGTCGTTCGTCTTTCCGTACCTGTCACGGCTGGACGGCACGCTGATGGCGTTTGCTGTCTTCTCCCTGGCCTTCATCGCCCGGCCGGTCGGTACCGCCATTTCCATGGCCATCCAGCGCCGCTGGGGGCGGGGCACCAAGCTGACGGTGTCTCTGTTCCTGTTGGGCGCAAGCACGGCCGGCATGGCCTTCCTGCCCAGCTACAACTCCATCGGCAGCGCCGCCATCGTGGCGCTGGTCGTTCTGCGCATCAGCCAGGGCCTGGCGCTGGGCGGCACCTGGGACGGCCTGCCGTCGCTGCTGGCCATGTCCGCGCCCAAGGAGCGCCGCGGCTGGTACGCGATGGTCGGGCAACTGGGTGCTCCCATCGGCTTCGTGCTGGCGGCCAGCATCTTCGCGTATCTCTACAGCAGCCTGAGCGTGGCCGAGTTCCTGGAGTGGGGCTGGCGCTTCCCGTTCTTCGTGGCTTTTGCCATCAACGTGGTGGCACTGTTCGCCCGGCTGCGCCTGGTGGTCGGTCAGTCCTACGCCGACCTGATGCAGCAGCGTGAACTGGAGCCCGTGAGCGTGACCCGCCTGATGCGTGACGAGGGCCGCAACGTGGTGCTGGGCGCCTTCGCCGCGCTGGCCAGCTTCGCGCTGTTCCACGTCGTGACGGTGTTCCCGCTGTCGTGGATCTCGATGTATTCGGAGCAGTCCATCTCCCATGTGCTGGGCGTTCAGATCTTCGGCGCCTTCTGCGCTGCCGGCGCAGTGATGCTGTCGGGCTGGCTGGCGGACCGTTACGGCCGGCGCAACACGCTCGGCGTGATGGCCGCGCTGATCGGCGTTTTCAGCGTGCTGACGCCCATGATGCTGCAGGGCGGCACGACCGGGAACAACATCTTCATCATCGTCGGCTTCATCCTGCTGGGGCTGTCCTATGGCCAGGCCTCCGGCACGGTCACGGCGAACTTCTCGCCGGGCTACCGCTACACCGGCGCGGCCCTGTCGGCCGACATGGCCTGGCTGTTCGGCGCCGCGTTTGCACCGCTGGTGGCCCTGGGCCTGTCCGCCAAGTTCGGCTTGGCCGCCGTCAGCGTCTACCTGCTGTCGGGCGCGATCTGCACCCTGCTGGCCCTGCGCATCAACCGGTTGATCGAGCGCCGCGAGTGACGCTGTAAAGCGCCGGGGATCGGTAGGGTCCGATCCCGGGCGCACCGCAAGCAGATCGCTATTATTTCCATAGCTGCCTGCGCTGGATTCGTCAGGGTTTCAAAGCCGATGTGTTTTGAAATCCCGGAGTTTCTAGCGCAGGCAGCTCTGTTTTTGGTAGCGTTTGAGGCAGTGCAAATGGCGGTGCCAACGCCAACGCCAATGCCGGTGCCAACGCCGGTGCAGGTATGGCATGAAGTGGATAAAGCAGTGAGCCCCGAGGCGACGCAGGTGATCGCGATACGCGCGCCTGCTGAATTCCCCAGTGGACGATGGGCGCCCGGGCAGCGGAGCCTGCGGGAGTGACCTAAGTCACCCAGACAAAAGGCGTCCCGGCCCGGCGCGAATGCCGCAGGCACCCTGCGCAGACTACTCTTTCGGGCTGAACCCGATCGTCAGGGACGACGGTACGCGGCCGTCCACGTCGCGCGGCAGCGTGTCGGTCTTCTGCAGCGCACGTATCACGGCGTCATCCCAGGCCTTGTTGCCGCTGGACTGGGTGATGCGCGTACCGACAATCGTGCCATCGGGTGCCGCGCGCACTTCCACCTCCGTGCGCGGGTTGCCGGAGACGACGTCCGGATAGACGATGTTCGGACGCACTTTCGCCGCCACCTTGCCGCCATAGCTGCCCGAGGGGCCCGAGCTGCGCTGTGCGGTGCCGGTGGCCGTTTCGCCGCCGGTGGCGCCGGCCAGGCCTTGCAGGCGAAGCAGGTTTTGCTGGCGCTGCGCCTCGATGCGCTTGGCTTCCGCCTCGGCCTTCTTCTTGGCCTCGGCCTGCTGCTTCTGCGCTTCCGCCTTCTTCTGGGCTTCCGCCTGCTTCTGCGCCTCGGCTTGCGCCTGCTGTTGCTGCTGCTTCTTCTTTTCCTGTTCGGCCTTTTCGCGGCGCTCCTGTTCGCGCTCGGCGCGTTCCTTCTCGGCCTTGTCGCGCTGGGCTTTTTCCTTTTCCTTGTCTTTTTCCTTCTGCAGGCGTTCCTTCTTCTCCTGCTCCAGCTGCTGCTTGCGCTCGCGTTCGCGCTTGTCCCGCTCGGCCTGCTGCTGGCGTTCCTTCTTCACCTGTTCCAGGCGCTTCTTCTCGCGCTCGATGGCGATGTCCGCCTCGCGCGTGTCCGGCTCCACCTGCCGCGGTGGCGGTGGTGGCGCAGGCGCGGGAGGTGGAGGGGGCGGCGGCGGTGGAGGGGGCGGCGGCACCGGCGCCGGGGTCGGCTGGGGCTGGGGCGCTGGCGCAGGCGTCGGCTCGGGGGTGGTGAGCCGTGGCGCGGCCTGCTGCGGCACGGCGGACCAGAGTTCGGCCTCCACGGCCGGCCGGTCCGCGCTGGTCTTCCAGTTCACGCCCCAGGTCAGCGCGCCGATCAGCGCGGCATGCGCCAGCACCGCCAGGGCCACGGCACGCAGACGGCCGGGCGGGCGGGGCGGGGCAAACTGGTCGCGATCGTCTTGGGCGTGCATGCGGAGCGAAAGGAAGGGCGGTTCTGAAGCGATAAAGGAAAAGCGTGGAAGTCCGAGGCCGCAGCGCAGTCAGCGAAACGCGGCTGCGCCGGGCGGTGGCGTCAGCCGCCGGCCTTGACGGACAGGCCCACGCGCTGCACGCCAGCCTTCTGCAGCGAGTCCATGGCTTTCACCACCGACTCGTACGGAACGGTCTTTTCGGCAGTGATGACCACGGCGCTGCCTTCGGGCTGTCCGGACTGCCAGCGCTTGGCGGCGTCGCCGATCTCCCGCTGGGAGAGCGTGCGGGTCGCGTCCTGTGTCTTGAGCTGCAGCTGCCCGTCCTTGCCAACGATGATCTGGGCCACGGCCGGTGGCTGCTTGGACGCCTTGCCCACCGTGGGGACGTCGATCATGCCGGGGGTCAGCATGGGGGCGGTGACCATGAAGATGATCAGCAGCACCAGCATCACGTCGATGAACGGCACCATGTTGATTTCGTTCATCGACCGGCGGCGGCTGCCGCTGCGCGAGGCCATTGCGGGCATGCGGGGCTCCTCGTGATCAGTGGCCGGAAGCCGAACCGGGCTGGGCGCCCAGGTTGCGCTGCAGGATGTTGGAGAACTCTTCGATGAAGGTCTCCTGGTGGGTCGCCACGCGGTCGATGTCGCGGGCGAAGCGGTTGTAGGCGACCACGGCGGGAATGGCAGCGAAGAGGCCGATGGCGGTCGCCACCAGCGCCTCGGCGATGCCCGGCGCCACGTTGGCGAGCGTGACCTGCTCCATGCCGGCGAAGCCGGTGAACGCGTGCATGATCCCCCAGACCGTGCCGAAGAGGCCCACATAGGGCGACACCGAAGCCACCGAGCCGAGGAACGAGAGGCTCGACTCGATCACGTCCATCTCCCGCTGGAAGCTCGCGCGCATGGCGCGGCGGGCGCCGTCCAGCAGCGTGCCGGGGTCGGTGATACGGCGCTCGCGCAGCTTTTGGTATTCCCGCATGCCGCTCGCGAAGATGCGTTCCATGGGGCCGGCGTTCTTCGAGTTCTGCGCAGCGCCTGCGTACAGGTCGTTCAGGCTGGTGCCCGACCAGAACTCGCGCTCGAAGTCGTCGTTCAGCGAGCGCACCCGCTTGAGGGCGAACAGCTTGCGGAAGATGGCCGCCCAGCTGGCGATCGAGACGCCGATCAGCAGCAGCATGACGAACTGCACCACCCAACTGGCGTTGAGCACCAAACTGACGATCGACATGTCTTGCGAATTCATGGTCTTGAGAGTGTTTCCAGAAGGGATGCAGGGATGCGCGCGGGACGGAGCGTGTCCGCCTGAACCCAGCCGATGCGGACCGTGCCTTCACACAGCAGCACCGGGCCGGACTCGCTGGTTTGCTCTGTTTTCAGGAGCGCCTGCTGGCGTATTGTCAGGCAAGCCCGTCCGCAATCCAGAACGGCCGCCGTAACAATCAGTTCATCGTCCAGCCGGGCGGGTTTCAGGTAGCGCAGCTGCGCGTCCACTACGACGAACATGCCGCCCGTGAGTTCCCGCAGCGCCTGCTGGCCCAGGCCCAGCGAGCGCAGCCATTCGGTGCGCGCGCGCTCGAAGAATTTCAGGTAGTTGGCATAGAAGACGATGCCGCCGGCGTCGGTGTCTTCCCAGTAGATGCGCACGGGCCATTCGAATGCCATGACGGAATGCCTTGCCGTTCGACGGGGCGGGAGCCGGTCAGCCGATCACCGAGCGCAGGCGGCGCACGGCCTCCTGCAGCTGCGGCATCGAATTGGCCGTGGAAAAGCGCACGAAGCGCGCCGTGTCGGCTGTGCCGAAGTCGCGCCCGGGCGTGATAGCCAGGTGGGCGCGCTGCATCAGGGCGAAGGCGAAGTCCCAGCTGCCTTGCACGCCCAGCCGCTCGGCCGCCCGGCTGCAGTCGGCCCAGGCATAGAAGGCGCCGTCGGGCGCCACCGGCACCGGCAGGCCCAGCGACTCCAGCGCGGGGATGAAGAAGTCGCGGCGGGCCTTGAACTCGAACCGCCGCCGCTCGTACTCGGCGATGCTCTCGGGCTCGAAGCAGGCCAGGGCGGCATGCTGGGCGATGGTGGACGCGCAGATGAAGAGGTTCTGCGCCAGCCGCTCCACCACCGGCACCATGGCATCGGGCACCACCATCCAGCCCAGGCGCCAGCCGGTCATGTGGAAGTATTTGCTGAAGCTGTTGATGCTGACGATGTTCTCGTCCAGCGCCAGGGCCGTGCGGCCGAAATCTTCGCCTGCCGCGCCTTCGGCATAGGAGAGGCCCAGGTAGATCTCATCGACCAGCGTGACGCCGCCGCGCGCCTGCACCACGTCATGGATGCGCCGCAGCTCATCGGCCGCGACCGACGTGCCGGTGGGGTTGGAAGGCGAGGCCAGCAGCACGCCGCGCGTCTTCGGCCCCCAGGCGGCTTCCACCTTGGCTGCGCTGAGCTGGAAGCGCTCTTCGGCGGTGGTGGGGATCAGCACCGCCCGGCCTTCCGCCGCGCTCACGAAGTGGCGGTTGCACGGGTAGCTCGGGTCGGGCATCAGGATCTCGTCGCCCGACTCGATCAGCGCCAGGCAGGCCAGCTGCAGCGCCGCCGAGGCGCCCGCCGTGATGACGATGCGCCGCGCGGGCACCTGCACGCCGAAGCGCTGCGCATACCAGCCGCTGATGCGCTCGCGCAGGGCGTCCAGGCCTAGCGCGTGGGTGTATTGCGTGGTGCCGGCGCGCACCGCCCGGTCGGCCGCTTCCTGCACCGGCGGTGGTGCCGTGAAGTCGGGCTCGCCGATGTTCAGGAAGATCATCGGGTCGGCGCTGCCGGCCACGCTGCGCGCCAGGGCCTGGGCGGCCTTGGCGACTTCCATCACGTAAAACGGTTCGATGCGCTCGGCGCGGGAGGAGAACTTCATCGGTGCGCGGTTCCTGCCCGCGAGGGGCGGGCGCAGTGGGCTGGCGCGGCGTCGGCGGGCCGGTGCCCGTCCGCCGTGCCTGGCCCGTCAGTCGTTCGTGGGCGCGGATGCAGCCGGATCGGCCGGTGCGTCGGCCGGCGGCGCGCTGCCGTCGTTCCTGTCGTTCCTGTCGCGGCGGTCGCCCTTGTCGGCAGCCACTTCCATGGCGCGCAGCTGGGGTGCCAGACCGTTCAGCACGCCGTTGACGTACTTGTGTCCGTCCGTGCCGCCGAACTCCTTGGCCAGCTCGATGCACTCGTTGATGACCACACGCCACGGCACGTCCGGGCAATGCTGGAATTCGTAGACGCCGATCCACATCGCCGCATGCTCGATGGGCGAGATCTCGGCCATCTTGCGGTCCAGCTTGGGCTCGATCAGCGCGTCGAGCGAGGCGGCCGTCTCGATGCAGCCGTGCAGCAGCGCGTCGTAGTGCGCCGAGTCGGCCTTGTGGAAGCCGGCCAGGTCGCGCGTGAAGGTGTCGATGGCCGTGGCGTCGTTGCGGCCCACCAGGTACTGGTAGAGCGCCTGGAGCGCGAATTCGCGCGCGCGGCTGCGGCCCGACTTGGAAGCCGCCTTGCGGGCGCCGGTGCTGGTGGTGCCGGTGCGCGCCTGGCGCGGCGGGCGCTTGTCGCCGAAGTTCGAAACGCTCAAGACAGTTCCTCCAGCAGGTTGGCCATCTCCACCGCCACCCGCGCGGCGTCCACGCCCTTCTCGGTCTGGCGGGCGATGGCCTGTTCCATGTTCTCGGTGGTGATGATGGCATTGGCCACCGGCACGTGGTATTCCAGCGCAATGCGCGACACGCCCGCGCCGGATTCATTGGCCACCAGTTCGAAGTGGTAGGTCTCGCCGCGGATGATGCAGCCCAGGGCGATCAGCGCGTCGTATTCGTCGCGCTCGGCCAGGGCCTGCAGCGCCACGGGCACTTCCAGCGCGCCGGGCACCAGCACGTGGTGGATGTGCTTTTCCTGCACGCCCAGCGCGATCAGTTCCGCGCGGCAGGCGGCCGCCAGCGTGTTGGTGATGCTCTCGTTGAAGCGGGCCTGGACGATGCCGATGTGCAGCTTCTTGCCGTCCAGCTTGTCCGCCGTTCCTTTGTCTGCGCCAAACATGTTCTTTATTCCTTGGGGATGTATCCGGTGATCTCGAGGCCATAGCCGGCCACGCTGGGCATGCGGCGCGGCTGTCCCATCAGCTGCATGCGGGTCACGCCGCATTCGCGCAGGATCTGCGCGCCGATGCCGTAGGTGCGCAGGTCCATGCGGCCGCGCTCGGGCGCGTGGGCCGACTGGGCCTTGCCTTCGAACTGGGCCAGCAGCTGGCTGCCCGATTCGCCGCAGTTGAGCAGCACGGCAACGCCGTAGCCCTGTTGGCTGATGTACTGCAGGCTGGTGTCCAGGCCCCACGAATGCATGGCGCGGTGCACTTCCAGCGCGTCCAGCACCGACAGCGGCTCGTGCACGCGCACGGGCACGGTGGCGTCGGCCTGCCATTCGCCCTTGACCAGCGCCAGGTGCACCGACTGGCTCGGGCCGTCGCGGAAGGCGTGGGCGGTGAACTCGCCCCAGGCGGTCTGCAGCGTGCGCGTGCCCACCTTCTGGACCAGCGATTCGTGGCGGCTGCGGTATTCGATCAGGTCGGCAATGGTGCCGATCTTCAGGTGGTGCTCGGCGGCGAAGGTCTGCAGATCGGGCAGGCGGGCCATGGTGCCGTCGTCCTTCATCACCTCGCAGATCACCGCGCTCGGGCTGCAGCCGGCCATGGCGGCCAGGTCGCAGCCGGCTTCGGTGTGGCCGGCGCGCATCAGCACGCCGCCATCCACCGCCTGCAACGGGAAGATGTGGCCGGGCTGCACCAGGTCGCTGGCTACCGCGTTGGGCGCGACAGCGGCCTGCACGGTGCGGGCCCGGTCGGCGGCAGAGATGCCGGTGGTCACGCCTTCGGCCGCCTCGATGGAGGCGGTGAAGGCCGTGCCCAACTTGGTGCCGTTGCGCGGCACCATGGGAGGCAGGTTCAGCCGTTCGCAGCGCTCGCGCGTCAGGGTGAGGCAGATCAGGCCGCGGCCGTAGCGGGCCATGAAGTTGATCGCTTCCGCGCTCACATGGTCGGCGGCCAGCACCAGGTCGCCTTCGTTTTCGCGATCTTCCTCGTCGACCAGGATGACGATGCGCCCGGCGCGCATGTCGGCCACGATGTCTTCGACGGGCGAGATGGCCACGGGCGGGAGGGGGGTGTTCATGACGGGGGGCTTTCGAGAGGGCCGCACGGCCGGGGTGCGGCGCGTGTTCCCGGCGGGCGGCGGCCGGCTCGCGCGGGGAGCCACCCAAAGAACAGGCGTCGCGGCAGGGCCGCACGGTGCGGGAGCGCTGCGCTCCCGTGAAGCGGGCGATTCTATTCCAGCGAGCCGGCCCCTGCAGTGGGTGCGGGCCAGCTGCCGGGTCAAATGCCCTGCGGTTCGAGGCGCAGGTCGCTGGCGGGGTAGGCCACGCAGGGCAGCACGCAACCCTCGGCCTGCTCTTCCCGGG
>Ga0308159_1005831_pt1 | contig 10128 bp, 6 predicted proteins | sample PhyCR1_FD_201040 | JGI IMG/M metagenome (GOLD analysis project Ga0308159, IMG submission 201040) | Phyllosphere microbial communities from UC Gill Tract Community Farm, Albany, California, United States - DLSLC.R1 | ecosystem: Host-associated > Plants > Phyllosphere > Unclassified | place: USA... | reverse complement strand
TACGCTAGCCAGCACGCTGGCAAGCTCCGCTATCCCTCTCCCCTATCCAGGGGAGAGGGATAAAGGGGGAGCATCAATGTCAATCCGCATCAAATGGTCAGGTGAAGGCCGCGCCGTCCGTCCTGTTCGACCGGCATAGCATCCGCGCCCTCGGCGATCAGGATCCGACCGTCGCCCGGCGGAAGCAGCAGGGTCATGCCGCCCTCCCCTTCCCCGTCGCACGACTGGGCGACGACGACCCGCTCCGCATCGGCCTGGCCGGTCAGATGCCAGCGCGTGACCGGGCCATGGCCGTCACCGCTATCGTCCATGCCTGTCCAGCGAATCGCACCGGTCGAGGGCGGGAAGAGCCACAGCCCTCGGCGATAGGGCTCGGGCCGCCAGCCGCCCCGGGCGAGATCGACCAGCATCGCCGATCCGCCCCGCGCGAACAGCGGCGGCGGGCCATCGAGCGGTGCCGCGACATCGGCCGTCACGCCACCGGCAAAACGCTCGCCGGTCCAGACATGGACCCATTCCGCCCCGCTCGGCAGTTGGACGAAGCGGCGCTCCGCCCCTTCGTCCATCACCGGCGCGGCAAGGACGTCCGATCCCAGCATATGCTCGTCGCGTTCTCCCCAGCTTGCCGGGTCCTGCGGGAAGTCCGCCCAGAGCGGTCGGACCATCGGCTCGTAATCGGCGTGATAGCGGTGCAGCAGGTCGTAGAAGAACGGGATCAGCGTCTGCCGCAACGCCATCAGGCGGTGCATCGCGGGCAGCACCTCCGGGTACATCCAGGGCTCGTTGACCGTGCGATCGTCATTCCAGCTATGAATGCTGAAGCGGGGCATCAGCACCCCCGCCTGTACCCAGCGGATCAGCAGTTCGGGCGACGGCGCGGGGCCGGAAAAGCCGCCCACGTCATGCCCGCTGTTCGACACGCCCGACAGCGCGAGGCCGATCGACTGGCGCGCATTGTAGCGGATCGTCTTCCACGCGGTCCGGTTGTCGCCCGACCAGGTCTGCGCATAGCGATGCAGCCCCGCCATGCCCGAGCGGGTGACGACATAGGGCCGGGTATCGGGGCGCGCGACGACCTGCGCCTGACGAGAGGCGCGGGTCATCAGGATCGGCTGGACCGGGCGCATCTCCGACGCCGGGCGGGGCTGGCCGAAGCCGTCGACCATCGCACGGGCGTCCCACAGCTCATATTCGTTATTGTCGTTCCACGTTGCCTCCATGCCATGGTCGAGCAGTGCCGACGTCACCTGATCGCGCCACCACGCCGCCGCCTGAGGCTTGGTCATGTCGATATAGCTGCCGACTTCATCCCAGAATTGCGCCTCGACCGGCTGACCGTCCGCGTCCGCGACGAAGAGTCCGGCGGCCGCCACCTCGTCATAGCGCGGGTGGCTGCGCAGCAGGGCGGGCTTGATATTGGGAACCAGACGGACACCCGCCTCGGCATAGGAGGCGATGAAGGCAGCGGGATCGGGGAATTTGTCGCGGTTCCAGTGGAAGACGTACCGCTTGTCGCCGATCGAGGTGTAGCCCGACGACAGGTGGAAGGAGGTGCAGCCCAGATCGTGCCGCTCGCACAACGCCAGAAAACCCGCCATCTGCGCCGCCGCGTCGGGCGCATCGGTATAGGTCATGGTCGACCCCGAATAGCCCAGCGACCAGCGCGGCATCAGCGCTGGACGTCCGGTCAGCCAGGTAAAGCGCCGCGTCACCGCCAGCGGGTCCGGCCCGGCGATGATCCAGCGATCGACATCTCCTGCGTCCGCCACGACATGACGGTACAGGCCGTGATAATTGTCGAGTTCCTGCCCCAGGTCGAAGGTGACGTCGGCGACCGTGTCGTAAAACTCGCCGTGGCACCGCCCCTCGGCATCGGCGACCAGCAGATAGGGGATCGACTTGTAGAGCGGATCGCTCGTCTCGGCATCGAAACCCATCGGGTCGACATTGGTCAGCCGAAAGCGCCGTCCGGCCCGGTCGGTGTCGCCGGTGCGGTCGCCCAGTCCAAAAAAGCGTTCGCCCGGCATCCGGGCGGCATAATGATGCGCGCGACCATCCCACCAGCCAAAGTCATAGGCCTGGGTCGGGCGGTCCTGCGTGATGACGTGCCAGCCCTCGCTCGCCCGCTGCTCCCAGCACCCGTGCAGACCATCGAGGGTCAGGGTGACGCGAAGCCGCTCGGTCGCGATGGTCAGGATGCCCTCCGCTTCCTCGCAGGTGAAGTCGGGGCAGGCGAAGCCCGACACGTCCATCCGGTCGCGTCCTGGCTCGGCGATATCCTCGGCTCCCGGCGCGATGGCCCAGCTCGGCGGGCTGGTCACGCGCCCCTCGGCCAGCAACAGCAGGCGCATCACGTCCTCCTCCAGCACGAAGAGATACGCGACCGCGCCGGTATCGGCGGTCAGGGTCAGAAATCCGCGCGAACGTCCGGTGACGGCAAAGCGCGGCGGCTGGGAAAGGGTGGCGCGCCTCATCGGCCGGGCTCCTGGGTCACGGGGTTGGTGGCGAACGGCGTCAGCCGCCGGATGAAGATGATGAGCACCGCCGCCCCGATCAGGTCGAAGACCGCGAGCACGGCAAAGAGCGGCGCATAGCCGACCGTATCGGCCAGTTGCCCGATCAGCAGCGAGAAGAGCAGCCCGCCGATCCAGCCCGCCTGGCCGATAAAGCCATTGGCGGTGCCGACTTCTGCAGGCGCGAACACATCGGCGGACAAGGTGTTGATCAGGCCGGAGATCATCTGATGCGCAAAGCCGCCGATGCAGAACAGCGCGATCGCGGTATAGGGACTGGCGGCCAGCCCGATACACCCCGGCGCGATCATCAGCACCGCGCCCAGCGCCACGCCCGCCACGCGCGACGGGATCAGCGTGACGCCACGCTTCATCAGCCAGGGCGACAGATAGCCGCCCAGAATGCCGCCGACATCCGCCGCCAGGAAGGGCAGCCAGGCGAACAATGCGATCTGCTTCAGGTCCATGCCGCGCTCGCTGGCGAGGTAGAGCGGGATCCAGAAGCTGAAGGTCTGCCAGGCCGGTTCGGCCAGGAAGCGCGGCACCGCGATCACCCAGAAGCGAGACGTGCGCAGGATATCCTTCGCCTTGGCGCGCTGAACCGGTCCCTTGGGCTTTTCGACCGCGATCATCGCCTTTTCCTCCGGCGTGATCGCGGGATGATCGTCGGGCGAGCGATAGAAGACGTACCAGGCGGCGGCCCAGAAGATGCCGACGCCGCCGGTGACGAGGAATGCGGTGCGCCAGTCGGCCCAGAGCGCCACCGCCACCACCACCGGCGGCGCGATCAGCGCGCCGAGCGAGGTGCCGGCGTTGAACCAGCCGACCGCCACCGAGCGTTCTCGCGCCGGGAACCACTCGGCCACCGCCTTGATGCCCGAGGGGATGGCGGCGGACTCGAACAGGCCCAATATGCCGCGATAGATGGCCAGGCTGACCCAGCCGATCGCCAACGCATGCATCATGTTCGCCGCCGACCAGGCCAGGCCGAACAGTGCGAACCCGGCGCGCAGGCCGAAGCGGTCGATGAACGCCCCCGCCACCGGCTGCATGATCGTATAGGCGAGCTGGAACGCGCCGACGACATAGCTGTATTGCTGCGTCGACATGTGAAGCGCGGACTTCAGCTCGGGCGCGAGGACGCCCAGGCTGTTGCGCGCCAGATAATTGGCGATCGTCCCCGCGCAGATCAGCGCAACGATCCACCAGCGCAGATTGCGTACCCGCAAGCCCGTCACTCCCCTAGCCTCTCCGTACGCATCGCGGCGCCGGTGTCTGGGGCAAGCTTAACCGCTGGAAAGCGGCCTGTCCATATTGGTCTGGCCAATCATTCCAGCGATCCGATCAATCGTCGCCAAGCCGCTCGACATAATGGAAATATCGGAAGTCGGCGGGGTGGCCCGAACCGCTCATGTCCTGACACGCCATACCGACAAAGGCGCCGGTAAAATTGGGCAGGCCCGCCAGCGTCGCCTCGTCGGAGAGGATGGAGGCGTCGAAATCCTGGGGCAGCCAGATCCATTCCGTCGCCCCTTCGGCCCGGAAGGCGAAGCGCAACGCCTCATGATCGACCACCGCCCGCAATTCGAGCGGGCCTGCGGGAGCCGGGACGGCGGGCCCCATCAGGCTTTGCCCCTCGCCGTTCGGCAGGACCGACAGGACCTGGACGAGCCTCTCGCCCGCATCCCCTGCCGTGATCTGGAGAAAATGATACTTGGTGCTGTTGTAATAGGCCACGATCCCGGCCGCCTGCTGGAAATGCTCCGGCTCGTAATCGACGAGTGTTCGCACGTCATAGCGGAAGGCGGTCTGGCGGCGGGCGACCAGCGCCTGTTCGAAATGGCTGCCGATCGTCTCGCGCCCGAACAGCCGCAAATGGCCCGGACGTTCGGTCAGGCTGAAGATATTTTCCGGTTCGGGTGTGCGCAGCCATTGGAAGGCGGCGGGCAGTCCAGGGCCTTCGAACAGATTCCGCGCCTCGACCGGTGCAGGGTTCGTGGCCACCGGCGTCGGTTCGGCGCAGCGCAGCCAGCCGTCCGCGCCCCACTCCATACGCTGTATCGCCGTCTCGCGGCCCAGCACGCAGCGGTTGCTGGCGGGCAGCGGGCGGCCGCAAAGATAGGCCATCCACGTCTCGCCCTCCAACGTCTCGACCAGATCGCCATGGCCGGTGCGTTGCAGCGGTGCGTCGGGCGTGTCGCGCGCGGTCAGGACCGGGCCGTCGGGATGCACCTCATAGGGCCCGAACAGATCGCGCGAGCGGGCCATGGTGACGGCATGGCCGCGCTCCGTGCCGCCCTCGGCGACCAGCAGGTGATACCAGCCGTCGCGCTTGTAGAGATGCGGCCCCTCGGTAAAGCCCAGCGGCGTGCCGTCGAAGATGCGGCGACGCTCGCCGAGCAGGCGGCCGGTGTCCATGTCCATCTGCTGGATCACGATCCCGGCGAAGCGCTTGCGGTCGGGCCGGTGGTCCCAAAGCATGTTGAGCAGCCAGCTGCGCCCGTCATCGTCATGGAACAGCGCGGGGTCGAAGCCGCTGCTGTTGAGATAGACGGCATCCGTCCACGCGCCGTCGATCCGGTCGCACGACACCCAGTAATTGTGGAAGTCGCGAAGCGACGCGCCTTTGGCGCCGTCGACGGTGGTGCGGCCATAGCGCTTCACATCGGTGAAGATCAGGTGGAACCGCCCATTGGCGTAAGTGAGATCGGGTGCCCAGACCCCACAGGAATCCGGATTGCCCCGCATGTCGAGCTGGCTGGCGCGCGCCAACGGCCGGGCGACTAGCGTCCAGTTCACCAGATCGCAGCTGTGATGGATCTGGACGCCCGGATACCATTCGAAGGTCGAGGTCGCGATATAGTAATCCTCGCCGACGCGCACGATCGAGGGATCGGGGTTGAAGCCCGGCAGGATGGGGTTGTTCGGGGTCATGCGGGTTTGCGCACCAAGGTCCAGAGGAGAGCCGCGCCCGCCAGATCGAGCAGGCCGAGCAGGATGAAGAAGGGCTGATAGCCGACCTGATCGACCAGCGATCCGAGGGTCAGGGTGAAGATCAGGACGCCCAGATTGGCCGCCGTCCCCGACACGCCGGTCGCGGTCGCCACCTGATCCTGCGGGAACAGGTCGGAGCATAATGTGATGACGGTGACGGACAGCGTCTGGTGCGCGAAACCGCCCAGGCACAGCAGCGCGACGGCGGCGACGGGGCTGTTGACGCTGCCAACGAACATCATGCCCGTCATCAGCACCGCGCCCAGCGTAAAGGCCCCGCGCCGCGCGTCGATCAGGTTGACGCCGCGCCGTTGCAGGAAGGCGACGACGGCCGGGCCGAACAGGCACCCCAGATCGGCGGCCAGGAACGGCAGCCAGGCGAACAGCGCGATCTGGGTCAGGTCAAAATGCCGCGCCTGGACGAGGTAGAGCGGCATCCACAGCGACAACATGCCCCAGACCGGATCGGCCAGGAACCGCGCCGCCGCGATCGCCCAGAGATTGCGACGGCGCAACAGCTCGCCCAGCGGCGGACGGCGGCGCTGCTTGACGAGCGCAGCTTCCTGCCCCTCGACGATCAACGTCCGCTCGCGCGCCGACAGCGCCCGGTGCCGCGCGGGCGGCGCGTACCAGAACAGCCAGGCCAGTACCCAGAGCAGCCCCAGCCCGCCTGCCACGAAGAACGCCGCACGCCAGCTATGGTGGAACACCGCCCAGGCGACGAGCGGCGGCGCGAAGACCGCACCGAACGACGCCCCGATCTGGTAGATGCCGCCCGCCACGCCGCGCTCGCGCGCCGGAAACCATTCAGCGACGACCTTCATGCCCGCAGGCTGCGCCGATCCCTCCACCAGCCCGAGCGCGCCGCGAAGCCCCGCAAAGCCCAGCCAGCCATTGGCGAAACCATGGCCGATGGTGATGCACGACCAGACCGCGACGAACAGGGTGAAGCCGATCTTCAGCCCGATCAGGTCGAGCAGATAGCCCGCCACCGGCTGGAACATGATGCCGAACTGAAAGGCGCCCGTGATCCAGCTATATTGTTCCGAACTGATATGCTGCTCGGCCATGATCGCGGGCGCGGCGACGCCCAGGATGCTGCGCGTTAGATAGTTGATGACCATCGCGCCCACGAACAGCGCGATGATCGTCCAGCGAATATAGGGAAAACCCTTCACATGCGGTCCTTCGGCCTGTTCGGCATATGTCGTTCCCATTGACCTGATGCGGCCTGCCGGGGCACGGCAGTGGCTGAGCATCGGCATAGCGTGAAGCCCGATGACGGGACAGGATGACCTTGACCAAGACGCGAAAGCGCCCGCGCGGCGTGACCATCATCGACGTGGCCAAGGAGGCCGGCGTCTCGCCCATGACCGTCTCGCGCGTCATCAACGGCGATGCGGGCGTGCGCGACGAGGTGCGCGTCCATGTCCGCGAGGTCATCAAGCGGCTGAACTACACGCCCAATCTGATGGCACGCAGCCTGGTCACGTCGAGCGAGATCCGCATCGGCGTCATCTATTCCAACCCCAGCGCCGCCTTCATGAGCGAGTTGCTGGTCGGGGTGTTCGAGGAAGCCTCGACCCGCGCGGCGCAATTGTTCCTGCTGAAGGGCGAACAGGGCCGCCCGCCCGCGCGCGAGGCGATCGAGGGGCTGATCGAGCAGCGGATCGCGGGCGTCATCCTGGCGCCACCGCTGGGCGAATCCGACTTCGTGCGCGACATCATCCGCGAGGCGGGGTTGCCCATGGCGGTCATCGGCGGCGTCGCGCCCGATGCCGTGTCCGTGTGGATCGACAATGCCCGCGCCGCCTATGACATGACCCGCCACCTGATCGGCCTGGGCCATCGCCGCATCGGCTTCGTCCATGGCAATCCCGGCCAGTCGGCCAGTATCGAGCGCCTGGCGGGCTTTCGCCGCGCGGTCGAGGAGGAAGGCGATCTGGAAACGCGGGTCGTCCAGGGCGACTATAGCTACGCCTCGGGCCTGACGGCGGGCGAGGCGCTGCTCGGCGGCGAAAGTCCGCCGACCGCGATCTTCGCCAGCAACGACGACATGGCCGCCGCGATCGTCTCGGTCGCGCATCGGCGGCATCTGGACGTGCCGGGCGACCTGACCGTGGTGGGCTTTGACGACAGCACCGCCGCAACGACGCTCTGGCCGCCGCTGACGACCATCCACCAGCCGGTCCGCGCGCTCGCGACCGAAGCGCTGCAAAGGCTGATCAAGGAAATTCGCGGCGGGGTTCCGGCACCGAACGGCCAGCCGCGCATTACGGTGCTGGAACATCAACTGATCGAACGCGACTCCACCGCGCCCCCGCGTTCGTAAAACCGCCGCTCCACCCCTCCCCTTCAGGGGAGGGGCCGGGGGTGGGGCGTATCCCAAGGCGCGGCGTTCGTGGCGAAGCCCCACCCCAACCCCTCCCCTGAAGGAAAGGGGCTCGCATCGATGCAAGGCATTACCCGACCATTCCGAACGCGTGGCGACTGGGCCCCAGCCTTTGCCGGGGTGGAGCAAGAGAGATACGTTCACCCCCCTACCGCGCCGACGCTGTCACACCGGCGTCGGTCTGCACCACCGGCTTCATCGTCCCGTCGGGATTGTAGTAAAGCCGCTCGACCGTCACCGCGCGGCGTCCGATCGCGCCGCTCTGGTCGCCGATGGCGAGGGTCGCATTGTGCAGGAACAAGTAGGACTTGCCCTTGAACTCGGCGATGCCCGGATGAATCGTGAAGCTGTACTTGCCCGAGCCCGTCAGCAGCCCGCGATAGGTCCACGGCCCCTTCAGCGACGGCGCGGTGGCGTAGGAGATATGCTCGTCCCGCTGCGTCGTCCGGTCGAGCGAGGCATAGGTCAGGTAATAGAGCTTGCCGCGCTTGTGCAGCCAGGGCCCCTCCTCGAAATGCGGCGGGGTGATCTCGGTGATCGGGCCGTCGATCTCGATCATGTTGGGCTTCAGCCTGGCGATATAGCATTGCCGGTTGCCCCAGGCGATCCAGGTGGTGCCGTCGTCGTCGGTCAGCACGGTCGGGTCGATATCCTCCCAGCTGTGCGTGCCCTTCGGCGTCATCTCGTTGGTGATCAGCGCTGAACCCTTGGCGTCGACGAACGGACCGGTCGGCGTGTCGGCCACGGCGACGGCGATCGCCTTGCCCGGGTGGCTGTTGTCATGCTCGACGGCGGCGTAGAACCAGTATTTGCCGTTCTTGCGGACCACCTGGCTGGCCCAGGCGTCCTTCTTGGCCCATTTGAAATCCTTCACGTTCATGATGGGCCCGTGCGGCGTCCAGCTCTTCATGTCGGTGGTGGAGTAGACCAGCCATTCCTTCATGTTGAACATCTCGTCGCGCTGCGCTTCGTCATGCCCGACATAGAGGTACAGCCGATCCCCCAAGACCAGCGGCGCGGGGTCCGCCGTGAATCTGTCGCGGATGATCGGGTTGCTCCCCGGACGGTCGGCCGCCAGCGCAACCCCCGACACGGCCAGCAGCAGGAGGGACGCGATCGTCCGCGACATCGTCATCGTCTGGGTTCCCGTCAGAAGTTGAAGCGCACGCCCGCGCGGTACACCCGCCCGAGAACGTCGTAGAGCGCCGGGTTGACGAAATAGGGCGAGCGGGCGGGATCGCGATTGAACACATTGTCGACCTTGAAATAGGCCGTCACGGCCTTGGTTACGTTATAGGTGCCGCCCACGTCGAAATAGAAGGCGCCGGGGATGAAGTTGTTGTCGATCGTCGGCCGGTTCGCGGTCGAGGCGGGGCAGCCGGTGGTGCATTCGATATACTGATTGCCGAGCTTGCCGTCGCTGAACCAGCGCTCCTGCAGCAGCAGCGACCAGTCATCGGTGGCATAGGTCTGCACCGCCAGCCATTTCCACTTCGGCGTATTGCCGATGTTCACGCCCGCCGTGTCGTTCGGGATCGTGTTCGGCAGGCCGGTGTCGGTGATGAAGCGGCGGATATTGGTCGCCAGCGCGCGCAGCGTCAGGCTACCCGGAAGACCCAGCGGATTGCGCCAGCGATAGCTCGCCTCGATATCGAAGCCGTCGGTCAGGATCGACGCCAGGTTGAACGACTGGACGTTGATGAAGTTCGGGCCGTTGGGATTGTTCAGGTTGAACACGCCGCACGTCTCCGGCGCGATGTTCAGATAGCACAGGTTGACGATGTCCTGCGCGCCAAGGCTGGAGATGACGTCGGTGATCTTGATCTTATAATAGTCGACCGACAGGCTGAGGCCCGGGATCGCCTGCGAGTTGGAGAAGGCGATGCCCAGCGTGGTGTTGCGCGCGATTTCGGGCGTTAGATTGACGTTGCCGATGGTGTTCTGGAGCGCCAGCACATTGACGTTGCGGAACGGATCGAAAAAGCCCGGCAGCGTCGTGGTGACGGGCGCGGCGAACAGCTCCGACAGGTTGGGTGCGCGGACATCGCGCGAGGTCACGCCACGGATGCGCAGGCCATCGACCGGCAGGTCCCAGGTGCCGCCGATCTTCCACGCCCAGACCGTGCCCGAGGTGCTGTAATCGGTGACGCGCACCGCGCCGTTGATGTTGGCGCGGCCACCGGCATCCGAATTGATGATCGGCAGGTCGGCTTCGACGAACGCTTCCTT
>Ga0308159_1005830_pt1 | contig 10129 bp, 13 predicted proteins | sample PhyCR1_FD_201040 | JGI IMG/M metagenome (GOLD analysis project Ga0308159, IMG submission 201040) | Phyllosphere microbial communities from UC Gill Tract Community Farm, Albany, California, United States - DLSLC.R1 | ecosystem: Host-associated > Plants > Phyllosphere > Unclassified | place: USA... | reverse complement strand
TTATGTGGATTCTTTCATTCTCACTCTTTATTAAAAGCAATGATTTGACGTAAAGGAAAGAGCTTAGGAACGATGTGTTTCTTTAAATAAATTGATATATGATTGGTGGGCTGGGTTATTCTTATAAAAGAATTCGATGATAATTCTCCGTCAACAGAATATGTGGCATCTTAACTTTAAGCTATAATATGATAAATTTAATACTATATCGACTCAGGGCGCACTGAATGAACGATTTTGAGCAAAAACTTCTCGATAACGGCTTTTCTGCCAAGAATATCGGTAAACTCAAAAGCATCATTAACAAAGAGGAATCTAAAAAAGACACACTTCAGAGTCTCGTTATCGATCTCAGCAAACGCTTTTGGGGAGGGGTGATTGCTCTGGTTATTTTGGCCCTAATTGGATTGAACGGCATTTTTAATGCAGACTCTTCAAATGCCATTCCATACATCATCGTCCTGACTTTCGCTTTCTTCGTGGTGTATTTCGTCACGCCTCTTAACTTATCCTGGAAATCATACAACTTTATCAGGAAGAATAAACATTAGTTCTGTGCAGGATTGTTTTTCATTTGGTAAAGGTTCATACCTATTCCAGTACCTTTGTATGCAGCACCTAAACCTTTAAAAGCAAGTGATGGCTTACTTATAACGTGGACTTTACGGTAGTAATTGATTGGCAGATATTTGTTTAACCTCCATGCTTCAGGTTTTAGGGTAAGCTTTAAAAGGCCATAGTATGATGTTGTCAGAACCATGACCTGGTAGGTTAACAATCATAACCGTTTATCAAAACCCAGAAACTCGGCCACCGGATATTCCTGATTATGAATGGATGACATACGGGGAGGGGGGCATATGAAAACTTTACTAACATCTCGCTGTATTAATCAGCGGGGAAGGTGAGATAAAAAATGGCAAATTATTGACAGAAAGAGTTAATCTATAATCCTTTAACACTAGTCGAGGATGAAGCATGGACGTCATTCCCAACGACATACAGTCAAGGTTACAGTTAGTTATCTCGAAAGCGGCAGCGCTCTTACCTTCTGACGTAGGTCAACAGCTTCTTGCTATGGTCACACCTTCAGCATTAGCAACTATGGCGGGGGTAATCGTGCTTTGGGCTGGTGCGCACTTTTTTGGGATTGGTGAAATCGCTGATTTAGTGCTTCTTATTGTAGGTTGGGTAGCAGTAGGGGGCGTAGCGCTTGAAGCGGCTAAGAAGTTGTTTGATTTTGCAACGAAGACCAACTCTGCTCGTAACGAAGGAGATCTTGACGCCGCTGCTAAGGATTTAGCTGACGCAATCACTTTGCTTGGGGTCAATACTGTTCTTGCGCTTCTTTTAAAGAAGAAGCCCGGTGACACATTTAAAACTCCTTTCAGAGGAGTAAAAATGCCGAGATACAGCAGTGATATTGGAAAAAAAATGAACCTGCCTCGCAATGGAGGATGGCGTTATACACCCAAGATCAAAATCACAAAGAATCGAGATGTCGTTCAGGGGGGGACAAAAGCCTGGGGGGACGTCGAAGTTGGACGCAACTACTATCCCGATGCTATGTCTAAAGATGAAGCTTATTTGCAAATGCTTTCAACTCTTTACCATGAACAGGTTCATATGGCGATTGCCCCTAAGTTCTATCTATTAAGAGAGTTAAGAGTGTTTATGAGGCAAAGTGCGTATACAAAATCATATATACTCCGATATTTAGAGGAGGCGCTCGCTGAAACTATTGGTTTATTAAGAGCCAGAGGAATGAGCAGAGAATACATCATCGAAGGGTTTAAATTTCCTCTCGGCAACACTTATGAAATCACTTATACTTTATTAAGGCATGAAGCTGCAGGTATTCTTTTAGGCCCAGTGGTGGTTGGTGGGTTAATGTATAATGTATGGTATGGAGTTCAGAAATGATAACAGAAAATGAAGCTATTGAAATTGCGAAAGAATATGCAATTGAAAATGATTCTGGTTGGGATGAACGTTTTCATGAGACCGAGAGAACGTCGCTAAATGGTAAATCTGTTTGGCTTGTTTCAACCTCTGACTTGAAGTTTTCTGAAGAACTTCCGTGGATGATGGAAAGTATGCCTAATCCAATTAAATATTATATAGATGTATCCAGTGGTGAATGTATTGCAATAGGAGGAAGAGGTGGTGCGATTTTTCTATTGGGGAAATAAACCATTTTTTAAAGTAAAATATTGTATTTTTATTATGCTTTAGAAGCATGTTTTTTAATTTTAAAAATTGAGTTGCGATTAAGGGAGTAACTGCTCTTGAATTTAGAATGGGTTTAGTTTTCTGTAAAATTTTTTATGTTTGTCTTGGTTGTTATCTATTTGATAAATTGTTTAAATGGCGTCGTTTCTTTCTTTAATTGATAGGTTCAAAAATTTATTTCTTGAAATCAAATTTATCAAATAAAAAGGCTTTTTTAAAAATTTTGATACAGCGTTCATGATGGTTATTAATACTGGTATAATAGTTATTGCTTGATATGAGGACACTCCGTAATCTAGCAGTATTTTTTTAATGACATGGTGTTTTTCTCCCAATTTCCTTAAAGTTAGCATATTCATGCACTCCATGATAGTTTTATGGGGTTTGAATTTTATAAAAAAATCTCCCAGTGCTGATATTTATTCAAGGCTAATTATTTAATTCTTTTCTGGGAAATAGTTTTTTAATTTTTCTAATTACGGCAATACTTTCCAGCCGTTATCAGCCTTAGTAAATGTGAATTCAGCTACGGTCTGCTTCTCACCCATGAGCGGCAGTGTTATGTCAGTATCCACTTTGCATAGGTATGTACCTTTTGCCTCTGCCTTCTTACAGGAAACCTTCTCAGCTTTGTTCAGAGTCGTGAGCATGTCTTTACTGTTCTCACCGAACCGCAGTCTTGCTTGCTGGTTTGTATGGTCAATGTTTTCCTGCATAGCCTTTTGGATCTCAGAAGACGAGGGTTCGCTATCGCAGCCTGTATCTGCATTATCGAACCAAAAATACCAACAATTGTACCAACATTACACTGTGGATTTTGTGAGCCTGCTGGAGACGCCGGTGGGCTATTAAACTGAGTTAAATAGCTGAATAGAATGGGTAAAGTAGACTTCTGGATACGTTGAGAGATTAGCATTTAGTGTCCCCTGCATGAATCGAAAGAATTATTAACCATATGATTTTAATTGAAAAATATATTTATAATTTTCTCGATACCATCATGGGTACCATCACCCTAAAATCAACTCTCTATGAATGAGAAATTGTTAAAGCGTTTGCGCCGCTTTAACAATTAATTGGCTATAGTGCTACAAAATTACCTAGGCTCTTGCGGCCGTTGAAATCAATAAGTCTACACTCATGTACTTCAAAACCTAAAGTTTTAATTGTGTTAACTATATTAATAAAGTTATCACGGTCAGATACTGGTGTGCACAATTTATAAACTTCCTTTCCAAGATTGGTTAATAATAAAACGGGAAGCACAACTTTCGATTCAGGAGTTTTAGTTCTAATGTGAATGCCCATTTCATTATAAAAAATATAACTGTAATAGTAATCTTGATCAATGAGGTCTAGTGTTAAAGTTGAACTTAAGCCACTGTCTACTCCGCTTATTAACCCTAAGCCTTGCATTTTAAACAGGAAGTCAAAGTTTAGGAATTCATGTGTTGATTCATTGTTTATTTCTGAGTTGAGTATTCTGTACCCCCAAAAAACATAATTAAATAAACCCTCTATTTCCCGAGCCTCAGATTGTGACAGGTTTTTGATGAAGTCGAGTGTGCGCAAAGAAAAGGCTCCCGGTTGTTTAACTTCCCCGGCCAAAATGTTACCCCATAAAATTTGTAGTTTTTCTGAGTTGGTATTCCGCGCATAATCCCTCCATCTGTATAACCAATCATCTTCAATTGAGTCATCTGATGGATCAGTTATGTCATTCTCCAAGGCATGTTCTGCATGAAGTAGGGCACGAGTTATATTGACCTCCTTCTGTATTTCTTCGCACGATGATAAGACGTTATAATCATTTACCAATTTAGCTATGTCAAAGTTTGGTTCAACTCGCTCATCATTATCAACCGAATTTGTTGTATGAATTAGTTTTGGGTTGGATATATCATTAAGTAATAGTGATGCTTCTCCACGCTTAATTTTCCCGATATCAACTTCAGTTTGGGCTAGGATTAAAAGCTCTTTCCTTTTTGTTTCGATCGTTGCTTCACCTTCACGCCGAATAATCCAAGGTTTAAATAATGCTCCAATTCCTTTTTCAGTTGTGGTTTCCCACATTTTAATTAATAACTTACTACATAACATAACCACCTCCGAGATATTTTTTTTGAAAAGTTAAGTGTACTGGCGCTCAAGTAACTAAAAAAAACCAATAAAATATAGAGTTAAAAAACAAGCTGGAGTTTAAGAGGATTTCAGTATATCACTCACTATAAGACTATTTTCTCTTACCCATACCATATCTTTTTTCATCCATAGCACGGTAAAACTTTAACCTTTACAGTTTGAAATTTCCAGTTCATCAACGTGCATATAGTTTGTCATGGATGGCATTAAAATTTACTCATCAAACATATCATGTTCGATGAGGGATAGCCGTATTCTCACTATAATTTGGTTGGGATTAACATGTGTAAGATATGCTGGCGCGCGCTCGTAGCCCCGCCAAGCCTGCGCATTTCATGTAGCGGTTTTCATGCACCTGCATGAGTGGCTCCGGGCCGCGCCGCTGATGGCCTTTGCTGCCGCTTTTGGGTGCCTGAGACTCATGCGTTTTCATGCAGCATAGACATGCACTCACGCCGCAGGCGTAAAAAAGCCCGGCATGAACCGGGCTGAGGGGCTTTTTATTTCTGGCCGGGGAACCGTTTACGCTTACGCCGGTCAGTTCCGGCACCCTTAAAGGGGTAGGGACCGGCAAGGCTGATAACATCATCACGAAACATCAGCGGCAGCTCTGTATTCGTCCAGCGCAGCATCAGATTCATGATAAAGCCACGGTAGAGCGTGTCCGCATCGTTTGCCCCTTCAAGTACACCCGGCGCATGGGGTGAGCCATCGCGCTCAAACTGGCTGTACTTCATTCTCAGCAGGCTGGTCAGCTCAATGGCGTGTAAGAGAAAGAATTCATCAATGAGGGCATCAATGCGCTCATCCATGATGCGCTCATGGCAGGTGACGTAAGCGTGAGCCTTTTGCCCGGTCACGTCGGCCAGCCCCGGCAGCTGCTTTTCCCTCTGGGTAATCAGCCCGGCCAGCTCGGTCGCCGTTTCCTGCTGCTCAAGATACTCCGCACGCAGCGCCTTCATCTCCGGCGTGACGGTGCCGCCATTCTGCTCCAGCAGCTCACGAAAGCGCGCCCGGTTGTCCCGGCCTGCCTGCTCCGTCTGTGCCTGGCTCTGGCGCAGCGACTCAACGCTCTCCGTGGCGGCGGCTTCGGCCTTTCTGGCCTCCACCCAGGCCATCATTTTTTCCTGGAGTTGCTGAATGCGCGGCTGCCAGCCAGCCGGAAGGCTTTTTACCAGCGCGGCGGTCTGTTCTGCTAATTCATTTTTGGGCAGCTTCATGAGCCAGCCCGCATCCTTAAGCGGCTTCTGGCTTCGTGCCACAAGCTGGCCCACGTACTGGCCGGTTGCCTTAATCTGTTCGTCGGTCATCGTCATCTGCTTCTGTGTCATGTCTTTTCCTCTCTGTCAGGGCTGTGCGTGGCGGTCTTTACGGGTGCAGGCGGAGCCGTAGCGGCCCAGAGTCTGCGGCTGGCGTACCGGCGCATCACTTTCTGGTTCCGGCTCTGCCGACACGGGCTTGTGGGGCTTCATGATGATTTTCTCGACGCTCTCCAGCGCAGTGAACGTGCAGGAGCAGTCAAGGTTCTGGCACTGATACCAGGTACGCTTGACGGACGGAGTCTCGTAGGCGCTGGTGGCTATCACCTCAAAGGCGAATCCACTGACGGCAAAACCACGACCATGAAAGTAGCCGCTTCCGTCTGCGGTGGAATGGATTTCTGGCATACGTGGCGATCAACTGGTAATGCGCTGGAAGCGGGAAATATCGCCTATATGCTGGCGAATGACCAAGGTAAAGCCAGAGCGAGAACGGACGGTTCGGTACGCGAAACGAGCCGCAGGGATCTGCTTTTTCAATCTACTGAGGAGCTTTCACTGGTTGAGCATGCGGCAAACGCTGGAGAGCGCACTTATGCTGGCGTCGAGGTGCGCATGATCTTGATCCCGAGCGATTCCGGTATATGAGTATTTGAGGAGTTACATGGTTTCAGCGGTGGCAAGGCATTGGCTGAACATCTGGAGCAGTCAGTAATGAAGCATCATGGCGCGCCGTTCAGTGATTGGTTGCATCACATCACGCAGAATTTGCCGGAAGTGACCAGCCAGGCGAAAGCTATGTTAAAAGACTTCCCCCATAGGCTGACCCCGCAGGACGCCGGAAATTAGGTTGGAAAAGCAGTGACGCGCTTTGCGCTGGTTGCAATTGCCGGGGAACTGGCGACCCGCGCAGGTATCACTGGATGACCAGAGGTCGAAGCTTTTAAAGCGGCGGAGCGCTGTCTGGCTTCATGGAAGACTAACCGCGGCCATGCAGCGAACTAAGAAGATAAAGCCGCACTGGAGCAGATTTGTGACTTCATGACCCGCAACCAGTTCAGCCGTTTTGCTGATTGGTATGACGACCGTAATCGTCCTAGGGCATGATGGGTTTCCGTAAGGTAGATAAGGGTGGCAATGACAGTGAGCCAGTTACCACGTTTTATGTTCTACCGTCTGGCTGGAAAGAGATCTGCAAAGGTTTTGACGCCCGAAAGGTGGCGCGTTTGTGCGTAGCCGCCGGATGGCTGGAGCCGGGTAGTGAAGGACGCACACAGACAAGCGTTCGCCTGCCTGAAATAGGGGTTAAACGCGTTTATCAGTTCAGCAGTTTGGTATTGGGCAGCGCAAAACCTGCATAAATCGCGTGAGCCTTGTTTTTAAAGGTAACACTGGCAACAGAGGTAACAGCCTGTGCTCATGCGGTCTGCTGCTGTTACCAGTTAAAAATCCTGACTGGCAACACTGGTAACAGAATTGCGCTTGTTACCACTCGTTACCTGAGTAAATACAGTAGTGGTAACAGATTTTATCTCTATAAAACAAGGGTGTTACCTGCGTTACCACTGTTACACATCTCAGAGATAGATAGCCGTGCCAAATGCCTTCAATCTGGCGGGCATGTTTTGAAGGAACAACCATGCGAATAATGAAAATGACTTGCCCTGTTTACCTGGCAAACGCCACGATACGCAAAACCAACAGAAAGCATCCTCAGCTGTCAGATATTTATTGCCAGTGCACCAATCTGGAATGTGGGCATACCTTTGTAATGAACGTCTACTTTTCACATACCATTAGTCCCAGTGCGATAGTTGGAGATGGAAGGGTAAGGGAACTGCTAAACGCGCTTGGGCAGGATGAGCGTAAAAAAGTGCTTGAGTTGCTCAGAGAGGAAGAGATTAAAAGTTAACAACTATGCCGGGCAGAACGAACGTGAGCGCCCGGCTTACTTTTTCAGATGTAAAAATTTCAGTAGCCATTCTAAAAAAGTAATTAAATATCAATATGTTAAAGTTTATCCAACATGCATTAAATTGGTTTTCTTAGTCACGTAAAAAATAATATTATTTAACATCAATACCTTAATCGCAATTTGAATGACTTGAGGTTGTTGCAAAACTGAAAAAAGGTGAAATTTCTTTCAACGATTTCAGTTAGGGGTATGAGCCGTAAACTCTCTGCTGCCGCAAGCGGAGATAGTGCTTTGAAGAAAAGTGAAACTGAAATAATTTCTTGATACGAAAACCGCAGGCGGGTGCGGTGTAGCGCCGTTTTGGTCGAGAGCTGATTAAGTATGGTGCTGCAAGATTTAAGCACCATGCCCAGCGTCTCAAAACATGACTGAGCAGCACCATGCAATATGATTTTTTTTGGTTATAATTTAGGCTAGTTAATGAAAAGATCTTCTTCTAAGACTAGCTTTGAAGTATTCTTCAGGCTTAAGAATGATCATCTAAGCTATTAGTTTAGTTTCGAAATTATTAGCCTTCCACATTAATACAGCAAGAAAGGAATCATAATGAAAGTAAGAAGAATTGGGGTTTCACTTAAAAATAACAATAAAACTATTCGATTCTCCGATTTTATCAATTATATGATTTCATTCAACGGCGAAAGGATGGGGTTTGAGGGAGGGGAGCGTTTTTTCCTCTTCAATGAAGATGAATCTTTTTTCTCTGGAGTAGTATTATCTTTTAAAGATCAGCGGAGAGATTGCCGAGCAAGATTTCAAGATGGACAATTTACAATTCATACTGCTGATATTCTTGATGATGAAAAGCTGATTGATTTTAATTTCTTCGCTATCAAGAAGGATTCTTTGAAAGGTTTGTATGAATATTATCATAACTCATGTAGTGTTCATGTTCTATTTGCTTTGCTGCGTAACAAATTCAATTTGCTTAAAGCTGATAAAATTTCTGAGTATATTGCTGATAATATAGCTTTGGGTAGTGAGAAAGCTGAGGCTAAAGGTAAAAGGGTTTACACTGGAAGGCTGTCAACATTGATATTAGTTGATGATCGTGATATTCCCACTGTCTTGGCTGAGTACGAAAAGGTAAAAAAGATAGAGATGCTATTTGACGCTCAACAATTTGCAATTGGACATGCTATTGCCTTACAAAGAAGCTCAAGAGAAGTAAAAGTTTCTTATAATATTACTAATTCTGAACAATCTAACATTGAGAGACTATCTCAAGGCGTTGTTGAACTTGCTGGAAGTGTAGGGTTCAAAAAGGGAAGTGTAAGTACAGTCGATGGTGATGATGTTGAAAGAACTATATCCATATTAAATTGTCCTAAAAGACTGGGTGAATGTGATTTTGAAAATTTAGCATATAGGATCGATGGTTTAACAGTGGATAATTTTCATGAAAATGAGATACTTGTTGAACTGAAGAGGGAGATTAATGAGGGGGAGTATCGTGCGCTTTTTAACTGAAAAGATAGCTCAGTTCCCTATGGCGAGTATTTCTAAGCAGATACTGGGACTTATTGGTTTTTCACTGCTCGTGGTTGGAGTGGTTATATTTCTGCATTTTAAATATGGCTTTAGTGTGACCCTAGAAAAAGATACGACTTTTTTTAATTATTATGAATCAAAAGTCAGAGGCTATCTTTTTTCTGGGTTTATTTCTGTAGGTTCTTTTTTACTATCATTACATACGTTTGTAATTGTTAACCTTAAAGATAAGCTTTTTGACTCAGCTGCATATAAAAGTAATTATGTGGATTTTAAAAGCCGCGAAATAAAAAATTTCTCTAGTGCTATGATTAGCGTTTCCGATTATTATGCCCCGCTAAATGTATTATCTGTTTTTCTAAACATATCTATTTGGTTATCTATCGTTACAGCAGTAATGCAATTCACTCTTGGCTTTTATGATAATACCTATTCAGCCATCTTTTGTATGTATATGGCTTTAATTACCGTGCTTTTTCTCTTAAATTGCTTGGTTCTTATACGGTGTAATATCAAGGTTTGGCTTACTCTTGAAGATAAAAGCAAGGTTAATTAATTAAGGTTTTTTATTTAAGCTCTTAATAACTACGTTTAATGGTATAAGTTGGATTGTTTTAGCTGAAAAATTAATGATTCGCGTGATTTTTAGCGAATCATTCTTTAACAAAGGTATTCCGCATGATAAATGATGAATACCACTGAATCATCTCTTTACGTTGGCAAAGATAGTGTGACCTGCACCCTGTATTAGATACAAGGCTCAGTTAGTAATGTCAGATCCTTCACTCTCAGAATTAACCTTTCTCCAGCCCGCTGCAAATTCAGACGGCGTCTGATAATTAAGCGTGGAGTGCGGGCGACATTCGTTATAATCCTTACGCCATTCACTGATGGTTTTCCTGGCATGGCTGATGTCGCTAAACCAGTGCTCATTCAGGCATTCATCCCGAAAGCGACCGTTAAAACTCTCAATAAATCCGTTTTGAGTTGGCTTGCCTGGCTGGATTAAGCGCAGCTCAACACTATGTTC
>Ga0308159_1005829_pt1 | contig 10129 bp, 5 predicted proteins | sample PhyCR1_FD_201040 | JGI IMG/M metagenome (GOLD analysis project Ga0308159, IMG submission 201040) | Phyllosphere microbial communities from UC Gill Tract Community Farm, Albany, California, United States - DLSLC.R1 | ecosystem: Host-associated > Plants > Phyllosphere > Unclassified | place: USA... | reverse complement strand
CAGAAGGGTCGTGTGAGCCGCTCTCAGTGGAAATCCCGGCTGCCCTCCAGCGCCGGGGCCAGCCGGCCCAGCATCGGGGTCAGGTCCCTGCAGCGCTGCAGCACCAGGTGCCGCACCACCGCGGCCCCGGGGCCGGCGCCGTCGGGGCGGTGGCACTGCCAGGTGCCCTCCACGGCCAGCAGGCGCGAACGCAGGAGCGGGTTGCGCCAGGTCTCGACGAGCGAAGGCCAGACGATCACGTTCACGGGCCCGGTCTCGTCCTCCAGCGTGACGAACATCGTGCCCTTGGCCGAGCCCGGCCGCTGGCGCACGGTGACGAGGCCGCAGGCGCGCACGCGCCGGCCGTGCGGCACGGCCTGCAGCGCCTGGGCGCTCAGGATGCGCCAGCGCTCCATGCGTTCGCGCAGCAGCGCCATCGGGTGGCGGCGCAGCGTGAGCCCGGTGGCGGCATAGTCGAAGACGATCTCCTCGCCCTCGGGCGCCTCCGGCAGCGCCAGCGGCGCCTCATGCACGGGGGCGTCCTGCAGCAGCTCGGGCGCCCGGCGCTGCGCGGCCGCCTCCCACATCTGCTGGCGCCGGTGCCCCGCCAGGGAGCGCAGCGCATCGGCCGCCGCCAGCGCCTGCAGGTCCTGCCGGTCCAGCCGCGCGCGCAGGGCGAGGTCCTGCACGTCGGCGAACGGGCGCGCGGCGCGCGCCTGCGCGAGCCGCTGCGCCGCCGCCTCCCCGAAGCCCGCGACCAGGTGCAGGCCCAGGCGCACGGCGGGTTGCGCCTCCTGCACGCCCGGCAAGGGTTCATCAGGTCCTTCGAGCGTGCTGTCCCAGCCGCTGTGCACGGCGTCGGCCGGCAGCACGCGCAGGCCGTGGCGCCGCGCGTCCTGCACCAATTGCGAGGGGGTGTAGAAGCCCATGGGCTGCGAATTGAGCAGGGCCACGAGGAAGCAGGCCGGCTCATGGCACTTGAACCAGCTGCTCGCATAGGCCAGCAGCGCGAAGCTGTAGGCATGGCTCTCGGGGAAGCCGTATTCGCCGAAGCCCAGCATCTGCTGGTAGATGCGCTGGGAGAATTCCTCCGAATACCCGTTCTTGCGCATGCCTTCCATCAGTGCCTGCTCGAAGCGGTGCACGCCGCCGCGCCGCTTCCATGCGGCCATGGAGCGGCGCAGGTCGTCGGCCATGCCGGGCGTGAAATCCGCCGCGATCATGGCGATCTGCATGACCTGCTCCTGGAAGATCGGCACCCCCAGCGTGCGTGCGAGCGCGTCGTGCAGGTCGTCGTGCTCCAGCAACAGAGGCTCCTTTCGCAGCTGCCGCTCCCGCGCCTGCAGGTAGGGATGCACCATCCCCCCCTGTATCGGCCCCGGCCGCACGATCGCCACCTCCACCACGAGATCGTAGAGTTCGCGGGGCCGCAGGCGCGGCAGCATGCTCATCTGCGCGCGGCTCTCGATCTGGAACACGCCCACGGTGTCGGCTGCGCAGATCATCTCGTAGGTGGCGGCGTCCTCGCGTGGGATGTCGGCCAGGCCCCACACCTGGCCGCGCAGGGCCGCCCGCAGGTCGAGCGCGCGGCGCAGGGCGCTCAGCATGCCCAAGGCCAGCACGTCCACCTTCATGAGGTGCATGTCGTCCAGATCGTCCTTGTCCCACTGGATGATGGAGCGCCCGTCCATGCTCGCGGGCTCCACGGGCACGATGCGCGTGAGCTTGCCCTCGGTGAGCACGAATCCGCCCACGTGCTGGCTCAGGTGGCGCGGGAAGCCGCGCAGGTCGTCGGCCAGCTCCAGCCAGAGCGCGGCCGTGTGCGGCGCGATCGGCGCGCCCAGCCCGGCGGCAAGTTCCTGCAGGCGCTCGGCGGCGATCTCCTCGTCGAACCAGTGGTGGTCCTTGGCGAAGGCGTCGACGACGGCCGGCGCCACGCCCAGCGCCTTGCCCACGTCGCGCAGCGCGCTGCGCGTGCGATAGCAGATGACCACGGCGGCGATGGCGGCACGCTCGCGGCCGTATTTCCGGTAGATGTACTGGATGACCTCCTCGCGCCGGTCGTGCTCGAAATCCACGTCGATGTCGGGCGGCTCGTCGCGCTCCCTGCTGATGAAGCGCTCGAACAGCAGTTGCGTCTTGGTCGGATCGACCGCCGTGATGCCCAGGCAGAAGCACACCGCCGAATTGGCGGCCGACCCCCGCCCCTGGCAGAGGATGCCGAGCCGGCGCGCCTCGCGCACGATGTCGTGCACGGTGAGGAAGTACATCTCGTAGCGGCATTCGGCGATGAGGTCGAGCTCCCTGGCGATCTGCGCGCGCACGGCGTCGGGCACGCCCTGCGGATAGCGCTCGCGGGCGCCGGCCTCGGTGTAGGCCGCCAGGGCACCGCCCGGCGTCATGCCGGCCGGAACGGTTTCGAGCGGGTAGCGGTAGCGGATCTCGTCGAGGCTGAAGGTGCAGCGCCCGGCCACCTCCAGCGTGGCGGCGAGCAGGTCGGGCGGATAGAGCGCGGCCAGGTGCATGCGTGCGCGCAGCCGGCGCTCGCCGTGGGCCTGCAGCGCGAAGCCGCATTCGGCCACGGGCCGGCCCCAGCGCACGGCGGTGATGACGTCCTGCAGGCGTTTGCGCTGCAGCACGTGCATGTGTACGTCGCCGGCCGCCACCAGGGGCGCCTGCAGGGCGGCGCCCGCGCGCTCCAGGGCCTGCAGCCAGAGGGCGTCGTCCGGCGCGGTGTGCAGTTCCACGGCCAGCCAGGGGGAGATGCCCTGCGCGCGCAGCCATCGGCACGCCTGCGCCAGGGCGGCCTCGATGCCGTCCGGGTCCAGCGCGGACAGCCGGTCCTTGCGCGGAGCGACCAGCACCTCGCAGCCGCGCAGGCGTGAGAAATCGCTGCCGGCACCGACACGGTATTCCCCCTTGGGCGCGATGCGCCGCGCGTCGCTGATGAATTCGCACAGGTTGCCCCAGCCGGCCTCGTCGCGCGCGAGGGCCACGAGCCGCACGTCGCCGCAGGCGAATTCGCTGCCCACGATGAGGCGCAGGCCGCATTGGCGCGCCGCCGTGTGCGCGCGCACCACGCCGGCCACGGAGCATTCGTCGGTGAGCGCCAGCGCCTCGTAGCCCAGCTCGGCCGCGCGCTCGACCAGTTCGGCCGGATGCGAGGCGCCGCGCTGGAAGCTGAAATTGCTCAGGCAGTGCAGCTCGGCGTACGCGGGCAGCAGGCCCGATGCCGCGCCGTGCCCTGCCCCCGGTCCATGTTCCTGCCCTGGTGGCACGGGGGAGTCCGCTGGCGGCGCGGCCCGGCTCATGCGTACACCCCATGCCAGAACCACCGGAAATGCCCCGTGGCGCGCTCACCCTCCCACTGCCGGTAGACCCAGACCGTGCCCACGGCGGCATTGGAAGCCACGAAGTATTCGCGCCGCTCCGCACAGTTTTCCCACCAGCCGCCTTCGAAGCGGTGCGGCCCGGCCAGCAGGCGCAGCGGCCCGTGCAGGCAGGGCCGGTCGCCCTGCAGGGCCAGGGGCCGGGGTGGCTGCACGAGCCAGGCGGGCCAGAAGGCCGCATCGGCGGCCGTGCCCGCGGCCTCGTTCGGCGCTGGCGCGGAGGCGAGGCCACTGGCGCCGCCCCTGCGCCGCTCCGGCGAGTGCCGCGGGCCCTGCGCAGCGGCCGGCTCCCAGCGCTGCATGCGCTCGGGCCGGTGGTCGGCCTCCAGCACTGGAACGCGCACCTGTTCCGCCCCCCAGCGGGCGGACAGCCGCTCCACCCACTGGTGCCAGCTTTCTCCCTGCGCGCCATCGGTGTTGCCGTCCGGCGGCAGCAGGCTGTCGGTGCCCTGCGGCAGCGGTGCCGTGTCGGTCGCGCGCAGCGTGAGGTGGTTCACGGGGGCCGCCAGCGGCTGACGTGCCAGGCGCTCGGCCAGCAGCCGGCGCAGGTGGCGCAGGTCCTGCGTGGCCTCGGCCGTGCGCACCGTGAGCTGGCCTTCGGGGGGCAGCTCCACTCCGTCGAGGCGGCGCAGGTCGTGGCGCCACGCGAGCTGCAGCGCGAGCACCCCCTGGTGGCGCGCCTGCAGCCAGCCGTGCAGCGCGCCGAGCAGCCGTCCCGCCGTCCAGAGGAGCTGTTCGGCCGAAGTGGCGACCGCCGGCAGTTCGGCCGGCATCTCGAAGCGTTCGGGCAGTGCCAGCCACGGCAGCGGATGGGGCGCGTCGCCCCAGGCCTGGTCGAGCGCCCGCAGCGGCTCGGCCCCGAACCGCCGGGCGGCCCCGTCGCGCGGCAGCGCGCGCACGGCGGCCCAGGTGCGGCAACCCATGCGTTCCAGGCTGGCGGCATGCGGGCGCAGGGCAGAGAGCGTGGCCAGCGGCAATCCGTGCGGCACGCGGTGCGGCGGCGGGCGGCGGGCCGCCATCAGGCGCAGCAGCGCCAGGGCCTGCAGGGCCGTCGGCGCTTCGGCCATCGGAGCGGGGGCTTCGCCGCCTTCGGGCATATCCGGAGCCGAGGCTTCGTCCGCGCCGTGCCGCAGCCCGGCGTGCGATCGGCACTGGTGCTCGCGCAGCAGGGCGCGCAGCGCCGCGCGCCCTCCCCAGAGGCGCTCGGTGCCCGCCACTTCCAGCAGCACGGCCTCGTCCAGCAAGGCCACGCGGGGCGTGAAGCGCAGCGCCCACCAGCCGGCAGCCGCCTCGGGCACGCCCGGCGGCAGCTCAGCCTGCAGCGACGGCAGTGCGACCCAGTGCATGGCCGGGCTCCGGAACGGCATCGCCCGTCGATGGCCTGGACGGCCTGACGGGTGCCTGCGGGGAAAGTGCGGGCGAACGCCGCAGCGCCGCGGCGCGCGATGCCATCCATTGCCGCCATGCGGCGAGCCGCTGCGCCTTCGCGCGGCTCGATGCGGCCAGGGCGGATTCCAGGGCCGGCCCATAGGCCGGCACCATGACCGGGGAGAGCACCGGGGCGCCGCGGCGCTTGATCACATCGACCTGCAGCGCGCCCCCGCCCTCCTCCGCCGCGCCCACCGCGAGGCGCAGCGGCGCGGGCGAGGCCTGCTGGCGCCGCGCCTCGGTGCGGAACACCCAGAGCAGCGCATGGCGCTGCGCCGCGGCCAGCTGCAGCCGCCGCAGCATCTCGGGCGCCGCGCCGGGCAGCCAGGCCAGCACCGCCAGCACGTCGCGGCAGCGCAGCGCCTGCTCGCACGCCCAGGCGGCCGCTGCATCGCGCGCATCGGCCGGCGGCGCCACCCAGCACAGCCGCGCGGCCCGCAGGCCGGCCGCGTGCAGCACCGGGACGAACGGCTCATGGGGCGGCGCCACCAGCACCACCCGCCCAGGCAGCCGCGCCACCGCGCCGGCCAGCGCGGGCAGCACCAGCGGCCATTCGTGCCGGCCCCTGCCGGTAAGCAGCACTTCCGACATGGCTCCCAACGGCCAGCCACCGCCCGGCAACTGCGCATCGAGCGCCGCATGCCCCGATGGCTGCACGCGTTGCGCGGCCAGGCCGATGCCAGCCGTACCGGCGCCGAGCGATGCTCCGCGCCACACTCCGGGAACCTCCACGCATCGCCCCCCGCCGCCCTGGCGGGCCATACCGGCCGACGAAGCGGACGGGGAAGGAAGGAATGCGGGGGTGGCCATGGGCTGGATCGAAGTACTGTTTAAATATACAGCATTCGACCCGGCGCGGCTGTCAGCCGCCGTCCCATTCCGCGGCGCAGGATGCCGCCATGGCCTGCGCGTCGGCGGGCCGCGGCGTCAGGCCGCGGACATCAGCAGCGCGCAGTGGGCGCACCAACCGGCCACGGCGGCATCGGCCGCGTCGGTGCTGCCGCCGCCACTGAGTTCGGGCCAGCGCCGCTGGGTGGCATGGACGATGCTCCCGAGCTGCCAGAGCGCTTCGCCGCGCACCAGCGCCAGTTCCGCCGAGCCCTGCGGATCGCCCTGCAGGTAGACGTCGATCTCGCCCTGCTGGCGCGGATGGGCGCCGGCCTCGACCAGCGATTGCTGGAGCGCCTGCAGCCGCTGGTCGACGAACGCCGCGGGATGGCGGCTGCCGCGGCCCAGCAGGTCCGCCGGCAGGCGCGAGCGCACGTCTGCCCAGCGGTCGAAGGCGCCGCCGAGCGTGTCCAGCACGCGGCCTGCCTCTTCCCGCGGGGGCGACAGCGCGACGGCCGTGCCTCCGCCATCCGCCAGCAGCGGCAGCAGCAGCGCGACCAGGTCCGGTGCGAACTTGCGGTGGTTGAGCCGCAGGCTGAGCGACAGCCGCTGCGCGGCCAGCGCGCTGTACTTCTCGAAGAAGGCGGCCGCCACCTCCGACAGCATGAGGATCTGCCCCATGGGCGAGATGTCCGGCCCGCGCAGGCACCGCGGATAGCCCGTGCCGTCCATGCGTTCGTGGTGCTCCAGCACGGCCGTCTCGACCGAGGCCGGGTAGGCGCCCGGTGCCCGCAGCAGCAGCATGGCGGTGATCGGATGGGCGACGAGGTGCTTGCGGTCCGGGCCGGTGACCTTGTTCTCGGGATCGTTCCATACCGGATCCATGTGCAGCACGCCGATGTCGTGCAGCAGGGCCGCCTCGGCCAGCAGCGAGACGTCCCGTCCACTGCCGCCACGGCCCAGGGCCAGATGCACCGCCAGCAGCATCACGCACACGCTGTGCCCGTAAAGCGGGGCGCGCTGTGCGCGCATCACCGTGAGCCGGAAGGCCACGGGCGGGGGCAGCAGCAGGCCGCGCAGCGGCGCCAGCAGGGGCTCCGGTCCCCCATGGGCGCGTGCCAGCAGCGCGGCCAGCCCGCCGCCGCCGTCATGGCCGGCATCGCACTGCCGGCGGGCCTCGGCCTCGACGGCAGCTGCGTCCACGCCGCCCTCCGCTCCCAGCAGGCCGTCGATCGGATCGCGCAGCGTATGGTGCACGAGCCGGTCGTACAGGCGGCCATCGATCCGCGTGCCCTGGTCGACGAGCTTGATGCCGGTGTCGCTGTAGATCGCACCGCGGGCGACGACCGGCACGCGCTCGGCCATGTCGGTCACGCTGCGCAGGTAGTGCGTGCCGTCCCGCGCCAGTTCCCGCGCGTCGGCCAGGGCCTGCCGGGCCGCGGCGGCGGATGCCTGGGAAGGCGCCTGCGGGTTGCGCCGGTCGCTGCCGCCGTCGCCGTTCTCGGTGCTGCTTGCGTTGTCGTTCATGCCGGTTTGACTATACGGTCACCGAGCGACTCGACAGGAACGAAAAAAAGCCTGCGGGCGCACAGCCGGCAGGCTTTTCCGGGTGGCGCGGCCACGAGGGCCGCTGGAAATCAACCCTGGGACTTGGCGTAGCTGGCCACGCCGTCGGTGATCTCCTTGTGGGCGGCCTCGACGCCTTCCCAGCCCAGCACCTTCACCCACTTGCCTTCTTCCAGGTCCTTGTAGTGCTCGAAGAAGTGGCTGATGGCCTTCAGGCGCACGGGGTTCACGTCGTCCACCGTCTTCCAGCCTTCGTACATCTTCAGGATCTTGGTGGTGGGCACGGCCAGCACCTTGCCGTCCACGCCGGCTTCGTCTTCCATCTTCAGGATGCCGAGCGCGCGGCAGGGCACGACCACGCCGGGGTGCAGCGGGTACGGCGTGATCACCAGCACGTCCACCGGGTCGCCGTCGCCGGACAGCGTCTGGGGCACGTAGCCGTAGTTGCAGGGGTAGTACATGGCCGTGGTCAGGAAGCGGTCCACGAAGACCGCGCCGGATTCCTTGTCCACTTCGTACTTGATCGGATCGGATTCCGCGGGGATCTCGATGACCACATTGAAGGTTTCGGGAAGCTTCTTGCCAGGGGTGACGTTGTTGAGGGACATGGTTGGGATGGTGAGGGAATGCAGCGCGCATTCTAGAGCGGCGGATGTGCGCCCTCCTTGCGTGCCGCTTGCGGCGCACCGCCCGCAGGCGTACATTGGGCGCGTTGGCCAATCGTCTCCACCCGCCTTCGCGGGCCGATGGGCACGAGGAAGCAACGCAGCGGAAACACCGGCTCCCGCGACGCGTTGCGTGTTTCCTCCCGTGCACCCTTTCGCAGGAGACGACGAGCATGGCTGCCTCCCCGCTTCTTTCCTCTACCTTCCCGGGCCCTGCCGGCCCCGCGTTCTGGCTGGCGCTCGCCTGCGGCGCGGTCGCCGTGGGCTACGGCCTCTGGGCGCGCCGCTGGATCCTCGCGCAGGACGCGGGGAGCGAACGCATGCAGGCCATCGCCGCGGCGATCCAGTCCGGCGCGGCCGCCTACCTCGCGCGGCAATACCGCACCATCGCCGTGGCCGGCGCCGTGCTGGCGGTGCTGATCGCCCTCTTCCTCGACCTGCGCACCGCGGCGGGTTTCGTGCTGGGTGCGGTGCTCTCCGGCGCCTGCGGCTTCATCGGCATGAACATCTCGGTGCGCGCCAACGTGCGCACCGCGCAGGCGGCGGCGCGGGGCATCGGCCCGGCGCTGCAGGTGGCGTTCCGCGGCGGCGCCATCACGGGCATGCTGGTCGTGGGTCTCGGACTGCTGGGCGTGGCCGGCTTCGCCGCCTTCCTGCTGCATGCGGCGCCGCCGACAGCCGGCGTGGGCGCGGCGGCGCAGCTGCATCCGCTCATCGGCTTCGCATTCGGGGCATCGCTGATCTCCATCTTCGCGCGGCTGGGCGGCGGCATCTTCACCAAGGGCGCGGACGTGGGGGCGGACCTCGTGGGCAAGGTGGAGGCCGGCATTCCCGAGGACGACCCGCGCAACCCGGCCGTGATCGCCGACAACGTGGGCGACAACGTCGGCGATTGCGCCGGCATGGCGGCCGACCTGTTCGAGACCTATGCCGTGACGCTGATCGCCGCGATGGTGCTGGGCACGCTGCTGGACCTCGCGCCCGGGCTGGCCGTGGCCTATCCGCTGGCGCTGGGCGGCGTGTCGATCCTGGCCTCGGTGGCGGGCTGCGCCGTCGTCCGTGCGCCGCCGGGCATGACCAACGTGATGCCCGCGCTCTACCGCGGCCTGGCCGTGGCCGGGGTGCTGTCGCTGGCCGCCTTCGGCCTGGTCACCTTCTGGCTCTTCGCCGATGCCTCGGTTTTCCAGGGGGCCACGCCCTGGCGGCTTTTCGGCGCCTGCGCCACGGGCCTGATGCTCACGGCCGCGCTGGTGTGGATCACCGAGTACTACACCGGCACGCAGTACGCGCCGGTGCGGCACATCGCGCAGGCCTCCACCACCGGGCACGGCACGAACATCATCGCGGGGCTGGGGGTGTCGATGCGCTCCACCGCCTGGCCGGTGGTGTTCGTGTGCGCGGCCATCCTGGCCTCGTACTCCCTGGCCGGCATCTACGGGGTCGCGGTGGCGGCCACGGCCATGCTGAGCATGGCGGGCATCGTGGTGGCACTGGACGCCTACGGCCCCATCACCGACAACGCGGGCGGCATCGCCGAAATGGCGGAGCTGCCGGCCGCCGTGCGCGCCGTGACCGATCCGCTCGACGCCGTGGGCAACACCACCAAGGCCGTGACCAAGGGCTACGCCATCGGTTCGGCGGGCCTGGCCGCGCTGGTGCTGTTCGCCGACTACACCCACCAGCTGGGCGCGCAGGGGCAGGCGCTGCGCTTCGACCTGTCGGACCCGCTGGTGATCGTGGGCCTGTTCATCGGCGGGCTGGTGCCCTACCTGTTCGGCGCGATGGCCATGGAGGCCGTGGGCCGCGCGGCGGGCGCCGTGGTGGTGGAGGTGCGGCGGCAGTTCGCCACCATCCCCGGCATCATGGAAGGCCGCGCCCAGCCCGAGTATGGCCGCGCGGTGGACATGCTCACCGCCGCCGCGATCCGCGAAATGGTCGTGCCCAGCCTGCTCCCGGTGGCCGTGCCCATCGCCGTGGGCCTGCTGCTCGGGCCGCGCGCGCTCGGCGGGCTGCTCATGGGCACCATCGTCACCGGGCTGTTCGTGGCCATCAGCATGTGCACGGGCGGCGGCGCCTGGGACAACGCCAAGAAATACATCGAAGACGGCCACCACGGCGGCAAGGGCGGCGAGGCGCACAAGGCCGCTGTCACGGGCGATACCGTGGGCGATCCCTACAAGGACACCGCCGGCCCGGCCGTGAACCCGCTCATCAAGATCATCAACATCGTGGCGCTGCTGATCGTGCCGCTGGTGGCTCGGCTGCACGGCGGCG
>Ga0308159_1005828_pt1 | contig 10131 bp, 11 predicted proteins | sample PhyCR1_FD_201040 | JGI IMG/M metagenome (GOLD analysis project Ga0308159, IMG submission 201040) | Phyllosphere microbial communities from UC Gill Tract Community Farm, Albany, California, United States - DLSLC.R1 | ecosystem: Host-associated > Plants > Phyllosphere > Unclassified | place: USA... | reverse complement strand
TGCCGGAGACGGTCGTGACGCCGACGATCTCGACGGACGGCTCGGCCAGCAGGTAGGCGAGGGCGAGGGCGTCGTCGATGCCGGTGTCGCAGTCGACGAGGATCGGGCGGCGGCTCATGCGCGGACTCCGTAGGTGTCGAGGGCGTCGAGCGCCGGTTGCGAGGCGTCGTCGGCGACGGCGGCGGACCCCACGGCGCAGGCGCGAGCGAGGGCGTCGGTCTCGGCGTCTCCGCGGAGCAGCCCGACGACGAGCGCCGCGCAGAACGCGTCGCCCGCGCCGACGGTGTTGCGGACGGTGGTGGGCACTCCCGCGGCCGAGGCCACGAGCGCGCCGCGCCGGTAGAGTCGCGCACCCTTGGCACCGAGCGTCACGCAAAGCAGGGGAGCCTCGTGCACCTCGGGCAGCTGCGCGTACTCCGTCTCGTTCACGATGACGAGGTCGCACCGCTCGAGCACCTCGGCGGGCAGCGGCCGAGCCGGGGCGGCGTTGACCGCCAGGAAGCCCGCCGCGCGCGCGGCGGCTGAGACGACGGCATCCGAGACCTCCAACTGCAGCAGGACCGGGGATCCGGGCGCGATGCCGAGCGCGTCCGCGTCGATGGCGGCGTTCGCCCCCGGGCACACGACGATCGAGTTCTCGCCGGTCGCGTCGACGACGATGAGGGCGGTTCCCGTCGCGGCGTCCGCGGTCTGCACGCCCGAGGCGTCGACCCCGATCGCGGCGAAGCGCTCCCGGATGCCGTGACCCTCTGCGTCGTCGCCCACGGCGCCGATGAGTCGGACGTCGGCGCCGAGGCGGGCAGCGGCCACCGCCTGGTTGGCGCCCTTGCCACCGGGGCCGCGGTCGAGCACGCCGTCGGCGACGGTCTCGCCGGGCCCGGGGGAGCGGTGGACACGGGCGGTGAGGTCGACGTTGATGGCGCCGACGACGGTGAGCTGGGGGGAGATGGCGGGGCCTTCCGATCAGTGGAGGAGGAGCTTGGCGACGATGAGCAGCGCCGACACCAGGGCGGCACCCACCGCCGTGAGCGCGACGACGGGCGCGGACGAGCCGCGAAGACGCGCTCCCGCCGTGGCGACGACCACGAGGTACGCCACCGCGACGCCGACGCCCCACAGCAGAGCGGTGCCGAGGCCCACGCCGAAAGCGACGAGCAGCACGACCACGAGCAGGGGGAGGAAGGTGACCGACACCATCGGCGCGCCCACCGCCAGGTGGTGTCGGAGGATCTTCGACGGGCGGCCGGGCGAGGTATCGCCGAGCGTGTAGGCGAAGACGTGCGTGGCGAAGTAGACGAGGTTCGTGAGCGCGACCACGAGGATCACGTCGCTCAGGTCGGCCTCGCCGAGACCGATGAGCGTGGATGCCGAGACCAGGGCGCCGTAGCACCCGGCGCTGATGCGTTCGGCGGTGTCGGTGGAGAGGCGGCGCTGTCGTTCGGTGTCCATGGTTCGCTCAGCTTCTCGCGGGTCGGCGCCGCAGGCCCGCCGACACGATCGCGACGAGGGTTCCGACCGCGACGCCGATGACCGTCTCGATCACGCGGTCGCGCAGCAGCATCTCAGGCGCCACGGGAGATGCCAACGACACCATGAGCAGGGCGAGCGGTGTGATGAAGAGCATCGCGATGCCGTAGTTGCGGCCGACGAACAGCTCCGCTCCCGCCTGCAGGGCCACGGCGACGAGCAGGACGATCCAGGGCGGCAGGTCGAGGGCGAGCAGCCCCGCGGCGATCAGCACGCCCAGGAGGGTCCCGACGAGTCGCTGCACGCCGCGGATGAGGCGCGCGGTGACGTGCGCTCCGCCGACCGCGGCGACGGCACCGACCATCGCCCAGTACCAGTGGGTCCCGATGAGCAGGGCCCCGGCGACGCCGGCGAGAAGAGCGGCGACGCCGACGGTCGCCGTCATCTCCCACGCGACCGAGCCGATCGGCGGCCGCGTGCGAGTCGGGCGCCGCCAGGAGCCGCGCCGCGCGACGACGAAGACGCAGGTCACGAGCAGGCTCCACAGCACGCTCGCGCCGCCGACGACGAGCACGGTGAGGAACGTCGCACCTGTCGCGGGGAAGCTCGCGGTGGCTCCCGCGGCGAAGACGGCGAAGAGCGCGCCGGGCGGATGCCACTGGGTGCGGTAGGCGAAGAGGGTGACGACCGCGGCGAGGATCGCGACGACGGCGACGCTCGCGATGGCGGGGGTGGCGAGGGTCGAGAGGGCGGTGCCGATGAGCATGCACGAGACCAGGACCGTGCCCGCCACGGCCTGCATGCGCACGCGCGCGCGGGGGAGGTCGGCGCGACCGTACAGCGCGGCGAAAGCTCCGAAGCTCGCGTAGACGCTGAGGTCGAGCCGGCCGAGTGCCAAGAGGACGAGAATCGGGACGCCGACGCTCAGGACGGCGCGAAGTGCCACACGGTGATCTCCGCGGTGCGGTCCCACGCGGATGACCCCGGTCCACACGCGCCCCCGGGACTCCGCCATCCCTCCAGCCTACGCGTCGAGATCACGGGCGCCGGGCGTCCCGCGGGGGAGCCGGGACAGGCGCGCATGCCGCGGCGTCAAGGGTGTGGCATCCCTCCCGCGATCTGATGGGGTGGTGCGATGGATGCCGAACGCGAGAAAACCCCGATCGAGCCGGGCCCCGAGCCCGACACGTCGACGGCGGCGGAGGGGGCGAGGTCGGATCCGTCGCTGGACGAGGACGATCAACCCATCGTGTAACGCTTCGATGTCGAACGGTGCGCGGGAGCGCGGAGAAGCGTTCTGCGTAGGGTGGGAAGCCCCGACCCGAACGAGGAGAGACGTGTTCCGCACGCCCCTGACCCTGTTTCGCACGCTCGCGATCGCCGAGGCCGTCTCGTGGACGCTTCTCATCGGCGGGCTGATCCTGCGCGCCGCGGCCGACCTTCCGGCTGCGGTGTCGATCGGCGGCGGCATCCACGGCTTCGTGTTCCTCGCCTACGGGGCGACGGCCATCCTCGTCGCGCTGAACCAGCGCTGGGGCGTCGGTCCTGCCGCCCTCGCGGTCGTCAGCGCCGTGATCCCCTACGCCACGATCCCCACCGAGATCTGGCTCCACCGCACCGGGCGTCTGCGCGGCGCGTGGCGCCTCGACGACAGTGGCGACCCGCGGGACCGCCGACCGATCGACCGGTTGCTGCGGTCCTTCCTGCGTCGACCATGGGTGCTCGCGCTCGTGCTCGTCGCGGTGGTCGCCGTCGTCTTCGTCGTGCTGCTGACCGTCGGCCCTCCGGGAGGCAAGGGCTGAGGTCGCACTCCGCGTCAGCGCACGAGGATGCGCACGCTCGCCGGCACGATCCGGCAGGTCGCGGTGAACGTCTCGACCGAGCCCGACAGTGTGGCCGTCGCACGCCCCGCTCCCAGGAACGCGACCGTGCCGTCGTGCGCGTGGACGCTGGGGGAGCGGTCGGAGAAGTGGCGCATCTCGCCACCCGAGTGGCTAGCGAAGGCGAGATCGAGCTCGACGGCGACGATCGGGCCCGTCTCCGAACTCACGCGCCAGTCGATCGCGGCGAGTCCGCCGCCGCGACTCGTCATCGACAGCGTCGCCGACCCGCACTCCTCCCCGCCCACCGCTTCGGTGCGCAAGGGCTCCGACGGGGGCGTCGTGTCGGCACCGCAGAGGTCGACGCCGTGGAGGCGGGCGTAACCGCGGCCGTTGTCGGTGATGCTGGAGCAGTCCGCGAGGAGCGGAGCCGTGAGGGCGTCGGAGAGCGGATCGGCGCGGACACCGCCGGATGGGGGAGCTGCGATCGCGGCGGCGCCGGGAAGGAGCAGCGCGACGATCACAGCGACGAGAGCGGCGGCAGTGCTTCGAACCCGCACGGCGCACCTCCTCGTCGACGTCGGTCGAAATCTACGCCCGGAACGGGGCCCGCGCCACGGCTCGCCGGGAGACGCGTCAGCGCTTCGTCGACACCGTGACGGTGAACTTCCTGTCGCGCGCCACCTGACGCGTCGGACCGACGGTGCGCTCGAGCGCCGGACGGTACTGCAGAGCGGAGTTCCAGACGGTCCACAGCTCGCCGCCCGGCTCGAGCACCCGCGCCGCGTCGGCGAACATGCGGGGAGCGAGACCCTCGTGGATCGCGGCGCCGGCGTGGAACGGCGGGTTCAGCGCGATGAACGAGGCCGTGGCCTCCGGTTGCGAGCGCAGGACGTCGTCGCGCACGACCCTCACGCGATCGGCCACGCCGTTGGCCTCGGCGGTGGCCCGCGCGGACGCGACGGCGATCGCCGACTGGTCGCACGCGATCACGCGCAGGGAGGGATGCCGCACAGCGAGGGTCGCGGCGACCACGCCCGTCCCGCACGCGAGGTCGACCGCCCGGTCTCCGCGCGGGGCGGGGAGGTGCGCGAGCAGCAGCCGCGTCCCGATATCGATCGATGCGCCCGCGAAGGCGCCGCCGAACGCACGGACACGGATGCCGTCGACCTCGGCTTCCTCCGGTGCGGGGGCGGCGCCGTCGTGCGGGCCGTGGGCGGTGAGGACGCGGGATTTCTGCCGCGCGTGCGAGACGTCGACGCGGTCGAAGACGCGCCGCAGCACGTCGTTCATCGCCACCGTCATGTGCTTGAGGCGCCCGCCCGCGAAGACGACGACGTCGGGGTGTGCGTGCAGGGCGATGAGCCCGGCGATGTCGGACAGCGCCCGAAGCGACCGGGGGAGGCGCAGAAGGACGACGCGGGCGCCGGTGAGCAGGTCCGCGTCGAGGGCGTGCGAGTCGAAGACTTTCTCGAGCCCGGTGTCGCGGGCGTTCAGTGCGAGGGCTTCCTCGCCCAGCAGCTCGTCCTGATGCACCCGGATGCCACGGGCCCCGGCATCCGCCGCCGCCAGGGTGAGCGCTCCGTAGGCGTCGCCGATCACGACGAGTTGGCCCACACCGAGTGCGGCGCGCGCGTCGGCGGACTCGTCGAGGATCAGCCGGTCGGCGGCGTCGACGGCCACGAGATCGGGACCCTCGAGATCGGGGCGGCGACGCAGAGCGGCGAACGAGAAAGGCACCGGACCACGCTACCCGGGGGCGACGTGACGCGGTGCCTGACCGAGGTGCGGGCTCAGCGGGTGCCGAAGTGGAACGGCAGGGCCAGCGAGGCCGAGACGAGGATGATGCCGAGCGCGAAGAACAGCGCGGGAGCGGCGAGGGAGAACGAGATGCCGGTCAGCAGCATGCCGCCGACGAACAAGATGAGAGAGACGATGAACATGAGGATCCCTTCGGTCGATCCAGGCTATCGTGCCGAATCCGGACGTGCGTTCGTGCTGCGGTCGGGATGCAGGGGGAGGGGACCCGGGGTGCTGCCGTCGCGCGGGGGGATGCCCAGCGCCGCATGCGCCCAGAGCGTGCTGCCGGCGACGGCTGCGGGCATGACCGCCACCGCCCCGAGCGGGACGAGGAAGCACAGCTGGGTCGCGACGCCGAAGCCGAGGGCGCGTGCGCGGTGGGAGCGGAGGAGCTGTGTCCGCGCCCGCCGATCGAGGCCTCGGGCCGACAGCGCGCGCGAGGTGAGTTCGTCGGCCAGCAGCCACCCGGTCAGGAGTACCCCGGCGACGAAGCCCAGGACGCCGCCGACGAAGGGGATCAGGCCGATGAGCCACGCCAGCGCGGCGGCCAGGATGCCGCGGACGATGAGGCGCACGCTGTCGCCGACGGCCCGCCAGAAGCCGTACTCGACGTCGGGGACCACGCCGGTGGCGCTGCGCTCGGTCGCGCGCCAGATGCGGTCGTAGAACGGCTCGCCCACGGCGAGCGTGACGGCGGTGAACGAGACGACGACGATGAGCAGCGCCGCGCCGAACGACGCCAGGCCGATCGCGGTGCGCAGAGCGCCCGCCCAGAACGGCGCCCACGTGTCGGCGAACGGCGTCCAGTCGTCGACGAGACCGGGCAGCACGAGACCCCAGATCACGAGTGCCGATCCGAAGATCAGTCCGACCACCGTCCCCGGGATGAGTCCGAGGGCCATCGCCCCGGGCGTGCGGCGCCACTGGCCGAGACCGCGGGCCAGCAGGGCCGCCCCGGCGAGGAATTCGCGCATCCCCGGATTCTGACAGACACCCCCGACACCGACCCGAGAGGTTGCGCCCGCTCCGTCCGGCGTTTCCCGCCCGCGGGCTGCATCCCGCGGCGATGTCGCAGGGGGATGCCAGGATGCCGCTATGCGCATCCGCACCACGTCGACGCAACGCACGTACCGGTACGTGCGCATGGCGCTGATCGGAGCGACGGTCTTCCTCGCCGTCGGTGTCGGTCTCGAGCTCGCGAGTGGCGAGGGACTGCTGTCGGTCAGCGCGGCTTACTACACGCCCGCGGGTCCGGTCCTCACGGGGGCGCTGAGCGCGGTCGCCCTCGCTCTGCTGGCTCTGTCGGGGCGCAGCCTCGAGCAGGGCCTGCTCGACATCGCGGCGGTGCTCGCCCTCGCGATTGCCTTCGTCCCGACCGCGGTCTCATCGAGCGCCTGCCTCGACGGGACGCAGTGCGTGCCGCCCGAGGTCAGGCCGACCGTGGCGAACAACGCCGTGGCCGTGGCATCCGTGATTCTTCTCGGGGTGATCGTCGCGGGGATCCTGGCGCGCGTGCAGGGCACCGCGAGCCGCGGGGTCGCGCTCACGATCGGGGTCATCGTCGCGCTCGTCGCGGGCGGGGCGGCGTGGGCGGTGCTCGCGCCCGAGGCCTTTCTCCGGTGGGCACACGAGGTCGCCGCCGTCGCGTTCTTCGTGCTGATCGCGGCGGTGGCGTCGATCGCGGCGTGGTGGCCACGGCGCAGCGGTCGACGGCGGCGGGGAGTGCGACTCGCCTACGCGGCGGTGGCCGTCGGGATCGTGCTGACCCTGGTGCTGCTCGTCCTCGGAGTGGTGTCGGGCCTGGAGCGCACGGGTTTTCCGGTGGTGCTCGTGGGCGAGTCGGTGGCCCTCGCGCTGTTCGCGGTGTTCTGGCTCGTACAGACGGTCGAACTCTGGAACGACGTCGATCCCCCGCTTCGGGAATAGACGCCGCGTGCCCACGTTGAAGTTGATACGACGGCGCTCAAGTAGCAAACTTGAGTGAACCGCACTCACGTATCTCAGGAGACGGAATTGCCCGAAGACTTCACCCCCGGCGACGGCGCCCAGTCGTTCGACGAGTTCCTGGCCCGCTACCTCGCGGGCGAGCAGGCGCGAGCCGAACGCTCGATCGACCTCAGCCGGTTCCTCAGTGCCCGCACGCAGGACGCCCTCCAAGAAGCCGGACGCTACGCGCTCGGGCGCGGCCAGCGTGAGCTCGACGCCCTGCACGTCCTCCACGTCCTCGTCCGGCGCTCGCCGGCCAAGGAGGCCGTCGCGCGCCTCGGCGCCGACCCCGCCGCGATCGCCCGCGCGGCCGAGAGCCGTCTGCCCGCCGCCGCGACCCCCGCGAACGTCGACGGTGCCGTGGTCGCCGGCTCTGTGCAGCGCGCCCTGTTCCACGCGTTCCAGGTGGCACGTGCCGCCGGGTCCACCTACGTCGACCCCGACCACCTCTTCTTCGCGCTCGTGCTCGCCCAGGACGCGCCCGCGGGGCAAATCCTCGCCCAGGCCGGAGTGACGGCCGAGGCCCTCACCCAGGGCGTGCGTGAGACCGTCATGGGCGGTGACGAGACCGAGGTGCCCGCTGAGTCGGCATCCGTCACCCCGAACCTCGACCGATTCGGCACCGACCTCACGGCGCGAGCCGCCGCGGGAGAGCTCGACCCGGTCATCGGTCGCTCCGACGAGATCGAGCAGACGATCGAGATCCTGAGCCGTCGCACGAAGAACAACCCCGTGCTGATCGGCGAGGCCGGCGTCGGCAAGACGGCCGTCGTCGAAGGTCTCGCGCGCGCGATCGTCGCCGAAGAGGTGCCCGAGCAGCTGCGCGAGACCCGTGTCGTCTCACTCGACCTGGCCGCGATGCTCGCGGGCGCGCGGTACCGGGGTGACTTCGAGGAGCGCCTCACCCAGACGATGGACGAGATTGCGGCATCCGACAAGCTCGTCGTCTTCATCGACGAGGTGCACACTCTCGTCGGGGCGGGTGGGAGCGGCGACGGGTCCATGGACGCCGGCAACATCCTCAAGCCCCGCCTCGCCCGCGGTGACGTGCACCTGATCGGAGCGACCACGCTGCGCGAGTACCGCACGATCGAGAAGGATCCCGCCCTCGAGCGGCGCCTTCAGCCCGTTCGCGTGGGCGAGCCCTCGATCCCGGATGCCGTGGAGATCCTGCGCGGCCTCCGCTCGGCCTACGAGGAGCACCACGCCGTCACGTACACGGACGAGGCTCTGCGGGCCGCGGTCGAGCTGAGTGATCGATACCTTCCCGACCGCGTGCTGCCCGACAAGGCGATCGATCTGATCGACCAGGCCGGTGCCCGCTTGCGGCTGCGCCTGGGCGTCACCGTCGACACGTCCGCTCTGCTGGAGCGCCTCGCGACACTGGAGGCCGACAAGAATGCCGCGGTCTCCGCCGAGCACTACGAGGAGGCGTCGCGTCTGCGCGACGAGATGGCCGCCGTGCAGCAGCGGCTCGACGAGGCGACGGCCGGCCCCCGCGTCGCCGCCGTCGTCGACGAACCCGAGATCGCCGCGGTGATCAGCCGCGCCACCGGCATTCCCGTTGCGCGACTCACGGTGACCGAGCGCGGTCGCCTCGCCGAGCTCGAGACCGAACTGCACGCCCGCGTGATCGGGCAGGACGACGCGGTCGCCGCCGTCGCCAAAGCCGTGCGTCGCAACCGCACGGGCATGGGAGACGAGAACCGCCCGGTCGGCTCGTTCCTGTTCCTCGGTCCCACCGGCGTCGGCAAGACCGAGCTCGCCAAGGCCCTGGCCGGCTCGCTCTTCGACGACGACGGCGCCGTGATCCGCTTCGACATGAGCGAGTTCGGCGAGCGGCACACGGTGTCGCGCCTGATCGGTGCCCCTCCCGGATACGTCGGCTACGACGAGGCGGGCCAGCTCACCGAGCGCGTGCGACGCAACGCCTATGCGGTCGTGCTGTTCGACGAGATCGAGAAAGCGCACCCCGACGTTTTCACGCTGCTGCTGCAGGTGCTCGATGACGGTCGGCTCACCGACGGACAGGGCCGTACGGTCGACTTCCGCAACACGGTGATCGTGATGACCTCGAACCTGGGCGCGGAGTTCCTGGCATCCCGCTCGGGGGCCATCGGCTTCACCACGACCGGCCGCGAGTTCGCCGATGCCGATCTGCGTGATCGCGTGATGGGGAAGCTGCGCGAGGCGATGCGCCCGGAGTTCCTCAATCGCATCGACGACATCGTGCTCTTCCGCAAGCTCGAGAAGGCGCAGCTGCGCGAGATCGTGGGGCTGCTGTTGGGCGCGACCTCGCGGCGCCTGGCGTCGCGCGACGTGTCGCTCGAGGTCACCGATGCCGCCGTCGACCGGCTGGCCGCGGTCGGGTACGAGCCCGAGTACGGTGCTCGGCCGCTGCGCCGGGTCATCCAGCGCGAGGTCGACGACCGCATCGCCGACCTGTTCGTGTCGGGTGAGCTGAGCGACGGGGGAGCGGTGACCGTGGATGCCACCTCGTCCGGCTTCACGGTCGCACCCGTCGTACCGGCTCTCGCCGCGTGACGAGCCCTTCTCGACGCCCCCGGTGCTTCGGTGCCGGGGGCATCGTGGTTCGTGCGGCGAGGGCGATCCGGCCGCGCGCGCCCCGGGGCACGCTTCCCGAGGACGCCTGCGTTCGTCCAGGACGCACGCGGTGGTCATCGATCCGGTACGTGCTCGACGAACGAATGCGGTGTCAACGCGTGTGCGCACCGCCGTCCGCGCCGCGGCGGATGCGATCCGCGCGCCGCCCCGCCCCGATGTCGGAGGTTCGCGGCAGAGTAGAGGCATGAGTCGTATCGGCACGATCTTCAGCCCGTACCCGCATCCGCCCGAGCAGCTCCGCGACGCCGCGCGAGCGGCCGAAGACGCCGGGGTCGAAGAACTCTGGCTCTGGGAGGACTGTTTCCGGTCCTCGGCGTGGGCTGCGGCCGCGGCAGCTCTCGCCGTCACCGATCACCTGCGCATCGGGGTCGGCATCGCGCCCCTTCCGCTCCGCAACGTCGCCGTTTCGGCGATGGAGATCGCCACGATCGAG
>Ga0308159_1005826_pt1 | contig 10132 bp, 10 predicted proteins | sample PhyCR1_FD_201040 | JGI IMG/M metagenome (GOLD analysis project Ga0308159, IMG submission 201040) | Phyllosphere microbial communities from UC Gill Tract Community Farm, Albany, California, United States - DLSLC.R1 | ecosystem: Host-associated > Plants > Phyllosphere > Unclassified | place: USA... | reverse complement strand
ACCAGGCGCTCCGGGTTCTGCAGCACCGACGCCATCTCGTCCACCGACAGCGACGAGGTGTTCGTTGCGAGGATCGCGTCCGGTGCGATGACCTGCTCGATCTTCCGGAACACCTCCTGCTTGACGCCCATCTCCTCGAAGACGGCCTCGATCACCCAGTCGGCGTCCGCGAAGGCGTCGTACGACACCGAACCGCTGACGAGTGCGGTGATGCGGTTCGCGTCGTCCTGCGAGACCCGGCCCTTGGCGAGCATCTCGTCCACGGACTGGCGGATCCGGGCGACACCGGCGTCGACGCGCTCCTGCGAGACGTCGGTGATGACGACGGGGACCCCGAGTCGGCGGGCGAAGAGCAGCGCGAACTGCGAGGCCATCAGCCCGGCGCCGAGGACGCCGACCTTCGTGACCTTCTTCGCGTCGACGCCCTCGGGAGCGCCGACCGGACGCTTGGCCCGCTTCTGCACCAGATCGAAGGCGTACATCGACGCGGCGAACTGGTCCCCGGCGAGCAGGTCGGCGAGGGCGTCGTCCTCCCCGGCGAAGCGTTCCTCGAGCGACCCGGACTTGGCGGCGGCGACGAGGTCGAGCGCGCGGAACGGCGACTTCGGGACGCTGCCGATCTTCGACGTCACCTGCTGCCGGGCGACCTTGACGACGGTGCCCCAGGCGGCCTTCTCGATCATGCCGGGCTCGTTCTTCCGCACGACCTTGGTGCGACCGGACACGACGCCGTCGGCCCAGGCGACCGCGGACGGCAGGAAGGTCACCGAGGGGATCAGCGCGTCGCCGATGCCGAGGTCGACCGCGGCCTTCCCGTCCATCAGGCGGTTGTTCTTCAGCGGGTTCTCGACGATGACCCGCAGGGCCTTCTCCGGGCCGATCAGGCGGGGGAGCAGCGTCGCGCCACCCCAGCCGGGGATGATGCCGAGGAAGACCTCGGGCAGCCCGATGCCCTGGGCAGCGGACGAGAACACGCGGTAGGTGCAGTGCAGCGCCACCTCGAGCCCGCCGCCGAGCGCGATGCCGTTGACGAACGCGAACGACGGGACGCCGAGCTCGCTGAACTTCCGGAGCGTGGCGTGGCCGAGCACACCGAGCTCGTGCGCGACCTCGCGGGAGGGCAGCGCTGCCGCCTGGGACAGGTCGGCGCCCGCGGCGAAGCAGTACTCCTTGCCCGTGATCGCGACGGCCTGGACGGTGCCGGCGGCCGCGGCGGCACGGAGCTCGTCGAGCACGCCGGACAGCTCACGCATGGTGCGCGGGCCGAGCGTCGAGGGGCGCTTGTAGTCCTTGCCGTTGTCGAGCGTGATGAGCGCGAGCGTGCCACCGGAGGGCAGCGCGACGTGCTTGACGTACGAGTGGGTGACGACCTCGTCCTCGCTCAGGGCAGTCAGCTGGTCGATCGGGGTGGTGGTCATGGTCAGGCCGCCTTCCGTGCCGCGGACTTGCTGAAGTTCGGGTTCTCCCAGATGACGGTGCCGCCCTGGCCGAGCCCGATGCACATCGTCGTGATGCCGTACTTGACGTCCGGACGCTCGGCGAACTGCGCCGCGAGCTGGGTCATCAGACGCACACCGCTCGAGGCGAGCGGGTGCCCGACGGCGATCGCACCACCCCAGGCGTTGACGTTCGGGGAGTCCTGCGCGATGCCGTAGTTGTCGAGGAACGCGAGGACCTGCACCGCGAACGCCTCGTTGATCTCGAACAGGCCGATGTCGTCGATCGACAGTCCGGCCTTCGAGAGCGCCTTGTCGGTCGCGGGCACCGGGCCGACGCCCATCACCTCGGGCTCGACACCCGCGAAGGCGAACGAGACCATGCGCATCTTCGTCGGCAGCCCGTGCTCCTTCGCACCGGCGTCCGAGGCCAGCAGACTCATCGTCGCGCCGTCGTTCAGGCCGGCGGCGTTGCCGGCGGTGACCCGTCCGTGGGACCGGAACGGCGTCTTCAACGCGGCCAGGGCCTCCAGGGTGGTGCCGGGACGCGGCGGCTCGTCGGCCGACACGATGTCCCAGCCCTGACCGGTGTTCACCTCGACCGGGATGACGTCGGGCTGCAGCTTGCCGGCGCCCCAGGCGGCGGCGTACCGCTGCTGGGACTGCACGGCGAACGCGTCGGTGCGGTCCTTCGTGATGGCGGGGAAACGGTCGTGCAGGCGCTCGGCGGTGTTGCCCATCACGAGCGCGTCGGGGGCGACCATGCGCTCCGCGACGAAGCGGGGGTTCGGGTCGGCGTTGAAGCCCATCGGGTGGCGACCCATGTGCTCGACCCCACCGGCGATGGCGACGTCGGCGGCACCGAACGCGATCGCGCCGGCGAGGGTGGTGACGCTCGTCATCGCACCCGCGCACATGCGGTCGATGGCGTAGCCGGGAACGGACTTCGGCAGGCCGGCGAGCATCCCGACGGTGCGTCCGAGGGTCAGGCCCTGGTCGCCCTGCTGGGTGGTCGCGGCGACCGCGACGTCGTCGACGGCGGCTCCGTCGAGCGAGCTGTTCCGGTCGAGCAGCCCACGCATCGCGTGCACGGCGAGGTCGTCGGCGCGGGTCCGCCAGAACACCCCCTTCTCACCGGCGCGGCCGAACGGGGTACGGACACCGTCCACGAACACGACGTCTGATGTCTTCGGCAATGCGAGCCTCCAGATCCACAACGATCGGGCCGGAGCGACGTGTCACCCCGACCGGCCGGGCCTCGCCCGGCGACGCTCCGACGCTAGTACCCCCGGCTGGGCAGGGGCACGTCGGTTGGGCGGTTCCTACGAGCCGGTGGTCCCGGTGGCGTCGTCGGCCTGTCCGTCTGCGACAAGCGCGGCGTCGCCGGTCTGCGCGTCGGCGTCCGGGTCGTCGGTCGCGCCGAGCGCGTCGGCGTCCGCCGTCGTGTCGTCCGGACGGGAGGCCGTGGTCGCCGTGACCTCGGCCGCCGGGTCCTCGACGGAACGGTCCGCAGCCACCTCGAACGCGTGCGCGATGACCGACGCGGTCTCCTCGACCTGCCACGGCCGGGCGTCGTGCGACGCGAGGGTCGCCCCGACTGTCTCGGTCGCGACGGTCTTCGGCGGCGTCCAGGACACCAAACGGAGCGTCTCCGGCGTCAGCAGGTTCTCGACGGGCAGGTCGAGCTCGGCGGCGCGCGCGGTGACGGCGGCCCGGGCGGCGCGGTACCGGCGGTCGGCGGCCGGGTTGCGTTCGGCCCATGCACGGGGCGGCGGGAGGCTCGGCTCGCTCCCGCCACGCAGGCGCGGCAGGTCCTCGGTGGTGCGACCCTCCTCGAGGGCGGCCCACCACCGGTCGAGTTCGGAGCGACTGGCGCGGCCCGTGAAGGACTTCAGCGCTCCGAGTTCGGCACGCGAGGTCGGGGCGGCAGCGGCGGCGGCCACGATCGCCGAGTCCGGGATCGTCCGGCCGGGGGCGATGTCGGTCTCCTGCGCGTACGCGTCGCGGGCGAGCCACAGCGACCGGGCGATCGCGAGGGCCCGGGCACCGCGGAGCACGTTCATGCCCGACAGCCGGCGCCAGGGCTCGGCGCGCGGCGGCTTCGGCGCACGGGCGAGGACGGCGGCGAACTCCTCCTCCGCGATGCGTGCCTTGCCGGCTGCTTCGAGGACCGCGGCGAGCGAGTCGCGGAGGTCCGGCAGCAGTTCGACGTCGAGGGCGGCGTACACGAGCCAGGCCTGGGGCAGCGGTCGGGTCGACCAGTCCGCGGCGGAGTGCGCCTTCGCCAGGGTGATGCCGAGCAGCTGCTCGACGACCGCACCGAGGCCGACGCGGGGGAACCCGGCGATGCGCGCGCCGAGCTCGGTGTCGAAGATCCGGGTCGGGACCAGGCCGACCTCGCGGAGGCACGGCAGGTCCTGCGACGCGGCGTGGAACACCCACTCCTCATCGACGAGCGCGGCCTGCAGGTCGCTGAAGTCGCCGATCGCGATCGGGTCGAACAGGAACGAGCCGGACCCGCGGCGGAACACCTGGATCAGGTAGGCCCGCTGCGAGTAGCGGTACCCACTGGCGCGCTCGGCGTCGACCGCGACCGGACCGGTGCCGGCGGCCAGGCGGGCGACGGCGTCGAGGTACTCGTCGCGTTCCTCGATGACGTGGACGGCGGCGTGCGCGTCCTCGTAGGCGGGATCGGCGTCAGTCACGGGCGAGCCTCCGGGGGGCCAGGAGCGAGACGCCGTCCGAGGCCGGGGGGAGTCCGGCGAGCATCGCCACGATCTCCTCCCACGCCTGCACGTGCGGCGTCAGGTCGTCGTCGAGGGGCGTCCACGACGCCCGCAGTTCCAGTTGGGCACCGTCGCCCTGTGCCGCGAGTTCGCCGTACCCGCGCGAGATGATCTTCGTCGCCGTGCCGGACGCGTTGCCGTACCGGGCGCCGTGCGCGTCGAGGGCGTCGACGAGCCAGCTCCAGGTGACGTCGGCGACGAACTCGTCGACGCCGATCTCCGGCTCGAGCGGGGCCTGCGCGAAGGTGACGATGCGGTACGCGCCGCCCCACCCCTCCGGCTCCGCGGGGTCGTGCAGGGCGATGAAGCGTCCGGTGCCGAGGTCGGAGTCCACACCGTGCACCGCGCCCGACACGTCCGCCGCCAGGGCGAGCGAGAACGGGGCGATGCGACTCGGCGACGGGATCTCGGTGACCGTGGTCTCGGTGCGGGTCCTGCCGCTCGACACGAACGCGCGGAGACGCGCGAACGCCTCCGGTTCGGCGTCGGGGTCTCGGGATTCGGGCACGGATGCAGACTAGGCTCCGGACCCAGCACCGATGCGGGCGGCACGCCGTCCGCCACGCAGTCGTGCTGCCCGCAGTCGCCCCCGTCCTGAGTCGTCCTCGTCCTGGAAGGCCCGCATGGCCCGCCGTCCCGATGCCGTCCGGTCCGTCGGCCTCCTCGCGCTGGGTGCCGGCCTCACCGCCGCCGCGGTCGGGGTCGCCGTCGTCGCCGGGTCGGTCGCCGCCGTCGCCCGGGCCGTCGTCACCCCGGACCGCAAGCGCACCGAGCGGGTGCCGATCACGGCCGTCGACCTGGACGCACGCACCGTCTCCCTGGGACGCAGTCCCGACACCGAGTCCCCGGGTCGGTACAGCCTGTGGTTCGGCGGCGCGACGGGGCACATGCGCATCGGCGAGGTGCTCGACACCACCGACACGACCGTCACCCGCCGGGTCATCGCCGTCGACGCCGGCGACCCCACCGTCGCCCGGCGCGGCCGGTGGGGCGGCTGGTTCTACCTGACCCCGGGGGAGCTCGGGGTGCCGGTCGAGGACGTCGACGTGCAGACCCCGAACGGCCCCGCCCCCGCCTGGGTCGTCCGTGCCGAGGACCCGGCCGCGCCCTGGGCCGTCCTGGTGCACGGCCGGGGCGTGACCCGGGCCGAGACGATCCGTGCGGTACCCGTGTTCCGGGCCGCCGGGTACTCGGTGCTGCTGGCGTCGTGGCGGAACGACGGTGTCGCACCACCGAGCCCGGACGGTCGCTACGGCCTGGGGTCGACCGAGTGGCAGGACGTCGACGCCGCCCTGGACTGGGTCGCGCAGCAGGGCGCCACGAGCGTCGTGCTCATGGGCTGGTCGATGGGCGGTGCCGTCGTCCTGCAGACCCTGGTGCGCTCAGGCCTCGCCGGACTCGTCAGCGGCGTCGTCCTGGAGTCGGCGGTCGTCGACTGGCACGCGGTCCTGAAGTCGCAGAGCCGGGCGCTCCGGCTGCCCCGACCGATGCGGAAGGTGGCGCAGTGGGTCCTCCGCACACCCGTCGTCCACCGGGTCGCCGGACTGGACCAGCCGATCGACCTGCGGGAACTCGACATGGTCGCCCGCGCCGACGAACTGCGGGTCCCGATCCTGCTGCTGCACAGCGACGACGACGGGTTCGTGCCCGCATCGGCGTCGTACGCACTCGCCGCGGCCCGGCCGGACCTGGCGCAGCTCGAGGTCGCCCACGTCGCGCGGCACACCAAGCTCTGGAACCACGATGCGGACTGGTTCGACGCGCGGATCCGGGCGTGGCTGACCGAAGTGGTGGCGTCACGGCCGGCGGCCGACGCGCGGTGACGCGCATGCGGTGACCGACGTCGGACGGGAGGCGCGGGGCCAGCGGTGACGCGCCTCCCGTCCGACGGGTGGTCACCACCCGCCGTGCGCGTCGCGACCAGCCCGTCAGCAGCGCCTGCCCGCTTCAGCGGCTGCCAGGTCGAGCGGCTACCAACTTCAGCGGTCGGGGAAGAGGTCGACGGACCGCGGGGTGGAGCGGTAGCGGAGGTGCTCGAAGTCGGGGTGCCAGTCGACGAGGCCGACCACGGCGCGGACGGCGATGTCGATGAAGTACGGCGACTCGACGACGCGGCGGGGGATCGTCGTCGCCTCGATCTCGGTTGCGAGTCGGGAACGCGACCCGGAGAAGTCGGTGACGTGCACGCCGTCGAGGTCGGTGCCCCAGGTGTACGCGGGCAACAGCCGGGCGGTGTCCGGGGCGACGTTGCCGACGACCTCCCACATGCCCGGCTGGAACCGGGCCGGCAGGGTCAGCCCGGCCACCACCGGCTGCGTGGCGAGCACGACGAGCGGGTCGGCGGGGCGCGGCAGGTCCTCGGGGCGCTGGAAGACCGCGACGTAGACGGCGTCGTGCAGCGTCGCGAGGACGTGCCCGAGCAGCACGCTGCCGCCGCCGTCCGGGATGAAGAAGACGTCGCCGGTCTCGGCCGTGAACGGCTGGCGGCTGAGTGGGACCAGCTCGTCGGCGGACGGATCGGCGCGTGCGGACGAGCGGTCTGCTGCTGCTTCCGTGGCTGGCGGACGCGACGCCGTCACACCGGAGCGTCGAAGTCGTTCGACCTGTTCGTCGAGGTCACGGCCGGGTGTGCCGCGGCCGACCATGTCGATGGTGAACACCTTGTCGGGGTCAGCCCTGGTCTCGGCCAGGAGCTGCGCGAAGAGCTGCTGTTCGCTGTCAGCCTGGTGGAACTCTGAGCCCGATGGCTGGTCCTTCTTGCGCTTGCCGAACACGTCGTCCGTTCCCCTCGTCCGATGACACCCCATCGTGGCACGACCGGTCAGTCGGTCGTCGCCGGGGGGTCGACGACTGCCAGGCCACCACCGGGCATGGCGATGATCATCCGGCGCTCCGGCTCGGCGCCGTGGTGGTTCCAGGACTCGTACGAGTCGTCGGGCCAGGCCTGCAGGACCGTCCCGGATGCGAAGTCGAGCCGGAGGTCGGCGCCGTCGAGTGTCGCGTTCGTGACCGTGTCGCCGAGCAGGGCCAGGACGGGTGCGAGCGTTGCCTTCTGCCCCGGATCCACGATCCGGCGTTCCCCGTCCCGACCGGTGATCGCGAACTCGGCCTCGAACTGCATCGTCGTGCCGTTCGAGAACCCGATGGTGGTCTGGAAGGTGATGGTCAGGAAGTCCACCCGGGCGTCGGTGAGATCGAGCCTGTGGTCGTCGTTCACGGTGTCTCCTCCGGGGCCGTCGTGACCCGCTGCCGCGCTCATGACGGCGTCCCTCCGGGCAGCGTGCGGGCGACGACCTCGCCGCCGGTCAGGACGTCGATGTCCAGGCGTGCTCGTCCTGGTTCGGACCAGTGCCACGACGGCCGGTCGCGGTGGGACCACCCCTCCAGCAGCTCACCCGATGCGAAGCGGACGGCGATGCGGGCGCCGGTGACGGTGCCGCGTTCCACCACCTTCGTGTGGAGGGCGAGGAGCGGCAGGAGCGAGGGCGGGTCGCCGGGGTCCATGAACGTGTGCGTGCCGTCGGTCTCGGTCAGGGAGAAGGCTGTTTCGAACCGGAGGGTCGCCCCGCTCGAGAAACGGACGGTGACGGCAGTGTCGACAGAGACGGCGTCCACCGTGTCGCCAGCGAGGTGCAGCTGGATGCGGGCCGACGTGGTGTTCGTCACGGTGTCCTCTCGCCGTCGCCGGCATCTCGCTCTGCGGGGAAGACGAGCTGATCGAGACGCGGCAGTTCGGTCGGCATCGCGTCGGTGAACCACGGGAGCTCGACCATCTGCATCCTGCCGTCGTGCACCCAGATGAGCAACTCGCCGCCGACTGCCTCGGCGTCGGTCCGGTAACTGGCGGCTTCCGGCAGTGGTCCATCGGGGAGATCGACGCGGGGTGCGTCGTCGCGTTCGAGCGCGAGCGCCCACGCGCGCGGCTCGGACGGCGTGACGTCGACCAGTGCGTCGAGCTGGGTGAGGAGCGCCGGCGCCCCGTCGATCCGAGCGTTCTGGAGGCACGCGCGGACGAGTGCACGGATCTGCTGACCGTCACGTGCCTCCTGTGCGCGGCGTTGCTCGTCCGCGATCTCCTCGTCGCGGCTCCCGATGCTGGAGGCGGAAACTCCGGGTCCGAGGAACAGTTCGAACTCCCAGGAGGTCCCGATCACCGAACGATCCAGGGTCACCGTGACCGTCGTGCTGTCGAAGAAGTCGATGCGGATCACCGCCTGCAAGGCATCCGTCGTGGTGCTGCCGATCGGTGAGCCGAAGAACTCGCCGTCGATCATCTGGTGGTTGTCCCGGACGAAGCGCCGCATGTCGTCGTCGGTGATCCACAGCCCGTCGCCGCTGCTGTCGCGCAGCTTCTGCTCCCACTCGAGGACATTGAGGTCCGAGTCCGGCAGCACGACCATGTCCAGGTCGGTGACGAGCCAGCGCAGCGGCGGGATGGTCATGCCGTTGACGACGTTGCGGAACTCCAGGACGCCCGTCGGTTGCGAACCGATGAAGCGGTGGTAGCTGACGAATTCCGGCTCCGGCCGCCTGGTGGCCGGACGGCCTGATCTCCTGCGGGAGGTCATTCGTCGAACAACTCAGCAGAGGACAGGACGGGGACGTAGCGCGCTTCCTCGAGCGCTGGGTTGTAGGGACCGATACCCGCGTGCATGAGCAGGAAGTCCTCGATGAGCATGGGTGATCGCGTGGTCTTCAGCGGGATGGTCGCTGCTTCCTCGGCGGTGGCGAAACGCGTCCTCGATCCATCGAAGTTCGTGATGCGCACACCCCCGGTCTCGGGGAAGCCCCAGGTGCGGGCCGGCAGAAAGCGCCGACGGTCCGCCGGCGCATTCGTCACGATCTCCCACATCCCAGGGCTGAACCGCGCGTCGAACGTCAAACTGGCGACGAGCGGGTCGTGCTGGAGCGCGCGGAGAGCCTCTGCAGCTCTGACTGGAACATCGACCGGATGGTCGAAGACGACGACGAAGAGGACGTGTCGACCGGCGTCCACGACCTGCCCGACGTAGGCCGTACCGTCGCTCAGCGGGACACAGAACACATCACCTTCCGTGACGTCGAAGATCGTGCGCTTCGGGCTCATCAGGACCAGCTCTCGCTTCCACGCCGGGTGAAGGGCGCCCCATCGGTTCCGGCGCCGAACCACTTCCGGAAAGTCGCATCCACCTGTACCCGGGCCGGGTCGAGGAGGACCGTCCACTCGGAGCTGTCGAAGGCGTCGATCCGAACGAGCGGATCGCGGACAGCCGAGGCGTCTGCTTCGGACCCGAAGCCGATGAACTCCCCGTCGATGTCCTTGAAGCCCCAGAGGAAGAGGTTGGCCTTGTTCACCGGAAGCGTGTACTCGATCATCGACTTTCCCTCTTCCCTCGTTGATGTTCGCGGTGTGTTCACGAGCCGAAGATGCTGTCGACGGGGATGGCGAACACGTCACCGGCGTGAACCGGTTCGATCTCGGGCAACCGAGCGCTCACGAAGGGCCTTCCGTCAGGTGTCGTGTGGGCGGCGGGACATGGCCGCAGCCGGTGTCCCTTCACCGAAGATCGCAGTGAACCGGTCTTGCACGCCGACTCGATCCAGGTCGAGGATGACCGTCCACCACGCTCTGTCCACCACATCGATGACGATGACGGCTTTGTCGAGTTGACCCACATCTGCTGCCTCGAAGCCGATGAACTCGCCCTCGATGAACTGCACCGTGGCTGCGACGAGACGAGTGAACGTGGCGTGGTCGAGTACCGGATCCGGAAGACCTGGCGTGCCGGACACTCGTTCGAGCTCACGAATCTCCAATCCGGAACCAGGGGAGACATTGACGAAGATGTCCTCGGCTGTCCAATGTAGCTCGGGCAGACGTAGAGACTGCAGAATGTCGTCGAGTTCGACATCAACGTCTTCGTTCTGGAT
>Ga0308159_1005825_pt1 | contig 10133 bp, 7 predicted proteins | sample PhyCR1_FD_201040 | JGI IMG/M metagenome (GOLD analysis project Ga0308159, IMG submission 201040) | Phyllosphere microbial communities from UC Gill Tract Community Farm, Albany, California, United States - DLSLC.R1 | ecosystem: Host-associated > Plants > Phyllosphere > Unclassified | place: USA... | reverse complement strand
CCTCGGCCGAGCGCCCCCTGCTCCTGGGCGGACGCGGCGCGTGGCTGGCCGGCGCGGGAGCAGCCCTCGACGACCTCGCCACCACGACCGGAGCGCTGACCACGACCAGCGCGCTCGGACGCGGCCTGTTCTCCGACCCCGCGCGCGATCTCGGCGTCGCCGGCGGCTTCGGCGCTCCCGGGGCGATGGAGCTCGTGCGCGAGGCCGACGTCGCGGTCGTTTTCGGCGCGAGCCTGAACCAGTTCACGATGCGCTTCGGCGAGCTCTTCGCCCCCGGCACGCGCGTCTTCCAGGTCGATCTCGCGCCGACCGCGACGCACCCGCACATCGGCGCATACGTGCGGGGCGATGCCGCTGACGTCGCCACCGAGATCACGCGCCGCCTGCGCCAGCGCGGCGCCACCGGCTCGACCTGGGGCCAGGGCCTCGACCTCGCCGCCGCCCGTCGGCAGCCCGACGGTCAGGAGATGGGCCCCGACGGACGCCTCGATCCGCGCACGGCCGCCGCCCGTATCGCGCAGCTGCTGCCCGAGGACCGCGTGGTCGTGTCCGACGGCGGGCATTTCCTCGGCTGGTCGAACATGTACTGGCCGGTGGCCTCGCCCGACCGCATGATCATGGTCGGAACGGCGTACCAGTCGATCGGCCTCGGTTTCCCGAGCGTCCCCGGCGCCGCCGTGGCCCGCCCCGAGTCGACGGTCGTGCTCACCACCGGCGACGGCGGCGGCCTGATGGCCCTCGCCGACCTCGAGACCGCGGTCCGGGTCGCGGACGGACGCGGTATCGCGGTGGTCTGGAACGACGCGCAGTACGGCGCCGAGGTGCTCAACTACGGGGTCAAGGGCCTGCACCCCGACCCGATGCTCATCCCCCAGGTCGACTTCGCCGCGGTCGCGCGCGGATTCGGTGCCGAGGGGGTGGTGGTCGAGTCGGTCGACGACCTCGAGGCCCTGGCATCCTGGGTCGCTCGCCCCGCTTCCGAACGGCGGTTCCTGGTGCTCGACCTGCGCGTGAGCGCGGCCGTGGTGGCGCCGTACTGGGAAGAGATCGCGGCGCGCTGACGCCCCGGTGCCGCGCTCCGGAACACCCGGCGTGACCCGAGGGTGCCCGGTTCCCGAGGGACGCGTGCGAGCGCCGATCTCCGGAGCCCGGCATGCCCGTGCACGCCCAACGGCCCCGCCGCACCGAAGCGCGACGGGGCCGTGACGGATCGACCTCAGACCTTCGACAGCCCGCGCACCGGGCTCACCGACTGCTCGGCCTCATGGTCGGGTCCGAGGGGCATGCCGCTGCGGTCGCGTAGCACCAGCGTCGCGACCGCGCCGAGCACCACCATGCCCGCGAGGTACCAGGTCACCGACATCGTCGATCCCGTGGCCTTGACCAGCGCCTCGGCGATCGTCGGCGCGAACGCCCCGCCCAGGATCGCGCCGAGGGCGTACGAGATCGACACCCCCGAGAAACGGATGGATGCCGGGAACAACTCGGCGTACAGCGCCGCCTGGGGTCCGTAGGTGAGACCGAGGCCCACGGTGAGCCCCACGAGACCCAGGGTGAGCAGGCCGACGCTCCCCGTGTTGACGAGAGGGAACAGCAGGAAGACACCGACCAACAGCGCCGCCCACCCGATGAGGTAGGTGGTGCGACGTCCGATGACGTCGCCGATCCACCCGCCGATCCAGGTGAAGACCAGCCATGACACCGCCGACAGGGTGACCGCGCCGAGGACGTCGGCGGTCGCGAGGCCCACGGGTCCGTCGGGGTTGGTGGCGTAGCGCTGGATGTAACCACCCGTGGTCATGTAACCCACGGCGTTGTTGCCGGCGAAGACGAGGGCGGCGATCAGCACGAGCAGCGCGTGCGTGCGGAACAGCCGCACGATCGGCATCCGCGTCTTCTCCTTGCGCTCGGCGAGCTCGAGGAAGACCGGGCTCTCCTCGACCTTGCGGCGCACGTAGAAGCCGATGAGGATGAGCACGAACGACAGCAGGAACGGCACGCGCCAGCCCCACGCGAGGAAGGCGTCGCCGGGGGCGATGACCGCCATGAGCGCGAGCATGCCGCTCGCCAGCAGCAGCCCCAGCGGCACACCGAGCTGCGGGGCGGCGCCGAAGAGGCTGCGCTTGGTCTTGGGAGCGTGCTCGACGGCCATGAGCACCGCGCCGCCCCACTCGCCTCCGGCGGAGATGCCCTGCAGCACACGCAGCAGGATCAGCAGGACCGGGGCGGCGACGCCGATGACATCGAAGGTCGGCAGCACACCGATCAGCGTCGTCGAGGCGCCCATGAGGATCAGCGTGATCATCAGCACGACACGGCGGCCGTACTTGTCGCCGAGGTGGCCGGCGAGGAAGGCACCGAGGGGGCGGAACAGGAAGCTGAGCCCGACGGTGAGGAACGACAGGATCTGCGCGACCCCGGGTCCGGCCGGGGCGAAGAACAGCTGGCCGAACACCAGCCCGGCGGCCGAGGCGTAGAGGAAGAAGTCGTACCACTCGACGGTGGTTCCGACCACGGTGGCGAAGACCACGCGGCGGCGGTCCTTCGGAGCGGAGATGGTGCCGGTAGGCGTGAAGCCCTGCGGCTGAGAGCGAGACATGGGTACTCCTTCGAGACGTCGTCGTCAGGCCCCGGACGCGTCATCGTCGGCGACGAGGCGTGGTGTTGCTGGGGCATTCACTATCGTATACGATTTCAGATACGACGCGAGGGAGCTTCATGAACGACACCACCGACCCCCGGTTCACCGTCCTCGACGGTCGCCCGGGCAAAATCGTCGCCGTCCACCTCTCCTACGCCTCGCGAGCCGACCAGCGCGGCCGACGCCCGGCCGACCCGTCGTACTTCTTCAAGCCGTCGAGCTCTCTCGCGGCGTCCGGGGCCGAGATCGTGCGCCCCTCCGGCACCGAGCTGCTCGCCTTCGAGGGCGAGATCGCGCTCGTCATCGGCTCCCCCGCACGGTGGGTGAGCCCCGACGCCGCGTGGTCGCACGTGGCATCCGTCACCGCCGCGAATGATTTCGGTCTCTACGACCTGCGCGCGAACGACAAGGGATCGAACGTCCGCTCCAAGGGCGGCGACGGCTACACGCCGCTCGGTCCCGCGCTCATCGACGCTCGCGAGGTCGACCCCGCGGATCTGCGCCTGCGCACCTGGGTGAACGGCAAGCTCGTGCAGGACGACTCCACCGCGGGCCTCATCTTCTCGCTCGCCCAGATCGTCGCCGACCTGTCGCAGCACTTCACTCTCGAGACCGGTGACGTGATCCTCACCGGCACCCCCGCCGGGTCGTCGGTGGTCGTCCCCGGCGACGTGGTGGAGGTGCAGGTGGATGCCGGCGCCCTCTCGACCGGCCGACTCCGCACGACCGTGACCCAGGGCGTGCAGTCCTTCGACGCCGCGATCGGCTCGCTCCCCGCGGTCGACGACGCCCAGCGCACCGAGGCGTGGGGCTCGGCCGAGGCGGCCGCCGCCGCCACGAGAACAGGAGATGTCACCGGAACAGGAGAAAATCCGGCGAATCAGCCTGTGCCCGCCGCATCCCCTGTTCTGGTGACGGATGCCGCTGCACCCCGCACCGGCGATGTCGCTGACGCCGGCGGGAAGGCGACGGATGCCGCGGCCCGCCGGCCCGCCCTCTCGCCCACCCTGCGCGACAAGCTCGCGCGCGTCCCGGTCGCGGCCCTCAGCGGGCAGCTGCGCAAGCGGGGCCTCGATGACGTCACCATCGAGGGCGTCCGCGCCCTCACGCCGGGCAGCCGCTTCGTCGGCACGGCCAAGACGCTCCGCTTCGTCCCCCACCGCGAAGATCTCTTCGCCTCTCGCGGCGGCGGCCAGAACGCGCAGAAGCGCGCCTTCGACACGGTCGAAGACGGTGAGGTCATCGTGATCGAGGCCCGCGGAGAGACCGGCTCGGGCACGCTCGGCGACATCCTCGCCATCCGGGCGCACGCCCGGGGGGCCGCCGCCATCGTCACCGACGGCGGGGTACGCGATGCCGAGGCCGTGGCCGCGGTCGGCATCCCCGTCTTCACCGCCGGCCCGCACCCCGCTGTCCTCGGGCGCCGGCACGTGCCCTGGGAAACCGATGTGGCCGTCGGCTGCGGCGGCACCACGGTCGAGCCCGGCGACATCCTCGTCGGCGACGGCGACGGCGTGATCGTCATCCCGCCCGCGGTCGCCGAAGAAGTGGTCGACGCCGCACTCGCGCAGGAAGACGAAGACGCGTGGATCGCCCGCCAAGTGGCATCCGGTCATCCGATCGAGGGCCTCTTCCCGATGAACGCCGCGTGGCGCGCCCGCTACGAGAGCGAGAGGCAGAACTGATGGATGCCACCACCTCGGCTCCCGCGACCAGAAGCAAGTCGCAGCAGGCGTATCAGTGGATCAAGCAGCGCATCGCGTCGCAGGAGTTCAGCCCCGGCTACCGCCTCGTGCTGGGCTCGATCGCCGGGGAGCTCGACATGAGCGTCGTGCCGGTGCGCGAGGCGATCCGTCAGCTCGAGGCCGAGGGGCTCGTCCTGTTCGAGCGCAACGTCGGTGCGCGCGTGTCGATGGTCGACGACACCGCGTACCGCTTCAGCATGCAGTCGCTGAGCATCCTCGAGGGAGCCGCGACCGCGCTGTCGGCGCGCGCGCTCACCGCCGATGACGTGCGCCGCGCCCGCCAGGTCAACGAGCTGATGGTCGAGACGCTCGAGCACTTCGACCCGCGCGCCTTCACCGCGCTGAACCAGGAGTTCCACGCCATCCTGTTCGAGAAGTGCGCGAACCCCCGCATGCTCGAGCTGGTGCAGGCCGAGTGGGCGCGGCTCGGACACCTGCGCGACTCGACGTTCAGCTTCGTGCCCGGACGAGCTGCGGAATCGGTGCGCGAGCACGAGAACATCCTCGTGCTGATCGAGAACGGCGCCCCGCTCGCCGAGATCGAGAAGGCTTCTCGCCGCCACCGCTCCGCGACCCTCGACGCGTACCTCATCCACGAGCACCCCGACGAAGTGCTCGGCCTTCCCGCTTTCTGACCTCGAAAGACAGTTCCGGATGCCATGACCCCGCGCCCCGACGACATCGCCGTCGCGGATCGCCTGCCACCCGGCATCCACCCCTCTTCACCGAAGGAGCACCCATGACCACCCCGCTCACCACCGCCCGCCGTGTGCCGGCCGACCTGCCCGAGCGCATCCAGCACTACATCGGCGGGAGCTTCGTCGACTCCGTCGACGGCGACACCTTCGACGTGCTCGACCCGGTGACCAACCAGACCTATCTCACCGCCGCCGCCGGCAAGAAGGCCGACATCGACCTCGCCGTCGCCGCCGCACGGAAGGCCTTCACCGAGGGGCCCTGGCCCCGGATGCTGCCGCGTGAACGCTCGCGCGTGCTGCACCGCATCGCCGACCTCGTGGAGTCGCGCGACGAGCGCCTCGCCGAGCTCGAGTCGTTCGACTCGGGCCTGCCGATCACGCAGGCGCTCGGCCAGGCCCGCCGCGCCGCCGAGAACTTCCGCTTCTTCGCCGACCTGATCGTGGCCCAGACCGACGACGCCTTCAAGGTTCCCGGCCGCCAGCTCAACTACGTCAACCGCAAACCGATCGGTGTCGCCGGCCTCATCACGCCGTGGAACACCCCGTTCATGCTGGAGTCGTGGAAGCTCGGCCCCGCGCTCGCGACCGGCAACACCGTGGTGCTCAAGCCCGCCGAGTTCACGCCCCTGTCGGCGTCGCTGTGGGCGGGCATCTTCGAGGAGGCGGGTCTTCCCGAGGGCGTGTTCAACCTCGTCAACGGACTCGGCGAAGACGCCGGCGACGCGCTCGTGAAGCACCCCGAGGTGCCTCTCATCTCGTTCACCGGAGAGAGCAGCACCGGGCAGCTGATCTTCGCCAACGCGGCGCCGTTCCTGAAGGGCCTGTCGATGGAGCTGGGGGGAAAGAGCCCGGCGATCGTGTTCGCGGATGCCGATCTGGAGGCCGCGATCGACGCGACGATCTTCGGAGTCTTCTCCCTCAACGGCGAACGCTGCACGGCGGGAAGCCGCATCCTCGTCCAGCGCGAGGTGTACGGCGAGTTCGTCGAGCGCTACGCCGCCCAAGCCGATCGCGTGAAGGTCGGCTACCCCGACGATCCCGAGACCGAGGTCGGCGCTCTCGTGCACCCCGAGCATTACGCCAAGGTCATGTCGTACGTCGAGCTCGGCAAGGCCGAGGGGCGCCTCGTCGCCGGCGGCGGCCGCCCCGAGGGTTTCGACGAGGGCAACTTCGTGCGCCCCACGGTGTTCGCCGACGTCGCGCCCGACGCGCGCCTCTTCCAGGAGGAGATCTTCGGCCCGGTCGTGGCGATCACCCCCTTCGACACCGACGACGAGGCCCTCGCGCTCGCGAACGACACGAAGTACGGCTTGGCCGCCTACGTCTGGACCGACGACCTGAAGCGCGCGCACCTGTTCGCGCAGAACGTCGAGGCGGGCATGGTGTGGCTGAACTCGAACAACGTCCGTGACCTCCGCACCCCCTTCGGCGGGGTGAAGGCCTCGGGCCTGGGTCATGAGGGCGGCTACCGCTCGATCGACTTCTACACCGACCAGCAGGCCGTGCACATCACGCTCGGCCCCGCCCACAACCCGACGTTCGGCAAGGCGAAGGCGCACTGAGCCCGGCTCCGCGCGGGAGGGGGCGGCTCCGTCGCCCTCCCCCGGGCGAGATCACACGTTCCGCCCGAGATCACAGGCTCCGCACCGCCCCTATCGCGTGATCTCGACACGATCGTGTGATCTCGCGAGAACCCCGCCCTCCCGGCATCCGCCCCTCTTCACACGCAAGGACGCGACATGACAGACCGCAGCAAGATGACCCGCACCTCGTCGGGATTCTTCGTCTCGCAAGAGGCCCCGATCGAGGCCTCGAACCCCGTTCCCACGCCCACCTCGCCCGCGCCCGACATCCTGCGGTGCGCGTACATGGAGCTCGTGGTCACCGACCTCGCGGCATCCCGGGTCTTCTACGTCGACATCCTGGGCCTGCACGTCACGGAGGAGGACGACGAGGCGATCTACCTCCGCTCGACCGAGGAGTTCATCCACCACAACCTCGTCTTGCGCCGGGGCCCGATCGCGGCCGTCGCCGCCTTCTCGTACCGCGTGCGCTCGGCCGACGACCTCGACGCGGCCGTGGCGTTCTACAGCGAGCTCGGCTGCGACGTCCGCCGCGAACCCAACGGGTTCACGAAGGGCATCGGCGATTCCGTTCGCGTCGTCGACCCCCTCGGCTTCCCCTACGAGTTCTTCTTCGACACCGCGCACCAGGAGCGCCTGTCGTGGCGCTACGACCTGCACTCCCCCGGCGAGCTCGTGCGCCTCGACCACTTCAACCAGATCACCCCCGACGTGCCCCGCGCGGTGAACTTCATGCAGTCTCTCGGGTTCCGCGTGACCGAGGACATCCAAGACGAAGAGGGCGTCGTCTACGCCGCGTGGATGCGCCGCAAGCCCACGGTGCACGACACCGCGATGACCGGCGGCGACGGACCCCGTATGCACCACGTCTGCTTCGCCACGCATGAGAAGCACAACATCCTCGCCATCTGCGACAAGCTCGGCGCCCTCCGTCGATCGGATGCCATCGAGCGCGGCCCCGGCCGCCACGGCGTCTCGAACGCGTTCTATCTGTACCTGCGCGACCCCGACGGCCACCGCGTCGAGATCTACACGCAGGACTACTACACCGGCGACCCCGACAACCCGGTCGTCACATGGGACGTGCACGACAACCAGCGCCGCGACTGGTGGGGCAACCCCGTCGTCCCGTCCTGGTACACCGACGGCTCTCTCGTGCTCGATCTCGACGGCGAGCCCCAGCCGGTGCGTGCGCGCACCGACTCGAGCGAGATGGCGGTGACCATCGGCGCCGACGGCTTCAGCTACACGCGCGCGCCGGAGGACACGGCATCCGGCGCCGGCGAGTTCAAGCTCGGCAATCAGCTCTGACCCTCTTCGCGTGAGGGGGCGATCTGTGTCGCCCCGACGCGCGCCGAGCGACACTTCTCGACCCCTCACGCGGACCGAACAGGAGACCCCATGCTCACCGACGCACAGATCGACGCCATCGCGGCCGAGCTCGCCGAGGCCGACCGCGCGCACGCGATGATCCCGCGCATCACGGCGAGGTATCCGGATGCCGTGGTCGAAGACTCCTACGCGATCCAGGGCCGGTGGCGCGATACGCAGATCGCCGCCGGCCGCACCCTCGTGGGCCGCAAGATCGGCCTGACCTCGAAGGCCATGCAGCAGGCGACGGGCATCACCGAACCCGACTACGGCGTGATGTTCGACGACACGGTCTACCGCTCGGGCGACGAGATCCCGGTCGCGCTGTTCTCGAACGTGCGCATCGAGGTCGAGCTCGCGTTCGTCCTCAAGACCGCCCTCGAGGGCCCCGACTGCACGCTCGACGACGCCCTCGCCGCGATCGACTACGCCGTGCCCGCTCTCGAGGTGCTGAACTCCCACATCGAGCTCGAGGGCCGCACCATCGTCGACACGATCAGCGACAACGCCGCCTACGGCGCGATGGTGCTCGGAGACGTGCACAAGCGGCCCGACGAGATCGACCTGCGCTGGGTTCCGGGTGTCCTCAGCCGCAACGGCGAGATCGAAGAGACCGGCGTCGCCGCGGGCGTCCTCGGCCACCCCGCGACGGGGGTGGCGTGGCTGGCGAACACGTTCCACAAGCACGGCGCGCGCCTGGAGGCGGGCGAGATCATCCTGGCAGGATCGTTCACGCGCCCGATGTGGGTGTCGCAGGGCGACGACGTGCTCTGCGACTACGGACCGATGGGAACGATCTCGTGCCGCTTCGTCTGACTCCGACCTTCCGCGCCGCCCTCGCGGCATCCGATCGCCCCCTCGCGGGCATGTGGGTGTGCTCGGGCAGCGCCACGATCACCGAGGTCGCCGCGGGCTCGGGCCTCGACTGGCTGCTGATCGACCTGGAGCACTCGGCCACCTCGCTCGAGTCGGTGCTCGCCCAGCTCCAGGTCGCCGCCGCCTACCCGGTCACCCCGGTCGTGCGCGTGCTGTGGAACGACCCCGTCACCATCAAACGCGTTCTCGACCTCGGTGCGCAGAACCTCATCGTGCCGATGATCTCCACCGCCGACGAGGCCCGCGCCGCCGTCGCCGCCACGCGTTACCCGCCGCAGGGCGTGCGGGGCGTCGGCAGCGCCCTGGCGCGCAGCGCGCGCTGGAACCGCGTCGACGGCTACCTCGCCGAGGCCGCGGAGCACGTCTCTCTCACGGTGCAGATCGAGACGACGACGGGCGTCGACAACGCCGCCGACATCGCCGCGATCGAGGGGGTGGATGCCATCTTCGTCGGCCCCAGCGATCTCTCGGCCTCGATGGGCCTGCTCGGGCAGCAGTCGCACCCCGACGTCGTGGCGGCGGTGCATCGCGTGTTCGCCGCAGCGGCGGATGCCGGGACCCCGGTCGGCGTGAACGCCTTCGACCCCGCGGTGGCCGAGGCCTACCTCGACACGGGGGCGGATTTCGTCGCGGTAGGCGCCGATGTGGCTCTGCTCGCCCGTGCGTCCGAGGCGCTGGCGGCGCGGTTCGTCACGGCCCGCGCGGAGCAGCGCGACAGCTACTGAGCGCGCGCCGTGCCGAGGGCCGCGAGCTCGGCGCGGGTCGAGACCCCGGCTTTGCGCAGCAGGTTCGACACGTGGAACTTCGCGGTGTTCTCGCTGATGCCGAGGCGCTCGGCGATCGCGCGATTGCGTGAGCCCGCGACGACCAGGCTGAGCACCTCGCTCTCGCGGGGGCTGAGGTCGACCGCCTCGTCGAGGAAGTCGGGGCGCGGGGGCGGATCGAGCGGCAGCACGACCGACAGCTCCGAGCCCCATCCGGGAGTCGAGGCGACATCGAACGCGCCGTTGAGCGCGCTGACCCGCTCGACGATCGGTCCCAGCGAGTCGTCGTGAGCGGTGAGGGTGCCCGCGCCGTCGTCGCGGATGCCGATGAGCAGGTTCAGCCCGTCGCAGTCCCACTGGATGCGCACGCGATGCGGAGTGCCCCGGTCGAGCAGGGCGAGCACGGCGCTGCGGACGATCGCTCGGGCCTCGTGGGCGACTTCGCCGGGTAAGGC
>Ga0308159_1005824_pt1 | contig 10135 bp, 5 predicted proteins | sample PhyCR1_FD_201040 | JGI IMG/M metagenome (GOLD analysis project Ga0308159, IMG submission 201040) | Phyllosphere microbial communities from UC Gill Tract Community Farm, Albany, California, United States - DLSLC.R1 | ecosystem: Host-associated > Plants > Phyllosphere > Unclassified | place: USA... | reverse complement strand
TGCTCGAGCTGATCTATTGCGTGCTCGCGCTTGGTTTCGAGGGCCGCTACCGCGTGGTCGACAACGGCCGCGCCCAGCTCGACACCGTGCGCCAGCGCCTGGCCAGCCTGATCGAGAAGGATCGCCCTGCGATCGAGGTCGAGCTCTCGCCGCACTGGCGCGGGCAGGGCGCAGGCGCGGCGAAACTGCGGGAGTCGCTGCCGCTGTGGGTCTTTGCGGCCGGCTTCGCGCTGCTGCTCGCGCTGGCGTGGTTCGGCCTGCGGCTGGCGCTGAACAACCGTTCCGATCAGACCTATGCGGCGGTCTCCAGCCTGCGCGTGCCCCACGTGCAGATCGCGCCACCGGCCGTGCTGGCCAAGGCGCCGCGGCTCGCCGGCTTCCTCGAGCCCGAGGTCAAGCAGGGCCTGGTTACCGTCACCGACGAGGCCGAACGCAGCGTGGTGCGCCTGCGTGGCGATTCCTTCTTTGGCTCCGGCAGCGCCGAACCGATGGCCGCCGCATTGCCGGTGCTCCAGCGCATCGGCGACGCGCTGGCGGCGGTCAAGGGAGAGGTGCTGATCACCGGCCATTCCGACAACCAACCGATCCGCTCGATGCGCTACCCGTCCAACTGGCACCTGTCGGCCGCGCGGGCCGAGGCGGTGCGGGCTGCGCTCGGCGCGCAGGTCGATCCGGGCCGGCTTCGCGCCGACGGCAAGGCCGATGCAGAACCGGTGGCCGCCAACGACACGCCGGCCAATCGCGCGCGCAACCGGCGCGTCGACATCGTGCTGCTGAGCGAGCCCGAGCGCGTCGCGGGAGCCAAGCCATGATGAAGAGGCTGTTCGGCTGGATCTTTCATCCGCTGCTGCTCACGCTGCTGGCGCTGCTCGTGGTCGCGGTGCTGGTCTGGTGGATCGGCCCGCTGATCAAGGTCGGTGCGCTGGTGCCGCTGGAGTCGGAGCTGTCGCGCGCGCTGCTGATCGGCGCGATCGTGCTGCTGGTGCTGCTGCGCGCCGTGTGGCGCCGCTGGCGCACGCGCAAAGCCAGCCAGCACCTGACCGACGGCCTGATGCGCGCGCCGTCGGCGCCGTCCGGCGCGGTCGACGCCGGCGAGCAGAAGGTGCTCGACACCCGCTTCGCCGATGCCATCGCGACACTGAAGAAGATGCGCCTGCATGCGTCCGGTCGCAAGCCGGGCTGGCGCGACTGGCTGTCGCTGTCGGGCGGCAACTACCTCTACGACCTGCCGTGGTACGTGTTCATCGGCGCACCCGGTGCCGGCAAGACGACCGCGCTGGTCAACTCGGGCCTGTCGTTCCCGTTGGCCGACAAGTTCGGCCCCGGCGCGATCCGCGGCGTGGGCGGCACGCGCAACTGCGACTGGTGGTTCACCGACGAGGCCGTACTCATCGACACCGCGGGTCGCTACACCACGCAGGACAGCCACCAGAGCGAGGACAAGCGCGCGTGGGACGGCTTGCTCGGCCTGCTCAAGAAGGCGCGGCCGCGGCGCCCGCTCAACGGCGTCTTCCTCACCGTCAGCGTGGCCGACCTGCTGAGCCAGGGCGCCGAGGCGCGCAGCACGCTGGCCGCGTCGATTCGCGCGCGGCTGCTGGAGCTCGACGAACGGCTCACCACGCGGCTGCCGGTCTATGTGCTGGTGACCAAGAGCGACCTGCTCTATGGCTTCACCGACTACTTCGAGGAACTCGGCAAGGCGCAGCGCGCGCAGGTCTTCGGCTTCACGCTGCCGCCGGAGGAGGGCAGGCAGGTCGAGGAGCACGGGCTCGGCCAAGCCTTCGGGCGCGAGTTCGGCCTGCTGCACGACCGCGTCAACGACGGCCTGGTCGCGCGCATGCAGCGCGAGACCGACGGCGCCCGGCGCGCGGCCATCTTCGGCTTCCCGGCGCAGTTCGGATCGGTCGGACCGTTGCTGGCCGACCTGCTCGACCAGATCTTCACCGGCTCGCGCTTCACGCAGCCGCCCTGGGTGCGCGGCGTGTACTTCACCAGCGGCACGCAGGAGGGCAGCCCGATCGATCGCGTGATGGGCAGCCTGGCGCGCAGCTTCGGGCTCGAACGTGCGCTGCTTGCGCCGCAGAAGGGCAGCGGCCGCAGCTACTTCCTCACCACACTGCTCAAGGACGTGGTGTTCCCTGAGCAGCGGCTGGCGGGCGCCGACGTGAAGCTGGAGCGGCGCCGCCACACGCTGCGCATGATCGGCGTGACCGCGATGACGCTGCTCACCGTCGGCCTGCTCGCGGCCTGGGGCTACAGCACCTGGCAGAACCTCAACTACCTGAAGTCGGTGGAGGCACGCGTCGAGCCCGCACGGCAGACGCTGGCCGCGCTGCCGGCCCGGGTGCAGAACCTGGTCGAGGTGGCGCCGGTGCTGCAGGGCCTGCGCGGCATCTGGGCCACATCCGAGAACCGCCAGGGCAATGCGCCACTGGCCATGACGCTCGGTCTTTACCAGGGCGACAAGCTCGACGCGGCCGCGATGCTCACGCACCAGCGCGCGCTGAACGACGTGTTCCTGCCGCAGCTCGCCAAGCGGCTGGAAGACCAGCTGCGCACCGCGCAGAAGGACAACCTCGAATTCAGCTACGAGGCGCTCAAGAGCTACCTGATGCTGCACCAGCCCGAGCGCTTCGACGCCGATGCGCTGAAGGCCTGGATCACGCTCGACTGGTCGCGCAGCCTCGACCGCGGCATCCCCGAGGACCAGCGCCGCGCGCTGGAAGACCAGCTCGACGTGCTGATTGCGCAGGGCCCGCCGCGCTCACCGCTCAAGATGGACGAGAACCTGGTGCGCAGCGTGCGCGCGGTGCTCGCGAGCTACCCGCTGGAGCAGCGCGTGTTCAGCCGCCTGAAGCGCCAGCGCCTGGGGCAGGACATTCCGGCCTTCAGCGTCGCGACCGCGGCCGGACCGTCGGGCCCGCTGGTGTTCGAGCGCAGCAGCGGCAAGCCGCTGACCGAGGGTGTGCCGGGCCTGTTCACCTACGACGGCTACCACAAGCGCTTTCAGAACGAGGTGGTGGTGGTCACTGGCCTGCTCGCGCAGGAAGACCCGTGGGTGCTGGGCCAGGACCGCAGCGTGGCCGACAAGGCGCGCGACCTGGCCCAGCTCGGCGCGCTGACCGACCGCGTCCGCCGGCTCTACCTCGAGGAGTACGTCAAGGTCTGGGAGGTGCTGCTGGCCGACGTGCGGCTGGTACGCGCCAACGGGCTCGAGAAGAACATCGAGACCGCGCGCATTCTCTCTGGCAGCAGCTCGCCGCTGGCCAACTTCCTGCGCGGGGTGGTCAAGGAAACCACGCTGATCCCGCCCGAGGGTGCGAAGGACGTGGTGAGCAAGGCGACCGAGACCGTGCGCAACACGCGCAAGGGGCTGGAAGACCTGTTCGGCGGCGACCCGAGCAAGCCGGTGGCCACCGGCAAGCGCATCGAGAGCATCGTGGACGATCGCTTCGAGCCGCTGCGCCGGCTGGTGACCGCCGCCGCGCCGGGTGCGCCGGCGCCGATCGAGGACGCGCTCAAGCTGTTCAACGAGGTCTACGTCTACCTCACCGCGGTCGACACGGCCGTCAAGGCGCGCAGCTCGCCCCCGCCCGGCGACGTGGCCGGCAAGCTCAAGTCGGATGCAGGCCGGCTGCCGGAGCCGGTGCGCGCGATGGTCGAGAACCTCAGCACCGCGGGCGCCGCGCAGGCGCGCGTGGCCGAACGCGGCAACCTGAGCCAGGACCTGCGGCCGGTCAGCGAGTTCTGCGCGCGCGCCATCGCGGGCCGCTACCCGTTCCTGAGCAGCAGCAAGCGCGACGTGCTGCCCGAGGACTTCGGCCAGATGTTCGGCCCCGGCGGCCTGATGGACGACTTCTTCCAGAAGCGGCTGGCCGCACTCGTCGACACCAGCACGCGGCCCTGGCGCTACCGGCCGGTGGCCGAGCAGGGCGCCATCACGCCGGCGGCGCTCGCGCAGTTCGAGCGCGCGGCGCGCATCAAGGACATCTTCTTTCGCAGCGGCGGCCGCACGCCCGCGCTGCGGCTGGACTTCAAGCCGGTCGAGATGGACGCGGGCATCACGCAGTTCATCCTCGACGTCGACGGCCAGCTCGTGAAGTACGCGCACGGGCCGGTGGTGCCGATGGCCGTGCAGTGGCCCGGGCCGAAGGGCAGCAACCAGGTGCGCGTGCAGGTCAGTCCGCCCTCGGCGACCGGCAGCTCGGGCATGGCGGTCGACGGCCCTTGGGCGCTGTTCCGCGCGCTCGACGACGGCCAGCTTGAAGCCGGTGACGCGCCCGAGAAGTTCTTCATTACTTTCCAGATCGGTGCGCGCAAGACGCGATTCGAGGTCACGACCAACAGCGTGCAGCATCCGATCCGCCTGAAAGAGCTGCGCGAATTCCAATGCCCGGAGGGCCTGTGAACGCGCCGCCGGTTGCATTGCCTGGATGGTTCGGCAAGCTGCCTGGGATGGGCGACTTCGCGCATCGGCGATTGCCCGAGGCCTTCCGCGAGCGTTGGGACGGCTGGCTGCACGACGGCCTGATGCGCCTGCGTGAACGTCACGACGACTGGACGGCTCGCTACCTCGAAGCGCCGCTGTGGTGCTTCGTGCTGGGGCGTGGCGTCGCGGGCGATCGGCTCTGGCTGGGCGTGCTGATGCCGTCGGTCGACGGCGTCGGGCGTTATTTTCCCTTCACCGTCGCGATCGAATTCGACGACCAGCCGCCGCCGCTGTGGTCGTGGTGGCAACGAGCCTCGCAGGCTGCGCTCGACGGGCTGGAGCAGGACCTCGATGCGCTGCGTTTCGACACGCTGCTGCAGCGCCTGTTCGCGGACGGCGGGATCGCCGCTGCCGCGGTCGAAGCACCGCCGGCCCTGCTGCCACTGCCGGGCCAGGCACTCTGGCTGACTGCGCCCGAAGACGCCGCGGCAGGGCGCCTCACGACGGACGGGCTGCCGCAGGGCGCCGCCTTCGAGGCACTGTTCGGCTTCGGCTTCGGCGACGACGCGCACGCCGCGACGCAGGTGTCGCCATGATCGACGGCAACGACCGGCCCGACGACGACGACCGCACCCAGGTCATGACCGGTACACCGCCGTCGGCGGCCGAGGCGCCGCACGACGCCGGCCTGCTGCCGGTGGGCAGCCGCGTCGCCGAGTTCGAGATCACCGGCGTGGTCGGCCAGGGCGGCTTCGGCGTGGTTTATGAAGCCTGGGACCCGACGCTCGAACGCGTGGTGGCGATCAAGGAATACCTGCCCAGCGCGCTGTCGACGCGCCAGGGCGACGGCGGCGTGGTGCCGCTGTCGCAGCGCCATCGCGAGACCTTCGACCTCGGCATGCGCAGCTTCATCAACGAGGCTCGGCTGCTGGCGCAGTTCGACCACCCGTCGCTGCTGAAGGTCTACCGCTTCTGGCAGGAGCGCGGCACCACCTACATGGTGATGCCCTTCTATCGGGGCGACACCCTGCGCCAGGCGCTGGCGGCCATTCCGGGCGGGGTCGACGAGGGCTGGCTGCTGCGCATCATGGACGGCGTGACGCAGGCGCTCGGCGTGATGCATGCGGCCCAGTGTTACCACCGCGACATCGCGCCCGACAACATCATCCTGCTCGAAGGATCGGGCCGGCCGGTGGTGCTCGACTTCGGCGCCGCGCGCCGCGTGATCACGGACAAGACGCAGGCCATCACAGTCATCCTGAAGCCGGGCTACGCACCGATCGAACAATACGCCGAGATGCCCGACATGACCCAGGGCGCCTGGACCGATGTGTACGCGCTGGCGGCCGTGATGCACGTGGCGGTGTGCGGGCGTTCGCCGCCGCCGTCGGTCGCGCGACTGCTGTCCGACAGCTACGTGCCGCTCGCCGGCAACGAGACGCTGCGCCAGCGCTACAGCCCCCAGTTGCTGGCGGCGATCGACGACGGGCTCGGCGTGCGGCCCGAGTCGCGGCCCCAGTCGATGGCGGCACTGCGCGATGCACTGGGGCTCGACGGCGCCAGCACGGGCGTGCCGACGCGGCCGTTGCTGCCGCCCGCGACGCAGGGCGGGCGCGCGGCTGCGGCAACGGTCGGCGCGCGTCCTGCCTCAGCGTCGACGCCTGCATCGGCGCGCCGTGGCAAAGGGCGGGTGGTGGCCGTTGCGGCAGCGCTGCTCGTCGGTGTGGCCGGCTTGGCCAGCGTGGGCTGGTGGTGGTGGCAGGGCAGCGGCACGGCGGCGACCGATGCGGCCACGCCGGCTTCGCCGCCGCCCGCGGCGCTCGCCTCGGCCGGGCCGCCCGCAGCGCCAACCCCACCGGCGGCGGCCGCACCTGTCGCCGGCCAGCCGCCCGCGCCACGCGACGCGGCCCAGTCGCTGCAGGCGCTGGTGGACGGTGCCACGCCGGGCTTCGAGGTGACGGCCACGCCGAGCAAGGCGCAGGTCGTGATCGGCAAGGACAAGCTGGCCTTCGAGCTGCGCAGCAAGCGCGACGGCTATGCCTACGTGTACCTGCAGTCGAGCGGCGGCGAGCTGTTCCTGCTGTTCCCGAACCTGCTCGACAAGTACAACAAGGTCACGGCCCACACGCCGCTGGCGCTGCCGCGTGCGTCGTGGCCGATGAACGCGGGCGGGCCGGCCGGCGTCAACCGCTTCGTCGTGCTGGTGAGCGCGCACGAGCGCGATTACAGCGCGTCGGGCGTGCAGAACGACGGTGTTTTCCCGCAGTTCTCGCTGCCGGCACTGGCGGCCCGCGAGCTCGGCCGCGGCAGTGGCCCGACGCCCTTGCTGGGCCGGCCGATCTGCCCCGGCGCGGCGCCGTGTGCCGATGTCTATGGCGTGGGCACTTTCAACATCACCGAGAAGTAATCGTCTGACGAGAGGGGTCTGCAAGGCCCTCTCTTTCCAGACCAGGAGCCCTTCATGACCTGTTTTCCCTTCGTCTCTCAACGCACCGCCCGATGGGTGGCCGCAAGTGCCCTCGTCGCTGCCATGGCCGGCTGCCAGACCCCGCCCATGGCTTCTCGCGGCGAAGACATCGCGCGAGCGCCTGCGGTCGCTGCGCCGGCGGAGCCGGCGGCTGCCGCACCCGCCGCAGCCCCCTTGCGGCCGGTGGCCGGCGCCAGTGTGGCCGGCCAGGCACGCACCTTCTCGACGCAGCTCGCCACCTACACGGCGGTCGGCTTCAGCACCGTCCCGGGCTGGAGCCGTGACGACTTCGCCGAGACCTGGCCGGCCTTCCTCGGCAGCTGCAAGGTGCTCACCGGGCGCGGCGCCGAGTGGAAAGAGGTCTGCCAGCGCTCCACGCAGATCGATGGCAGGAACAACGCCGCGATCCGCAATTTCTTCGAGAGCGAGTTCTCCGCCTACCAGATTCGCGACGACGACCGGCGTCCCGACGGCGTGGTCACCGGCTACTTCGAGCCCGAGATTGCCGGCAGCCGCCGCTATGCACCGCCCTACATCTTTCCGGTCTACGGCCAGCCCGAGGACATGCTGTTCGCCGACGTGCGCAAGCTGCCCGCGGGCAATGGCACGGTGGCCGCGCGCATCGAGGGGCGCAACGTGGTGGTGCAGAGTGGCCTGAGCACGCGCGACATGGGCGCGCCCGGACTCTTTGCGCTGAGCCTGTCGGCCATCACCCGCGACACGCTCGACCGCAAGGTGCGGCTGCGCGCCGAAGGCCTGCAGTTGCTGCCTTACTACACCCGCGAGGAGATCGAGACCAAGGGCGCGCCCAATGCCAAGGTGCTGGCCTTCGTCGACAACGCGGCAGCGCTCTACGAGATGCAGATCCAGGGCTCCGGCCGCATCCGGCTCGCCAGCGGCGAGACCATGCGCGTGGCCTATGCCGAGCAGAACGGCCAGCCCTTCCGGCCGCCGCTGGCCAAGTCGGCGTCGGGCAAGCCGCTCAGCCCGGTGAAGACGCGCGGCGCGTCGATCGAGCTTGAACTCGACGATGGCGATGACGACCCGGGTACCGACACTTCGGTGGTGCGCACCCGCGGCTTCACGCTGGCGCGGCCAGTCGCGGGCGGCGCGGTGGTGGTGCCGGGGCGGCGCAGCACGAGCGCGGTGGCGGGGTCGGGCATCAGCGATCCGAGCTACGTGTTCTTCAAGGAATCGACCGGCAGCACCGGCGGGCCCGTGGGCGCCTTCGGCGTGCCGCTGCAGGCCGGCCGCTCGATCGCGGTCGACCCGCGCAGCACACCGCTGGGCTACCCGGTGTTCGTGTCGACCCGTGCGCCCGGCAGCGGCGCGCCGATGCAGCGCCTGACCATCGCGCAGGACACTGGCGGCGCGATCCGCGGTGCCGTGCGGGCCGACTATTTCTTCGGCAACGGCCAGCAGGCCGCAACCAACGCGCGCCGCATGAAGGAGCGGGGCCAGCTGTGGGTGCTGCTGCCGCGCGGGCTGGCCGTGGCGGCGGCGGCGACCTCTTCGATCCGCACGCGCGGTGCGGCCGTCGGTGCCGACCTGCCGCAGTGCCTGGTGCCCGACGACAGCTCCTGCGTCGACGACTGACCTCGATCGTTTCGCGCCATGCAGGACACCGTTTCCTCCGATCAGAGCAGCGAGCTCGTGGGCCTGTGGCGGCGTCGCCAGACGCTGTCGCCGGACGAGATGGGACGCATGTACACGATCGTCGGCGGGGCGCTGCGGCAATGCAGCCCGCCCGAGCTGCAGGTGCTCGGGGAGGGGCGACAGGAACTGGTGGCGCAGTTCATCTACGTCAAGGTGCTGCGGCTCGACGCCGACCCTGACGCGGCCGAGGAATCGGCCCTCGACACGCCGCGCGCCGCGCACAGCGCGCCGTCGAATGCCTTCGCGCTGTGCGCGTACTTCCGGCGTTTCCTGATCGACTGCACCCGCGCCAGCAGCTTTCGGCGCAAGCTGTCGATCGGCGATCAGGTGACCGAGGCGCAGCTCGAAGCGCAGGTCGGCGCGCACGACGATGCCTTCGACGTGCTCGGCGAGCACGGGCTCGACATGCGCGCGGTGCAGATCGCGGCGCGTGCCCTCATTGCCGGCCTGCCAGAGCCCGAGCGCCGGCTGCTGTGCGAAGGCTTCGGTCGCGAGGTGGCTGGCGGCCTGTCGGGCGTGGCGGCGCGGCACGCGATCGCGTCGTACCACTACCGCGCCGGCCGGCTCGGCCTGGTGCACCGCAAGGACGGCCTGCCCGCAGACTACGCGCGCACCACCCTCGGCCGCTGGATCGTGCAGACGCTGGGCATTGCGATCGAAGCCGACAACATGAGCGCGATCCTGCAGGTCTTCAAAATTCTGGGGGCTGAGGCGTCTTGTGCCTGAAGACACCACGCATTCAGGAGCCCGCCCATGACGAACGACCTTTGGCCCCCGATTGGCCTGATCCGCTCCCTGCTCGAACGCGGCGGCGCCGCAGCACCGGTACCGGCCCCGATGCCGGAGCGGGTGAGGACCGGGCTGGGTGCCTTGAGCGCGCCACCGCGGTCATCCTCGCGGTCACCGCCCCGCGGCGATGCGCACCTGCTGCTGCCGCTGAGCGAACTCGCACGCCGACGCGAGGCCGTGGCGCAGCGTGCCTTTGCGGCCCACTGGGCGCCCGGCCGTTTGGTGAGCATGCGCCACGACGGTCTGCTGTGGGGCGTGCTGCTCGACCGGCGGCTCGACGGCGATCTCTGGCAGGGCTGGATGGCCGCTGGCGAGGCCGACTGGGCCGCCGCCTTCGACGTGCTGCTGGAGCCCGACGACGAACCCTTCGAACCGCTCTTCGGCCTGATCCAGACCTGGAACGTACTGAGTCTGGTGCAGTCGCCCCGGGTCTGCGCGCGCGTGCTGGGCGAGATCTCGGCCACGCGGCTGGCCGCGATCCGCGCCGTGCACGACGAGTGGGCTTCGGGCCGGCCGACCGCCATCGCGCCGGCACCCGGACGCATCGCGCTGCGCACTGCTGGCGAGGCGTTCACCGTGCTGTCGGGAACGCCGCTGGCGAGCAATGCCGATCCGCGGGCCGATTACCAGGCGCTCTACCGCGATGCCGCGCTGCGCATTGGCGAACGTCTGCAGGCGCCGGCGCAGCCCGATGCGGCGCCCGATGCGCCATGGGTGCTGTCGCGGCTGCGCCGCTGGCTGACGCAGGACCGGTGGCTGCGCCCGGCCTTCGCCCTGCTTGCGCTGGTCGTGGT
>Ga0308159_1005823_pt1 | contig 10137 bp, 9 predicted proteins | sample PhyCR1_FD_201040 | JGI IMG/M metagenome (GOLD analysis project Ga0308159, IMG submission 201040) | Phyllosphere microbial communities from UC Gill Tract Community Farm, Albany, California, United States - DLSLC.R1 | ecosystem: Host-associated > Plants > Phyllosphere > Unclassified | place: USA... | reverse complement strand
GACTCGTTTACCCATGGTACGTCGGCGCAAAGGGTGCGCTGGTTCAAAACCGGATTCGCCCAGGGCCAGGTCGGCCAGTGCGATACCTTCGCGGCGAAAAACCTGTAAATGCAAAAATGGCTTTTGGCGTTACTGATCATCGGCGGCAGCGCGCACGCGGCGGGCGTCGATGCCATCAGCTCCGGGCGTCTGCAGTTGAAGGCCGGCGAAATGGCCGTGGGCATCAGCCCCGCACCGGAAAAAATCGAGCGGGTACTGATCGTCATTCACGGCCGTCTGCGCAACGCCGAGACCTACCGCAAGAGTGCCGAACACGCCACCGAACTGGCCGGACAAAGCGCGCACACGCTGGTGATCGCGCCGCAGTTTCTCAATGAAAGCGACGTCGCCCTGTACTCGCTGCCCAACACGTTGCTGCGCTGGAAAGGCAACGAGTGGATGGGCGGCGGGTTATCCACAGGGCCGAATCCGCTGAGTTCCTACGCCGCGCTGGATGAAATTGTCGCCCGGGTCAGCGACCGCAAGCAGTTTCCGGATGTGAAACAGATTGTGATTTTCGGCCATTCCGGTGGCGGCCAAGTGGTGCAGCGTTATGCCCTGCTGGCCAAGGACCAACCGGCGCTGAAGGCCAACGGCATTCGCCTGCGCTATGTGGTGGCCAATCCGTCGTCGTACGCGTATTTCAACGAACAGCGGCCGGTCGCCTTCGATCACGCACAGTGCCTTGGGTTTAATCGCTGGAAGTACGGTCTGAGCGACATGCCGGTGTACGCCGGCGGGCAAACGCCGTTGCAGCTTGAAAGCAGTTACATCAAGCGCGAGGTGATTTATCTGCTCGGTCAGCAGGACACCGACCCGCAGCATCCGGCGCTGGACAAAAGCTGCGCCGCCGAAGCCCAGGGTGCGTATCGACTGGAACGCGGCAAACTGTTTTTCGGCTACCTGCTGCGCCGGCATCCGGAAGGGGTGAATCAGCGGCTGGTTGAAGTGCCCGGGGTCGGGCATAACGGCGATGGGATGTTGACGTCGCCGGAGGGGCAGAAAGCGCTGTTTGATCAATGATTTTGCAGTGGCCGCTCAGGCCTCATCGCGGGCAAGCCCGCTCCCACAGGGGAATGCATTTCAAATGTGGGAGCGGGCTTGCCCGCGATGGGGCCCTTTCAGGCGCTAAAGAACTCAGGCCAGAAGCATACGCCGCAACTCGACACAATCCTGCGCATGCCAGTCCGTCAGCTCCGGCCACGGGTTGTCCGGCAGATTCACCAGCACCGTCCGCGCCCCGGCCGCTCGCCCGCAATCCAGATCAAAGCGGTAATCCCCGACCATCACCATCTCGCGCGCCGGCACCTTCCAGGCCTCGGCCAGTTTCAGCAACCCGCCGGGATGCGGCTTCGGCGGTGCTTCATCGCGGCCCAGCACATCTTCCACAGCGAAACAGTCGGCCAGGCCAATCGCTTCGAGCGTCACATGCGCCAGCTCCCGCGCGTTGCGCGTCAGGATGCCCAGGCGATAGCCACGCCCGTGCAGATCGCGCACCAGCTCCACCGCACCGGCAGCCGGTTTCGAACCCAACGCCAGATCGCGCTCATGCTCCAGCAGCCAGGCATGTTTCGCCGCCGCTTCGTCGGCCGGCAGCGCCGCGAGGTGGGTGAGAATGTCATCCTCGGGCGGAATCGCCAGCGCCACGCGGATCGCCGCAAAGTCATGCACGGCGACCGTCAGGGTGCCGTCCATGTCGAACACCCAGTGCTTCACATCGCTCAGGCTCATGCCCAGTCCTTGCGGTGACGAATCAGGCCTTCCTGAGTCACCGACGCCACCAGTTGCCCGGCGCGGTTGTACACGCTGCCACGGGAGAACCCACGGGAATTGCCGGCCCACGGACTGTCCATCGCATAGAGCAACCAGTCATCGGCGCGCAGATCATTGTGGAACCACAGCGCGTGATCAAGGCTGGCGACCTGCATGTCTTTCTGCCAGACCGACTTGCCGTGAGGCAACATCGAAGTGGTCAGCAGACCGAAGTCCGAGGCGTAGGCCAGCAGGTATTTGTGCAGCGCCGGAATATCCGCCAGCGCGCCATCAGCACGGAACCACACGTACTTCACCGGATCGGCCGGCTGCGGGTTGTACGGGTCTTTTTCAGTGACCGGGCGCACTTCGATCGGTTTCGGGCAGAGCAATTTTTCGCGCATGTGCTCGGGAATCAGGTGCGCGCGTTGCTGGGTCAGTTCCAGCTCCGACGGCAGGTTTTCCGGACCGACCACCACCGGCATCTGGCTCTGGTGCTCGAAGCCTGCTTCGTCGTACTGAAACGACGCGCTGCAGGTAAAAATCGGGTGGCCCTTCTGGATCGCGGTGACCCGCCGGGTGCTGAAGCTGCCGCCATCACGCACGCGATCCACCGAGTACACGACTGGCAATTTGGCGTCGCCCGGGCGCAGGAAATAACCGTGCATCGAATGCACATGGCGCGCCTCTTCAACCGTCTGACTGGCCGCCGACAGCGACTGGCCGAGCACCTGCCCACCGAACAACTGACGGAAACCCAGGTCCTGGCTACGGCCACGGAACAGGTTTTCCTCGATCGGCTCCAGGGTCAGCAGGTCGACCAGATCTTCCAACACTTGGCTCATTCAGACTCTCCTCACACAACGCTATGCCGCGCAGTCTTGGCTGCGGCGGCCCATTCAGGTTCTGGCGCGAGCCATTGTCGCGCCATTGTAAACGTCCGTGTCGGCTTAGCCATGCAGGGTTTGCAGCCATTGCTCCCTGGTAATCCGGTACAACACATGCCGGCGTAACGGGTGATCGACGGCAATTTTGGGGTGATCGAAATCATCGGCCGGATCGTGCTGCATGCCAATCGCTTGCATGACTTTCTCCGAGGGCAGATTGCTCTGGGCGGTGAAGGACACGATTTCCTTCAGCGACAACCGGTCAAAGCCGCAACGCAGAGCGGTCCATGCCGCTTCGCTGGCATAGCCCAGCCCCCAATGCTCGCGGGCCAGGCGCCAGCCGATTTCCACCGCTGGCGTGAACGGGGCATCGAAACCGACCACACCCAGACCGGTGAAACCGATGAACTCGCCGCTGTCCTTGCGCTCCAGCGCCCATAATCCGAAGCCGTGTTCGGCAAAATGGCCGCGCACCCGACCAATGAGCGAAGCACTTTCCAGGCGGCTCAAGGGCTGTGGAAAGTAACGCATGACCTGCGGATCGGCACACATCGCCGCAAATGCCGGCAAATCCTCGTCCTGCCATTGGCGCATCAGCAATCGCGCACTTTCCAGTTGCAGTATCGGCTCCATCATGCCCCTCCGTTTCCATGCCGCCAGTCTACATCGCTGGTAGGATCGTTCACTCTTTCCATCGTTCCTACATGAAGTCGCCATGCCACTGCCGTTGATCTACCACGAAGACTACAGTCCCGAGTTTCCGGCGGATCACCGCTTTCCGATGGACAAGTTCCGTTTGCTGCGCGACCACCTGGTCGACAGCGGCCTGACCCGCGACGCCGACCTGCTGCGCCCGGAGATCTGCCCCAACGACATCCTCGCTCTGGCCCATGACCGTCGCTATATCGAACGCTACATGAGCGGCGAGTTGTCCCGCGAAGACCAGCGGCGCCTTGGCTTGCCCTGGAACGAAGCGCTGGCGCGGCGTACGGTGCGGGCGGTCGGCGGTTCGATTCTGGCGGCAGAGAAAGCCCTGGAGCATGGTCTGGCCTGTCACCTCGCCGGCGGCACCCATCACGCCCACTACGATTACCCGGCCGGCTTCTGCATTTTCAATGACCTGGCGATCATCAGCCATTACCTGCTGCAAAGCGGCCGGGTGAACCGGGTGCTGATCTTTGATTGCGACGTGCATCAGGGTGATGGCACCGCACGCATCCTCCACGACACGCCGGAGGCGATCACCGTTTCCCTGCACTGTGAAAAGAATTTTCCTGCCCGCAAGGCCGAAAGCGATTGGGACATTCCGCTGCCCAAAGGCATGGGCGATGGCGACTACCTGAAGGTGGTGGATGACACGCTCAACTACCTGCTGCCGCTGTATCAACCGGACCTGGTGCTGTACGACGCCGGGGTCGATGTGCACAAGGACGACGCCCTCGGTTATCTGCAACTGACAGACGAAGGCGTCGCCGCCCGCGATGAAAGCGTGATGCGCCATTGCCTGGGCCGCGACATCCCGGTGGTTGGCGTGATCGGCGGTGGCTACAGCAAGGATCGCCACGCCCTCGCCCGCCGCCACGGCATCCTGCATCACAGCGCGCAACGGGTCTGGACGTCACACGGTTGTCACTGAGCTGTGCTGCGTTACCCACAATGGCTGTGGAACGGCCTGTGGATAACCTGAGCGAAAGGGACTACAGCCCACAGCGAGCATGACGTACAGCGCGCTGATCATTTTTCAACCAGTCCGCCAGATTTACCGTCGATCCCCTGTAGGAGCTGCCGCAGGCTGCGATCTTTTGATCTTGTTTTCTAAGGGCCAAGATCAAAAGATCGCAGCCTGCGGCAGCTCCTACACGGATCCCGGCTGTTAGAATGCGCGCCTTATCCCGCCATACCGCAGCGCACGCCATGACCCAGACCTCCGCCCCCCTCCCCGCTCACGTCGCCATCATCGGCGGTGGCCCCGCCGGCCTGATGGCCGCCGAAGTGCTGAGCCAGGCCGGTGTGCGTGTCGACCTGTACGACGGCATGCCCTCGGTGGGGCGCAAGTTCCTGCTGGCCGGGGTCGGCGGCATGAACATCACCCATTCCGAACCTTACCCGGCGTTCCTCGCGCGCTACGCCGAGCGCGCGCCGCAGATCGCGCCCTTGCTGCGAGGCTTCGATGCCGATGCGTTGTGCCGCTGGATTCATGAACTGGGCATCGAGACTTTCATCGGCAGCTCCGGCCGGGTGTTCCCTACCGACATGAAAGCCGCCCCGCTACTGCGAGCCTGGCTCAAGCGTCTGCGCGACAGCGGCGTGGTTATCCACACCCGCCATCGCTGGCTCGGCTGGGATGCACACGGCGCTCTGCGCATTGCCAGCCCCGACGGCGAAATCACGGTCACACCCGACGCCACCCTGCTCGCCCTCGGCGGTGGCAGTTGGTCGCGGCTGGGTTCGGATGGCGCGTGGATGCTGCCCCTGGAGCAAAAAGGTGTAGGACTGGCGCCGTTGCAGCCGAGCAATTGCGGCTTCGAGGTGCAGGGCTGGAGCGAATTGCTTGTCAGCAAATTCGCCGGAGCACCGCTGAAAAATGTCGCCATCGGTTTGAACGACGATATCCCACGCTTGGGCGAATGCGTGATCACCGCGACCGGGGTTGAAGGCAGCCTGATCTATGCGCTGTCGGCACCGATTCGCGAGGCGATCAACGCGCAGGGTTCAGCCACGGTGCACATCGATCTGTTACCCGGCAGGCCTGTGGATAAATTACAGGCAGCGTTGGGCAAACCGCGCGGCTCGCGCTCGATGGCCAAGCATCTGCACAGTCAGGTCGGGATTGATGGGGTGAAAGCGGCGTTGTTGCGCGAGCTGAGTGACGCGGCGACCTTTGCCGATCCGGCGCTGCTGGCGCGGGCGATCAAGGCGTTGCCGTTGACCCTGGTGAAACCCCGTCCGCTGGACGAAGCGATCAGCAGTGCCGGTGGCGTGACGTTCGAGGCGCTGGATGAGCGCTTGATGCTCAAGACCTTGCCGGGAGTGTTTTGCGCGGGGGAGATGCTGGATTGGGAAGCGCCGACGGGCGGCTATCTGCTGACCGGGTGTTTTGCCAGTGGGCGGGCGGCGGGGTTCGGCTTGCTCGAGTGGCTTCAGCACAAAACCCTGTAGGAGCTGCCGAGTGAAACGAGGCTGCGATCTTTTTACCGTTAAAAACAAGATCAAAAGATCGCAGCGTGCCGCAGCTCCTACAGGGAAATGCATTCCCGACGTACCAGCGAAGGTGTCCTTAGCGATGCCACATCATCAAGGCTTGCGCTTGCGCGGCCCGGTATTGAACACCGGCACTTTACGCACAGGCTTGATCGACGGCTCAGGTGCCTGAGTTTCGCCACTGTCGACCCACTTGCCGAGATTGCGCTTGCCGCCACCGCCACCGGACGTCTTCGGTTTTTTCGGTTTCTTCGGCTTCTTGATCACCTGACCGCTGGCATCGGTCTCCGGCACGCGGTGCTCGGGTTCGAAGTCCGGTTCGTTCTGACGCTTCAAGGTCTGACGGGTGAGCATCTCAATGGCCGAGAGCATGTTCACTTCATCGGCACACACCAGCGAGATCGCCTCGCCCGTTGCACCGGCACGGCCGGTACGACCGATGCGATGGATGTAATCCTCGGCCACGATCGGCAGGTCGAAGTTGACCACCAGCGGCAAATCTTCGATATCCAGACCCCGAGCCGCGACGTCGGTCGCCACCAGAATCTGCACTTCACTGAGTTTGAAACGATCCAGTGCACGCTGACGGGTCGCCTGCGGTTTGTCGCCGTGGATACCGTCGGCGTTCACACCAAGGCCCTGGAGTTTTTCCACCAACGCGTCCACGCCGTTGCGGGTCTTGGCAAACACCAGCACCTGCTTCCACTTGTTCTTGCGCATCAGGTGCACGAACAGTTCCGGCTTGCGCTTCTTGTCCACCGTCACCACCCACTGTTTGACGGTGTTGGCCGCCACGTTGCGCGGGCTGACTTCGATGCTCAGCGGATCGTTGAGCATCTGCCCGGCCAGCAGGCGAATGTCATCGGAGAAGGTCGCGGAGAACAGCAGCGTCTGACGCTTCTTCGGCAGCGCGCGATAGATGTTCGCCAGCTCTTCGGAAAAGCCGAGGTCGAGCATGCGATCGGCTTCGTCGAGTACCAGGGTTTGCAGCTGATTGAATTTCAACGCGTTCTGGCGGAACAGGTCGAGCAGACGGCCCGGGGTTGCCACCAGCAGGTCGACGCCGCCGCGCAGTTTCATCATCTGCGGGTTGATGCTGACACCGCCATACACCGCGTAGGTGCGCAACGGCAGGTTTTCCGCGTACTGGCGCACCGATTCGTGCACCTGCTCGGCCAGTTCGCGGGTCGGCACCAGAATCAGCGCACGCACCGAGTTGGCGGTGACTTTCGGCCCTTCCATGGCCAGCAACTGCAGCAGCGGCAAGGCGAAACCGGCGGTCTTGCCGGTACCGGTCTGGGCCGCAGCCATCAGGTCGCGACCGGCCAGCACGGCCGGAATGGCTTGCGCCTGGACTGGCGTCGGGGTCTGGTAGCCGAGCTTCTCAAGGGAGCGCAGCAAGGGTTCGATCAGGCCAAGGGTGGCGAAAGTCATGGGAGTACCGTAGGAAAAATCAGCGCGGTTGCGCAAAACAAGGGTGCAATGGCGCGCAGTTTACCCTAATTCACACGCGGTTCTGCTGGAACGGCGGTCTTCGGCGGCTCCACGACCAGCGGCTGCGCCGGCCGCCGCCATTGCGGCAGACCGATCAGCACCACGGCACTGATGATCACCAGCATCGCCAGCGCTTCTTCCATACCGATGGTCTCGCCGACAAACACGATCCCCAGCAACACCGCCACCGCCGGATTGACGTAGGCATAGCTGGTGGCCGCCGCCGGACGCACGTGTTTGAGCAGGTACATGTAGGAATTGAAGGCGATGATCGAGCCGAAGAAGATCAGATACCCCAGGGCCAGCCAGCCTTCCACCGGTGGCAGGGCTTTCAGGTGTTCGCCGCTGACCGCGCTGCCGATCAGCAGGACCACGCCGCCCACCAGCATTTCCACGGCACTGGCCATCGCCCCTTGCGGCAGCGGCAGGTGTTTGCTCCACACCGAGCCGAAGGCCCAGGTCGCCGCCGCGAAAATCAGCAACGCCGCGCCCAGCGGGCTCGATTGCAGATTGGAGCCCATGTTGAGCATGGCGATGCCGATAATTCCCAGCGCCACCCCGGCCCACTCCAGCCGCGTATTGCGCGCGCCCCAGAAATAGCCGCACAACAACGTAAACAACGGCACGGTCGCCACTGCCAGTGCCGCCACGCCGGACGCCACACCCGTGTGCTCGGCGACACTGACCGCGCCGTTACCGAAGCTGAGCAACAGAATCCCGATGATCCCCGCCGCTTTCCACTGCACCCAGGTCGGCGCCGGCGCGCCACGCCAGCGCAGGAAGGCGTACATCAGGCTGCCGGCAATCACGAAGCGCACCCCGCCGAGCATCAGCGGCGGCCAGTATTCGACGCCGAGGCGGATCACCAGATAGGTCGATCCCCAAATCACATACAGCGCGAAAAACGCGGCGATCAACGGCAAGGAAAAACGGCGCAAGGCAGGCATGGGCAGCTCGACAGTCAAAGGCAGGGTGAGGATTATTCTAGAAAGGCCCGCGAGCAAAAATAAGTTACAAAACCTGTTTATCGCGCCGGTACACTTTTGAAACAACGGAGATCGACGGGATAAGCCGTGATTTCGAAAGTCTGGCATTTTCAGGAGTCCGGCCTTGGACAAATACGACCGCATGCTGCTCAGCGCCCTGTTGGAAAACGGTCGCGCGTCCTACGCCGATCTGGCGCGCAAGGTGAACCTGTCCGCCCCGGCAGTGGCCGAACGGGTGGCCAAGCTTGAGGCGTCCGGCGTGATCACCGGGTACCAGGCGAACATCGACCTGTCGAAAATCGGTTTGCCGATCCAGTGCATGATCGAGTTGCGCCTGCACCAGAACGGCAGCCAGAAGGTCTACGATGAACTGGTGAAAATCCCGCAACTGACCGAGTGCTTCCGTGTGACCGGCGATCCATGCGTGATGATGAAGGGCGCGGTGGGCTCGATGACCGAACTGGAGGAGCTGATCAATCACGTGGCGAAGTTTGGCTTCAGCAAGACCTCGATTGTGTTGTCCAGCGCAATCGAGAAGCGCGTGCCGCTGAGCCATATAGAAGCCAACGGCAAATAGTTCGGGCCAACCACAAATCCACTGTAGGAGCTGCCGAAGGTTCGGGCCGCGTTCGGACGATCTTTTGACTTTGACTTTTAAAAGCAAGATCAAAAGATCGCAGCCTTCGGCAGCTCCTACAGGGGTTCTGTGTCGGGCTGGGGATCAGCGGTAGCGCTGCAGGTGTTCGCTGACTTTGGCCGCCGGGACTTTCTGCAATTTGCACAGCAAGTCATGGTTCAGCTCACGTACGCCGTGCTTGCTGCGCAGTTCATCCGCCAGATGCGCCATCAGGTTGGCCGCCATCTCCGCATCCGCCATGGCCCGGTGCGCCTGGCCGGTGTGCGGCAGGCGCGCAAATGCGGTGAGCGTACCGAGCTTGTGATTGGGTGCCGCGGGCATCAGGCGCCGGGCCAGCAGCAGTGAACAGGCGAAGTTCTGCAGACGGGTGCGTTTGATCCGTCCCAGTTCAAAGTCCCAGAATTTCTGGTCGAACGAAGCGTTGTGCGCCACCAGCGGCGTGCAGCCGACGAATTCGTTGACCTCTTCCATCACCCGCTCCGCCGCAGGCGCGCTACGCAGCATGGCGTTGCTGATGCCGGTCAGTTGCTCGATGAACGCAGGGACGCGCACACCGGCATTCATCAGGCTCTGGTAACGCTCGACGATACGGCCGTTTTCCAGCATGACCACGGCGATTTCCGTGGCGCGGCAGCTGCTGTTCGGCGACAGGCCGGTGGTTTCAAAGTCGATGACTGCAATGCGTTCCAAACCGGGTTCAACTCCGTTCAAATCAATTTTTCAGCTTAATTCTTCAGCAACAACGCGCCTTCGATCGGCACGTAACGGCTGGCGGCGCGGATCAGCGAGTTGGCGGTCAACCCGGGCACGCCGTAGGCGACTGCCTGTACGCCGTGCTTGCTGATGATGCGTTCGAGCAGCATGTCGAAGTCACCGTCACCGGAGGCCAGGACGATTTCGTCGACGTGGTCGGCGGCGTCCATGATGTCGAGGGTGATGCCCACGTCCCAGTCGCCCTTGGCCGAGCCGTCGCTGCGCTGGATGTAGGGTTTGAGTTTCACGGTGAAGCCGAGGTTGCGCAGGATCTGCTGGAACTGCTGCTGCTTGCTGTCGCCGCGATCGATGGCGTAAGCATAGGCCTCGACGATCTGCCCGTGCTTGCTCACATCCGCCCACAGCGCGGCGTAGTTGAAATGGCAAC
>Ga0308159_1005822_pt1 | contig 10138 bp, 12 predicted proteins | sample PhyCR1_FD_201040 | JGI IMG/M metagenome (GOLD analysis project Ga0308159, IMG submission 201040) | Phyllosphere microbial communities from UC Gill Tract Community Farm, Albany, California, United States - DLSLC.R1 | ecosystem: Host-associated > Plants > Phyllosphere > Unclassified | place: USA... | reverse complement strand
AGGCCGCCGACGGCCCCGTGGACTGCATCGTCGCATACAGGAGGCGCTCCGTATCGGCCTCAGTTGTCGGGTTCCGCGCCGTGGAACGTCTCCTCCCGTCACGTTTCGGCCGCGGCGGTCGCGCCCGGCGCCTCCGATCCCGTAGGCTGAGGACATCTCCTGGGCGATCGCCCGAATTCCACGGCTGAGAAGTCGCCACCACCAGCACGCACTCGCTGGAGACGACGAAGAGACTCAGCCCCTGATAGAGACCGCGCTCCCCCTCCAGATCGATCTGGTCCGGGAAGCACCGATCGACGGCATCGACCTTGATCCAGCGGTTCGAACGCCCGCCTCGCCGGCGGGTACCGCCCTTCACAGGACGCCGCGGAAGCCGCGACGTTCCTCGTTCGACCCCCGCCCCTCCGACTCCGTCGGAACGCGGGACGTTCTCCCCCGCGGAGGTCCCCTCCGCCCCCAAGACGACCCGAGCTGTTCCCGATCGACGCGTGTTTCATCCGCGCGGAGGAGGAACCGTCCGGGTACCGCACGCTCGTGCGGAATCTGACGACGCCCGCTCCGGCAGGCGTCATTAACACATAAGGAAAAGAAATGCCTACTGGCACCGTTAAGTGGTTCAACTCCGAAAAGGGCTTCGGCTTCATCGCTCCCGACGACGGAGGCGCCGACGTGTTCGCGCACTTCTCCGCCATCGCGAAGCAGGGCTACCGCGAGCTCGTCGAGAACCAGCACGTCGAGTACGACGTCGAGCAGGGCCGCAAGGGCCCGCAGGCCGCGAACATCCGCGGCGTCGGCGAGTAATCACCGACTCCTGACTTCTCCGGAGTCCGGTTCGCCGGTTCCTCAGAACTCGCAGCGCCCCGTCGGCCGTGATCCTCGGATCCGGTCGGCGGGGCGTTTCCGCGTCCCCCGCGTGTCCGGATCCTCCGCGGTCACGCGTCCCCTGAACGGTGGGTAGGCTCTCTCCGGGGCTCCCGTGGCCGAGCCCCGGCCCCCGTGAACGCACCGGGCGCCGCACGAAGGCAAGGTGGAGACCATGGGACGACTGATCTACGGACCGCAATCGCTCGAGATCGACTTCGAGGACCGGATGCTCGCGCACCTCAAGGTGGCGATGTTCACCAAGATGCGCCGCAACGAGTCGTTCAGCCTCTCCTGGGCCGAGCCGGAGTCGAGCGGCTACGGGCGCAGCTCGGTCTGGATCCATCCGGCCACTCCGCTGCACTTCCGCTTCTTCGGCAGCAAGCGGCCCGCGCTGAACCGCGCCTGGATCGAGCAGTTCGTCTCGAGCGCGAACAACACGGGCGAGATGCTCGTGGTGCCGGAGCCGCAGGAGGGCTGAGGGCCCTCCCCCGCTCGGGCGACGCTGCTCCGACGACCGCGGCTCAGACCACGCGACTCACACCACGCGCGGTCGCGCCGTGTGCACCAGCTCGTCGTGCGGCAGACCCGCGAGGCGTGCGGCGACCTCGGCGCAGGCCGCGTCGTCCGCGCTCGCCGAGGCGTACTCCTCCGGCCACAGCGGCGTCAGGGTGACCAGTTCGACGTCGCCCGTGGCGAGCTCCATGCGATCGGGCAGCCGCGGGCTGCGCAGCCCCAGCAGCACTCCGACCGCGCCGTCGGCGTCGGCCCAGGCCGGCGGGGCGGCGGCGCCGTCGAGCCGGGCGACGTCGACGCCGGTCCGGCAGCAGACGCCCTGCAGTGCCGCGCGGCGGGCGGCCTCGTAGAGCAGGCGGAACTGCCAGTGGTTCCACAGATCGGAGGCCGGCACACCGCGCAGCGCCGAGCTCTCGAGGCAGAGCTCCAGGCCCAGCCCGGTGCCGGGGCGGCTCAGCCGGTCGAACGGGTCGCTCAACCCGTCGGTGGCGAGCACCACGGAGGAACCCCGCTCGACCCGGAGGAACGCGCGGTGGTCGGTCGGCCAGCGGGCGCCGCCGCTCGTGCCCGGGTCCTCGGTCGAGACGACGACCGTGCGGTCGAGCTCGCCGATCCCGCGCCACACCTCCGCGCGGTCCTCGGCGACGGCCTCCGCCAGCGCCCGCCGCTCGTCCGGTGTCCAGCGGACCTCGCGGGTGCGGTTCAGGAACAACGACATGGGACTCCCCGTCCGCGCAGGAGGTCCCTGCGCTCCCGGCACGCTACGGGGCCAGCCGGGACGCGACCTCCGAGCAACCGGGGGAGAAGCTGGGTGTCGCTCCTGCGGGGGTGAGAGGTCAACCCCCTCCGCGTGCCGTCAGCCCAGCGGATTCACTCCGTTGGTGCGCCAGCGCTCGTCGGCGAGCTGGCCGGGAGTGCCCTCGCCGTCGTGCTCGCCGAGGGGCTCGGCCTCGCGGGCGGCCTCGGCGGGCACGGCGCCGAGCGACGTCCCGCTGCCCTCCGCGGTGCTGCCGGGGGGCAGCAGCCCCTCCTCGTCCTCGGAGTCGGAGACCTCGTCCTCGGCGGCGTTCTCGGTGCCGCTCTCGGCCATCGAGTCGTAGCCGTGGTCCGGGTCGCGGCTCTCGTCGGCGCTCGTGCTCTCCTCGACCTCGGCGTCCGCGGGGCGGACGTCATCGGGTCGATCCGCGTCGGTCACCGGACCCGAGGGGTCGGCGCCGCTCTGTCCCTCGCCGGTCCAGCCGGAGAACTCGGGGCTCGTGTCTGCGCTCATGGGCGCCACGGTAGCACCGGGGCCCCCGGCGGCCGGAGGCCTTGCGGATCACCGGGAACCGCTCCCTCCCCGGCGCCCGGGGGGTGTCGGACACGGGATCGCCGTCGCGAGCACGCGAGGTCGTGATCGACACGACCTAGGCTCGAACGACGCGGCGGGCGCCGCACGGACGACGGGAGCACGATGCGACGACTCGGATACGAACGGTTCGGCGGACCGGACGTGCTCTCGTGGCGGGACGCCCCGGTGCCGATGCCCCGGCGAGGCGAGGTGCTCGTGCGCACCCGCGCGGCGAGCATCAACGCCACCGACGAGAAGATCCTCTCGGGCTCGGCCCGCGTGATGGCCGTCGGGCGGCCGCGACCGCTGGGCTTCGGGCTCGACATCGCCGGGACCGTCGAGGCCGTCGGTCCCGGCCCGAGCAGCGTCTCGATCGGGGATCGCATGGTCGGGATGACCCGCCACGGCGATGCCTTCGCCGATGCGTCCCTGGTGCGCGGCGGCTCCCTGGTGCCCCTGCCCGCCTCGCTCGACCTCGTGCAGGGCGTCACCCTCGCCATGTCCGGAGGAACGGCCGTCGGGCTCGTCGACGCCCTGCGCGTGCGCGCGGGGCAGAAGGTGCTGGTGGGCGGCGGCTCCGGAGCGATCGGCCAGCTGACCGTGCAGCTGCTCGTCCGCGCGGGCTGCGAGGTCGCGGCGACGGGCTCCGCCGCCTCCGCCGACGTGCTGCGCGGGCTGGGTGCCGAACCGCACGACTACCGGGCCCTCGATCTCGGCGTGCTCTCGGGCCGCTTCGACGTCGTCGTCGACGTGTCGGGGCACCTCGCCGTCCACGACGCGGCGATCCTGCTCGCTCCGGGCGGGCGCGTCGTCACCCTCGTGCCGAACGGACCGGCGCTCGGCGCCCAGGCCGTCGGAGCGCTCCGCCGCGACCGGCCGAGCGTGCGGAACCTGATCGTCGTGGCGACCGCCGAGCGGATCGGGCGGGCGCTCTCGCTCGCCGCCTCCGGCGAGCTGCGCGCGGAGCCCGGCGCCGTGCATCCGCTCGAGGAGATCATCGACGTGCTGACCCGGCGCGCGGCGGGCACCGACCGCACGATCGGGAAGGTCGTCTTCACGGCCGACGGGTCGGCTCCGCTGGTCTGACCGGCCGCAGCGGCCGGAAGGCCGCAGAACAGTACCGGGAGCGCGGGCGCTCGACAAGCACCCCGAGGTCTCGGGCGGGCCCCGTCAGGATGGTCGCATGCCCGCAACCACCCGCTCTTTCCCGTACCCGCTCGGCGTCTCCCTCCGCGGCGACGACGGCGCCAACGTCGCCCTGTACTCCGAGACCGCGGACAGCGTCGAGGTCTGCCTCTTCGACGAGTCCGGAGCCGAGACCCGCGTCGCCCTCACCGACCGCACCGGACACGTCTTCCACGGCATCGTCCCCGGCATGAGCGTCGGCACCCGCTACGGCTTCCGGGTCGACGGCCCGTGGGACCCCGCGAACGGCCTGCGCCACAACGCACACAAGCTGCTGCTCGACCCGCACGCGACCGCGATCGAGGGCTCCTACGCGTGGAGCGAAGACGTCTTCGGCCAGTACTACGAGGACGCGGACCGCCGCAACGACGCCGATTCGGCCGCCTCGGTGCCCAAGTGCGTCGTGACGGACCCCTCCTCCTTCGACTGGTCGGGCGACACCGCCCCGCGCATCCCGCTCGAGGACACGGTCGTGTACGAAGTGCACGTGAAGGGGTTCACGCAGCTGCACCCCGACGTGCCCGAGGACGTCCGCGGCACCTACCGCGGCCTCGCGCACCCCGCCGCGATCAAGCACTTCACCGACCTGGGCGTCACCTCGGTCGAGCTGCTCCCCGTGCACCAGTTCGTGCAGGACTCGCACCTCGAGGAGAAGGGCCTGCGCAACTACTGGGGCTACAACTCCATCGGGTTCTTCGCCCCGCACAACGAGTACTCGTACGCCGGCGACGACGGCTCGCAGGTCGACGAGTTCAAGGCCATGGTCAAGGCGTTCCACGAAGCCGGCCTCGAGGTGATCCTCGACGTGGTCTACAACCACACCGCCGAGGGCAACGACAAGGGCCCGACGCTCTCGTTCAAGGGCATCGACAACGGCTCCTACTACCGCCTGGTGGAGGAGGACCGCGCCAACTACTTCGACACCACGGGCACCGGCAACAGCCTCAACGTGAGCCACCCGGCCGCGCTCGGGCTCATCATGGACTCGCTGCGCTACTGGGTGACCGAGATGCACATCGACGGCTTCCGCTTCGACCTCGCCACGACGCTGACGCGTCAGACCGGCGAGGCCGAGGTTCACAGCGCGTTCCTCGACCTCATCGCGCAGGACCCGGTGCTCGCCCCCGTCAAGATGATCGCCGAGCCGTGGGACACCGCGGGCTACCAGGTCGGCGGCTTCCCCGCCGACTGGTCGGAGTGGAACGGGAAGTTCCGCGACGACGTGCGCGACTTCTGGCACGGCGCCGACTCCGTGCTCGGCACGACCGCGCAGCGGATCCTCGGCTCGCCGGACGTGTACGAGGCCGACAAGCGCTCGCCGCTCTCGAGCGTCAACTTCGTCACCGCCCACGACGGCTTCACCCTCGCCGACCTCACCGCCTACTCGCGCAAGCACAACGCGGCAAACGGCGAGGACAACAACGACGGCGAGAGCGACAACCGCTCCTCCAACAACGGCGCCGAGGGCCCGACCGAGAACGAGGCGGTCAACGAGCGGCGCGACCGCATGCGCCGCAACTTCCTGGCGACCCTGCTGCTCTCGGCCGGCGTGCCGATGATCCTGGGCGGCGACGAGATCGCCCGCACGCAGGGCGGCAACAACAACGCCTACTGCCAGGACGACGAGATCTCGTGGTTCGACTGGGAGAACGCGGACCGCGAGCTGCTCGCCTTCACCCGCGAGCTGATCGCGCTGCGCGCCGCCGAGCCGGCGCTGAAGCCCAAGTGGTTCCGCCGCGCCCCGGGCGACGGCGGCACCGACACCGTCGACATCCTCCGCTCGGACGCCGAGGGCTTCGCCGACGAGGACTGGGACAACCCGGACGCCCGCTCGATCACGTTCGTCTTCACTCACGAGGGCAGCGCCTCCTTCGCCCTGCTGCTGAACGCGGCCGAGAACGGAGTCGAGTTCACGGTCCCCCAGGCGCCCGGCGCCGAGTGGGAGCTCGCCTGCTCGAGCGACCCCGACCAGGTCGTGGCGGGCGAGGTCACGACGCTGATCGTCCGCGACGCGTCGTTCACGCTGCTCCGCTCGGCCTGATGAGCACCGCCGGCCGGGCCTCGCGACGCCTCCGCTTCCGCGGGCGCATCGCGGGGTTCGGCACGGCGTCGGGCACCCGCCTCGTCCTGGGGCTGTGGGAGCGCACGCCGCTCGGCGCGTTCTCGGACGCGATGATCGAGCGGGCCGACGGGCACCGGACGCTCATCGCTCCGACCGGCGACGTCGCGGACCTGATCTCGGCGACGTACACCTTCGACGAGATCGTCGTCGCACCCGTGTCGACCCGGCGGATCGCCGGCGGCCTGGCGGTCACTGCAGGTGGCCTGGAGGTCGCGCTGCAGCTGGGCGGAGTCACTCCGCTGGGCCGGCTGCTGCGGATCGTGCCGCGACCGGTCGCCGAGAGCCCCGTCTGGCTGACCGCGATCTCCCCCGTCGCGTCCCTGCTGGTCCGCGGTGTCCGCACCGCCGGCTCCGCGGGCGGCGGGCGGCGCGAGTACTACGGCGTGCGGACGATCCGACGGGTGCTGGGAGTCACCGCGTCGCTCGACGGGAGCGATCTGGGGGGCCTGCGGCCGCTCACTCCGCCCGTGCGCTTCGGATTCTCGTCGGCGCCGGCCGAGCCCGCGATCGTCGACGTCACCACCACCATCGTGCTGCCGCGCGGTGGCGAAACCGCGCCCCGGCGCGACGAGGAGAAGGGAGCCGCTTCGTGAAGAAGGGCGACAAGATCAGCTGGAACACCTCGCAGGGCGAGACCCACGGCGAGCTGGTCGAGAAGAAGACGAAGGAGTTCCACTTCGAGGGGCAGAAGTTCAACGCCTCGGACGACGAGCCCTACTGGATCGTGCAGAGCGACAAGACCGACGCGAAGGCCGCGCACAAGGAGTCGTCGCTGACGAAGAAGTGAGCGCGGGCGGGCGGCGGTGCCGACAGGACCGCCGCCCGCGACCGGGCTACTCGGCCCGGCGCACCAGCTCGTGCACCCAGGCGAGCTTCTCGGCGATCACCGGAGTGATGACGAACGGGTAGAGGTCGTCCTTCCCCATAGAGCGGTTCACGCTGTTCAGTGCGAGCGAGAAGCCGTGCCAGCGGTGCAGGATCTCGGGCATCTCGAGGCCGGCGACCCGATCGGCGCCCCTCGAGTGCACGCTGTGCGCGAGCGACTCCGGCAGTCGGCCGCGGGGGCCGTCGATGCTCATGCCGACCGCCTCGGTGGTCTCGAGCGCGTCGGCGATGTGCAGGTAGTGAGCGAAGGTCTCGGCGAAGTCCTCCCACGGGTGCGTCGTCGCGTACTGCGAGATGTGATCGCTCGCCCAGTCCGCTCCCGCCGCCCCGCCGTAGTGCGCGTCGAGTGCGTCCGCGTAGTCGGCGCGCTCGTCGCCGAACAGCGCGCGGAACGCCGGCAGCAGGTCGGTGCCCTCGACGAGCTGCTGCCAGTAGTAGTGGCCGATCTCGTGGCGGAAGTGGCCGAGGACCGTGCGGTACGGCTCCCCCAGGCGCGCCTTAAGGGCCTCGCGGTGCGCGTCGTTCCCCTCCGAGAGGTCGACGGTGACGACTCCATCGGCGTGTCCGGTGGTCACGGAGCCGAGCTGCGCCGAGGACAGGAGCCAGAAGGAGAGCCCGACGCCGTTCTCGCGGCGGCGCACGGGCAGGTCGAGGTGGCGGAGCTGACGTATCAGACGGCGCTTCGCGAACTCGGCGACCGTCAGCTGACTGAGCACGGCGGCGTCGTAGACGACCGGCCGCTCGCCGGTGAGGGCGCAGGAGGCGCAGGCGCCGCCGGTCAGCTCCTCCTGGAGCCAGGTGCAGCCGATCGTGTCGCGGTAGCGGCAGAGCAGCCGGCCCGCGGCCTCGACGAGCTCATCGGTCTCGAGCGCGTAGGCGAGAGCGGTGCCGCAGCGCAGGCACGCGGCGTCCTCGAACTCGACACGGGCCTCGCAGTGGGGGCAGCCGAACACGCGCATGACGGGCGGACCTTCCGGGTGGGCGGCGGCGTGTGCCGCCCCTCGACCCTAGTGAGCGCGCCGAGCGCCCGCTCGGGGTTGCCTGGGAGGGGATGCGTCAGGCGCCGACGAGCCGCGTCGCCGCCAGGCTGTTCAACGAGACCTGCTGCTCGGCCGCCTCGATCACGAGCTGCCGGTGGAGCTCAGGCGGGATCCGCACGAGGAAGCGCCCGGAGAAGGTCCGATCGCCCAGCGCGGACGGCGGCTCCTCCCCCGTCTCCGCCATGTCGGTCAGAACGTCCGCGACGAGATCGTGGATCCCCGAGAACGCAGCGGACGAGGTGTCCGCCGCCCAGGAGAGAGAGGGGAATTCGGCAGCGGTTCCGAGGAACTGCCCGTCCTCCGCCGACCAACGGACCCGGTACGTGTAGTGCTCCGCATCGCTCACCGCTTCTCCTCTCCCCTTCTCTCGATCGCCGCCAGCACCTGCTTCACCTGATACGGCTTCGCTCGACCGTGGTCGTCCTGAATGTTGACCCGGGGATCGCCGGGCCACGGTGTGCGGTACACGCGATGCGACGAACGGCTCTGGCGCGGTTCACCGAAATAGTGCTCGCACACTTTCGCTAGATCCTCGAAGCGGACGCCCTGCGGGCTGCTGCGCATGCACTGGAGGATCTTGGACACTGACGGCATACCGATAGTATCACTGGCGGTATCGGTCCGCCCTCGATTCGGCGCCATCGAGATCGCTCGTCCGCCGTCGACAGGAGTTGCGACCGTCCGACTCGGGGATCTCGATACGCCCGCTGCGCGGGCTACTCGATCAGCAAGGGTGTCCCGCTGGTCGAGCAGCGCCGCAGGGGCGTCTCGAGACGGCTACGCGATGCGGATGAGCTTCTTGTTGACGAACTCCTCGAGGGCGCTGCGGCCCATCTCGCGGCCGGTGCCCGAGCGCTTGACGCCGCCGAAGGGCAGCTCGGCGGCGTCGCCGAGGACCAGGTTGATCCAGACCATGCCGGCGTCGATCCGGTCGGCGAGACGGAGGGCCTGCTCCTCGTCGGTCGTGTAGAGGTAGGAGCCGAGGCCGTACGGGGTGTCGTTCGCGAGCGCGATCGCCTCGTCCTCGTCGTGGACGCGGTACAGCGCGGCGACGGGTCCGAAGAACTCCTCGCGGTAGGCGTTCATCTCGGGAGTGACGTCCTCGAGGACCGCGGGCGGGAAGAAGTTGCCGGTCACCTCGCCGCTCGCGCGCACGGTGGCGCCCTGCTCGCGGGCGGTCGCGAGCTGCTGCTCGAGCCGCTGGGTGGCGGCGGAGGAGGAGAGCGGGCCCAGCAGGGTCCCCTCCGCGAACGGATCGGCGGGCTGGGCCTTCGTGAACGCCTCGGTGAACTTCGCCGCGAACTCCTCGTAGAGGTCGTCGATCACGATGAAGCGCTTGGCGGCGTTGCAGGACTGGCCGTTGTTGTCCAGGCGGGCGGCGACCGCGTCCTCGACCGCCTTGTCGAGGTCGTCGGTCGACAGCAGCACGAACGGGTCGGAGCCGCCGAGCTCGAGCACGACCTTCTTGAGGTTGCGGCCCGCGATCTCGGCGACGGCCGCTCCCGCGCGCTCGGAGCCGGTGACCGAGACGCCCTGCACCCGCGGGTCGGCGATGACGTCGGCGGCCTGGTCGTTGCTCGCGTAGAGGTTCACGTAGACGCCGGCGGGCGCTCCCAGCTCACCTGCGGCGGTGGCGAAGATGTCCGCGATGGCGGCGGCCGACTCCGGGCACTGCGGCGCGTGCTTGAGCAGGATCGTGTTGCCGGCGACGATGTTCGGACCGGCGAAGCGGGCCACCTGGTAGTAGGGGAAGTTCCAGGGCATGACGCCCAGAAGCACGCCCAGGCCCGCGCGGCGGACGAACGCCGATCCGGTGCCGTCGGAGAGCTCGATGGGCTCGTCCGCGAGGAACGCCTCGCCGTTGTCGGCGTAGTAGCGGTAGATGTCGGCCGCGAAGCCGACCTCGCCCTGCGCCTGGTCGAGCGGCTTGCCCATCTCGCGCACGATGATCTCGGCCAGCGCGTCGGCCCGCTCGACGTGCAGGTCGGCCACCCGGGCGATCAGGGCGGCGCGGGTCGCGACCGGCACGGTGCGCGACCACGTGGAGTACGCGTCGTGCGCGGCTCCGATCGCCCCGGTCAGCTCGGCGTCGGTGATCGACGGGTACTCGCTCAGGGTCTGCCCGGAGGCCGGGTCGATGACGGCGTAGTGGGTGCTCATGCGGGGAGTGCTCCTTCGCGGTGGGGAACGGTGGTGAGT
>Ga0308159_1005820_pt1 | contig 10147 bp, 8 predicted proteins | sample PhyCR1_FD_201040 | JGI IMG/M metagenome (GOLD analysis project Ga0308159, IMG submission 201040) | Phyllosphere microbial communities from UC Gill Tract Community Farm, Albany, California, United States - DLSLC.R1 | ecosystem: Host-associated > Plants > Phyllosphere > Unclassified | place: USA... | reverse complement strand
GCGTTACGGACACGGCCACTATCTGGCCGCCGCCCCCGGCGCAGGCATTCTTCGCGCTCGCCTGGGTGAGATCAATCTGCAGACGCTGGCGTACGGCGAGTCACTCGTTCATCACGGCGTGCGGGTCAGCTTCCACCCGGCCGGCCACGTGCTGGGTTCGGCGCAGATCCGGCTCGAATATCGCGGCGATGTCTGGGTAGCGTCAGGCGATTACAAACTGGAACCCGACGGCACCTGTGCGCCTTTCGAGCCCGTGCGCTGCAATACTTTCATCACCGAATCGACCTTCGGCTTGCCGATCTATCGCTGGCGTCCGCAAAGAGAAATATTTGCGGACATCAATGCTTGGTGGCTGATGAATGCGTCGGCGGGCCGCGCAAGCGTGCTGTACTGCTATTCCTTCGGCAAGGCCCAGCGCATCCTCAGCGGTCTGGACCCGGACATTGGTCCCATCCTGACGCATGGGGCCGTCGATCCGCTCAATGCGGCATATCGAGATATGGGAGTGGCCTTGCCGGCGACGACCCCCGGCACAGACGCCACCAAAGAAGAAATTCCCCGGTCGCTGGTGCTGGCGCCCCCGTCGACCCGAGGTTCGACCTGGATGCGGCGTTTCGGCGATCACGCCGACGCCTTTGCCAGCGGCTGGATGCAGCTGCGCGGTGCGCGTCGTCGCCGCGGCGTGGACCGGGGCTTCGTGCTGTCGGATCACGCCGATTGGCCGGATCTGCAGACGGCCATCGATGCCACGGGGGCCTCTCGGGTGTTCGTGACGCACGGGCAGATCGGCGTGATGGTGCGCTGGTTGCGCGAACAAGGCCTGGATGCCCAGGGATTCGTGACCGAATACGGTGACGACGAGATCGACCAGGCTGTCTCGAGCAAGGCGGAGGAGACGGCATGAAGGCATTTTCCGCCCTGTTCGCCCAGTTGGACGGAACCACATCGAGCAATGCCAAGCTCGAGGCCATGCGTGAATACTTCAGCCAGGCCCCGGCCGCCGACGCGGCCTGGGCGGTCTACCTGCTGGCCGGCGGCAAACCGCGCCAACTGGTGCCAACTCGTCTGCTGCGCGAGATCGCCGCGCAGGCGGCCGGCATTCCCACCTGGTTGTTCGAGGAAAGCTACGACTCGGTCGGCGACCTGGCCGAGACCATCTCGGTCCTGCTGCCCGACGCTGACGGCGATTCCGACGAAGGCCTGGCGGTATGGATCGAACAAAAGCTGTTGCCGCTGCGCGGCCAGCCGCCGGACGTGCTGCCCTCGATGCTGGAGGCGCTGTGGCGCCAGCTGGATTTGCGCGGGCGTTTCCTGTGTTTCAAGATCATCACCGGCAGCCTGCGGGTAGGCGTGTCGCGCTTGCTGGTGACCCGGGCGCTGGCAAGCGTCGCCGACCTCGATCCCAAGCAGGTGGCGCAGCGCATGATCGGCTATACCGACCTGAAAGCGACCCCCGACGGCGCTGCCTTTGCCGCCTTGATCGCACCGGCAAGCGAAGGTTCTGATGATCCCGCACGCAGCGGCCATCCGTATCCGTTCTTCCTTGCGCATCCGCTTCAGGTTTCAACCGATACGCTGCAGGGTTTGCTGGGCTCGCCATCCGACTGGATCGTCGAATGGAAATGGGACGGTATCCGCGCCCAGCTGGTGCGCCGTGCCGACGACGCCTGGATATGGTCGCGCGGCGAAGAACTGGTGACCGAGCGCTTCCCGGAACTCGCCGACATGGGACGCACGCTGCCCCCCGGTACCGTGCTCGACGGCGAGATACTGGTCATCCGCGAGGGTCAGGTACAAGCCTTCTCGCAGTTGCAAAGACGCCTGGGCCGCAAGGTCTTGAGCAATCGGATTCTGCAGGACTTCCCGGTGGCCTTGCGGGCCTACGACCTGCTTGAATGGCAGGGCGAGGACTGGCGGCCGCGACCGCTTTCCGAGCGGCGCGCACAGCTGGAACGGGTGGTGACGGAAGCCGCGCATCCTTCGCTGGCGCTGTCACCCACGCTGCAGGCCGAAGACTGGGCCGGCCTGGATGAACAACGTGCGGAATCCCGGGCGCTGGGCGTCGAAGGCATGATGCTGAAGGCCAAGACCGCGCCCTACGGTGTGGGACGGACCAAGGACGTCGGCACCTGGTGGAAGTGGAAGGTGGACCCGTTCAGCGTGGACGCGGTGCTGATCTACGCCCAGCCAGGCCACGGCCGCCGCGCAAGCCTGTATACCGATTACACCTTCGGCGTCTGGGACTCGCCGCCGGGCAGCCCGGAACGCAAGCTGGTGCCCTTTGCCAAGGCCTATTCGGGTCTGACCGACGTCGAAATCAAAAAGGTGGATGCCCATCTGCGCAAGACCGTGGTCGAGAAATTCGGCCCGGTCATCAGCGTGACGCCCTTGCTGGTGTTCGAACTGGGCTTCGAAGGCATCGATCGCAGCACGCGTCACAAGAGCGGCATTGCCGTGCGCTTTCCGCGCATGTTGCGCTGGCGCCAGGACAAGCCGGTGGATGAAGCCGACACGCTGGAATCGCTGGCCGCCCTGCTGCCGGAACCGCTTGCGGGATAATGCTCGAGTTCCCGTCCTGATCGCATCTCGCCTTTCTGCATGACTCGTCAATATTCCCCGCATCACGCCACCTGGTTGAACCGCCCTCCTCCCATCGCCACGCCGACGCAGGCGCGGTGGTTGACGGCGCCTGGCGCCTTGACCGCACGACTGCGCAAGCTTGGCCCGGTCACGGTGCGTGTCACGCACGAAGCAGGCGAAGGCGCGACCCGCGACGAAGCCAATGCGCTGGGTCTGTGTGCGCGGGCGCCGGTATGGGTGCGTGAAGTGGTCTTGTTGGTCAATGGCCACCCGTGCGTGGCGGCGCGCAGCGTGACGCCGCTGGCCGACTCCCACGCCGTCTGGCAGGCGATTCGCCGTCTGCGCAGCCGGCCCTTGGCCGACCTGCTGTATCACGATCGCACGATCCAGCGCTCGTCGTTTGCCAGCGCCATCCTGCAGCCGGCGATCCCGCTGCATGGCGTGGCCCGGCTTGCCTGGGGCACGTCGCCGGCGCGGGATACCCTCAGGCCGCGTTTTCTTGCACGTCGTTCGATTTTCGTTCGGGCCGGCCGGCCTTTGCTGGTGGCCGAAGCCTTCATGCCCGATTTCTGGCGTCGCGACAATGTCGTTGCGACGCCATCCTTGCTTGCGCTGCCGCACGCGGCCTGAGCCCTGGAGCTTGTCCATGTCCGTTACCCCGAGCGCACGCCGATCCGCCGTCGCATCCAGCACTCCGACAGACAAGACCGGCACCTCGCTGAGCACCGGTAGCCGGATGGTCAACCTTGCCTTGCAGGGCGGCGGTTCGCACGGCGCATTTACCTGGGGTGTGCTGGACCGCATTCTGGAAGACGGCCGGCTGGGCTTCGAAGCCATCTCGGGCACCAGCGCCGGGTCGATGAATGCCGTGGTGATGGCCTACGGCATGCAGCAAGGCGGCAAGGAAGGCGCGCGCCAGGCACTCGACGGTTTCTGGCGCGACGTGGCCGGCCACTCCGGCATGTTCGGCTCGACCCAGCCAACGGCGATGGGCAATCTGTTCTGGGGCTGGGCGCCTGGCGCGGCACCGGTCTTCGACTGGATGAAGATGCTGACCGGTGCACTTTCGCCGTATCAGTTCAACCCGTTCGGCTTCAATCCGCTGCGCGAGGTGTTGAACCGCCATGTGGACTTCGAGGCCCTTCAGCAGGCGCCCATCCGGCTTTACCTGACCGCCACCAATGTGCGCACCGGCAAGCCCAAGGTGTTTCGCGGTGCCGATGTGACGGCGGACGCGGTGATGGCATCGGCCTGCCTGCCAACGCTCTTCAAGGCGGTGCAGATTGGCGGCGAGTTCTATTGGGATGGCGGCTACGCGGGCAACCCCAGCCTGTATCCCTTCTTCTACGACAGCAGTTGCCATGACGTGCTGGTGCTGCACATCAATCCGCTGGAGCGAGATCAGTTGCCGATCCTGTCCGGCGAAATCGAGAATCGGCTGAACGAGATCACGTTCAACTCGGCGCTGCTGGCGGAGATGCGCGCCATTGCATTCGTGCAGAAGCTGTTGGATGAAGGCTGGATCAAGGATGAGTTCCGCGATCAGTTGAAGTACATCCGCCTGCATTCCTTGCAAGCCGACGACTGGCTGTCGGATTTGTCGGTCGCATCGAAGACAATCAGTGATTGGGGTTTCCTGACCATGTTGCGCGATCGCGGTCGCAGTGCGGGAAATGCCTGGCTGAAAGAAAATCTCGACAGCGTCGGCAAACGAACCTCGACCGATATTCGCGGCCGTTATCTGAAGCATTGAATGGTTCCCGAATCGGCGCGCCGATTCGGTTTCGTTGGAATGAATGGCGCAGTAATTTAAAATACCGATCGGTTTCAATATGCATGCCTCGCATAATCAAAAACCTTGTTGTCATTGCGGTTAGCGGCCTGTAAGAAAACAAGAATATTATCGACGTGATTTTCCCGCTGCCTTGAACCTCGCCCTCATCAAGCCTGTTCAACCGGAGACGTCCTGGTATGTTGTTTACCCGCACCCTCTCGCATCAGATCGAAAACTGGGTTGCCGATAGCCGAAAGCGCCGTCAGCTTCCGTTGCGCATCAAACTCTGGGATGGCAGCACCTACGATCTGGCAGATTTCGATTCCCCCACCGTCACGCTCACGGTGCGCGAAGCAGGTGCGCTGCCCTACCTGATGGCGGCGAGCCTGGACAGCTTGGGCGAGGCTTACGTCGAACAGAAAATCGACCTGGATGGCAGCCTGGACGCGATCATCGCGCTGGCCTACGAGCTTTCCGGCAGCACGACGGAGCACCGGGCCCTGGCGCGTGTGGTGCGGCATTTCAAACACGACAAGGAAAGGGATCGCGCTGCGATCCAATATCACTACGACGTGTCGAATGCCTTCTACCAGCTGTGGCTGGATCAGCGCATGGTGTATTCCTGCGCCTATTTCGAACATGGCGACGAAGACCTGGACACCGCGCAGCTGAAAAAGATCGACCATATCCTGCGCAAGATTCAGTTGCAGCCCGGCCAGCGGCTGCTGGACATCGGCTGCGGCTGGGGAGCGCTGGTGATTCGCGCGGCGCAGGCCTTCGGTGCGCAGTGTGTGGGCGTGACCCTGTCGCAGCAACAGTTCGAACTCGCCACCGAGCGGGTGGCGGCAGGAGGCCTGTCGGACCGCATTGAAATTCGTCTGCAGGATTACCGCGATGTCACCGGCAGCTTCGACCGCATCACCAGCGTGGGCATGTTCGAGCATGTGGGTCGCAAGAACCTGCCTGCTTATTTTTCGCGCATCAATCAGTTGCTCACGGAAGACGGCGTGGCCTTGAACCACGGCATTACCTCGACCGATCCGGACAGCGGCGATACCGCATTGGGCGCCAGCGACTTCATCGATCGATACGTGTTCCCGCAAGGGGAACTGCCGCACATTGCGCTGGTGCTGGACAGCATGCAGCGCGGCGGCCTGGAGGCGCTGGATGTGGAAAGCCTGCGTCGCCACTACGCGCACACCCTGCATCTGTGGGCATCGCGATACGAGGAACAGTCAACGCAGGTCCGCGCCTTGGTGGACGAGAAAACCTACCGGATCTGGCGTGTGTATCTGGCGGGCTGCGCCTATGCCTTCGAGCGCGATGACATCTCGCTGTTTCAGGTCTTGTGCCGCAAGGCCGGACGGCCCGCACAGACCTTGCCGTGGTCACGCCGATACATGTACGAGTGAAGGCCGGGCGGCGCTCAAGCCGACGTATCTGTCGTATTCGACGTATTCGATGCAGGAGCCTGCGCTGCCAAGATCTGCGAACGACTCGACAACCAATCACGCGCCGCGGCGCCCGCCCAGCGGCCGCTCGCCATGCAGGCGGTCAGCAGGTAACCCCCGGTGGGCGCTTCCCAGTCCAGCATTTCGCCAGCGCAGAACACGCCAGGACATGCCACCAATTCAGCCCCGTTGGTCATGGCGTCGAAACGCACCCCCCCTGCGCTGCTGATCGCCTCGTCGATAGGACGCGCGGCCAGCAGCCGCAGCGGCAGGCGCTTGATCAAACCAGCGGTGAAGACCGGATCGAGCAACTGCGCGGCCGTCGCCGCCTCGCGCAGCAAACCGGCCTTGACGCCATCGATGCCGGCGCGACTGCGCAGGTGATTGGCCATCGAGCGGGTGCCGCGCGGCCAGGACAAGTCTTCGATCAGCCGCTCGCGCGTTCGGCCTGGCGACAGATCCAGGTGGATGAGAGTGTCGCCATCACGTGCGATCGCATCACGCAATCCTGCGGATAAGGCATAGATCGCCGAGCCTTCGATGCCGCTCGCGCTGATGGTGGCTTCACCCAACAGGCGGGTCGCGTCGCCCGTCTCGACCACCACCGATTGCAGCGGCGAACCCGCGTGACGCTCGCGGAAGTGCGACGTCCACGCGACATCGAAGCCGCAATTGCTGGGCACAAGCGACGCCACATCGACACCACGCTCGCGCAACCAGGGCACCCAGGCGCCGTCGGAACCCAATCGCGCCCAGCTGGCCCCACCCAAGGCCAGCACGGCAGCCCCGGTTTGCACGACATGCTCACCCTCGGGCGTGACGAAGCGCAGCCCCTGTTCGGTCCAGCCCAGCCAGCGATGCCGCATATGGAACCGCACGCCTTGCGCGCGCAGCCGTGCCAGCCACGCGCGCAGCAGCGGTGCCGCCTTCATGTCGCGGGGAAACACACGGTCGGAACTGCCGACGAAAGTTTCGATGCCCAGGCCTGCAGCCCAGGCACGCAGCGCGTCCGGGCCGAATGCATCCAGCATGGGAGCCAGCGCAGATGCGCGTGCGCCGTAGCGTGCATCAAAGCCGGGCCGGGGTTCGGCGTGGGTCAGGTTCATGCCGCCCTTGCCTGCCAGCAGGAACTTGCGACCCACCGACGGCATGGCGTCGAACACGTCCACGCCGATTCCCGCCTCGGCAAGCGTCTCGGCCGCCATCAGCCCGGCAGGACCACCACCGATCACAGTGACACGAACGCTTGCGGGGGAACTCATCGACACTCCGGAAAAACAGGCTGCAGCACCGCGCCGCGCCGGCCGTGATTGTCTCCCAATTTGTCGACGCCAAAGAAAAAGGGCGGACGTTGCAACAGCAACATCCGCCCTTGAAGCACCCTGCAGACTGCGAGCCAGGCTCGCAGCCGCCTGTGTACTTACTTGCTGGCGTACAGGTAGATCTCGACGCGACGGTTTTCGGCGCGGCCGGCAACCGTGTTGTTGTCGGCGATCGGGTCGGTCTGGCCGCGGCCTTCGGTCGTCACACGTTCGGGCGAGACGCCCATGCGGGTGATGTTGTTGGCCACTGCGCCAGCGCGATTGAGCGACAGGGTCTGATTTGCACCGGCCTGGCCGGTGCTGTCGGTGTGGCCGACCACCTTGGCGCGCAGTTCCGGATTGGCTGCCAGGTTGCGGGCAACGCTTTCCAGGACCGGACGCAGTTCGGGCTTGACCACATAGCTGCCGGTATCGAAGGACACCGTGCTGGGGATGTTGACCTTCAGCGAGCCGTCGGTCTGTTCGGCAACGCCGACACCCAGGTCACGTGCGCCAGAGTTTTCGACGTCACCGCGGATGCGGCTCCAGTTGTAGCCAACCACGCCGCCGGCGACAGCGCCGAGGCCAGCGCCGACAGCAGCGCCGCGGCCGCCGCCGAACAGCGCGCCCAGGCCTGCGCCAGCAACGGCGCCTGCGCCGGTACCGGTGGCGGTGTTAGTTTGCTGCGGCGTTGCGCAGCCGGCAATGAGGGCGCCAGTGGCGAGAACAATGGCGAGCTTGGAGAGGGTGCGTGCTTGCATGGATGACTCCTGATATTGGGTGGCTATTGGGTGGCGCAAGGTCGAGCAGTGTCACCGTCGAGCCCATCGTACTCGTCGCCTCCGTCACGGGAGGCAACACTTTGTATGGGAACCCTTCAGCAGTATTCATGCCATAGGCCGCTGCCGGTCGAGCAGGCCCCTGTTTCCGCCTGCTGGACGACGGGGTGCTTACTTGCTGCGCAGCGCTTCGGTCAGCAAGCTGTCGACCAATTCATTCAAGCCCACACCGCGTTCGACTGCCGTCTCGCGCAGGGTGTTGGCCAGCGTTTGCGGCAGCTTCACGGCAAACGGCACCAGGCCCAATGCCTGATCGCGCTTGCGCTGCTCACGGCGGTCCTGTTCGGACAACAACTGTGCGCCGGCACCGAAACGCGCGGGCGTACCGGCCTGCTTCAATTGACCCGTGAGCTTCAAGGCCTTGTTCTTTTCCAGATCGGTTTTTTTCATGGGCGGGGCGCGCTAAACATTGATAGGCCGCTACTGTAACGCCTGGCGGCCCGCAGGACCGGCCTTAGGCCAAGGTCCGCGACAGCAGGCTTGCCAGGAAGGCCATTGCGGCGCTCGGCGCCGCCGCCCACAGGCCGAGCCGCGGGACATATGCCAGCAGCAGCGCAAGCGTCAGGGCCGCCAGCGTCAACACCCCCAGCCAGTACAGCGTGCCGAGGGCCCAGCCCGAGTGGGCAACCAGCATTGCCAGGGACAGGCAGAGGCCGATGCTGCCCACCGTCTGCATGACGCGCCGCAGCCGGGGCGACGGAGACTCGCCCCGGCCGAAGGCGTCGGCGTAGTGGCGGTCCATGGCCAGTGCCAGCGCGGCGAACCCGGCATAGGCGAAAAAGATGCCTGCAATCGGTGCCCAGGAAAAGCTCATGTCGCCTCCGGGCTGGTCGAGGTGATGACCGGCGTGGACGTGTGACCGGGTGCTTGAAGCTGCGTGGCTTTTGACATGGCTGGTGGCTTGACCCTGGCAGCAGGCGTGGCTGCGGGCTTGCGCGCCGTGGGTTTGTTGGCGCGACGATGCAGCACCCACGCAATGCTGGCCAGGCCTGCACCCAGCGCCAGAACGACCAGATCGAAGCCTACCAAGGCCCACCGCTCGGCCATCGCGTTGGCGAACAGATGGGAGGACGAGGTAGCCGCATTGAGCACCGGCAAGGCCAGCCACATGACAGCGGCCAGGCCCATCTGCCAGATCCACATGCGGCGGGTCGGCCAGATCAACCCGGCGGCCAGCGAGACGCCCCACCCGATGAAGAACATCATGATTTCGTTGGCGATGCGATCGGGCATGGGCACCGGCAGCAGGCGGTTGCCCCAGAAATAGGCAGCGATCGCAATCGGAATGCCGGCGATCGCACCAATGTTCAGGCCGTCCACCAGGCGCACGCCGACCCCGACGCGGCCACCTGCGGCCAGCACCTTCGCGTACTTCTGCCGTTCTTTGACCGCCCACAGGACCACGCCAGAGGCGACCATCACACATCCGGCCAGCGCCGACAGGAAGAACAAGGCGCGCAGCAGGGGTTGCGCAAAGGTGGCAGCGTGCAAGCCATACATCACGCCGCGGGTCTGCGCCGCCGGCCGCGCTTCGTCACGCGTTTCCGACAACAGCGCGCCGCTGGCGGACGAGAAGGTCATGGTGTCCGACGAGGTGGCAGAGATGCGGCCGCCGTTGTCGCGCGTCAGCATCAGGGTGCCGGTGGGGTCGCCCGGCAAGGTAATGGTGATGCGGCCCGGCGAGTCGCCGTCCCAGCGACCGGCCGACTGCGCCAGCATCGGCGCCAGGTCGGCAAACGGCACGGTGCTGCCGGTGCGTGCCGTGTTGGCTGGCTGGCGCGACGGAAAGACCTCGGCGAAGAAGGCGTTGGTGTCGCCCTTGTACATGGCCTGGGTTCCCCAGGGCATGTACAGGAACATCAGCGTGATGAGCCCGGTGTAGGTAATCATCAGGTGGTAAGGCAAGGCCAGCACGGCCGACGCGTTGTGGGCATCCAGCCAGGAGCGTTGGCCCTTCTTCGGTCGGAAGGTGAAGAAGTCCTTGAAGATGCGCTTGTGGGTGATGATGCCGCTGACGATCGCCACCAGCATGAACATGGCGCAGAAACCGACGATCCAGCGTCCCCACAGCACGGGAACGTAATGCAGGTCGAAGTGGAAGCGATACAGGAAGTCGCCGCCGCGCGTCTCGCGAGCCGGGGTGGTCAGTGCGCCGGTGGCGGGGTCGAGCGAGGCGGACTGACGGCGTCGGCGGGGGTTGGG
>Ga0308159_1005819_pt1 | contig 10147 bp, 8 predicted proteins | sample PhyCR1_FD_201040 | JGI IMG/M metagenome (GOLD analysis project Ga0308159, IMG submission 201040) | Phyllosphere microbial communities from UC Gill Tract Community Farm, Albany, California, United States - DLSLC.R1 | ecosystem: Host-associated > Plants > Phyllosphere > Unclassified | place: USA... | reverse complement strand
AAATGCCCGGGTGCGTCCGCCGGGTGACCGCGGCATTTCGCCCGCTCGTGGTGAGGAGGCGGGATCGGCGCGGCAGGCGGGGTGGAGGGCGACCGCCTGGAGGCGCGGGGCGGCCTGCCGGGGCTGCTACGGGCCTCCAGGCGGTCGCCTGCACCGCGTGCGGCTCGCGTCCCGGACGAGCGGGCAGAACGTCCGGGTGCGTCCGCAGGGCGACCGCGGCATTTCGCCCTCTCGCGCATCCGACGCACGGAACGGGCGGGAACGGGCAGGCACGGGCCGGCCAGCGCGAGCGGGCGCAGCGGCACGTACGGGACGCACACGGGGCGGGAATAGGATCGGGGACATGGCAACCGCGAATGACCGCCTCGTCTGGATCGACTGCGAGATGACCGGCCTCGACCTCGAGGTCGACGAACTCGTCGAGGTGGCCGTGGTCATCACCGACTTCGACCTCGAGCCCGTGCACCCCGGATTCGACATCGTCATCAAGCCGGACCAGTCCGCGCTCGACAACATGAACGAGTTCGTGACGAACATGCACGTCACCTCGGGGCTCATCGACGAGATCCCGAACGGCGTGAGCCTGGCGGACGCCGAGTACCAGGTGCTCGAGTACATCCTGGAGCACGTCCCCGCTGAGGGCTCCGCACCCCTGGCCGGCAACACCATCGGCACCGACCGCGCGTTCCTGTCGAAGTACATGCCGCGGGTCGACGGGCACCTGCACTACCGCAGCGTCGACGTGTCGAGCATCAAGGAGCTCTGCCGCCGCTGGTTCCCCCGCGTGTACTTCAACGCGCCGGAGAAGCACGGTGGGCACCGGGCCCTCGCGGACATCCTCGAGTCGATCCGCGAACTCGAGTACTACCGCCGCGCCGGCTTCGTCGCCGAGCCCGGCCCGAGCACCGACGACGTGCGTGCCGTGCAGGCCGACGTCGTGGCGAAGTGGGAATCACGGCTGGCGCAGCCCGCGGCCGAGTAGCGACACGGGTGGTCTGCACCCCGTCCCGCATGTACTACTATTGAGTGGTCGCGCCGGTCCGCCGGTTCGAACATGGTGGATATAGCTCAGTTGGTAGAGCGCCTGGTTGTGGTCTAGGAGGTCGCGGGTTCGAGACCCGTTATTCACCCCAGTCGAGGGAGAGTCCTGTTGCGTGTGACGCAACCGGGGCTCTCCCTCAGTGTTTGTCTGGGTGCCTCCGGCGCCGTCCGGCTTCGCCGCGAGTGGTGAGCCGCGAGTGGTGAGCCGCGAGTGGTGAGCCACGAGTGGTCAGCGTGGTGTGGGACGATCCCCCACGTGATGGAGATGTCCGCTGACGCGTTCGAGCAACTCGTGACCGACGAACTCGACCTGCTGCCCGACGAGATGGTCGACGGGCTCGACAACGTGGTGTTCGTCGTCGAGGACGAACCGGAGAACGGCGAAGAGCTCTTCGGCGTGTACGACGGCATCGCAGCCACCGAGCGCGGCCAGTACGGCTTCGGAGAACTGCCCGACCGCATCGTGGTGTTCCGGAAGCAGCACCTGGCCGAGTGCGACACCGTCGAGGAGCTCAAGGACGAGGTGCACACCACCCTCGTGCACGAGATCGGCCACTTCTACGGGATCGACGACGAGCGGCTCCACGAGCTCGGCTGGGCGTAGCGGCCAGCGACGCGCCGCGGCCCCGGCGCCCAGCGCCCGGCGCCCGAGTTTCGGGCTCAGCTACATTCCCCGGGCCCACGGGCGCGAGAACTGTCGCTCACCGCGAAAACTCGCGCCGCCCCGCGCCCCGCGCCCCGGCGCGCACCCGCACCCGCCCGCCCCTCAGAACCGCGTCGGCCCCACCTCGTGGTACTTCTCCCACGCCCCCACCGGCCCCCGCCCGTGCAGCGCGTACTCCCCCACGAGCCGCTCCTTGTAGACCGCCGGGTTGTGCGACGCCACCACCCGGGCGTTCCGCCAGTGCCGGTCCAGCCCACGCGTCCGGTCGGCCGCTGACGCCCCGCCGACCTCGAACAGCTCGGACGCCGACCGCAGCACCCGCGGCCCGATCTCGACCTGCGCCTGGTACACGGCGTTCTCGGCCGCGTCGAGCACCACGCGGTCGACGCCGACCCCGGGCTCGTTCGTGGCGACGACCCCGTCGAGCAGCCCCGCGGCGACGACGACGAGTGACCGCGCGGTGAACGCCCCGGCCGACAGCCGCCCGAGCACCGAGAGCACCTGCGGGTCCTCCCCCGGCACGGCCGCGTTGGCGTGGATGTACGTGCGGGTCCGCGGCCGCACGAAGGCCACGGCATCGTCCGACACGGCCTGGCCGATCCCGGCGAGGACCGACAGCAGGTACAGCTGGTAGAAGGCCTGGATGTGCGACAGCGGGGCGTCCCGGTACGCCGACACCGTCGACGGGTCGACCGACACCCCGTCGAACACGGTCGTGCCGGACGCCGTCAACCGCTGCCCGAAGCCGTCCCAGTCGTCGATGCTCGTCACGCCCGGCGCGGAGGCATCGACGGCGAACGTCACGCGCTCCCCGTCACGGTCCGCCGCCAGGTAGATCCAGTCCGCGTAGAGCGTGCCGGTCGAGTAGTACTTCGTGCCGTCGAGTCGCGCCGCCCCGGGCCCGGACGGCGTCACCGTCGTCGAGATGTCGGCCAGGGTCGTCCCGGTCCGCTCCGAGGTCGCGTTCCCGATGATCGCTCCGTCGACGATGCGTTGGAGCCACTCGTCCCGGCCGGCGGACGACGGCCGTAGCAGCACGAGCTCGGTGTACCCGAAGTGGCCCCGCCACAGGTGCGCGATGTTCGAGTCCGCCGCCGCCAGGTCCGCCACCAGGTGCGCGAGTTCGACCAGCGTCACGCCGAAGCCGCCGCGGTCCTCCGGCACGCGCAACCGTCCGAACCCCGCGTCGGCGAGCGCCCGGACCTCGGCGTGCGGCAGCGGCCGGTCGCCGGGCGTCCCGGACGCGAGCTCACGCTCGACCGCGCCGTCGCGGATGGTCGCGAACACGGGCGCGAAGCGTTCGCGCAGGGTCGCCAGACGGTCGGCCGGGAGGCCCGCCACGGCTCCGTCGGTCGTCGTCGCGGCCGTCACGCGGGCACCTCCACCGCGCGGCTCGCGTCGTCCGCGTGGGCCGCGGTCGCGCCGGCACCGCCCGTGAACGCTCCGCGCCACTGTCGGGCGGGGTGCGAGTCCGGCAGCTGTGCGTGGCCGAAGAGCTTCTCGCGCAGGGTCCCCTCGCGGTACTCGGACTGCATGAGTCCGCGCTCCTGCAGGGCCGGCGCGATGTGGTCGACGAACTCCTCGTACGATCCGGGCAGCGTCCAGTTGATGACGTTGACGCCGTCGACGCCCACCCGCTGCCAGTCGGCGAGCTCGTCGGCGATCTGCTCCGGCGTCCCGACGACCCGGGCGCGGAGCTTCGCGGACAACCTGGCGAGGTCGGCGATGGTCGGTTCGCGATCCCCGGCGGTCTCGCGGAGCCACTGCAGGTGCGACTGCCCGGCGTGGGTGCGGACCTCGGACAGCGGGGTGTCCGGGTCGAGGGGCTCGCCGGTGTCCGCGTCGAAGCCGAGGTTCGAGTGCACCAGGAACCCGTCGGCGGCCAGGTACTCGTCGATCTCCGCTTCCTTGGCCTTCGCCTCGGCCTCGGTGGAGCCGGTGACGAAGGTCAGGCCGAGGAAGAACGCGATGTCGTCCCGCTGCCGGCCGGCGGCCTCGGCCAGGTCGCGGGTCTCGCGGATGAGCTGTTCGGTGGCGTCCCGGTTCGAGGTCAGGATGAACTGGGCCTCGGCGTTCCGGGCGGCGAAGGCACGGCCCGCCGGCGACGACCCGGCCTGGAACAGAACCGGGGTCCGCTGCGGCGACGGTGCCGACAGGTGCGGGCCCTGCACGTCGTAGCGGGTGCCGTGGTGGTCGATGCGGTGCACCTTGTCGGGGTCGGCGTAGCCGCGGACCGGGTCCTTCAGCACGGCGCCGTCCTCCCACGAACCCTCCCAGAGCTTCGCGCAGACCTCGAGGTACTCCTCGGCCCAGACGTAGCGCTCGTCGTGCTCCTCGAGCCGGTCGGCGCCGAAGTTCCGGGCGGCGCTGTCGAGGGCGCTCGTGACGACGTTCCAGCCGATGCGGCCCCGGGTGATGTGGTCGAGCGTGGAGACCTTGCGGGCGAAGTCGAACGGGTGCGCCTGGATGACGCTCGAGGTGAACGCGAGCCCGAGGTGCTCGGTCGACACGGCGAGCGCCGAGAGCAGCACGGAGGGGTCGTTGGAGGGGATCTGCAGTCCCTCGCGCAGGTTGGTCGAGTAGTCGCCGCGACCGGGACCGTAGGTCCCGACGACGTCGGCGAAGAACATCGCGTCGAACTTGCCGCGCTCGAGGGTCCTCGCCAGGTCGGTCCACAGCGTCACGTCGTCGAAGTCCGCCTGCCGGGCGTCGGGGTGCCGCCACAGGCCGTGCTGGATGTGCGAGGTCGTGTTCATGACGAAGGCCGCGAAGCGCAGCGGGCGGTTCGGTGCATCGCTCATGCCTCCCATCGTGGTCGGCGGGCACCGCCCGACGACAGCGACGTGACCTCCCGTTACGCGCGGTGTTCCCCGCGGCCCTGGACGCGACCATGCTCCTGAGGCATGCCGAGCCAGACCACCGTCACCGCGCCTCCAGGCCGTCCCGCTGCACCGTCGACCAGCGCGACCCGCCGTCGGGTCGCCCTCGCGTCGTTCGTCGGGACGACCGTCGAGTACTACGACTTCTACCTCTACGCGACGGCCTCGGCGCTGGTGTTCGCTCCGACGTTCTTCCCGTCCGTGACACCGGCCGTCGGGGTCATCGCGTCGTTCGCGACCTACGGCGTCGGGTTCGTGGCGCGGCCGCTCGGCGGGGTGATCGCCGGCCACCTGGGTGACCGGATCGGGCGGAAGAAGCTGCTCGTCGCGTCGCTGGTGCTGATGGGCATCGCGTCCACGTTGATCGGGGTCATCCCGTCCGCCGCGACCATCGGGGTCGGCGCCGTCGTGGCGCTCGTGTTCCTGCGGCTGCTGCAGGGCGTCGCGGCCGGTGCGGAGTGGGGCGGCTCGGCGCTGCTGTCCGTCGAGCACGCGCCGGAGCGGCACCGGGGGCTGTTCGGGGCGTTCACGCAGATGGGGTCGGCCGGTGGGATGCTCCTGGCGACCGGGGTCTTCACGCTCGTGCGGTCGCTGCTCGGCACCGAGGCGTTCCTGGCCTGGGGCTGGCGGCTGCCGTTCCTGTTCTCGGCGGTGATCGTGGCGGTCGGGCTCGTCATCCGGCTCGGTGTGCAGGACGCCCCGGTGTTCCAGGAGCTGCGCGCCTCGGGCGGGGTCGAGCGGTTCCCGGTGTGGCAGGCGATCCGGCAGCACCCGCGGTCGATCCTGGTGACGGCGGGCCTGCGCCTCGTGCAGCCGGCGCTGTACTCGATCCTGACGACGTACTCGCTGACGTACCTCGGCAACGTGCGGGGGCCATCGGGCTCCGACGCGGGGCTGCAGGCCGTGCTCGTGATCTCGGCGGTGTCGCTCGTGTCCACGCCGTTCTGGGGGTGGCTGTCCGACCGGGTCGGGCGGCGGGTGCTCACGATCTGGTCGGCGGTGGGCATCGCAGTGCTCATCTGGCCGTTCTTCGCGTTCCTCGACGCCGGGCCGCTCGTGCTGTTGCCGCTCGTGGCGCTGATCGGGATGTGCGTGTTCCACGACAGCATCTACGGGCCGCAGGCGGCGTGGTTCGCGGAGCAGTTCCCGACCGGGCGGCGGTACTCGGGGATGTCGCTCGGGTACCAGATCGGGTCGATCTTCTCGGTGGGGCTGACGCCGCTGCTGGCCGCGGTGTTCGTGCAGCTCGGGGGTGGCTCGCCGTGGATCCTGTGCGGGTACCTCGGGGTGTACGCGGTGCTGACGATCGTGGCGGCGGTGTTCGCGGTGGATCCGCGGGCGGTGGCGCGGCGGGAGGCGCGGGCGGGGGCGGGCGCGGGGGCGGGCGCGGGAGCGGGGGCGGGCGCGGCGGGCACGGCGGGCTGACGTTTCGCGCTGAACGACAGTTCTCGCCTTCCGGAGGCCGTGAGGTGTCGCTGAGCGCGAAACCTCGATGCTCCCCGCGGTGCGGCGCGGGCCCGCGCGCTACGTCCGCAGGACCACGTCGGCCAGGGCGGCCGGGTCCTCGGCGGCGATGAAGGCCTGCTCCTGCGCGGCCCAGCGGTCCCACTCGCGCGCGAACACCTCGCCGTCGCGGCCGATCGCCCGGTCCCACCGCACGGCGTCGTCGGCCTCGAGCCACACCCGCAGGGACCCCAGCGGCGCCGACGCCCGGGACAACGCCCCGCAGCCCTCGACCACGATCGGCTGGTCGGGGTCCACCGACGTCCAGTCCGCGGGTGCATCGGCCACCCAGTCCCAGCGTCGGTACCCGCTCGGCGCTCCGAGGACGTCGGTCACCACGGCGTCGGCAGCCGCACGCAGGCCGTCCCACCCCGGGTACAGGTCGTCCAGGTGCACGAGCTGCGCACCGAGCTGCTCAGCGACCTGTGCTCCGAGGGTGGTCTTGCCCGTGCCGGACCGGCCGTCGATGAGCACGACGGCGCGCCGGCCCGTGGCAGCGGCGACACCGGCAGCAGCAGCGGCCAGGCCGGGGGCGAGGTCACCGGCGGTGGTGCCCGTCGCGCGCTCGCCGCCCGTCCTGCCGGCTGCGCGCTCCGCGTCAGGCACGCCACGTCCCCATGCTCACCGCGACCGCGATCGACACCACGCCGATGCCGACCAGCGCCGCCACCATCGCCCACTCCGGCCCGGCGAACCGCGCGACCCGCGCCCAGGTCCGCCGTCCGGGAGCACCGAACCCCCGTGACTCCATCGCCACCGCCAACGTCGTCGCACGCCGCAGCGCGAGCACGAGCAGCGCGAACGCCATCGTCGCCCCGCGGCGGAGCCGTCCGGAGTCGGCCAGTCCTCGCGCGCGTCGCGCCATCGCGAGCTGTCGCCAGTCGTCGACGAGCAAGGTCATCATCCGGACGGCGGCGAGCGCACCGAGCACGAAACGCGCGGGCAGCCGGAGCACCTGCGCGAGCCCGTCGGCCAGGTCGGTCGGGTCGACCCGCACGAAGAGCGCGATGGCTGGCACCCCCACCGCGAGGACCCGGAGCGCGGTCGCCAACGCGAGCGTGAGCGACCCGTCGGTGACGTGCGCGAACCCGAGGTCGAACCACTCCCGACCCGAGGGCCTGCCGTACAGCGCGATGCTCACCGCCGTCAGCGGGACCGCGAGGAGCACCGGTGCGAGTCGGAGCAGCAGGGTCCGGACCGGCAGGCGCAGGAGCGGCAGGAGTGCGAGTTCGAGCGCCAGGGCGACGGCGGCGGAGACGACGTCGAGGCTGAGCACCAGGCAGACGCCGAGGGCGAGCACACCGATCAGCGAGGCGACCGGCTGGACGCCGGGGATGCCGGTCGCGCGGGCCGGCAGCGGTCGTCGCACGGGGTTCGTCGCGTCGGTTCCGTCCACCGCGTCCACCGTGTCCGTCCGGTCGGCCGTGTGGTCGGCCGTGTCGGTCCGGTCTGGAGGCCCGGGGCGGCTTCCGGCTGTCGGTCCCGTCTCCGGGGCGGTTGCGCCCGACGGTCCCTGGTCGCTCTGGACGGACCGGGCACCGTCCGGCCCGAGCACGACCTCGTCGGCATCGAGCGCCCGGACGAGATCGCGGTCGTGGGTGACCGCCACCACCGCGGTGCCGGCGTCGGCCAGGGCCCCGAGGCGACCGACGACGGCCTGCCACGTGGCACGGTCCTGCCCGGAGGTCGGCTCGTCGAGCACGACGACCGGCGGCCGGGCCGCGATGACCGAGGCGATCGCGAGTCGTCGTTGTTCGCCCCCGGACAGCGTGAAGGGGTTGGCGTCGGCCAGGTGTGCGAGCCCGAACTCGTCGAGCAGCACGGTGGCTCGTTCGGCGGCGTCCGGCGCGCCGAGTGCTCGGGGGCCGGCCTCGATCTCCTCGCGGACGGAGCGGGCGACGAACTGGTGCTCGGGGTCCTGGAACACCGTGCCGATCCGGGCGGCGAGTTCCCGGCTCGTCCAGGCGTGGGAGGCTGTGCCGATGCCGTCGGCGAAGGCGTCCGTGGCGTGGAGCTCACCGGCTGCCGGTGGGAGCAAGCCCGCGAGGGTCAGCCCGAGCGTCGACTTGCCGACGCCGTTCGGTCCGGTGACGGCGAGGACCTGCCCGGCCCGGAGCTCCAGGTCGATGCCGTTCCCGACCGGTTGCTTCCCCCGTGCCGTGCCGAGCCCCCGGGCGTCGAGCAGTACCGCTGTCCCCTGGTCGCGCTCCCCCGCGCCGAGCGGGCGGAATGCCGCGGTCGCCCCGCCGGACGCCCCGGGCATTTCGCCCGCTCGCCCGCGCGACGTCATCTCACGCGCCCCCGCGCCGGGCTCCCCATCGCCGAGCGGGCGGAATGCCGCGGTCGGCCCGCCGGACGCCCCAGGCATTTCGCCCGCTCGTCCGCGCGCACGCCGCCGCCGCCGCGCCGCACCACGCGCTGGCTCGACACCGGGCACCCAGACCCCGGCCGCCGTGAGCGCCTCGCCGTGGTCCGCCAGCACCTGAGCCGGCGGACCGTCCGCGACCACGCCGCCGCCCGGTTCGAGCAGCACGAGCCGATCGACCAGGTCCAGCCAGGTGCCGATCCGGTGCTCCACCACGAGCAGCGTCGCCCCGGTCTCGTCGAGCAGTGCCCGGACGGCGTCGTGCACCTGCGCCACGCCGTCCGGGTCGAGGTTCGCGCAGGGTTCGTCGAGCACGAGCGCACCCGGCCGCATCGCGAGCACGCCCGCGAGCGCCAACCGCTGCCGCTGCCCACCGGAGAGTTGCGCGGTGGAGCGGTCGAGCGGCAGGTCGAGGCCGACGACGTCGAGCGCCGTCCGCACCCGGTCCCAGGTCTCGTCGCGGGGGACGCCGGCGTTCTCGCAGCCGAAGGCCACGTCGTCGCCGACGCGGGACATCACGGTGTGTGCCTCGGGGTCCTGCATGACGAGACCGACACGCCCGCGGACCGCGCGGGGGTCGGCCTCGTCGACCAGGAGTGTCCCCTGCACCGAAGCAGCGGTGTTGTCGGTGGCGTCGGGCTCGTCGGGCAGCACACCGGCGACCGCTCGCAGGAGCGTCGACTTGCCGGCACCGGACGGCCCGACGACGGCGACCCGCTCCCCCGGCGAGACGGTCAGGTCGACGTCACGGACGGCCCAGGCATCGCGCTCCGGGTAGCGCCAGCCCCATCCACGGAACACGATGCGCGCCCCGCGGACGCCGGCACCTGCGCCGGCGTCGCCGCCGGTGGAAGGGGACGTCGCCGACGGAGCGGGCACGGTCACACCAGGGCGCGGGGTTCGCGACGGCTGTGCTCGCGGCCGGCCGCGAAGGACGACAGCACCCCGGTGCGGGCGAGTGCCCGGACGATGAGCCACGAGCCCGCCCCCGCGATCACGGCACCGGAGATGACCGCACAGATCACGTACACGACCTTGAAGGCGACGTCGAGCCCCGGGTACCAGAGGACGGTGTCGTTGATGCCGAGCGCGAGTCCGGCCGCGGCACCGGCGAGCACGACGACCGGCAGGCGGTAGACGCGGTACAGGAACAGCGCGAGGACGATCTCGGCGCCGAGACCCTGGACGAGTCCGGCCTCGAGCGTGAGCCATCCCCACTGGGTGCCGAACAACGCCTCGACCGAGGCGGCGACCATCTCGCCGTAGAGCGCGGCGCCGGGCTTGCGGACGACGATCGCGACGATCGGTCCGGCGAGCAGCCAGACCCCGCCGAACAGGGCCTTCGTGCCGGGGAGCACGAGGTCCATGACGGCGCTGATGGGTTCGTAGCCGAACTCCCAGAGCCGGAAGACGACCCCGAGGGCCACCGCGAGGACACTCGCGACGACGATGTCGACGACCCGCCAACGCAGCGATCGCCGCGGAGCGGTGGTGACGGTTGTGGACGTGCCTGAAGGCATGCTGCTGACTCCTCCCTGCGCCGGCATGATCCGGATCAGGTTCGACGGTCGGAGCGCCGATCGCTCCCTCTCAGCCCGGCGGTCCCGGACTCCCGTGTGTGTGCCAGCAGTCTAGACGCGGTCGCGACCGCGTGACGGTAAGACGGACTGGAGGCCCGTGGCGGCGTCGCCCCGG
>Ga0308159_1005817_pt1 | contig 10154 bp, 5 predicted proteins | sample PhyCR1_FD_201040 | JGI IMG/M metagenome (GOLD analysis project Ga0308159, IMG submission 201040) | Phyllosphere microbial communities from UC Gill Tract Community Farm, Albany, California, United States - DLSLC.R1 | ecosystem: Host-associated > Plants > Phyllosphere > Unclassified | place: USA... | reverse complement strand
ACTTCCGGGAGCTGATGCTCACGATCGGCGTGCGCGTGCGGCAGCAGGTGTGGATCGACGACCACCCCGTCGATGGCCTGATCGGCGACTGGCTGGCCGTACAGATCGACGGCTTCGCCTTTCATCAGTCCCCGGCCGCTCGACGACGCGATCTGCGACAGGACACCCGCCTCACCCTCCGCGGCTACACCGTGCTGCGGTTCGACTACCTGCAGACGTTGTTCGAGCCGCAGTACGTCATCGACACGATTCGCACCGCCATGGCGCAGGGTCTTCATCTCGCGCCCTCCCCTCGCCGGTGACAGGGGGCGGCGCGGTGCCGAACCCGACTCCCCGCCCACGACGCCAATACAGGCAACGCCACGAAAACAGGGCGTCCTCGGCGCGAAAGCCCTGTTCTCGTGGCATCCCCTGTTCTCGTGACACCCACCCGGAGCCCCAGCGCCCCCCAGCGCCCCAGCGCCGCCACCGCCGCCAGCGCCGCCAGCGCCCGTAGCGCCACCGCGGAGGCCCGCGGACCCGACAACTCCCCGCCCACGACACCAACACAGGCAACGCCACGAAAACAGGGCGTCTCCAGCGCGAAAGCCCTGTTCTCGTGGCATCCCCTGTTCTCATGCCACGGCGACGCGGCACCAACGCCGACGCCCCGCCCCGCACGGAGCAGTGCGGGACGGGGCGTCGAAGCGGCAGGCTCAGCCGAAGAGCGCCGCGGCCTCTTCGTAGCGGTAGAGCGGAACGCTGTTGAGCTCGCCGAGGGCGTCGGCGAAGGGCACACGCACGATGTCGGTGCCCCGCATGGCGACCATCTGACCCCAGGCACCTTCCTGCAGGGCGTCGGCGGCGTGCAGGCCGAGACGCGTCGCGAGAACGCGGTCGAACGCCGACGGCGAACCACCGCGCTGGATGTGGCCGAGGACCGTGGAGCGGGTCTCGATACCGGTGAGGCGCTCGATCTCGGGGGCGAGAAGCTCGCCGATGCCGCCGAGGCGGGGGCGGTTGAAGGCGTCGAGACCCTTGTCGCTGAACGCTTCGTCCATGCCCTTGAGCTTGAAGCCCTCGGACACGACGACGAGCGGGGCACGACCGCGGTCGTGGGCGCGCGTGACCTGCTCGACGATCTCGTCGATCGACATCGGCACCTCGGGGATGCAGATGACGTGGGCACCCGCAGCGATCCCGGCGTGAAGGGCAATCCAGCCGACGTGGCGGCCCATGACCTCGGCCACCATGCAGCGCTGGTGGGAGTCGCCCGTGGTGCGCAGGCGGTCCATGGCATCCGTCGCGATGTTCACGGCGGTGTCGAACCCGAACGAGTAGTCGGTGGCACGCAGGTCGTTGTCGATCGTCTTCGGAACGCCGAGCACGTTGATGCCGTCCTTCGACAGGCGGTCGGCCGCGGCGAGCGTGCCCTCGCCGCCGATGGCCAGGATGCCGTCGATCCGGTGCCCGTAGAGGGTCTTCGAGATGTTCTCGGCGCCGCCGCGCACGCCCTCATAGGGGTTGGTACGGCTCGTGCCGAGGATCGTTCCGCCGACCTTGGACAGCCCCTTCACCTCGTGACGCGTCAGGGGGAAGAAGTCGCCGTCGACGACGCCCCGCCACCCGTCACGGATGCCGACGAACTCGATGTCGTAGTTGGTCGTGCCCTTGAGCACGACGCCACGGATGACCGCGTTGAGACCGGGGCAGTCGCCGCCGCTGGTCAGGATGCCGATCTTCATGGGCAGAGTCCTCTGGTGCTGTGGTTCGGGTGAAGGGTCGGCGCCGTTGCCGTCTTCGACCCTATCGCCGCGAGCGGGAGCGGTGCCACACGGTGACGACGGAGACTCCGGATGCCGAGCACCCGGCCGCGAGATCTCGACCGCGGCATGATGTCCTCAGGCTCGAACCCAGCCGTCATCGCCGCTCACCCACTCCTGCGGCGGCGCCGACGGCTCGACGGGCGCGAACCAGAACGTCTCGTCGGGTCCCCATCCGGCGACGGTGCTCGCGCCGAGATCGCCGAGGTCGATCACCCTCCCCGCGGTGGTGAGGTACCCGGCCACCGTCAGATGCACCCCCACGGCGTCTCGTGCGACAGCGGCCCAGTCGGGCTGCACCCACACGCCCTCTCGCCCCGTCGTCCACTGCCAGACGTTGTGCCGGCTGGCGGTCACGGAGAACGGATGCCGTCGGCACAGCTGGGCCCAGGCGTCGGGGCCGTCGATCTCGATGACGTCGCCGTCGGGAGCGGCGATCGGCTGGATGAGCGCCGACGTCCACCCCAGCGAATCCTCGACGAGGGTGAGCCCCGCCGGCCCAGCCGCCCCGCGGACGCGGGTCGAGCGGGGCAGCCGGAACGCGGGCGTCGACCACCACGAGCCGGACAGCCGCACGTTGTCGATCTGCTGCGCGGAGGAGATCTCCTCCGCGACCTGGTCCTCTCGCCACTGCGCCGCGATCTGTTCGGGGGTGTCCTCGGACGGACGCTCCCCCTCCCACCGCACCATGGCCTGCGCATCCCGCAGGACAGGACTTCCCCACCACTCCGCGACCGGTGCGTCGATGACCGCGGCGGCGATGCGCTCGAGCACCGGGCGGAGCTCCGCGGTCGCGGCGAGCTCGTCCTCGCCGGACGGCGGCTGCCAGGAGGCGGCGAGATCGACGACGACGGTCAGGGCCTCGTGGAGCAGGGCGTCGGTGAGCTCGGGGGTCTCGACGCGCGCCAGCGCGACCGCCGCCTCGGCGGGCGACACCTCGGGCTCGGTGAACGAGGACGCGTCGCCGCCGATGGCGATCATCGTCCCGGGGTTCTCGGCGAGCGCCCGCGCGGCCCAGGACACAGCCCACCTCGCCTCGTCCACCCCGGGGCGGTCGGGCGACAGACGTAGGATCTCGAGGCACAGTCGGCGGCCTCGCGGGCCGGCGAGGAGTTCATCGGCGGTGAGCGGCATGCCCCGACCCTAGCGAGCGGTACCGACACGGACGCGGCGGGGCCCCGTGCCCTCCGGCAGGCTCGGGAACCGCCGACCGCCGCGTCCGCCGGTTCGGTTCCTCGGCGTGCGCACGGACCCGCAGCCCGCCCCGGTCTCCCGCAGCCGCCTCGAGAGGCGCGAGAACGCCCTCGGCGCACGAACGCCCCGGAACCGCGGCTCCGGGGCGTTCGTGAAGCGACGGCTCAGACCGCGCCGAGCGCCTGACGCAGCAGGTGCATGAGCGCCGAGAGCTGCACCGAGTCGCTGGAGCCCGGCTCGATCGCCTGGCCGTCGAGGGCGCGCGCGGCGAGCCCCTCCTTCGAATCGATGAGCTCGGCGATCTTGGTGTCGATCGTGTGCGCGGCGATGATGCGCCACGCGGTGACGGGCTCCTCCTGGCCGATGCGGTGCACGCGGTCGATCGCCTGCGTCTGCTCGGCCGCGGTCCACGACAGCTCGGCGAGGACGACGTTGGAGGCGGCCTGCATGTTCAGGCCGACGCCGGCGGCGGTGAGCGAGCAGACCGCGATCCCGACGTCGGGATCGCCGTTGAACGCGTCGATCGCGGCCTGGCGGGCCGTCGAGGTCTGCTCTCCGCGCACCGACACCGCCTTCAGCCCGGATGCCTTGAAGTGGGCCTCCGCGGCATCCATCACGTCGATGTGCTTCGCGAAGAACACCACCTTGCCGACGGAGCGCTGCAGCTGCACGGCGTAATCGGCGGCGAGGTGCGCCTTCGCCTGACCGATGCGGCGGACCATCGTGAAGACGTTCTCGCTGCCGGAGCCCGCGGCCTTGGACTCTTCGAGCTCGCCGTGCGCCACCAGACGCACGATGTCGTCGTCGATCTCACCGGGGGCGAGACCTCGATCGCCGCGCGCCTCGAGGATGCGGCGGTACTTCGCGGCGAGTCGGGCACCGAGTTCACGCTCGGCCTGGCGGATCGAGCGGCCGTACTCGTCGTCGAGCTCGACGGGGAGGTCGGCGACGAGCTTGTCGGGCAGGTCGGCGGCGACGTCCTTCTTCTTGCGCCGCACGATTCCCATCGAGATGACGGCCTCGCGCGCCTCGGGGTAGAACGCCTTGTCGGCGGGCGTGAGACCCGTGGCATCCAGCTTCTCCATGAGCTCGGGGCCCGGCTTCTCGCCGTTGGTCCAGCCGAGGAAGCGCCAGATCGCGTCGAAGTCCTCGACGTCGTTGATCAGCGGGGTACCGGTGAGCGCCAGCATGAGCGGGTCGCGGGTCTGCTGACGGACACGGGATGCCAGTGCCAGCACGTTCTGCGAGCGCTGCGACGTGAGGTTCTTGATGAAGTGCGCCTCATCGACCACGACGCCCTTGAGGCCGATCGACGACAACCAGGCCAGGTGCCGGTCGAGGATCTCGTAGTTGACGATGAAGACGTCGGCGAACGCGTCGATGTCGGCTCCGCCGCCCGAGATGACGGTCGCACGCCGCTGCGGCGTCCACCGCTGGACCTCGCGCGCCCAGTTCATCTTCACGACGTTGGGAACGACGACCAGCAGGGGGTACGCGTCGGCGACGGACGCCGCCAGCACCGACTCGGCGGTCTTGCCGAGGCCCGGCTCGTCGGCCAGGAGGAACTCGCGGTGCCCGAGGCGCACGGCCTCGAGGAAACGCGACTGATGCGGCATGACCTCGAGTCCGCGCGGCGAGAGCCGGTCGAACTCGGGCACCGGCGGAAGCTCCATGCTCGCGGCCGACCCGCCGGCGCCGGTCTCGAACGCCTTGTACAGCGGGCCCATGAGTTCCCAGCCGTCGAGGCGACGGCGCGGGGCGTCACCGGTCGAGCGGGGGGTGAGATCGGGGGCGAGGAAGGGGTTCGCCATCTGTCGCGCCTCGATGGAGGGCGGGATGACCTGCTTCTCGGCGAGAGCCGCGGGCACGACCGGGGCGATCTTCGGCGCGTTGTCGGTGATGATGAGCTCGTCGGGCGGCAGCTCGGCGCCGGACTCCAGCAGCCAGTCGCGGCGCATGCGCCGGGCGACGGGCGAGGTGGCCTGGTCGACCTCGAGCAGCTGGATCAGCGACGTGTCGCGCGCGGCGGTCTTGGCGAGGATCGTCGCCACCCCGTCGAGGCGCTTCAGGAGCTCGGCGCGAGCGGCGTCGGTGATCTCGGTGTCGGCCTTGACGCGGGCGCGCTCCTCGCGCACCAGGAAGGCGATCACCTGGAACTTCACCCGGTTGGTGGGGCCGAGCTTGCCGCGCTGGGCTTTGGCCTCGACTTCGCGCACCTTGCGCGCGAGGATCGGGATGACGGGGGCTTCGTCGTCGCGTCGCGAGGACGTGGTCTTCCTGCGCCGCTGGCTCGAGCCTCGGGACGCGGTTGCCGTGGTCGGCATGCTCCTCCTGAGCGTGTCGTCCGGACACCTGTCCGGAACGTTCCGGCGCGAGGCCGGCGGATCGGTGACCCCGGAGAACATCGCGCGGCACGCCGCCTGAGCGGCGGTACCGGCGACCCGCGACGCGTCTACGCCGGAACGGCTCGCGAGACAGCGGGTGACGGGGTCGAAACCATTCTAGCGTCCGAAGCGGCGGATCGCGTGAGCTGTGCACAAGTCGTCGTTGCGCGTCCGTCGGCCGCGCGGCCTGGTCGCGGCCTGGACGCGGACTGGACGCGGTTTGGGGCACGATCTCCCGCTCAGGCGCAATAACCCTGCCCCAACCGCCGGAACGCGCCCCAACCCGGGAAGCAACCCACCGCGACGACCGACTCAGCCCGCCCGCCGCAGCCGCAGACTGTTCAGCACGACGAAGACGCTCGAGAACGCCATCGCCGCGCCGGCGATCATCGGGTTCAACAGGCCCAGGGCGGCCAGCGGCAACGCGGCGACGTTGTACGCGAAGGCCCAGAACAGGTTGCCGCGGATGACGCGCATCGTCCGGCGGCTCAACGCGACCGCCGTGATGATCCCCCGCGGGTCGTCGCGCATCAGCGCGATGTCGCTCGCGTGGAGCGCGGCATCCGTCCCTCCGCCCATCGCGATCCCGAGATCCGCGGATGCCAGGGCGGCGGCGTCGTTCACCCCGTCGCCGACCATGGCGACCGTGCGCCCCTCGGCACGCAGCGCCGCGATCTCGTCGACCTTTCCCTCCGGGAGGACCCCCGCGCGCACGCGTTCGATGCCGAGCTCGGCGGCGACGGCCCGTGCGATCCGCGGGTTGTCACCGGTCAGGAGCACGGGCTCGAGCCCCATCCCGCGCAGGCGGGACACGGTCGCGGCGCTCTCGGGTCGCACGGTGTCGGCGACCTCGATCACGGCGCGGGCGCGGGTCGCCCCGTTCGCAGCCGCCCATCCCACGGCCACGACCGTGCCGCGTTCCTCGCCCTCGTCGACGGCGGCCTCCAGCTCGGGCGTCAGCGTGGCACCGTGCTCGACGACCCACGCCGGGCGCCCCACGAGGACGCGGACCCCGTCGACCGTGCCGATCACGCCCCGCCCCGCGATCGCGTCGAGGTCGGTGGCGGTCGGCCCCTCCCCCGCGGCCGCGACGATGGCGGCGGCGACCGGGTGCTCGGAGCCGCGTTCGACGGCGGCCGCCCGGCCGAGCACGACCGTCGAGTCCTCTCCCTCGGCCGCGACGACGTTCGCGACGCTCATCCGTCCGCTCGTCATCGTTCCGGTCTTGTCGAGCACGATCGTGTCGATGCGCTCGGCGGACTCGAGAGCTTCCGGCCCGGTCACGAGCACCCCCAGCTGCGCACCGCGGCCGGTGCCGACGAGGATCGCGATCGGCGTGGCGAGACCGAGCGCGCACGGGCAGGCGATGATGAGCACCGCGACCGCGGCGGTGAATCCGGCCGCGAGCGGCTGCCCGGCGACGATCCACGCGACGAGGGTCACCGCGGCGAGCACGATGACGACGGGCACGAAGACTCCCGAGATGCGGTCGGCGAGACGCTGCACGCGACTCTTGCCGAGCTGCGCATCCTCGACGAGGCGCGCGATGCGGGCGAGTCGCGTCTCTTCGCCGACCCCGGTCGCCCGCACCGTGAGACGGCCGCCCGCGGCGATGGTGCCGCCGGTGACCGCCGCCCCGGCGGCGACCTCGATCGGAACCGACTCCCCGGTGAGCATGCTCTCGTCGACCGACGCGCGTCCGTCGACGACCACGCCGTCGGTGGCCACGACGCCCCCGGGGCGGACGACGAACACGTCCCCCACCGTCAGCTCGTCGACGGGCACGCGCCGCCCGTCCGCCAGCTCGGCCTCCCGCGCGCCGAGGTCGAGGAGGGCGCGCAGAGCGGCCCCCGCGCGGCGGGTCGAGCGCTGCTCGATGAAGCGACCGAGCAGCAGGAGCACCGGCACCGCCGCGGCGACCTCGAAGTAGACGACAGCGCTGGCATCGTGCACGGGCCCGAACAGCATGACCTCGTGACGGATGCCGATGCGCCCCGCGTTTCCGAAGAAGAGCGCCCACACGCTCCACAGGTAGGCGGCGAAGGTGCCGAGCGTGATGAGGGTGTCCATCGTCGCGGCGCCGTGACGGGCGTTGCGCAGGGTCGCGCGGTGGAACGGCCAGCCTCCCCACAGCACCACGGGGGTGGTCAGGATCAGCGAGACCCACTGCCAGCCCGGGAACTGCCACGCCGGCACCATGCCGAGGGCGACGACCGGGATCGCGAGGGCCGCCGAGACGAGCAGCCGGGTGCGCAGGGGCGTCGCCCCGGGCGCGTCGGCGGTGTCGTGGACGTGTCCGCCGTGCGCGTCGGCGCCGTCGGCGTCAGCGCCGTGTCGATCAGTGCCGCGGTGGCCAGCGCCACGGAGGTCAGTGCCGTGGTGGTCAGTGCCGTGCCGGTCGGTGCCGTGGTCGTCCGCGCCCCGGTCGTGGGCTTCGCGGCCGCCGCCGGTGGGGGCGTCGGCCGCGTCGCGCGTCGCGCGCGGATCGATCGGGGCCTCGTGCTCAGCCGATACCGGGACGGATGCCGCGACCTCGGCCGCCGTGGCCCGCGCGACGCCGCGCGTCCGGACGGTCGCGTCATACCCCGCGGCGCGGACCGCCTCGACGAGGGTCGCGGTGTCGAGTCCGACCGGGTACCGCACCCGTGCGGTCTCGGTCGCGAGGTTCACCGCCGCGTGCACGCCCTCGACGCGTCCCAGACGCTTCTCCACCCGGGCGACGCAGCTCGCGCACGTCATGCCGTCGATGTCGAGCACCGCCTCGCTGACGCCACCGCTGACGCCACCGCCGGGCACCGTGGCATCCCTCATCCCGTCCATGGTTCCTCCTCGGGTCTCCCCGTCCAGAACAGGATACCCCCTGGGGGTATTCCGAGATCGGGACGAAAATCGAATCCCCGTCCCGCGCGCGACCCTACGCTGGACGGATGAGCGACGCCATGACGAAGGAGCAGCGGGTGGTGCTCACCGTCGCCGTGCTCGCCTCCTTCGTGTCGTTCCTCGACGGCACCGTCGTCAACGTCGCCCTGCCCGCCATCGCGCGCGATCTCGGCGGAGGCCTCAGTACGCAGCAGTGGGTGGTCGACGCGTACCTCGTGACGCTCGGCGCCTTCATCCTCGTCGCGGGTTCGCTCAGCGACGTCCTCGGGCGGGTGCTCGTGCTGCGCATCGGCCTGATCGGGTTCGCGGTGACCTCCGTCGCGATCGCGGCGGCCCCGACGGCCGAGTTCCTCATCATCGCCAGGGCGCTGCAGGGCGTCGCGGGCGCGCTGCTCGTCCCCAGTTCGCTCGCGCTCATCACCTCGACCTTCCGCGGGGGCGCGCAAGCCCGGGCGATCGGCATCTGGACGGGCGCGACCACCATCGCGATGCTCGCGGGGCCCCTCGTCGGGGGGCTCTTCGTCGACACCCTGTCGTGGCGTCTGGTGTTCCTGGTGAACGTGCTGCCGATCGGGGTGACGATGTGGCTGCTCCAGCGCCTCGGCCACGCCGATCACCGCCGCCCCGGCGCCCGGGTCGACATCCTGGGCGCCGTGCTGTGCGCGACGGGCCTGGGCGGTATCGTCTTCGCGCTCATCGAACAGCCGAACCTCGGATGGTCGTCCCCGGTGATCTGGATGCCGGGCGCCCTCGGCATCCTGTCGTTCGCGGGCTTCCTCGTACGCCAGCGTCTCGCCCGACAGCCGATGATGCCGCTGGGGCTGTTCCGCTCCCGGAACTTCTGGGCGGGCAACCTCGCGACCGTGTTCGTCTACGCGGCGCTCTCGCTGAACGGCTTCGTCGTCAGCGTCTACCTGCAGCAGGGCGCGGGGTTGTCGGCCACGCTCGCGGGTCTCGCGTCCCTGCCGAGCACGATCCTCATGATCGTGCTGAGTTCGCGCATGGGCGCGCTGGCCGGGAAGTACGGCCCGCGCCTGTTCATGACGCTGGGTCCCCTCGTGATGGCCGTCGGGGCGCTCCTGCTGCTCTCCGTCCGCCCCGACTTCGACTACTGGACGCAGGTGCTGCCCGGAATCGTCGTCTGGGGCCTGGGGCTCACCGCGACCGTGTCTCCCCTCACTGCCGCGGTCCTCGGGGCGATCGAGAGCGAGCGTTCGGGCATCGCCTCCGCCGTGAACAACGCCGTCTCGCGGGTGGCGGGGCTGCTCGCCATCGCCGCGGTCTCCGCCGTGGTCGGGGGCTCTCTCGACCTCGAGGGGTTCCACCGCGCCGCGATCTTCGCCGCCGTGCTGATGCTGTCGGGGGCCGCGGCGTCGTTCCTCGGCATCCGGAATCACCTGTCGCGCCGCGACTGACGTGCGCTCCCCGCACCCCGACCCTCGCTGGTGTGCGCCGAACGCCCACGTCACCGGCACCCGCACGCACAAACGGCGCACCTCGCCGCCGAGGCAGACCCATCACCACCGCGACTCGCGCCGAATGCCCGGGGGACGCGCGCAGCGACGATCATCCGGCGCACCTCACCTGCCGTGAGGAACGCCCCTCGCCGCCGACGGCGACCGCGCCTCGCGTCAGCGCAGGATCGCGCGCGTGCGCTCGACGTCGTCGGCCATCTGCACGAGCAGCGCGTCGATGCCGTCGAACGCGGTCATCCCGCGGACGCGTTCCACGAACCGCACCTCGACGTGATGACCGTAGAGGTCCAGGTCGGTCTCGTCGAGGACGTACGCCTCGACCTGACGGGAGTGCACGTCGTCGAAGGTCGGGTTCGTCCCGACGCTGATCGCCGCGGGGTAGCTGATGCGGCGCGCCCCCTCGACGTCGACGAGCCACC
>Ga0308159_1005816_pt1 | contig 10155 bp, 9 predicted proteins | sample PhyCR1_FD_201040 | JGI IMG/M metagenome (GOLD analysis project Ga0308159, IMG submission 201040) | Phyllosphere microbial communities from UC Gill Tract Community Farm, Albany, California, United States - DLSLC.R1 | ecosystem: Host-associated > Plants > Phyllosphere > Unclassified | place: USA... | reverse complement strand
TCGGCGATGAAGCTGGGCCAGAAGGAAGCGATGCAGGTCGAGGCGATCTCGACCGGCTCGCTCGGCCTCGACATCGCGCTCGGTGTCGGCGGCCTGCCGCGCGGCCGCGTGATCGAGGTCTATGGCCCTGAATCCTCGGGCAAGACCACGCTGGCGCTGCACGTCATCGCCGAGGCGCAGAAGATGGGCGGCACCGCTGCCTTTGTCGACGCCGAACACGCGCTCGACCCCGTCTATGCCAAGAAGCTGGGCGTCAATATCGACGAACTGATCGTGTCGCAGCCGGATACCGGCGAGCAGGCGCTGGAGATCACCGATACGCTCGTCCGCTCGAACGCGATCGACGTGCTGGTGGTCGACTCGGTCGCCGCCCTCGTGCCGCGTGCGGAAATCGAGGGCGAGATGGGCGACAGCCATGTCGGCCTTCAGGCCCGCCTGATGTCGCAGTCGCTTCGCAAGCTGACCGGCTCCATCAGCCGTTCGCGCTGCATGGTGATCTTCATCAACCAGCTGCGCATGAAGATCGGTGTGATGTACGGCAACCCGGAGACGACGACGGGTGGCAACGCGCTGAAATTCTATGCCTCGGTCCGGCTCGACATCCGTCGCACCGGCGCGATCAAGGATCGTGAGGAAGTGACCGGCAACGCGACTCGCGTAAAGGTCGTGAAGAACAAGGTCGCACCGCCGTTCAAGCAGGTCGAATTCGACATCATGTACGGCGAAGGCATTTCGAAGATCGGCGAGATCCTCGACCTAGGCGTCAAGGCGGGTCTGGTCGAGAAGTCGGGCAGCTGGTTCTCTTACGACTCGGTCCGCATCGGGCAGGGGCGTGAGAACGCCAAGAATTACCTGCGCGACAATCCCGACATGGCCGATCGCTTGGAACGCGCGATCCGCCAGCGGACCGAAAAGGTCGCCGAGGAGATGATGACCGGCCCCGATGCCGAGGACGATATCTAAGACTATAGGGTCCGCCAGCAATGGCGGGCCTTTTTGTTTGAGAGCATCGGGGGCTGGATCGTGACGGGCGGAATGGATTGGCGGGGGCGAGTTGGTGATGTCTGGGCCGCGGAATGGCGCCGGACCGACCGCAGCCTGGCGGACCTGTCCCGTCACCTCGATGCTGCGATCGCATCGGTCGCGCCCGAACGGGGCCATGCGCTCGATATCGGTTGCGGGGCGGGGGCGACCAGCCTGGCGCTACGGGCGGCGCGGCCGGGATTGCGCGTGACGGGCGTCGATCTGTCGGCGGAATTGGTGGCGGTGGCACAGGCGCGGGCGGGCCACGCGGCTGGCGATGGCCTGCATTTCCGGTGCGGCGATGCGCTGACCGTGGCGGCCGCCGAAGGGCCGTTCGATCTGCTATGCTCGCGTCATGGCGTGATGTTTTTCCCCGATCCTGTCGAGGCGCTGGCCAGCTTGCGGCACGCTGCACGCGACGGGGCGCGGCTGGTCTTTTCCTGCTTTGCGGAACGCGCCGCCAATGGTTTCGCGACGCTGGCGGATGCGGTGATCGGTATCGCTCCTCCGCAGGACGAGAGTTACGCGCCTGGCCCCTTTGCCTTTGCCGACATGAACCAGGTCGGGGCGTGGCTGATGGAAAGCGGATGGCAAGCTGACAGTGCCGCGCGTGTGCCGTTCGACTATGTGGTGGGCGAAGGCGACGATCCGGTCGAGGACGCGCTGTCATTCCTGTCGCAAATCGGCCCCGCTGCGCGGGCCTTGGCGCAGGCAGCCCCCGATGAACGGCGGCGGATGGAGGCGGCCTTACGGGAAGCGCTGTTGCGGTACCGCACCGGCGACCGGATCGCGTTGCCCGCCTCGGCGTGGATATGGCGGGCCGTTGCGCATGGGGATGGCGGCTCTAGATCGGGATGACATAGGGGCGACCCGAGTCGCGCTCCTCCCCTTTCTGGGGGGCATCACCACAGGCGCGGCGTTCGCGGAAGCGCCCCACCCCCGGCCCCTCCCCTGAAGGGGAGGGGGGGATCAATCCAGAGTGGATCGACATTCAGTCGTGCCCTTCTTCCCTCGCCCCTCATAGAGGGGAGAGGGTGGCGCAGACTAAATCTTTGCAAAAGCAAAGGCCTAGTCGAAGCTGGGTGAGGAGAGCTGTGCTCGCTGGCCGAGCGCGCTAGCCTTTGGATCGCCCAACCCTTCCCAAGCTCAGCTAGCCCTCCCCGGCTTCAGGGAAGAGGGACACAGAGGTCGATTGCGGATCCGGGCAGCGATCTTTTCAGAGAATTTTCGAGCCTGAAACACAGGACCAGCCCCCCGATGCGTCCGCTATCCCGCTTGGCGCGTTGAGCCGCGCAATCGAGGGGAAAAGCCATGACGATCATCGTCCATCATCTGGAAAACAGCCGGTCGCAGCGCATCCTGTGGATGTTGGAGGAACTGGGCCTTCCCTATGAGGTCAAGCACTATAAGCGCGACCCCAAGACGATGCTGGCCCCGGGCGACCTCCGCGCCGTGCATCCGCTCGGCAAGTCGCCGGTGATCGAGGATGACGGACTGGTGATCGCAGAGACGGGCGCGATCATCGAGTATCTGGTCGGCAAGGGCGATGGCCGTCTTGGCCCGCCCGCGCACCGGGAGGCGATGCAGCGCTGGCGCTTCTGGCTGCACTATGCCGAGGGATCGTTGATGCCGCCGCTGTTCGTCACGTTGGTGCTCAGCCGCATCCCGGTCATGGGCAAGGTGGCGATGAAGCGGTTCCAGCCGATGGTCGACCGCCATCTCGATTATGTCGAGAGCGAACTGGCGCGCTCGCCCTGGTTTGCGGGCGAGCAGATGACGGCGGCCGACATCATCATGAGCTTCCCGCTGGAAGCCGCCCGATCCCGCGCCGGGCTGGACGAGCGCCGCCCCGCTACCATCGCGTGGCTGGAGCGTATCCACGCCCGCCCGGCCTATCAGGCGGCGCTCGCCAAGGGCGGACCCTATGCCTATGCGTGAGGCATAGGGGCCGACGATCAATGCCCCCCGATCTGGCGGAAGCTGTCGGGGGCATCCTTCGGGGGGGTGCCCGAGGGGGCGTGGAGCGACGCCACATCGACCGGCTCGGGCGGATCGAGCGGACCTTCCCACTTGGCGATGACCGCACTCGCCACCGCATTGCCGATGACATTGGTCGCCGAGCGCCCCATGTCGAGGAAATGGTCGACCGCCAGGATCAGCAGCAGGCCCGCCTCGGGAATGTTGAACATCGGCATGGTCGCCGCGATCACCACCAGCGAGGCACGCGGCACGCCCGCAATCCCCTTCGACGTGACCATCAGCACGAGCAGCATCGTGATCTGCTGCCCGATCGAAAGATCGATGCCGTACGCCTGGGCGATGAACAGCGACGCGAAGGTCATGTACATCATCGAGCCGTCGAGATTGAACGAATAGCCGAGCGGCAGAACGAAGCTGGCGATGCGCGGCGGTACACCGAACCGGTCCAGCCCCTCCAGGATACGCGGATAGGCGGCCTCCGAGGAGGCTGTCGAGAAGGCGAGGATCAAAGGCGCGCGGATATGCGCGATCAAGCCGCGCACGCGCGGTCCGATGAACAGCGCCGCGATGCCGAGCAGCACGCACCACAACAGGATGAGGCCCAGGTAAAAGCTGCCCATGAAGATGGCGAGCTTGCCGATCACCGACGGCCCCTGCTCGGTCAGCGTGCCTGCTACGGCAGCGAAGACCGCGATCGGCGCGACCCGCATGACGTAATCGGTCACCTGCAACATCACCGCGACCAGCGCATCGACCGCCCGGACCAGCGGCGCGGCGCGCTCGCCGACCGCCGTGATCGCGACGCCCAGGAACAGCGAGCCGATGACGATCTGCAGAACCTCGTTGGTCGCCATGGCCTCGATCAGAGAGGCGGGGACGAGGTGCGTCACGAATTTCTGCAGATCGAACCCGGCCTTCACCACCCCGCTATCGGCGGTGACGGCGGGCAGCGGCAGGTTCAGGCCGACGCCGGGCTGGAGCAGGTTGACCAGCAACATGCCCAGGCTGAGCGAGACCAGACTGGCCGAAATGAACCAGGCGAGCGAGCGCACCCCGATCCGCCCCAGCGCCTTGGTATCGCCCATCTGTGCGATTCCCGACACAAGGGTCGCGAACACCAAAGGCGCGATGATCATCTTGATCAGGCGCAGGAACAGGCCGGTGACGATCGCAAAATAGCCCGCAATCGTCTTGAGTTGCGCGGTCGCCGCCGCGCTGCCGTCATTCAGCGACAGGTTGAGCGAGAGCCCCACGATCAGCCCCAGGACGAGGCCGATGAAGATGTACAAGGTCAGCCGCTTGGCCATGCATACCCCAAATTAAAATCCGCGGGCGAGCCAAGGGCATTGCGGCGCTCAGGTCAAGAATTCTATCGTCACCGTCATGCAGACCCCGTTGTCCCGCCGCGCGATGATCGCGGCCGCCGCCCTGCCGTTCCTCGTCCGGCCGGGACTGCTGCGTGCGGCGGAGCCGGACCTGTCGGCGCTGTCCGACATCACCGGCGGGGCGGTGCCGATCGGCCCGGAGGAACGGGCACGGCGGCTGGTACGGGCGCAGGCTTTGATGAAGGCGAACGGGATCGGAGCGATCCTGATCGAGCCCGGCTCGACCATGGTCTATTTCACCGGCGTCCAATGGTGGCGCAGCGAGCGGCTGACCGCCGCGATCATCCCGGTCGAGGGCCAGCCGTGCATCGTCACGCCGTTCTTCGAGGAGCCCTCGGTCCGAGAAACGCTGGCCGTTCCCGCCGAGGTGCGGGTGTGGCAGGAGGACGGGAACCCGCTGGCCGTCGTCGCGGGGTTCCTGCGCGACCGCAAACTGGCGAACCGCCCGGTCGGGATCGAGGAAACGGCGCGCTTCTTCGCATTCGACGGGATGCGAAAGCTGCTGCCCGACATGCGGCTGGTCTCGGCCAATCCGGTGGTGCGCGGATGCCGGATGGTGAAGACGCCCGCCGAGATCGCGCTGATGCAATTGGCGACCGACGTGACGATGGCGGCCTATCGCTGGGTATATCCCCGCGTCGAGGCGGGCATGACCGGCGCGGAGATCGGCGCGCTGATGAGCGCCGCTACCCGCAAGCTGGGCGGCGCACCGGAGTTCAGCATGGCGCTGATCGGCGAAGCCTCGGCCTATCCGCATGGCAGCAAGCAGGTCTACCGGGTGGCCGAAGGCCAGGTCGTGCTGATGGACTGCGGCTGCACGGTGCAGGGCTATCAGTCCGACGTCTCGCGCAGTTGGGTCCATGGCCGCGCCAGTGCGGAACAGCGCAAGGTCTGGGACACGGTGGCGAAGGGCCAGCAGGTCGCGCGCGCGGCGGCGCGGATCGGCGCGCCCGCAGGCAGCATCGACGATGCCGTGCGGCGTTTTTACGAAGGCCAGGGCTATGGTCCCGGCTATCGCTTGCCCGGCCTGTCGCATCGGACCGGGCACGGCATCGGCATGGATGGGCATGAGCCGGTCAATCTCGTGCATGGCGAAGCGACGCCGCTGGCTGCGGGCATGTGCTTCTCCAACGAGCCCGGGCTGTATCTGCCGGGCAAGTTCGGCATCCGAATCGAGGATTGCTTTCACATGACCGATAGCGGTCCGGCATGGTTCTCGACGCCGCCCAAGGCGATCGAGGCGCCGATCGGATGATCGCCGAGCTGGACTCGCGCGGCTATGCCCTGTGGCCTTCGCGGCTGGATGACGGGGAATTGGCCGAACTGGCGGCGCTGTTCGCCGACTGGCCTGGCGGGCGTCCGGGACGGCGGATCGATCCGGCCCGCGCCGCCGGATTGTCCGCCCTGCACCGGCTCTGCGCCGCGATGAAGCCGGTCGTCGGCGAAGGCGTGCGGCCGGTCCGCGCGATCCTGTTCGACAAGCAGGACGGCGCGAACTGGGCATTGGGCTGGCACCAGGACCGGACCATCGAGGTGGTGGAGCGACGCGAGGTTGCGGGGTTCGGGCCATGGACCGTCAAGCAGGGCCGCGTCCATGTCGCGCCGCCGGTGTCGCTGCTGGAGCGCATGGTCACGGTCCGCCTCCATCTCGATCCCGTCGATGCGGACAATGCGCCGCTGTTGGTCGCACCGGGTTCGCACCGGCTGGGCCTGATCGCCGAGGATGCGATTGAGGGCGTCGTCGGTCAGCTGGGCGAGGCGGTTTGTCTGGCCGGGGCGGGCGAGGTTTGGCTGTACCGCACGCTGATCCTTCACGCCTCGGCCCGCGCCGGACCGGGGCGGCACCGGCGGGTCTTGCAGATCGATCTCTCGGCGGATGGTTTGCCGGGTGGTTTGCGCTGGGGCACGGAGGGGCAGGGAGACTGTCATGACGATCGATCTCGTGATTGAACTGCTGGTGGGCTTTGCCAACGGCTTGTTGAATGCCGTCATCATCTGTGCGCTGGCCTATTGGCTCCTCGGACGCGTTTTCGGTGTGACCGAGCCGCGCTTGCCTGCCATCTTGTTCGCCCTTGGCTTGACGCTGGGGCGGTTCGAGCATGCGGCCGATATGGCCGGGCATCCCATTGGCCGGTTGGTTGGCGATGGCCTGGGGTTCGTCCTGATCCGGTATCTCTGGTGGCGTCGCCCCGCTGCTCGCGACGATGCGACGGAACGAGCCGAACGCGCGGGCGCTTGAGCGCGCGCGAAACCTCGCCTAAGCCCGCGCTTATGACCTCGACCAACGACATCCGCCGCGGCTTTCTCGACTATTTCGGAAGCGAAGGGCACCAGATCGTGCCCTCCGCGCCGCTCGTGCCGCAGAACGACCCGACGCTGATGTTCGTGAATGCGGGCATGGTGCCGTTCAAGAACGTGTTCACCGGCCTGGAGTCGCGGCCCTATTCGACCGCGACCAGCTCGCAGAAATGCGTGCGCGCGGGCGGCAAGCATAACGATCTCGACAATGTCGGCTATACCGCGCGCCACCATACCTTCTTTGAAATGCTGGGCAATTTCTCGTTCGGCGACTATTTCAAGGAACAGGCCATCACCCATGCCTGGACCCTTCTGACCAAGGTCTGGGGCATCAACCCGGAAAAGCTGACCGCCACCGTCTATCACACCGATGACGAGGCGTTCGACTTGTGGAAGAAGGTCGCGGGGCTACCCGATCACAAGATCATCCGCATCCCGACCAAGGACAATTTCTGGGCGATGGGCGAGAACGGGCCGTGCGGTCCGTGCTCCGAAATCTTCTACGATCACGGCGACCATATCTATGGCGGCCCTCCCGGCAGCCCGGAGGAGGATGGCGACCGATTCGTCGAAATCTGGAACCTGGTCTTCATGCAGTTCGAGCAGGAAGCCAATGAGATCGTCGGCGAATTGCCCAAAAAGTCGATCGACACCGGCATGGGGCTGGAGCGGATCGCCGCCGTCCTGCAGGGCGTGCACGACAATTACGACACCGACACTTTCAAGGCGCTGATCGCAGCTTCCTGCGAGCTGACCCACACCAAGGCGGAAGACGGGCAGAAGGCGTCGCACCGCGTGATCGCCGACCATCTGCGCTCGGCCGGTTTCCTGGTCGCGGACGGCGTGCTGCCCGCCAATGAGGGGCGCGGCTATGTGCTTCGTCGCATCATGCGCCGCGCGATGCGGCATGCGCACCTGCTGGGCGCCAAGGAGCCGTTGATGCACCGGCTGGTCCCGGCGCTGGTCGCCGAGATGGGTGCGGCCTATCCCGAGCTGGTCCGCGCGCAGCCGCTGATCGAAGCCACGCTCCGCCAAGAGGAAACCCGCTTCCGCCAAACGCTCGACAAGGGCCTCAAGCTGCTTGACGAAGCGACGGCGGGCATGGCGCCCGGCGCGACGCTGGCGGGCGAGACGGCGTTCAAGCTCTATGACACGTTCGGCTTCCCCTATGATCTGACCGAGGACGCTTTGCGCGCGCAGAACCTGTCGGTCGACCGCGCGGGCTTCGATGCCGCCATGGCCGAGCAGAAGCGCGCCGCGCGCGCCGCGTGGAAAGGCTCGGGTGCGAAGGCGTCGGATGATGTCTGGTTCGACATCGCCGAGGAAACTGGCTCAACCGAATTCCTGGGCTATGCTTCCGACACCGGCGAGGGCGAAGTGCTCGCGCTGGTCAAGGACGGCGCACGCGTGGACAGCGCGGCGGTGGGCGATACGGTGTCGATCATCGTCAACCAGACGCCATTTTATGGCGAGAGCGGCGGCCAGGTCGGCGACAGCGGCACCATCTCCAGCGATACGGGTCTGAAGGCTGTCGTCACCGACACCTCCAAGCAGCTTGGCCGCGTCTTCGTGCACAATGCCGAGATCCAGGAAGGCGGCATCAAGGTCGGCGACAGCGTGAAGCTGGCGATCGACACCGCGCGCCGCGCCGCGATCCGCGCCAACCATTCGGCGACGCACCTGTTGCATGAGGCGCTGCGTCAGCGGCTGGGCACCCATGTCGCGCAGAAGGGTTCGATGGTCGCCCCCGAACGCCTGCGCTTCGACTTCTCGCAGCCGGTCGGCATGACTGCCGACGACATTGCCGAGGTCGAGACGAAGGTGAACGAGCAGGTGCGCGGCAACGGCCCGGTGGTCACCCGTCTGATGACGCCCGACGAAGCGATCGAAATGGGCGCGATGGCGCTGTTCGGCGAGAAATATGGCGACGAGGTGCGAGTCGTGTCGATGGGCGAGGATGCCGACGGCACTTACTCACTCGAACTTTGCGGTGGCACTCACGTCAACGCGCTGGGCGAGATCGGCGTGTTCAAGATCGTGTCGGAAGGCGCGGTGTCGAGCGGTGTGCGCCGTGTCGAGGCGCTAACCGGCGAGGGCGCGCGCGCCTATCTGTCGCACCGCGACGACATGCTGAAGGCCGCCGCCGCGACCTTGAAGACCACCCCCGACGAAGTGCCCGCCCGCATCGCCGCCCTGGTCGAGGATCGTCGCCGTCTGGAGCGCGAACTGGCCGAGGCGAAGAAGGCGCTCGCCATGGGCGGCGGGGCCGGTGGTGCGGCGGCCGGACCGGAGCAGATCGGCGACGTGGCGTTCATCGGCCAGGTGCTCGACGGCTTCGAGGCGAAGGGTCTGCGGGGCGCGGTGGACGATGCCAAGCAGCGTCTGGGCGGATCGGGTGTCGCGGTGATGGTCGCGGTCAATGACGGTCGCGCCTCGGTCGCGGTCGGCGTGACCGACGATCTGACGGGCAAGCACAATGCCGTCGAGCTGCTGCGCAAGGCGGTGGCGGCGCTGGGCGGGCAGGGCGGCGGCGGCCGTCCCGACATGGCCCAGGGCGGCGGTCCCGACGGCACCAAGGGCGCCGAGGCGCTCCAGGCGGTCCGGGACGCGATCGCGGGGTAATTTCACCAGCCAGGGGAGAGTGGCGATGCACAGGGGAATGACGACGGCCTTCTTGACGGGGGCCATGCTTCTCTCGCCATCGCCGCTCCTAGCGCAAACGGCACCGCCGCAGACCTCCACGCCGCCCGGCACGACCGACGAAGCGGTCGTCGTGACCGCCCGGCCCCAGGCCACCGAGCGCGAAGTGCGCGATCAGGTCATCGGCGTCACCGGGCGACCGACATCGGCGATGCCGCTCATGCGGTTTCGTGCGCCTGTCTGCATCGGCACCGCCGGGCTGCCGGTTTCGGCCAGCGAGGAGATTCTTCGCCGCATGATGGCGACGGTCGAGTCGCTGGGCATGAAGATGGCCCCCGATGGTTGCACACCCAATATCCTGGTCCTGTTCGCCGACGATCCGCAGCAGCAGCTAATGCGTTGCGCGAGCGTTCTCCCCACATATTCGGGGACCTGTCCCACCCGGCGGTCAGTCGCATCGTGAAGGGGGCGGGACCCGTCTATGCCTGGAACGCCGCCATGCGGGTGTCGCGCGATGGCGATCTCGTCTTGCAGCAGGACAGCCCCACGGCAAACTGGCCCGAAATGAAACTCGGGGCGGCGTCGCGCCTGTTGAGTCCGATCCGTCAGGACATCGCCGCCTCGGTCGTGGTCATCAAGCGTCAGGCTCTGCTGAACAAGACGCTGGGCCAGATCGCCGATTATGCCGTGATGCGGACTATAGCCGCGACCAGGCCGGTCGAGGGGATGACGTCGGCGACGATCCTGACCCTGTTCGACACCGATGCGGCCGCTCCTGCGGAACTGACGGCATTCGACCGGGGGTTGCTGAACGGACTCTATGACAGTC
>Ga0308159_1005815_pt1 | contig 10155 bp, 6 predicted proteins | sample PhyCR1_FD_201040 | JGI IMG/M metagenome (GOLD analysis project Ga0308159, IMG submission 201040) | Phyllosphere microbial communities from UC Gill Tract Community Farm, Albany, California, United States - DLSLC.R1 | ecosystem: Host-associated > Plants > Phyllosphere > Unclassified | place: USA... | reverse complement strand
CGGCCTTCGGCATCGATGGTCACCACGGTCCCGAAGCCGTGGGCCTGGGCGTACCGCAGCCCGGTCTGCAGGCTTCCCCAGTTGGTCATCTCCAGGAGAGGGCGCAGCACTTTTGCTCCGCACTGCTCGGCGATGTGGCAGGTGGCGTCGGTGCTGCGGTTGTCCACGACGACCACCTCGGCCTTCGCCAGGGCCTGGGCCCGCCGGATGAGCCGGGCGATGTCCTGCTCGTTGTTGCGTGCGGAGATCACCACCAGCAAGTCGTCGCGGACTTCCGCCGGGCGCATGCCGGGCGTGAGGACGCGGTAGTGGCGGGTGATCGTTTTCGTGCAGGGGACGATGCTGAAGAGCCGGTGCAGCGAGCGGGCTCCCGACTGCCCCAGCCGGTGGCGCAGGTCCACATCGTGCTGCAACCGGGCGATGGCGCTGCGCCATGCAGCAATGTCTTCAAAAGGGACATGCATCCCTGCCTGGGCCTGTGCCACGACCCAGGGCATGCCGGAGCCGGGCAGATCCGTCACCAGGCAGGCGCGGGCGTGCTGCATGGCTTCCAGCAGGACGATGCCAAAGGCTTCGGTCCGCTCACGCGAGGCCAGGCAGAAAAGATCGCACGCTTGCAGCAGCGCATGTTTTTCCGCCTCGTCCACCTCGCCGACCAGGCGCACCGCCGGCGGCCCGTTCCCGGGCCGGTGCCGTTCGATCAACGCCTGCAGCTCTTCCCGCAGCTCACCTTCGCCGGCTATGAGCAGTTCCACGCCTGGCAGCTCGCTCACGGCGCGGATCAGCGTCTCGAAGCCTTTGTAGTAGGTCAGTCGGCCGATGGACAGCAACTTGAACTGCGTGCCTTCTCGCCACTGGGATCCCGCCTGGACGCTGGCAGCGCTGGCAGCCGACGTGTCCGGCGCGGCCGTGCGCAAGTTGATTCCCAGAGGAACCACCTCGCATTTGTCGCGCCATGGCTTCAGGGCGGCGCTGGCCTGCAGGTAGGGGGGCGAGGTGGCGAAGATCTGCTGGGACCGTTCCAGCAGCGCCTGCTCGAACGGGCGGTAGGCCATGTAGGCCAGGGCCACCGACCATTTGATGTTGGAAACCACGACATCCGAGTGCCAATGCACTACCCAGGGCACCTTCCGCGCACCGGGCAGTGTCAGTGCCCACAGCGCCGAGTTGTTCGGCATGTGGATGTGCAGCACGTCGGGCTGGATACGGTCGATGGCGCGGTTGAGGGCGGTTCTGAATCCCAGCGCAATGGGCGCATAGCTCAGATTGAACTGCACCGGCACCCGCACCACCCAGGGAGGATCGTCCGGCAGCGGATCGCCGTGGACCAGTGCATGCGCATCGATGCCTTGCCGCCGCTGTTCGTTGAGCAGGTCGTCCAGAAAGACTTCCATGCCCCCGCGGTAGGGAGGGTAGTACTTGCCGACATGCAGTATGCGCAAAGCCATGGACGGGTACGGCCGCTCAGGGCTTCTTGGCAGGCCCGGCGATCTGCGCGCGCACTTGCGGGTACTGTGGGTTGCGTGGGTCCAGCGCAATGGCGCGGTCCATCGCCTTCAAGCTTTCATCGATGCGGCCCGCGCCGCGCAAAGCCATCGCGCGTCCGTAATAGGCCACTGCCGCATTCGGCGTTCTGGCGATGATCCGGTCGAAGGTGGCCAAGGCGGCCTGGGTGTCGCCCTTGCCGACCTGGGCCATTCCGGTCCCCAGCAGCACGCGCTGGCTGGAACCATTGGCCTGGTGCAACACGGCGAGGTCCTGCAGGGCGTCGTCGAAACGATTGGCGCCGATGGCGGCCTCGGCACGGCGCAGGCGCATGGCTTCGCGCATGCGTACGACGTCATCCGTGGTCACGCCCTCCGCCGAGCGTTGCATGCCCTTGCTGAAGCTCTCATAGGCCGCAGCGAACTGTCCCAGTGCGAATTCCGACTCTCCCCGGTGGTAGTACAGCGGAAGGTCTTTGAAGCCCTGCTTTTCAGCTTCTGTCCACGCTGCCAGGGCTTCCGCATGCTTTTGCTGCTGCTGCAGCGCGACACCGAGGTTGAAGCGGGCCGCACCGTTCAGCGCGCCCAGTGCATCGGCCTTCGCCAGATTGCGCTGGGCATCGGAGACCAGCCCGCGGTTGAGCTGGTCGGCGCCCAGGTTCAGGAAGGGGCGCCAGCGGCCGACCGCATTGGCGGGCGCATTCATGTCGATTTTTTCCGCGGCGTCGCCCCACGCGGTGGCATCGTCGCTCAAGGACATCACCCGTTCGAACGCCAGCATCCCCAGAACGATGCCCACCGCCGCCCCGATGCAGTAGATGGTGCGGGGCCGCAGCCCGGTGAGCACGATGGCCACCAGGATCGGGATCGCGACGGCCCAGAGGTAGCTCCGGTACAGCACGAACGGGTCCTGCACCCAGACGGTGGCGAATTCGGTCACGTACAGAAGGAGCGGGAACAGCAGCGCCACCCCTGCCAGGCTCAATACGCCGCGTCGGCGCAACACGCTCCAGATGGCGGCGCACAGCAGCGCCCCATAACCGAAGACGCCCAGGATCTGGGGAAATGTGGCATACGACACGGGGAACGCCGGTCGCAGATCGACCGACATCCACATCACGTTCGGAACGAACCACAGGAAGCCATAGGCGAAGAACAGCGCGGCCTCGTTGATGATGCTGAGCGGATACATGCGCTGGCCGATCCCGGGGCTGATCTGCTCCAGCTGCCGGGTGAAGTCGATCGAGCGCTGGTCGAAAGCCTTGCCGATGAATTGGCCATAGATGCCGAACAACACGGCGGCGGCCAGCAGGATCAGCGCGAACGACACGCCGGCGATGATGGCGACGGTTTTCCAGCTCGGACGCCGGACGTGGATGTAGAGCGGCACGGCCATGGCCGCCACCATCACCGCGTGTTCCTTGGAGAGCACTGCCGCCACGTAGCTGACCACCGCGGCGGCATACCAGCCCAGTGCGCGCTCGCGCTGCAATCCTCGGACGAAGAAGAAGCAGGCCAGCACTGCGAACAACGTCGCCATCAGGATGGAGCGCTGGATCAGATAGGCCACCGCGTACACGGCGACGGGGTTCAAGGCGAAGACCGCGACGCCGATCTGCAGGGCGGCACGGCGCGACGCGTCGAAGTGGGGGGAGGTTTCGAATTCTTCCGGAAAACGGGTGTGCGTCAGCAGCGCTCTGACCAGGCCGTAGAGGGCGGCCACCACGCCCAGATGCAGCGCGATGTTGACGGCCCGCTGCTTCCACCAGCCATCGCCGAACAAACCGTCGACCCAGACGAAGGTGCCATACGAAAGCATCCGCTGCTTGAAGTGCAGGATGTTGCCGTAATCGTTGAATATGAGACCTTCGGTCAATCGCAGGTCATCGAACAACAGCTGGCTGTGCAGCCCTGGGAGGTAAATCGCCAGTACTGCGGCGATCAGGGCGATAGCAAAGATGTATGACGATTTGGAAGGCTTGGCCATGGTCTTTAATAGTTGTGAGTGGCTCACATTCCACGCAAGCCCGACCCCCACAGATCGAGCCGCGGAGTTTACGGCATCGGGTTTGCGGCTCGGCGGCTGCCGGGGGGGCCGGTGGCCCGCCCCTCGGCACCGGCTCCAGGCGCCGAAGCCGTCACACGACGGTGTATCCACTCCACAGGAGCTGCGGTGCTGCCCCGGCGGAACCCGGCAGCGCGGTCGCTGCCCCGTGCGGCCATCATCCGCCCGTGTGCGACGTGATGCCCAGGAAATGGTCCAGCATGTGGAAGTGGTCCTCGAAGAACGCCTCTTCCAGCGCGGCCAGCGAAGCGATCGGGACCCACTCCACGTGCGCCGCGTCGTCGTCCGCGCGCACGTCGGGGAAATCGTCGCTCCCCAGGTCGAAATAGTGCGCGTGCGTGATGGTGCGGCCCCGCTGGCTGCGGTCGGGATGATCGAACACGGCCACCTCGCGCAATGCGGCGCGCATGCGGGCCTCGGGAAGCACGCAATGGGTTTCTTCGGCCAACTCGCGCAGGCAGGATTGCCAGACGGTTTCGCGCTGTTCGATGAAGCCGCCCGGCGCCGCCAACTGCCCCTTGCCGGGCGCATGTGCGCGGCGGATGAGCAGTACGTGGTCCTGGCAGCGCAGCACGGCGTCCACGGTCACGAACACGGGCGGGTAGGGCGCCTGCGCCCAGGCCTCGCGGTAGCCGCGCAGCATGTGCCATTCCTCCTGCAGGGCCGCGTAGTGCGGGCCCTGGGCGAACGTGCGCAGGAAATCCAGCGTGCTCGCGGGCATCTGCTCCGCGAGCGGCTGCAGCGCGCCGGGCACGGCATCCGGCGTCGCGCCGAAATAGGCGTCGCGGATGGCGGTGGCGTCGATGCTGCCCTGGCGCTCCACGGCGATGAGCTGCCAGCCGGGGAAGGCCCGCAGGTAGCTGCTGGTCGCGTCCTTGAAGTGCCCCACGAGGCCGATGCGGGCATCGGGCTGCGTGTGTCGTGCGACGGCCTGCAGCACGGCGGCCACCCAGGCGAGTTCGTCGTAGTGGTCGCGCACCGGCAGCACCGTGAGGCGGGCGCGGTCGGCTTCGGGCAGGGCGTTGCGCAGCATGGCCTCGCGCTCCTGCCAGGTGAAGGGGTTCTTGGGCGAGCGGGCCTGCCAGGCCGATCCCATGATGACGATGGCGTCCCGGGCGCTGTCCAGCGCGCGGCGCAGCAGGGCCAGGTGGCCGTTGTGGACGGGCTCGAAGCGCCCGATGAGGATGGCGGTGTCGTACATGGAATCCGGAAAGGCGTGGAGGAACCGGCGGGAGGTGGCGCACCGCCATCTCGGCAGTGGCGTCATCGGCAAATGTAGCCCGTCCCGCACCCGCGCGGCGGCACGGAGGTGCGCCGGGTTGCGGAGGGACGGGGGCGCAGGCTCAGACGTACTTCGCCGCGATCGGCATCTGGCGCCCGTTGCCGAAGGCCTTGGCCCGCACGCGCAGGATGGGCGGGGCCTGGCGGCGCTTGTACTCGTTGCGCGCCACCATCTGGCGCACGCGGTGCACCAGGGCGCGGCCGGCCTCGTCGTGCTGCAGCTGGGCCGAGAACGCGCGGGCCGCCTCGTACTCGGCGTGCGACAGGCCTTCGCCTTCGATGATGAGGCGCAGCACCTGGTCCAGCACCGGGTAGGGCGGCAGGCTGTCGACGTCGCGCTGCCCGGGCGCCAGTTCGGCCGAGGGCTCCTTGTCGATGATGGCCTGCGGGATCAGCTCGCGGCCCTCGTGATCGTTCACGTGGCGCGAGAGCTCGAACACTTCGGTCTTGTAGAGATCGCCCAGCAGCCCGAGGCCGCCGTTCGTGTCGCCGTAGAGCGTGCAATAGCCCACCGAGATTTCCGACTTGTTGCCCGTGGTGAGCAACAGGTGGCCGAAGGCGTTCGAATATTCCATCAGGATGGTGCCGCGGATGCGCGCCTGCAGGTTCTCCAGCGGCAGGCCTTCGAGCGGTCGGCCGAAGCTGGACTCGAACTGCGCGGCGTAGCCGGCCACGAGGTCGGCGATCGGGTGCGTGTGGAGCTGGATGCCGAGGTTCCGGCACAAGGCCACGGAGTCGTCCACCGAGCCGCTCGACGAGAAGCGCGAAGGCATCGTCACGGCGACCACGTTCTCGGGGCCCATCGCCTCCACCGCGAGCGCGAGCGTGAGGGCGCTGTCGATGCCTCCCGAACTGCCCACCACCACCTGCCGGAAGCCGCAGCGCCGCGCGTAGTCGCGCAGGCCGAGCACGATCTGCTGGCGGTAGAAGTCCATGGTGGGCAGGCCGTCGGCGGGCACGGGCGGCAGGGCGCCGCCGTCCTCGGCCTCAAAGCGCCCGTCCACGAGCCGCAGCGTGCGCACGTCCTCGGCGAAGCGCGGCGCCTCGAAGACGACGCCGGCTTCGGGCTCGGCGGCGAACGATGCGCCGTCGTAGACGATCTGGTCCTGCCCGCCCACCTGGTTCACGTACACCACCGGCAGCCCATGGCGCCGCGCGGCATCGCCGAAGACCTGGTGCCGGATCTCGCGCTTGCCGATGTGGCTGGGGCTCGCATTGATGCTCACGACCAGGTCCGGCGCCGCGTCGGCGACGCGCTGGAAGGGGTTGGTGGCGTAGTCGGCCACGGTGTCGTTCCAGCCGTCCTCGCAGACCAGGAAGCCGATCTGCGCGCTGCCGATGCGCAGCACGCGCGCCACGTCGGGGCCGGGCTCGAAGTGGCGCCGCTCGTCGAAGATGTTGTAGGTGGGCAGGAGCTGCTTGGCATAGCGGAGGCGCTCTTCGCCCTGGTGCAGTACCAGCAGGCTGTTGTGCAGCCGCTTGCCGGGCCCCTGCGCCCGCGTGGGCGTGCCCACCACCCAGTGCAGGCGCGGCGTGGCGCGCGAGGCCTCCTGCAGCGCGGCGATGCCTGCATCCACGCGCTCCATGAAGCCGGGCTCTTCCAGCATGTCGCCGGGATAGTAGCCGCACAGTGCCAGTTCGGTGAACACCACGAGATCGGCGTCGGCCTGCGCGGCACGGTGCGCGGCGTCCACCATGCGCTGCGCGTTGCCTTCGATGTCGCCGACGGTGTAGTTGAGCTGGGCGAGGGTGATCCGGAGCATGGGTTCGTTTCCTTGGGTTCACACGCCGGCCGCGGGCAGGCCGAAGACCTGGCGCAGGTAGGCGAGGTAGGTTTCATCGTCGCACAGCGTCTTGCCGGGGCTGTCGGACAATTTCGCGACCGGCTGGCCGTTGGCGCGCACGATCTTCATGACGATGTTGATCGGTGCCGGGCCCAGGTCGTTGCTGAGCTGCGTGCCGATGCCGAAGCCCAGCTGCACGCGGTCGCCGAAGTGCCGGTGGAGCGCCAGTGCCCGGTCCACGTCGAGCCCGTCGGAGAATACGAGCCGTTTGCCGTGCGCATCGATGCGCAGCCGGGCGTAGTGCGCGAGCGCCTTCTCGCCCCACGCGACCGGATCGCCCGAGTCGTGCCGCAGGCCGTCGAAGAGCTTGGCGAAATACAGGTCGAAATCCGCGAGGAAGGCATCCATGCCGACGGTGTCGGTGAGCGCGATGCCGAGGTCGCCGCGGTACTCCTGCACCCAGTCCTCCAGGGCCGCCTTCTGGAAGTCGCGCAGCCGCACGCCGAGGGCCTGGTAGCTCTGCAGGTATTCGTGCGCCATGGTGCCGATGGGCACCAGGCCCAGATCGCGCGCGAGCAGCACGTTCGAAGTGCCCTTGAACCATTGCGGCGCCTGTGTGGCGAAACGCTGCACCACTTCGCGCTGCCAGGCGCCGCTGTAGCGCCGGCGCAGGCCGAAGTCGAACATCTCGAAGGGGTGGGCGCGGGGCGCCTCGTCCGCCAGCGCCTGCACGCGCGCGATCTTGGCGACGAGCCGCCGCCGTCCTTCCTCCAGCGCCGCGTCGGCATGGCCCAGGCGGCGGAAGTACAGCTCGTTCACGATGGCCAGCACGAAGATCTCGAAGCCCATCACGTGCACCTGCGGGCCGCGTGCCACGATGGACAGGCCCGGCCCTTCCGCGCGCGCTTCGATGAAGTTGCGCTGGAACTGGAAGATGCGCAGGAAGTCGATGAAATCGCTCTTGATGTAGCGCAGGCCTCCCAGGTACTCCAGCTCGGCCGGCGCGAAGCGCAGCGTGCACAGCGCATCCAGCTCGGCATTCACCTCGGGCAGCAGCTCGGCGAGCGGGAAGGCGGGCGTGTTGCGGCAGACGAAGCGGTATTCGGCCTGCGTCTGCGGATGGCGGTGCAGCAGCGCCTGCCACATCGTGAACTTGTAGAGATCGGTGTCCAGCAGGCTCTGGATGATGGGTTTCATGCGTGCGTGCTCCGGGGTGAACGGGAAGGTGGGGGCAGCGCGGCTACGCTGCGAAATCGGTCGAGGCGGCCAGCTGCACGCCGCGGGCGCGCATCGCATTGAGGAACGCGCCCTGCTGCGCTTCGAAGCCGCCCACGGGGCTCATGCAGTCGGTCAGCAGCACGATCCGGTCCGGTGTCCAGCCCGGCTGCAGGCGCGGCAGGTGCTGCACGATGTGCTCGGTCGTGGCGCGCACGCAGTGGCTGCTCGCCTCGCCGGCGATCACCAGGCACTCAGCGGCGCCCAGGCGCTCGAGCAAGGGCCGGTTGAGCGCGGTGGCCGGGTCCTGCGGATCGGGCACCTCGGCCTCGATGGCGCTGTAGTGCTCGGTCCAGGGGTTCATGCCCTTGAATACCGCATGCACCGCCTGGCCGCGCAGCGCCTGCCAGTCGGCGCAGGCCGCCAGCAGCGCAGCGTGCACGCCGTGGCCCCAGCTGCCGATCTCGCAGTGCACCGGCCAGACCATCAGCGTGTAGCGGCCCTGCGATTCGAGGGCATCGAGGTAGGCCAGCACGCGCGGCAGGGCACCGGCATCGCGCGGCAGGAATTCACCGGCGCGCACCTGGGTGGCCGTGATGGGCGTGAACGGGGCGACCTCCGCTCCGCCGCGTGCGTGCCAGAAGAGCGGGTGCGCGACGTCGTAGCGCTGGTGCGAATCCAGCGTGACCGTCACGCCGTCGATGCGCGGACCCAGGCGGCGCAGGAATCCCGCCAGCCGCTGCATGTCCGCGTGGGCGCCGACCACCGGCAGGGCGGGGGCGCATGGCCGGCCGGTGGCCGGATCGCGGCCGCACCAGTCCACAGGAAGATCGCAGAAATCGTTCTGGGGATCGATGGCTAGCAGATGCAGGGCGGAGGGAGTGCGATTCATGGCAGCGGTTCCATTCGGTGGCGTGGGCCGGATGGGTCCATTGTAGATTTGTTAGTTTATTGGTGCAACTAAGTGGGCCGGGTGAAGGTGTTTCCAACTGCAAGGCTTACCGGTGCCGCGCAGAGCAGAACGGAGCATGCCCGGCCCGCCGGCTGCCACAGGGTGGCAACTGGCGGATCGGGCATGCTCCGATGGAATGGGGCGGGCTCGGCGGGGAAGCCGGCCACCCCCGGCAGGGGACGGTGGATTACTTCATCGCCCTGCGCGCCGCGCCCACGCCGAGGACGGCGAGCACGACGAAGATCACGGCGACCACGAGGAACAGGAAGAACAGGATCTTGGCGATGCCCGCCGCGCCCGCGGCCACGCCGCTGAAGCCGAGCGCGCCGGCGATGAGGGAGATGATGGCGAAAATGATGGCGTACTTCAGCATGGTGTCGCTCCGTTGACGGTGGGTCCGTTGCCGGGCGGGTGGGCCGCCTGCTTTGCACCGGGTGTCCCGATCATCGCGAGCCGCCGAGGGGAGCGCCGTCGGCATGCCCTGACTGCCGGTGTAGGAGCGGGCGCAACGAAAAAAGCCGCCGCCCCGGGAGGGGCAGCGGCTTGGTGGGCGCTGTGGAGGGGGAGGCCTTGTGGTCGCGTTCACATCGCTGCAAGGCCTCCGAACCCGCTGCGCGGGTTGCCGGGCTTACAGCCCGGCCGCTGCGCGCAGCGCGGCGGCCTGGTCCGTCTTTTCCCAGGTGAACTCGGGTTCTTCGCGGCCGAAGTGGCCGTAGGCCGCCGTCTTTTCGTAGATCGGGCGCAGCAGGTCGAGCATCTGGATGATGCCCTTGGGGCGCAGGTCGAAGTGCTCCTGCACCAGGGCTGCGATCCTCTCGTCGGGGATCACGCCCGTGCCTTCGGTGTAGACCGTGACGTTGATCGGCCGCGCCACGCCGATGGCGTAGCTCACCTGGATCTGGCACTGGCGCGCGAGGCCCGCGGCCACGATGTTCTTGGCCACGTAGCGCGCGGCGTAGGCGGCCGAGCGGTCGACCTTCGTCGGATCCTTGCCGCTGAAGGCGCCGCCACCGTGCGGGCAGGCACCGCCGTAGGTATCGACGATGATCTTGCGGCCCGTCAGCCCGCAATCGCCCTGCGGGCCGCCGATGACGAAACGGCCCGTGGGGTTGATCAGGTACTTGGTGTCCTGCAGCCACTCCTTGGGGAGCACGGGCTTGATGATCTCCTCGATCACCGCCTCGACGAAGCTGGCCTTCATCTTGGTGGCCGTCTCGGACTGGTCGGGATGGTGCTGGGTGGAGAGCACCACGGTGTCGATGCTGTGGGGCTTGCCGTCCACGTAGCGCATCGTCACCTGGCTCTTGGCGTCGGGGCGCAGGAAGGGCAGGCGGCCGTCCTTGCGCAGCTGGGCCTGGCGCTCGACCAGGCGGT
>Ga0308159_1005814_pt1 | contig 10162 bp, 9 predicted proteins | sample PhyCR1_FD_201040 | JGI IMG/M metagenome (GOLD analysis project Ga0308159, IMG submission 201040) | Phyllosphere microbial communities from UC Gill Tract Community Farm, Albany, California, United States - DLSLC.R1 | ecosystem: Host-associated > Plants > Phyllosphere > Unclassified | place: USA... | reverse complement strand
CATGACGGGCATACCTCCATGCTGCTCGGCGCCGCCAAGTACCTGGCGGAGACGAAGAACTTCGACGGCACCGTCCACTTCATCTTCCAGCCGGCCGAGGAGGATGGCGGCGGCGGCGAAGTGATGGTGAAGGAAGGCCTGTTCGACCGCTTCCCCTGCGATGCCGTCTTCGGCATCCACAATGATTCCCGCACCGAGGCCGGCACCTTCGTCATCACCCGTGGCACCACCAACGCAGCGGCCGATTCCATCGACATCGTGGTGAAGGGCATGGGCGGCCACGCCGCGCGGCCGCATACCGCCATCGACCCGGTGGTGGCGGCGGCGCACATCATCGTCGCGGCGCAGACCGTGGTGAGCCGGCATACCGACCCGCTGGATTCCGCCGTCATCTCCCTCTGCACCGTGCATGGCGGCACGGCCCGCAACGTCATCCCGGAAGAGGTGACGATCACCGGCACCGTGCGCACCCTGCTGCCCGAGACGCGCGATGCGGTGGAAGAGCAGTTGCGCAACGTCATCACCGCCACCGCCGCCGCCCATGGCACGCAGGTGGAGATCCGCTACGCGCGTGGCTACCCGCCGGTTGTGAACACCGATTCCGCGGTGGAGCGCGCCCAACTGGCCGCCGCAGCCCTGGCCGGCGAGGCCCGGCTGGTGCGGGAGCGCCCGCCCACCATGGGCGGCGAGGATTTCGCCTATATGGCCAACACGGTGCCGGGCTGCTTCATCCGCCTCGGCCAAGTGGACATGTCGAAGGAAAACTTCGCCACCCACCACCCGCGCTACAATTTCAACGACGCCATCCTGCCGACCGGCATCGCATTCTGGTCGAGCCTGGTGGAACAGGAACTGGCCGGGGAGTGAGCTGCGCGGCGGGTCGCGGTTGAAGGGTGGTATGCCGCCCTTCTCCCTTGCCTTGCAGCCGGGGTGATTATCCCGGCTGGCCTACCGCCTGAGTGAGGATCGAGGGCGGGCGGCGACCCTTACGTCACGCCTGCTGGCTGCCAGTCATACGACGATGCGTCAGCCCATCCGACGCACCGCACGTCGATCAGGCCGTAAGGCGACGCATTTGGCCGCTATTTCGTCATGCGTAGCCTAGACCTACCGAAAACCTCCCCGGCCCCATCCTTTAGGGCAGGTGCAGCGGCTCGAACCCGCCCCAATCCTCGCCTGGGCCGAAGGGAAGCGAACGCCAGGAGACCGACATCTCGTCGAAATCGTCGCTCCCCTCGCCGGCCACCTCGATGCCACCCTGGCCGTCCTGCCGGATGAAATCGCACAGCACGACAAGGCTCTCCGGGAACATCACGAAGGAGCGGTTGATCAGCGGCGCCTCCCCCGTCGCCCGCTGCACGGCGGCGATGGCCTCCAACGGCGATACGCCGAACAGCCGCACGCCGCCGACGCTCAGGCGGTAGCACAGCCTCGGCGCGATCATCTCGCATAGCTGGCCATCCCGGTAATCCAGGATCAGACCGCTCTCGCGGTGTTCGGTCAGCAGGTTGGCCTGCAGGGGCGCGGCCTCCCGCATGGCATCCACCGCTGCCGCGATCTCCTCGGGCTCCAGCAGATCGGCGAAGGCCTGCAGGCTTTCCTCGGCATGCTCGGCCAGGTCATCCCCGGCGCGCTCGCGGCTGATGCCGCCGATGCTTTGGGAAAAGCTTTCGACATCGGAGCGCCTCATGCCGAAATGGATGTCCCCCATCCCCACACGGGGCTTGAGGCTCCAGGTATCGTAGTTATCGTCCAAGGCGAGCATGAGGGCCTATCCAAGCAATCATGGGGAAACCATGAGCGCCCGGCAAGTTGCGCCGCGGCGTGCAGGCGTGGCCATTCTCGCCGAAAACCGCGCCCAGCGGGGCTGAACTTTACGCCAGCGCCAGCAGCGCCTGCGCGGCGGCTGCCTGGCAGGGCTCGATCACCGGCACGCCGGCCGCATCTTCCACCGCCGCGCGATGCCCGGCCATGCCGGCACAACCGAGGATGACAGCCTCGCTGCCCGCCGCAACCAGCGCCCGGGCGGTGTCGCACAACGCGGCGCGGGCGGCGGTGGGGTCGGTCAGCGTCTCCATCGGCAGGTTCAGCGCGATGCTGGCCGCCAGGCGGGACTCGACGCCCATGGATTGCAGCACCTTGCGCTGTCGCGCTTTCGAGGCCTCGACGAAGGCGATGATGCCGAAGCGCTCCGCCCGCACCAGCGCAGACGCCACGGCAGAGCGGAACGGGCCGATCACCGGCCGCGACGTCACCGTCCGCAGCACGTCGATCGCGGGGTCGGACACGCAGGCGATGATGTAGGCGAGGGCAGCCTCCCGCTCCACCATCTGGCAGAGCGGCTCCGCCACGCTGAACCAGTCCCGCCAGGTGGCGATCGCCGGTGGGCCGCCGGGCAGGGAGACCACCTCGAAGGGCGGGCGCTGCCCGTCCGGGCCGGGCGGCGCGGCGAAGGGGGCGAGGGATTGCGCGATGCCGGCAGTGCAGCTTTGCGAGCAATTCGGGTTGATGACGAGGATGCGGCTTGCCATCTGACGGTTGTCCCTGCCCCGCCCCCCTCTCGCAAGCCTTGATCTGCGGGGGCGAAATGAACGATATTGCGTTGCACAAATCAGAAGGCCCACCCAGGAGACTGCGCCGGGTAGGGTCCAGGAACGCCTTCCAGGAACACCGCATGACCAGCCAGCCCCTGAGGCGGTGGGAACCGGATCGCGCGGCCGAGCCCCGCGAGACCGAGCTTCCCCCGTTCATGACCATGATCCGCCGAGGCCTGCGCGGCCGCTGCCCGGTCTGCGGGGAGGGCAAGCTGTTCGCCGGCTTCCTGACCATTGCCCCGGCCTGCGACCGTTGCGGCGCGGCCTTCGCGCATATCCATGCCGATGACGCGCCGCCCTATATCGTTATCTTCCTGGTCGGCCACCTGCTGGTGCCGGTGATCTTCTGGGTCGAGAAGACATGGATGCCGCCCATGTGGCTGCACATGGCGCTCTGGCTGCCGCTGTTCACCATCATCTGCACCCTAATGCTGCGGCCGGTGAAGGGTGCCGTGCTGGGCTGGATGCTGCGGCTGGGCCCGTTGGGGGATACGGCGGAGGCCACCATCGCGCCCCGCCCCTCCGCCCGGGCCGATGGCGATGCCTGAGACCGAGATGGACGCCGCCTCCAGCCAGCGGCTGGAGCGGATCGAGCTGCCGGACAGTGCGCCGTTGCCCAGCCCCTATGCCGAGGCGGACCGCACCCAGGCGGTAGCCGACCTGCTGATGGCCAACCGGTTCGACCCGGAAGGGCTGCCCGTTGGCCCCTACGCGCTGCATCTGTCGCTGCGCGAAGGCCGCCTGATCTTCGACATCCGCGACACCGCCGACCAACCGCTGCACGCGCTGATGCTGGCGCTGGGCCCGTTCCGCCGGCTGATCAAGGACTACCACATGGTGGTTGAAAGCCATGAGCGGGCGGTGACCGAAGGCGGCAACGAGTCCAGCATCCAGGCCATCGACATGGGGCGGCGCGGCCTGCACAACGAAGGGGCCGAGCTGCTGGCCCGCCGCCTGCACGGCCGCGTGGAACTCGACTTCGAGACTGCGCGGCGCCTGTTCACCCTGGTCTGCGCCCTGCACCAGCGGATCTAAAACCGCCTGCTATTGGAGCGGGTGGCACGCGTGCTCCTGAGAGATTGGCGTGGGAAGGTCGGGGGAGTGAACTCCCCCGAACCCCCTCCTTTTCTCTGTCAGTTTTAGATGTCGCTGCAGTGGTCACGCGTGCGCCAGGACGGTTGCCCGTGCGGAAGGCCCGCATCGCCAGCACCTCTTGGATGAACAGAAAGAAAAGAAGTGGGGGTCCGGGGGAGAATTCATTCTCCCCTGGTCCAGGCCCGATCGGTCGGTGCAACGCCGTTACCGGCGTCTTTCGCGCCCCTAGTCGCAGTAGGGCGTGTAGCCGCTCGGCGGCAGGCGGCGGCCGGCGACTTCGACCTCCCGCCAGCGTGGCGGCAGCAGCCGCAATCCGCCGGCCAGGATGCTGGCGGCGACGTCCCGGCCGCAATTGCCGGCGTTGAAGGAGCCGGTGCGCCGCCACTCGCCCTCCAACTGCTGGAACACCAGGAAGCTCTGCCCGGCGGGGCCGACCAGCCACGCCCGCTGCCCGTTGCCTTCCAGGTCGACCGGCGTGGCGACGCAATCGATGATGCGGCAGAACGCGGACTGGCCCTGCATGGACGCCACGATTCCGGGCGGGATTTCCGCCTCGGCCGGGTAGGGCACCAGTCGCGGCTGCGAGGGCGACACTACCTCGGAATCCGGCGGCGGCTCGGCCTGGCGCCGCGCCGCGGTGGCGATGGCGGGGTCGGGGTGCTGCGTCAGCGCCTGCAGGGCCCGCCGGCCGTAGCGGCGGGAGAAATCCTCCAGGAAACGGAAGTCGAAGGCCTCGGCCGGCACCTTGCCGTCCAGCAACCGGGCCACCTGGCTGTTGACGGCCAGCCGATTAGGGTCGGCCAACGGGGTGTTCAGCCCCAGCACCACCAGGACGGCGATGCCGGCGACGGCGATGTTGGCGGGTTCCAGCAGCCGCATCCGTACCCGCAGGGCCGCCAGCGCGTAGGGCACTGCGTAGCAGGCCAGCACCAGGACCACCGCCACGCTGATCACCCGGTTCCGTGTCAGCCCGTATTGGCCGATGCGCAGCCACAGGCCCCAGGCGGCCAGCGCCACCAGTACCGGCAGCACCCAGGAGGCCAAGCGGGCGGACCAGCGCAGCAGCGGCAGCGCCTCGGCATGGCCGTCCTGGTGCACGGCGTTGATCAGCACCACCAGCGTTGCGGTGGCCGTCATCAGCAGCGGCCCGCCATAGCCGGTGTCCCATAGTGGGGTCAGCCCGGTGAAGGGCAGCGCCAGCAGGAAGCAGGCGGTCAGCCCCGCCAGCAGCGGCGTCAGCCAGCCCAGCAGCGTCAGCCCCAGGATGCGCACCCCACGTGTCAGCCGGTCCTGCGCATCGGCCAGGTGCAGGGCGGCAGCGCCTACCGTGGTGGTGACGATGATGACGAACGGGGCCTCCTCCGCCAGCCGGTCCAGCCACCCGATGCCTATGACCTGGAACAGCGAGGCCCCCAGCCGGTACACCGCCCAGAAGGCGGCGACGAAGGCGATGCCCAGCAGCAATTGGATGGCGGAGCGCCACGCGGCCTCGAAACAGGCGCCATAGCCCGGCCACCAGCGGCGGGAGGCGTCGGCGGCGGCCACTAAATTATGCGCGACGAACAGCATCGGCAGCAGGCACAGCATCAACTGGAGAGAGGGCTCGGCCAGGCCGCCGCTGCTATTCTGCCGCAAGTCGTGCGAGCCCATCAGCACGATCAGCACCCCGGCCGCCAGCACCCAGCCGGCCAGCACGCGGCGGCGCAGGTGGCCCAGCCCCAGCAGCACCGTCAGCGGCAGGAAGGCCACCAGCAGGCAGAGCAGCGCGAAGCCCTTCGGGTTGCGCAGCAGCCAGGGTGCCGGGTCGTCCGCCAGCAGGCGCCACAGCCCGTAGCCTGCCACGCCCTGCAACAGGCCGGTGATGATGCGGGTGGCGGCGATGCCGGCCCCCGTGGTGGGCGCGGGCCGCGAGTCGCTGTCTAACATACGGCGGATGCTGCCGCCCGGTTCAAGCTCTGTCACATCAGAGGATCGCGCGCAGACCTCACCTTTGCGATGGGCATGACGAAGCGGGCGAAAACACCCTATATGCCGGGCCTGAGACCCCCTGCCCCGCCCGCACCGCGCGGCCCTCCACGGACGGAGCCTTGCCATGAAGATCGACGGCGTCGCCTATCGCAGCGTCTGGGTAAACGAGGACGGCTGGTCCGTCCGCATCCTGGACCAGACCCGCCTGCCCTGGACCGTGGACACCCTGCGCCTGACGGATGAGCAGCAGGTGGCGCACGCCATCAAGTCCATGCAGGTGCGCGGCGCGCCGTTGATCGGCGCCGTCGCGGCCTACGGGCTGGCGCTTGCCCTGCGCCGAGATGCCTCCGACGCCGCGCTGGAAAGCGTCGCCGCCATGCTGGGCGAGACGCGGCCGACCGCGATCAACCTACGCTGGGCCCTGGCCCGCATGCTGGCCGCGCTGCGCCCGGTGGCCCCCGCCGCTCGCGTCCAGGCTGCCTACGACGCCGCCGGCGCTATCGCGGAGGACGACGTCGAGACCTGCCGCAGCATCGGCCAGCACGGCCTGCCGCTGATCCAGGAGATCGCCGCCCGCAAGCCCGGGCAGCCGGTCAATATCCTGACCCACTGCAACACCGGCTGGATCGCGACGGTCGATTACGGCACGGCGCTCTCCGTCATCTACCAGGCGCACGATGCCGGCATCCCGGTGCATGTGTGGGTGGACGAGACCCGCCCGCGCAACCAGGGCTCGGCGCTGACGGCGTGGGAGCTCGGCAAGCACGGCGTGCCGCATACCGTGATCGCCGACAATGCCGGCGGCCACCTGATGCAGCATGGCCAGGTGGATATCGTGCTGGTGGGCACCGACCGGGTGACGCGCAATGGCGACGTGGCCAACAAGATCGGCACCTACCTGAAGGCGCTGGCCTGCCACGACAACAACGTGCCCTTCTGGGTGGCGCTGCCGCACTCCACGCTGGACATGTCCGTGCGGGATGGCCTGCGCGAGATCCCGATCGAGGAGCGCGCCGCCGAGGAAGTGCTGACCGTGACAGGCCAGACCGCCGACGGCCAAGTGGTGACGGTCCGCACCGCCGCCCCCGGCAGCGCCGGCGCCAACCCGGCCTTCGACGTGACGCCGGCCCGGCTGGTGACGGGGCTGATCACGGAACGCGGGCGCTGCGATGCCTCGGAAGCCGGGCTACTTGGCCTGTATCCGGAATTCGCGGCGAAGGCGGCCTGACGGGGGCGCTATCGTCCTAGTTGATGGAAGGCTGGGGAAGGAATTCCCCAGACCCCATCTTTTTTCCGCGCGTTGGGGCCGCGCCAGCCAGTCTAATGCTTCTGGCGAGCGGCTGCTGATCAAGGGAGGCGAGGCGCGCGGCCAGCGTTGAGCAGCTTTGCCGTATTTGCCTGCTGCAGGCATTGCCGCTTGTGCCGTCGTCGCTGCCCGATACCAAGCTGCAACCCGGTTCGGCCTCACTGCCAACCGGCCCCCCCAGCCACGCCAGAAAACTCGCAGAAAAAATGGGGACTGGGGAATTCCTTCCCTGGCCTTCTCCCGCCGCTGCACCGTCCACGACCCGCCCTCAGCCCGCCTCCCGCAGAGCCTCCGACATCACCCGCAGCCCGCGGTCCAGCACCTTTTCCTTCCGCATCACCAGGACCAGCTCGCGCGACGTCGCCGGGCGCAAAGGGCGGCGTTCGGCGCCCGGTACGTCGTTCGGCAGCGCCAGCGCTGGCAGTACGGACGCGCCCAGGCCGCCGCCCACCAGCACTTTGATGGCCTCCACGCTGCCGAGTTCCATGATCGGCTTCGGCGCCAGCCCGGCCTTGCGGAACCAGGCGTCGACGATGCCGCGCGTATCGCCGCCGGCCTCGTAGAGAATCAGCGGCAGGCCTGACAACTGGGAAGGGGTCAGCGGCCCATCCCCCAGGCTGCCACGCGGCACCAGGGCGACGAGGCCATCCCGCCGCAGCGGGATGCGCACCAGGCTGCGGCTGAGGCTGCGCGGCTTGGTGACCAGACCGGCATCCAGGCTGCCGTCCTCCACCCGGCGCAGCATGTCCGGCGTGTTGCCGATGACGACCAGGATCTCCAGTCCCGGCATGCGCCGCCGCGCTGCCTCCAGCACCGGGGGTAGCAGGTGGATGCAGGCGGTGGCCCCGGTACCCAGCCGCACCCGGCCGAAATCACCGGTGCGGCAGGCGAGCGCGGCGGCGGCCACCTCGATGGCGGCGGCCTGCGCGCGGCGGGCGGGTTCCAGGATCGCCAGGCCGGCGGCGGTCGGCACCAGGCGCCCTTCTGCCCGGTCCAGCAGGCGGGCGCCGAGGATGCGCTCCATTTCCCGCAACTGCTGGCTGGCTGCGGGCTGGGTCAGGTTGAGGGAGCGCGCGGCCTCCGTGACGCTGCCGAGATCGACGGCGGCGATGAAGGTGCGAAGCTGGCGCAGCGTCGGGGTATCCATAAGGCCAACTTATTCTGATGCGGCGCATCCAGAAAACTTTCTTTCCGATACGCCCCGCCAGCCCGACCATGTGCGGGCACCCTCCATGGCCAGACCGAACGTGACCCAGACCACCATCCGACCCGTTGCTACCGCCGACATTGGCGCCATCGCCGCCATCTACCGCCACCATGTGCTGCACGGCAGCGCCTCCTTCGAAACGGAGCCACCGGCGGAGGCGGAGATGGCCCGCCGCCAATCCGCTCTGCTGGACCAGGGCTACCCGTATCTGGTGTCCGAGCGTGGCGGCGACGTCGTCGGCTACGCCTATGCCAGCGCCTATCGGCCGCGCGTGGCCTACCGCAATACGGTGGAGGATTCGGTCTATCTGCGGCCGGATGCCTTCGGGCTCGGCATCGGCTCCATGCTGCTGGCGGCCCTCATAGAGACCTGCGAGGCGCGCGGCTTCCGGCAGATGATGGCGGTGGTGGGGGACAGTGCCAACGCATCGTCCATCCGTCTGCACCAGCGGCACGGCTTTCGCTGCGTCGGTACGCTGGAAACCGTCGGCTACAAGCACGGGCGATGGCTGGATTGCGTGCTGTTCCAGCGCCACCTGGGCGCCGGTGCCACCACCCCGCCGCAGCCGCGCGATGCCTGAAAGCCCCTTACCTGTCCGCCGCCTGGCCTGGGCGCTGGGGGTAAATCAGCTTCTCTCCTGGGCCACCAGCTTCTACGTGCCCGCCGTCATCGCCGGGGCGGCGGCGGCGGAGATGGGCGTCTCCACCGCCCTGCTGATGGGCGGGTTTTCCTGCGCGCTGCTGATCACCGGCCTTTGCGCCCCGCGGGTCGGCCGATGGATCGGCCAGCACGGCGGCCGTGGCCCGCTGGCGGCCAGCACAACGGTGCTGGCGCTGGGCCTGCTGCTGCTGGCCTGCGCACCTGGGGTGGTTGGTTGGTATCTCGGCTGGGCGGTACTCGGGATCGGCATGGCGCTGGGGCTGTACGATGCCGCCTTCGCCACGGCGGGCACGTTGCTGGGCGCCGGCGTGGCACCGGCCATCACCGGCATCTCGCTGCTCGGTGGCTTCGCCAGCACGCTGGGCTGGCCGGCCGGCATGGCACTGCTTGGTGTGTTGGAATGGCGCGGCGTGCTGGTGGTCTACGCCCTGGTGCAGGTGGGCGTAAACCTGCCGCTGGTGCTGTGGGCTATACCCCAGTCACAGCCGCAGCCGCCCGCCCCGGTTGCCACCACAACAGGCCCAACGGCCGCCAGCCGCCTTCGGGCATTGATGCTGGCCTGCATGGGCAGCTTCTTCACCCTCCGCTGGTTCATCACTTCCGCCATGGCGGCGCATGTTCTGCCGCTCATGGCCGGGCTCGGCCTCAGCCCAGGCCAGGCCCTGGCCGCCGCCATGCTGATCGGCCCCGGCCAGGTAGCCGGGCGCCTGCTCGAATGGCAGTTGGCGCCGCGCATCGGCACATTATGGCGGGCACGGCTGGGGGCGCTGCTATTCCCGGCGGGCGCTTTGCTGCTGCTCTCCGGCAGCCCCCACGCCGCTTTCGGCTTCGCGCTGCTCTACGGGATGAGCAACGGCATCCTCACCATCAACCGCGGCACGCTGCCCATGCTGGTCTTCGGCCCCAGCGGCTACGCCGCACTTTTAGGCTGGATCGCGCTGCCGGTGCTGCTGGCCCAGGCCGCCGCACCCGCCGTGGCGGCACCCTTCATCGCCACACTGCCCGCGACAGGCCTGCTGGTCGGCTCTGGCTGCGTCGCCGGATTGGCCGCGTTTCTCCTGTTGCCATTGCGGGCCCGGGCGACGGGGTGACGGGGCGATGGAGAAGGCCGGGGAAGGAATTCCCCGGACCCCTTCTTTTCTTTTTTCGAGTTTTGCCAAGCGGCGTTGAGAGGGCGGCCTGAGAGACGGCTGGGTGCGCCGGAGGTTCTAGACCTCTGGCGACTGACGGTTCAGTCCTCGTGGGCCCATTTTGAATATCATCAGCTGCGCCCGCTCTCAGTCCTGCAGCGCCACCCAACTCCCAGAAAACAAAGAAGGGGTCCGGGGAATT
>Ga0308159_1005813_pt1 | contig 10163 bp, 7 predicted proteins | sample PhyCR1_FD_201040 | JGI IMG/M metagenome (GOLD analysis project Ga0308159, IMG submission 201040) | Phyllosphere microbial communities from UC Gill Tract Community Farm, Albany, California, United States - DLSLC.R1 | ecosystem: Host-associated > Plants > Phyllosphere > Unclassified | place: USA... | reverse complement strand
GAATTTCAAGCATGACACCGGTGACTTGCTACGTCTATGGTGGGGGTATGCCGTCGCCGTGTCAAATACCCGATCCGCTCGCCGTCGTCGTCGCCGGAACCGCCGGCAGCGGCAAGAGCACGCTCGGACGAGCGATCGCCGAGTCCCTCCGGGCGCCGCTCGTCGACCTCGACAGCGTGACCACGCCTCTGCTCGAGACCCTCCCCGCCGAGATCCTCGGCGGACACTGGCTCACCTCTCCCCACGCCGCCGCGATCCGCGCCGGGCGCTACGCCGCCCTCCGCGCGACCGCGGCCGATGCGCTGTCCACCGCCGGTCGCGTCGTGGTGGTCGCCCCCTTCACCGCCGAGCTCACGGGCGGCGCCGAGTGGGAGGCGCTGGTCGCCGCCCTCGCCCCCGTCGAGCCGCACGTCGTGTACGTCGACGGAGACCCCGGGGTCCTGGCATCCCGCCGCTCCTTGCGCGGAGCCTCACGCGACGCGCACCGACCAGAGACCGAACCGGTCGCCCCGACGGTGCCGGTGACCGTCGTCGACGCCGAGCTCTCGACCGCACAGCAGCTCGCCCGTGTGCTCCCGGCACTGGGGATCCGCCGACCGGTCGATACCGACGCCGACGTCTTCACGCGCGAGTTCGACGCGGTGCTCTTCGACCTCGACGGGACGCTCGTGGACTCCACGGCCTCAGTCGTGCGCTCGTGGCGGCGCTTCGCCGAGCACTTCGACGTGCCGATGCAGGCTCTGCACGCCAACCACGGCCAGCCCGCCCGCACCCTCGTCAGCCTGCTCCTGCCCGCCGAGCGCGGCGCCGAGGCCATCGCCCACGTCACCGACCTCGAAGTGACGGATGCCGCGGGCCTGACCCCCGTCCGCGGGGCCGCGGCCTTCTTCGCCTCGGTGCCCGCCGACCGTCGCGCGATCGTGACGTCGGGATCGGTGCCGATCGCCACGGCACGTCTGGCCGCCGCGGGCTACGAGCACCCGGACGTGTTCGTCACCGTCGACGACGTCGTCCACGGCAAGCCCCACCCCGAGCCGTTCCTGCTCGCGGTCGAGCGCCTCGGCGTCGATCCCGCGCGCTGCCTCGTCGTCGAAGACGCCCCGGCCGGCATCGCCGCGGCCCGTGCCGCCGGGTGCGCCGTCATCGCGCTCACCGGCACGACCGCCGAGGAGGAGTTGGCCGCCGATCTCGTGATCGACGGATTGGATGCCGTGCGACTCGAGGTCACGGCATCCGGAGCGCTGCGTCTCCGACCGAACGCGCGCTGACGGGAGGGGATCCGGGCGGCGGAGGACCCGCCCCCGAGCCGTCCTCCCTTCCCCGAATCCCCTCCCGTGCGGAGCGCTTCGGGTCTCAGCCGATGGGAACCGGCATGCGCTCGACGCCGTAGCTCAGCGTCGCCGACTCCCCCGTCTGCTCGTCGAGGAGCTCGACCTCCCAGCGGTCGGCGAACTGATCGACGCCGGGGATCATCGGGATGGTGCCCGAGATGAGGGCCACTCCCTCGTGACGCTCCCCGCGGTCGGCGAGAACGTCGAGCCAGTACTGCGGCGAGAGGAGGTCGCCGACGCGTCCGTCCTGGATGAGCGTGCGACCCGACCCGACCCACGCGCGCAGCCGCAGGTCGTCGGCCCGCTCACCGAGTGAGGACAGGCGCCAGGCCCGCCGCCCGAGCACGTCGGGGCCCGCGTTCTTGCTCCACGCGACGCCGTGCACCTCGAGAGCGCGGTCGGTGTGGTCGCACGCGACCGTGAGCAGCACGTCGTCGGGGCGGGGACCGGTGATCACGATGCCCCATTCGGCCTCTCCCGAGGTGCGGTCGTGCTGAGCCTCGACGCTGTCGCTCTGTCGCGCGAGGTAGGACGACACCGGGTACAGCGACGGGGTCGTGGTGGGAGCGGGCACGCCCAACTCCGCGAGCTCCTCGATGTGATGCCGCACGGCGGCCTGATCGCGGCCCGCGTAGCCGGCGTTGTAGAGGTGCTGCACGTCGATGGAGACGAGGGTGTCCTCGCCGATGATCTCGAATTCCAGAGCGGTCACGTCGCCTCTTCCCATTGTTACGACGCGGGAAAATTTCGCCGCATCGGTTGCGTATACGTTTTGTATACAGGAAGTATGAGGGAAACGAAAACGCGGCGACCCGATGCGCCGACACCAGAGGAGACCCTCATGACGAACGTCCGAAACGCCGCGCCGGGCAGCCGGGATCGCACGCGCTCGCTCGCCAAGGCGTATACCGCGAGCCTCACCGGCACGGCCCTGGAGTGGTACGACTTCGCCGTCTACTCCGCCGCCGCCGCCGTGGTCTTCCCGGTGCTGTTCTTCCCCGAGAGCGATCCGCTCACGGGCGCTCTGCTCGCCTTCTCCACCTACGCGGTCGGTTACCTCTCCCGCCCGGTCGGAGGAATCGTGTTCGGCCGCCTGGGCGACAAGATCGGCCGCAAGAAGGTGCTCGTCATCACCCTGCTGCTCGTGGGCATCGCGACCTTCCTCATCGGGGTCCTCCCGACCTACGACGCCGTCGGGCCGCTCGCCGCGGTCATCCTGGTCCTCCTGCGCTTAGCCCAGGGCGTAGGCGTGGGCGGCGAATGGGGCGGCGCCGTGCTGCTGTCGAGCGAGTTCGGCACCCCCCAGCGCCGCGGCTTCTGGGCCTCCGCCGCGCAGGTCGGTCCGCCCGCCGGAAACCTGCTGGCCAACGGCGTGCTCGCCGTCCTGACGCTGATGCTGACCGACGAGCAGTTCCTCGCGTGGGGATGGCGCGTCGCCTTCCTGCTGTCGGCCCTGCTCGTCGCGTTCGGCCTCTGGATCCGCCTCGCGCTCGAGGACACCCCGATCTTCCGCGCCATCGAGCAGTCGGGCGACCGCCCCGAGGCCCCGATCAAGGACGTGTTCCGCCTCGAGGGTCGCGGGCTGCTCGCCGCAATCCTGTGCCGCCTCGCCCCCGACATCCTCTACGCGATGTTCACGGTGTTCACCCTCACCTACGGCCTCACCCAGCTCGGCATGGAGCGCTCACAGGTGCTGACCGCGACCCTGATCGGGTCAGCGTTCCAGCTCGCGCTCATCCCGCTCGCCGGCTGGATCAGCGACCTCGTCAACCGCCGCCTTCTCTACGGGATCGCAGCCGTGGCCGCGGCGGTCTGGCCCTTCGTCTTCTTCCTCATGATCGGCGGTGGCTCGATGCCGCTGTTCGTCCTGGGCGTCGTCGTGGGTCTTGCGATCCACTCGTTCCTGTACGGGCCGCAGGCCGCGTTCATCACCGAGCAGTTCAGCCCGCGCCTGCGCTACACCGGGTCGTCGCTGGCCTACACGATCGCCGGCGTCTTCGGCGGAGCCCTGGCTCCCGTGATCTTCACCGCTCTGCTGAGCGCCACCGGCAGCTGGGTGGCCCCGGCCATCTACCTCGCCGTGGCCGCCGTCCTGACGATCGTGGGTGTCCTGCTCGGCCGCAACCCGCAGCACGCCGAAGACGAGGAGTACCTCGAGGTGCTCTCGTCGTCTCGCGCGGGATCGGCGGCGACCGAGTCCTAGGACCCGGTCAGGATCGTCCGGAGGGTGATGCTCAGGTGGTCGTCGATGGCTTTCTCGGCGGCCGCCTGATCCCCCGCCCGCAGGGCGTCGACGATGGCACCGTGCTCGTGGGTGACGGCATCCCACCGCGAGGGTCCGATGCTCAGGGCGGCGATACCGACCCGAACCTGCCTCTCGCGCATGGCCGCGTAGCTGCGCGAGAGGAAGGAGTTGCCCGCCGCATCGACCAGGGTCTGGTGGAACTGTCGGTCCAGCTCGATGCACCTGCGCGCCTGCTCGAAGGTCAGCCGTTCCAGGCCCTCGGTCACCGCTTCCTGTCGGCGCATGATCTCGGCCAGGGCATCGTGGGGCGAAACTCCCTGCGAGAGCGCCCGCTGCACGGCGAATCTCTCGAACAGGGCCCGCGTCTCCATGAGCTCGGCCGTCTCGCGCGGGGTGAGCGCCGCCACCCGCGCACCCCGGCGGGGCTCGAGGTCGACCAGTCCCTCCGACGCGAGGATCAGCAGGGCCTCCCGGACCGGTGTCCGCGAGACGCCCACGACATCAGCCACGTCCTGCTCGTTGATGAAGCCGCCCTCGACTTCCGGGTTCGTGAGCAGAGCGCGAAGATGCTCGAGGGCGCGGTCGCGACCCGACGGGGACGTGGCTGAAGGCATACAAAATGTATACAACACGGGAAGACCCGTACGAAGGAGACATCATGCGCATCGCCCTGGCTCAGGTCGTCGCCGGTTCCGACCCCGCCGATAACCTCTCGCTCATCGCCCGCGAGACCCGACGCGCGGCCGCCGACGGCGCCGAGCTCGTCGTCTTCCCCGAGGCGGTCATGTGCCGCTTCGCCGGTCCCTCCCTCGCCGGGGTCGCCGAGCCCCTCGATGGCCCGTGGGCCGGTGAGGTGCGCCGCATCGCGCGCGAGGAGGGCGTGACGATCGTGGTCGGCATGTTCACCCCGTCGACGACTCCCGGACGCGTACGCAACACGTTGCTCGTCGCCGGTTCCGCCGACGCGCACTACGACAAGATCCACCTCTACGACGCCTTCGGGTATCGGGAATCGGATGCCGTGGAGCCCGGCGACCGCCCGGTGACGTTCGACCTGAACGGCGTCCGTATCGGGGTGGCCACGTGTTACGACGTGCGCTTCCCCGAGCTCTTCCGCGCGCTGGCCGAAGAGGGCGCCGACCTCGTCCTCGTCGCGGCTTCGTGGGGCTCCGGGCCGGGCAAGCGCGAGCACTGGGAGCTGCTGACGCGCGCTCGGGCCCTCGACACCACGACCGTGGTGGTGGCCGTGGGCCAGGCCGACCCGCTGACGATCGGCCGCGACGACGGCGCGGGCGCCCCGACCGGCATCGGCTTCAGCGGCGTCGTCGCCGCGGACGGGACCGACGTCGTCCGCCTCGGCGATGCGCCCGAGACCCTCGTCGTCGACGTCGCCGGCCCGCTGGCCGCGGTCCCCCGCGTCCGCGCCGCCCTTCCCGTCCTCGCCAACGGCCACCGCCTCTGACGACCGGCCCCCGGGGGGTCAGCGCGTGGCGCGTTCCACCAGCTCCAGCACGTGCACGTACGACTCCCCCGTCGCCTTCGTCATGCCCAGTTCGCACGTGCGGTTGCACGAGGCGTGCGCGTCGGCTCCCCACCCGGCCACCTCCGCCGCCTCCGGGGCGGTCGCGGCCTCGGTCAGCTCGGGGTGCAGCATGCCCCGGTCGCCCGCGTAGGCGCAGCAGCCCCACGCGTCGGGAACGCGCACCTCGGAGGCCACGGCCGCGCCGATCGCCCGCAGCGCCGGGTCGATCCCCAACTGCGTCGACGAGCACGTGGGGTGCAGCGCCAGCAGCTCCGCCACCGGCGTCGGGGTGAGACGCGGAAGCAGAGTGGATGCCGCGAAGGCCACGGCATCCGTGACCTGCACGCCCTCGTCACGGAGGGTGGAGGCGAAGCCCTCGGTGCAGCTGGACGCATCGCAGATGACCGGCAGGGCGCCGTCGCGGGACGCGGAGCGCACCGCCGCCCGCACCCGGGCGCTCATTGTCGCGTGTCCCTTCGCGTAGCCCTTCGACGACCAGGGGGTGCCGCAGCACAGGGCGTCGATGCCGTCGGGCACGATCGCCGCGACCCCGGCGCGCTCGAGCAGGCGGGTGAATGCCGCCGTGGCGCCGATGCCGTCGGGGGAGGGCCCGAACATGCTGCCCACACACGCCGGCAGGAACACCGCGCTCGGCTCGACCCCGACGGCTCCGACCACTCGACCGAGCCTCTTCCGCGACGCCCCACCCACGGGCAGCTCCGCCGCATACCGGGGCACCGTGTCGGTTCCGAGCACCGCGCGGGCGGCATCCGTCACCGTCCGGACCAGCGGCAGCGGCACCTTGTCGGCGGCCGAGAGCGCCACGGAACCGGCCCGTGTGACCGCACCCCACCCGGTCGCGGCCGCCGACCACGCGGTGGACAGCACCGGGTTCGCGTCTTCGCGGCGGAAGCGCTTCATGAGCGTTCCGGTGTTGATCAGCACCGGGCACGCCGTCTGGCACATGCCGTCGACGGCGCACGTCTGCACGCCGTCGTAGTCGTAGTCCTTCTCGAGCTCCGCGACGAGCCCCCCGTCGCCGCGCTCGCGGGCAGCGGTCGACGCGCGTCGCACGACGATGCGCTGCCGCGGAGTGAGCGTGAGGGAGCGGCTCGGGCACACCGGCTCGCAGTAGCCGCACTCGACGCACCGGTCGGCCTCGGGCTCGATCGACACCGGCGTCTTGAGGTGGCGCATGTGCGCACCGGGATCGTCGTCGATGATGACGCCCGGGTTCAGGATGCCGCTCGGGTCGAACAGATGCTTGAGCTCCCCCATCACGTCGTAGAGCTCGTCGCCGTACTGCCGGCGCACGTACGGCGCCATCGCGCGGCCCGTGCCGTGCTCGGCCTTGAGGTTGCCGCCCGCCGCCAGCACGAGGTCGACCATCGCGTCGGTGAAGCCCTCGAAGCGGCCGAGGGCCTTCGCCCCCTCGAAGCGGTCGGTGAGCATGAAGTGGATGTTGCCGTCCTTGGCGTGGCCGAAGATGACGCTGTCGTCGTAGCCGAAGCGCGCGAACAGCTCCTGCAGCCCCCCGCAGGTGTCGGCGAGACGCGCGACGGGGACGACGACGTCTTCGAGCAGCGCGGTCGTGCCGCTCGGCCGGGCGCCGGCGACCGAGGCGTACAGGCCCTTGCGGAAGGTCCAGGCCGCGGCGCGTGCGACGGGGTCGCTCGAGAAGACGGCCGTGTCGAGGAGGTGCTCTGCGGCGAGCACGCGGGCACCGGCCTCCGCGAGCGTGCGCAGGGAGTCGACGTCGTCCGCGTGGTACTCCACCAGCAGGGCCGCCTGGGTCGTCGCCTCGAAACCGTGGATGGCGGCGGGGGTCCCGGCCAGACGCTGTCCGACGCGCAGAGACGTGGCATCCATCAGCTCCAGCGTGGCGGCTCCCGTCGACACCAGCGCCGGCAGCGACCGGGTCGCCGCGTCGAGGGTGGGGAACATCGCGAGAGTGGTGGCGATGGCCGGGCGAATCGGAACGGTGCGGAACGTCGCCTCGGCGACGAACGCGAGCGTCCCCTCCGACCCCACCACGAGGTGGGCGAGGAGCGCCGCCGGGGTGTCGAAGTCGACGAAGGCGTTGAGGGCGTAGCCCATGGTGTTCTTCATCGAGAACTGCCGCTCGATGAGGGCGACACTCGCCGCGTTGCCCACGACGCGTTCGCGAAGACGCATGAGCCCCTCGACGAGGGCGGGTTCGCGATCACGCAGCAGTGCGTCGGCGTCGGGCGCCGCGGTGTCGACGACGGTCCCGGATGCCAGCACGAGAACGAGTCCGTCCAGCGTCCGGTACGAGTTCTCGACGGTGCCGCACGCCATGCCGCTGGAGTTGTTCGCGACGACCCCGCCGATGGTGCAGGCGGCTTCGCTCGCCGGGTCGGGACCGAGCCGGTGGCCGTGCCGCAGCAATCGTGCGTTGACCTGGCGCACGGTCGCCCCGGGCTGCGAGCGCACGCGCCGGCCGCCGTCGAGCACGTCGATGCGCCCGAAGCCCTGCCGCACGTCGACGAGCAGGCCATTGCCCGACGACTGCCCCGAGAGGCTCGTCCCGCCGGAGCGGAAGGTGACGGGTGTGCGGGATGCGGTGGCTCCGCGCAGGATCGCCCCCACCTCGTGCGCGTCGGCCGCGACCACGACGGCGTCGGGCGTGAGCAGGTAGTGCGAGGCGTCGTTGGCGTAGGCGACGCGATCGATCGCGCGGGTGCGGATGCGCGAGGCGTCGGCGACGGCCGCGGTGATCTCGGGGGCGATCTCGGGCACGGCGAGGGTCATGCTTCACCTTCCGGGGTGAGGACCCGCGAGAGGTCGGGTTCGGTGTCGACGAGGGCGCGGATGCCGTGCGGCGGCCCCGCGACGAGCGTCGAGGCGTGTGCGACGGCGTGCGCGCCCCACTCGGCCGCGGATGCGGCAGCGGAGGCGAGGCGGTCGGCTCCCGCGGCGGCGCGCGTGAGCCCGAGAAGGAAACCCGCGAGGGCGGCATCCCCCGCTCCCGCGGTGTTGGCGACGGAGGGAGCGGCGGCCCGCGCGAACGCCGCGCGGTCGGCGGTGACGGCGACGAGGCCGTCCGCGCCGAGGCTCGCGAGGACGGTTGTGACACCGCGGGCGATGATCTCGCGGGCGGCGGCGATGACCTCCCCCAGGGTGGCGAGGGGGCGACCGACCGCCGCCGACAGCTCGTCGGCGTTCGGGGTGAGCAGGTCGATCCCGGCCGGGTCGGCCAGAAGCGTGTCGAGGGCCGCGCCGCTCGTGTCGACCGCGACCCGGGCGCCGTGCTCCCGCGCCACGGCGCGCACGGCCGCCAGATCGACCAAGGCCCCGGTGTCGGCGAGCTGCGGGAGGCTTCCCGAGATCACGAGCCAAGGGTCGGTGCGCGCCGAGAGTTCTTCGCGCAGCGCCGCGACCGTGGCGCCCCACGCCTCGGACGACAGCGGCGGGGTGGGGGCGTTGACCTTGGTCGTCGCGCCCTCGGCGTCGACGATCGAGGTGTTCACCCGGGTCGCCCCGGGCACCTCGACGATGCGCAGCAGCGGGGCGGTGACCCCGCCCCGGGCGAAGCGCACGTCGTCGGCGCCGAGCACGACGACCGCCGCGGTATCGGCACCGCCGGCGGCCAGGGCCGCCGCGACGTTGACGCCCTTCCCGCTCACTTCGCGCGTGTAGCCGTCGGCGCGGGCGAAGGTGCCCGGGCGCAGGGAACCGACACGGTAGGTGGCGTCGATCGCCCCCGCGGCGGTGAGGGTGACGATGCCGCTCACGCGCCGCGCCCCGTCACGACGCCGAGCAGGCGCTGTACCTCGGCGGCGACCGCCGCACGCCCCGGGGCGAGCCACCGGCGGGGGTCGATGGCATCCGGATCCCGCTCGAGTTCGCCGCGGACCGCCGCGGTCAGCACGGTGTTGAGGTGCGTGCCGATGTTGATCTTGCGCATGCCCGCGCGCACGGCGCCGTCGATGCCGGCGTCGGCGACCCCGCTCGAACCGTGGAGAACCAGAGGCACGGGGAGTTCGGCGGCGAGGCGGGCGATGAGCCCCTCGTCGAGGGTCGCGCTGCGCTCGCGCATCGCGTGCTCGCTCCCGACGGCCACGGCCAGGGCATCGACCCCGGTCGCCTCGACGAAGTGCGCGGCCTCGGCGACGTCGGTGCGCACGCCCGGCGCGTGAGCGCCCTTGCCGCCGATCTCGCCGAGCTCGGCCTCGATCCAGGCGCCGGCGGCGTGCACGCGAGCGGCGACGGCGGCGGTGCGCTCGAGGTTCTCGGCATCCGTCAGGTGGGCGGCGTCGAACATGACCGACCGGATGCCGACGGCCAGGGCCTCGTCGACGAGCGGCTCGTCGGTCGCGTGGTCGAGATGCACCGCGACCGCGACACGGGCGGCGTCGGCGAGGCGGAGGGCCGCGGACGCGGCCGGGGCGACCCCGCCGTGGAACGCGATGGCGTTCTGCGACAGCTGGAGGATCACGCCCGTCTCGGCGGCCTCGGCCCCGGCGACGATGGCCTCGGCGACCTCGAGGGTGACGAAGTTGAAGGCCCCGACCGCGCGGTGCGCGGCGAGCAGTTCGGGCATGTCGGCCAGCGGCACGGCGGTCTCTCTCTCGGGTCTCCCCTCCGCGTGAGGGGTCGTTTTCTGTCGCCTGGGACATCCCGCGGCGACGGTTCTCGACCCCTCACGACGGAAGGGGCCCGGGGGGGGCGATATCTCGTTTGAGGGGTCGTTCTCTGTCGCCGAGCGGAATGCGCGGCGACACGTCCTGCCCCCTCACGCGTCTGACGAGGGGGGTGGATGCCGGGAACCAGGCCGACGGCCCGGGTCCCGGCATCCGGGGTGGCTCAGCAGGAGGACTTGTAGACCGCGTCCTTGCCGTCGGTGGTGATGTTGTCCTTCGTGAGGATGGTGAAGCCGGTCTGGATCTTCTCCTCCGTGGCCTCACCCTTGAGGGCGGCGATGGCCTGCTTGACGCCGTCCTCGCCGATGGTGGCGGGCTCCTGGGCGACGAGGGCCTGGACGGTGCCGGCTTCGAGGGCCTTGACCTGGGCGGGGCCGGCGTCGAAGCCGACGATGGTGACC
>Ga0308159_1005811_pt1 | contig 10165 bp, 10 predicted proteins | sample PhyCR1_FD_201040 | JGI IMG/M metagenome (GOLD analysis project Ga0308159, IMG submission 201040) | Phyllosphere microbial communities from UC Gill Tract Community Farm, Albany, California, United States - DLSLC.R1 | ecosystem: Host-associated > Plants > Phyllosphere > Unclassified | place: USA... | reverse complement strand
AGATTTTTCTTGCTGTAATAAAATAGTTTGCCAGTTTAAAGAAATGTTATTTCCGGCAATTACTTGTTGTAAGCCAACCAGGTTGATGTTAAAGCCAACTTTATTACTTGCAGCTTTTAAATCGTAAACATACTCAACATAAGCATTTGCGCCATAATTAGCACGCATGGTTACGGTATTACCAGCTTTAGTAGGAGTGAAGTATAAATCGTTAGTGTTGATTACTTTGCCAGCAGCATTTAAAGTCAAGCCAAATTTATTGGCATTTCCGTCAAATAATATTAGCGGCTTGCCAGCATAGGTTTTTTGTCCTTTAACTTCTACCGAGATAATTCTACCACCCTTATTACTTAGGTTGATTAATAATTTCTCATTCTCTAAAACTGTTTTTGCATCAGTTCCTGTTGTTGCAGAACCGAAAGGACCTTTTAAAGCCAAAGAATCTACAGTTGGTGTAGTTGCTACAGCAGTTGTGTCTTTTAAAACTGGTTTAATTCCAGCGTTTTTTAGTGAATCAGCTCTCTTTATAGAGTCGATTCTGGCATTTTCTTTTTTTATTTCAGCATCTTTTGGCCCAAAAAAGTAGAATGATCCCGCCAAGATGATCATAATCAGGAATAATCCTGTAAAGGTATTTCTATCCATTATATTTGTTTGTACTGCTTTTAATTCGTTTTCTTTTTCGCAAACTCCATCGCAGCGGCGACAAATTTAACAAAAAGTGGGTGAGGATTAGCAACTGTTGATTTTAATTCTGGGTGAAACTGTCCTCCAACGAAAAAAGGATGGTTTTTTAACTCAACAATTTCCACCAGATTTGTTTGTGGATTAATTCCAGAAGCAATCATTCCAGCATCTTCGTACTGCTTTAAATAATCGTTGTTAAATTCGTAACGATGACGGTGACGCTCATTGATGTGTGCTTTGCCGTAGATAGCAAATGCTTTCGTTCCTTTCTTAATGTCGCAAGGATATGAACCTAAACGCATGGTGCCACCCATGTTTACAATGTTTTTCTGTTCTTCCATCATGTTAATAACAGGATTTTGAGAGTCAGCTTCAATTTCAGTAGTATGCGCATCTTTTAAGCCCAAAACATTCCGCCCGAACTCAATAACAGCACATTGCATACCCAAACAGATCCCGAAGAATGGAATATTATTTTCGCGGACGTATTTAATGGTATCAATTTTCCCTTCAATACCACGACTTCCGAAACCTGGTGCTACTAAAACGCCATGTAAGTGACCTAATTTTTCTTTTACGTTATCAGGAAAAATGCCTTCAGAGTGGATATATTCTACACGAACTTTACATTCGTTTTTAGAACCTGCATGCACAAAAGATTCGATAATCGATTTGTAAGCATCTGGTAACTCAACATATTTACCAACCAAACCAATAGTTACATCAGCTGTCGGATTTTTTAAATGTCCTAAAAACTCTTTCCAGCTTTCCATATCTGGTTCGTTTTTAGTTGGAAGTTTTAATTTCGCTAAAACTGTTTTATCCAACTGTTCTTTCATCATCAACAACGGAACATCATAAATAGTAGACGCATCCATAGATTCGACTACGGCGTTGATGTTAACGTTACAAAAAAGAGCAATTTTTTTTCTTAAATCAGAACCTAAGTGATGTTCAGTACGACAAACTAAAATATCTGGTTGGATACCGTATTCCAATAATGCCTTAACCGAATGTTGTGTTGGTTTAGTTTTTAATTCGCCAGCAGCAGCTAAATAAGGCACTAATGTTAAGTGAATTACAATCGCATTCGAACTTCCTTCTTCCCATTTAAACTGACGAACAGCCTCAATAAAAGGTAGAGATTCAATATCGCCAACGGTTCCGCCTAGCTCAGTAATAACGATATCGTAATCACCACTATCGCCCAAAATACGCATGTTGCGCTTAATTTCATCTGTTATGTGAGGCACAACCTGGACAGTTTTACCCAGATATTCACCTTTACGTTCTTTGTTAATTACGTTTTGGTAAATACGGCCAGTAGTAATGTTGTTCGCTTGTGAAGTTGGAACGTTCAAGAAACGTTCATAGTGACCAAGATCCAGATCGGTTTCGGCACCATCTTCAGTAACAAAACATTCGCCATGTTCATAAGGATTCAGTGTTCCTGGATCGATATTGATATAAGGATCGAATTTTTGAATGGTTACACGGTAGCCACGTGCCTGTAAAAGTTTAGCTAAAGATGCGGAAATGATGCCCTTACCCAATGAGGAAGTAACACCGCCCGTAACAAAAATATACTTAGTCATGTTTGTGATTTTTTACGGCAAATGGTAAATATTGCCGCTTTTTGTACGGGATACAAAGGTAGGAAAATTCCTTGTTTCTGCTGATTTAAAATTTAGATATTTTAAAAATGATAATGTGATGTTTATCAGAAAATTAGCGATGACTCATCTTCAATTTTTTATAATATGGAAAGCGAATCCTACTTTATTAGTTATCCTTAGCCCTGTTTTTCATGCCTATCAGATGGGCAATCTCTCTTTTTTTAAGTTTTTTTATCAAGATCAATTAGATTTATTGAAAGCGTTGTTTACAAATGGGAAAGTTTGATAACATTCCAATAATTTAAAAAAGATTGGTAATTGGGATGTTAACTGTTTTATAACATCCGTTGAACTTTACAAACAGCGTATCACACTTACGCTTGTCAATTTATTATCCTTATCATAAGAATAGGTTTTCGTCGATCCATCTTTAGCTGTGTAAGTTACAGATTTGAAATTCAAGCCTCCAGTTCCATTTCTCCCAATAAAGGTTTGCTTGTTCTTTTCTCTGATAATTTCATTTTGAAGATCAGGCTTTCGGGGATTTAGGCTGTAGGATTTGAAGCCAGAGAAAATGGCATCAGAATCATTTTTATAACTGTAAATCATTTCGCTATCTACCTTTCCTTCTCGAATGATACGTCCAAATTTGTCATAAATGTAAGTGATGTCCCAAATGATAGATTCATCGGATCTTTTGGATAACCGACGAACGCATTGCATTTGATCATTTAAAAAAAACGTCTCTAAAGAATAAGGCCTTGACCCACTGAAGCTAATGGTGTGGTATTTATCTCTCTCATAAATAAAAACAGTCGAATCGGTGCTTTTTTCATCACCACTAACAATCTTTTTGATTAAGCCATTTTGATCTCTCAAATATTTCGAATAACCACTCGGCTTACCATTCATTGTATTGTCCATCGATTGCATTATGTTGTTTTTATCATAAACATAGTTGGCGCCATAAGGCGACTTGGTCGTCATTAAACTATCGCCAAACATTTCGAACACTCTATTTGTACAAGTCATTTTCGGACTTCCGTCTTCATAAGTATTACTGTAATGTACTGAACTCGCATTTTTAATTAGCCTTTGAGCATACGATTGATCGGTTACGAACTTTATTTTTAGAACATCTTGCATCTCTGAAACCGCGTTTTTTTGATCTCGTTCATCCAACGTTTTAGGGACCAAATCATCAGCACTACTAATATTGAGGTAAGTTTTTATAGTTTTCAAATACTGGTCTGGATTGAAAACAAGTATTGGCTTGTCTTTCCCATTGGAAACAATCATTCCAAATTGTCGTTTAGTATTCGGTCTGTAAAAAACAAATTTTCCATTGGAGTTACTATACTCTACAACACCTTCTTTTCCAATGTCGAATATGGGAAAGTTGCTGTAAACCGAACCAAAATAGGCGTTGACTTCTTTTTCTTTTTGCTTATGATTTTTCCAACTATCGCTTCCATCATTTACACCAAAAAACATCACACTTGGCGCATGATCATTGATACTAACTGCAGCTTTTTCGTTAGCTGGTTTTTCTTTTAAAAATACACTTTGCGCATTACTAAGCACAGCACAAAAAACAAAATAGCACAACAAAACAGCTCTTCTCATATTAGATTAGTTTAATAGGACATAGGGATGTTGTACGAAAAATAGGGAGTTTTTTAACAGCAGTTATAGTAGATTTTTACCTTTTTTTCTTTTTCGCTCCAGGCGATATAGAGATTTTTTTCTTTACCTAAACGATACTTGAAGCCATTCAAACCAGATTTTTTAAGCTCCTCGTATAGCGCTTTATCCGGAACGTATTTGTCTGCCTTGTCTTCCGGCATCACTGCAGGCTCGAGAAAATTATCTTCAGCAAAAAAATCATCTGCTATGGTTTTTAAGAATACAATCTGCGCTTTTTCTTTCGATAAATCAAGGTTTGGATCTGTATTTCCTAACAAATCGGTTCCTTTTAGTTTTACGTTATAAATTTCTTTTCCATCAAAATTTTTAATGGTAAAGGTTAAAACCATTTCTTCCGGTTTCCTGCCAGTCAGCTCAATTTTAAAGGTATCGAGCTTATTTAGATCCGAAAATGATTGAGCTATACTTTGATTTACATTCTTAAACTCTATAGAATCGTTGTTTTTCTGTTTGTCAGTTTGGCAAGCATATAACAATAATGCAACGGAAAGTAGGAGCAGCAATTTTCTCATTTCCGAAAATACAAATTTTAAGTTTTTATAAACAATTAAATTATAATTAGAAGGTATAGCCTACTGATAACCATAATTGGAAATCCAAATAGCCTTTCGGAGCAGCTCTATCTTGAAATGTTTCTAAGTTGAAATATTTGCCATAACCTAAGCCTGTAGTGGTTTCTATTAAAAATCTTTTGGTTGGGAGATATAAAAAGCCCAAATTCATCCCTGAACGAATTGAATTCGCCTTGAAATTTCTGTTGTTTCCAAACGATAAAAATCCTGTAGGATGAACATAGGCATTGTTTGAAACTATTGTTTTGTTCAAGTTTCCAACATACAATCCCCAAAAGGGTGTGATCTCTTTGGCCTCAATATCATAAGCATACATTTTCCCTCGGAGCAAAAAACCACTAAACTTGTAGTCTCTACCCCAGTTTAATTCGCCTGATGAATAGGAAAGCTCCAGACCGTATCTCTGGCGAAAGGTTTTCTCAATAGAAAAAGATGGCTGTTTAGCCAATAAATTTAACAAATTGGATTTTACGGAGATACCGATAGGTTCTTGAGAACTAGCCGTTTGAAAAATTAGAAATGATATAAAAATGATTACATTCTTTTTCAACGATTCAAATTTTGAGGGTATTAAATCATATTTAAGTGTAATTTAAGAATATTATTTTATTCTCGCTTCAAAGCCGCTAATAAGTTATTCAACTTTAATAAATCCTCTGGAGTATCTATTGCAACCGTTTCTAAATCTGTAACTTTTGTTTGAATATAAAAACCATTTTCAATCCACCGCAATTGCTCCAGGCTCTCTGCAATTTCTAATGATGATGGTGGTAGTTTGGTAATTTCATTTAATGATTCGGTTCTATATCCGTAGATACCAATATGCTTATAAAACTGATGTTTCTCTGCCCAAACGCCTGGCTCACCATTTCTAATAAATGGTATCGGACTTCGGCTAAAGTACATTGCTCTGCCATTAACATCAATCACCACTTTCGGACTATTTGGATTGTAAATGCTTTCCTGACTTTGAATGGGTTTAATGAGCGTGGCCAACTGAACTTTATCCTCAATAAAACAACTTGCTAATAAATCTATTTGGCTAGGCTCTATAAAAGGTTCATCGCCTTGTATGTTGATTACAATATCAAACCCGGGGATTTTATCAATCACTTCGGCACATCGATCGGTGCCGCTTTGATGCTGAGAAGATGTAAACACAAACTCACCGCCAAATCTCTTAACCTCATCCGCTATACGCTCATCATCTGTAGCAATTACCACTTTCGACAAACTTTTTGCTTTCAGCGCTTGCTCATATACGCGTTGAATCATGCTTTTTCCTGCGATATCAACTAAAGGCTTCCCCGGAAATCGGGTAGAAGCAAACCGGGCAGGAATAATGCCTATGGCTAAATTTGCACTATCAATCATGTTTATGGTAGGTTACTTAAGATATATGCTAAAATAAAAATTAGCGTCAACACAACGTAAGACAATGGATGAGCAAAATTCAGTGTCCAACCTAAAATTCTGATCCGCTTGTGCACAAACAAACGTTTATCATTTCGATTGAAATAAAAAATGCCAAGTTTCCAATTCGAATAGTTCTCGTGTGCAAAATTTTTTTCCGTCATCTTTATAATATAACTAAAGCGATAAACAAAAACAAATTTTAAGCAAAAAATGGCTTGTTCCTCAATACATCAGGGTGAAGATGTATTTGAAAATTCAATCTACAAAACGAAATTAAAACAGCCCGTTTATTTCTGCCTCAATTGACTGAATAACAGTACCTAAATCTTCTGGATTGTTGGTGAAGTCCAGCTTGTCTTTATCTAGAATCAACAGTTTACCCAAGTTATAATTTTTGATCCACGCTTCGTATTTTTCATTCAATTTAGACAAATAGTCAATCCTAATGCCTGCCTCGTACTCGCGGCCACGACGTTGAATGTTATTTACCAACGTAGGAACCGACGCTCGTAAGTAGACCAGTAAATCAGGTGGCTTGATGAAAGAAGTGATGTTATCAAATATCGCACGATAGTTGTCATGATCACGAGTGGTCATCAGCGCCATATCATGCAGGTTTTCTGCAAAAATATGTGCATCCTCATAAATGGTTCTATCTTGAATAACGTTACGTTTATTTACTTCAATATCAGTAATTTGTTGAAAACGACTGTTGAGGAAATAAATCTGAAGATTAAAGCTCCAACGTTTCATGTCGCTATAAAAATCTTCCAGGTAGGGGTTATTGTCAACCGCTTCATACAAAGCTTCCCATCCATAATTCTTGGCGAGTAAACCCGTTAATGTTGTTTTTCCTGCGCCTATATTTCCTACAATTGCTATGTGCATATATATCTAGATATGAGATATGAGATATCAGATATGGAGTCGAGCATTGTCTCAAATCTCATATCAATCTTCTCAAATCTATTTAAAATTACTAAAAACTTTTAAAACCGATTAAACTACGAACCTCTCTGATGGTTTTCTGAGCACTCTCACGGGCTTTCAATGCACCATGTTTAGCAACCTGTCTTAAATAAGTTTCGTCTTTGGAAAGTTCTTCAATACGTTCTCTGATTGGGGAGTTAAACACAATCATATCTTCAGCCAGTTGCTTCTTCATATCTCCATAACGGATTTGCATTTTATTATACAATCCATCAAAATGCTCAATGGTATCAGGCGTAGAAACAATTTTCATCAAATCAAAAAGATTTTGAATCGCTTCTGGTTTTTCCTGATTTTCTTCTGTTGGTCCGCTATCGCTCACTGCTCTGGCTACTTTCTTACGGATAATTTCAGGGCTATCGGATAGATAGATACAGTTTCCATCACCATCGGATTTACTCATTTTGCCTTTTCCTTCCAAACCAGGTACTTTAACTAAATTTTCAGCATAATTAAACGCAAAAGATTCAGGGAAAAAATCAGCATTATACATCCTGTTAAAACGGTTTCCGAAGTTACGGGTCATTTCTAAATGTTGTTCCTGATCTTTTCCAACCGGCACTTTAGTAGCTCTGTGAATAAGAATATCTGCAGCCATCAAAGTAGGATAGGTTAATAAACCAGCATTTACATTATCCGGATTAGATCTTATCTTTTCTTTAAAGGAGGCGCTTCGTTCTAATTCTCCTAAATATGCATTCATATTCAGATATAAATAAAGCTCCGAAACTTCTGGAACATCAGACTGAACATATATGGTGGTTTCTTCTGGATTAATTCCGCAAGCTAAATATTCCACTAATACATGGCGAACATAACCATGCAAATCACCCGGAGTAGGATGAGTAGTTAATGAATGTAGATCGGCAATAAAAAAGTAGCAGTTATAATCATACTGCATTTTTACAAAATTGGTTACCGCACCAAAATAATTTCCTAAATGTAGCTTTCCAGTTGGCCTAATGCCACTCACCACTGTTTCTTTCATAATGGCACGAAATTAAAAATAAAAAGCAAGCAACGTATACGATATAATCAATTTTATATGAATAGATTTTTTCGGCTTAATTTGATGGATCAATCCTTTGTGATTCATATTATTAAATAACCAATCATTTAATTGGTGGTGGCTAATCAGTATTTGAAATGATAAAGTATTTTATATTTTTGATTATCTATGATTCACTTTCTAAGGCAAGTACACCGAGTATGGTTTTTATTTTGGATAATTTTTTTCTTTATCCTTTTTTATCCAATGTATTACCTCACATCTCGTAATCCAAAATATTACTCCATTTTAAATCTTTGCAGAAAAGCCAATAGTTTCTGTTGCAGTTTGCTTTCCGGTGTTTGGTACAACTATTATTACGAGGAAAAACTAAATTACAAGCAAACGTATATTTATTGTGCCAACCACTCTTCGAATTTGGATATTATGGTGTTTTGTATCATGTGTCATGGTAAATTCCATTTTATGGGCAAAGATGAATTGTTAAATAATCCTGTTTTAGGAATTTTCTTTAAAACAATTGATATTTCGGTAAACCGTGATAGTAAAATTTCTGCCTTTCGGGCATTTAAAAAAGCTGGTGAAAATTTAGAAAAAGGAATGAGCTTAATTATTTTTCCAGAGGGAAAAATAGATGATCATTATCCGCCACGATTGGGCGAATTTAAAAATGGTCCTTTTCGTTTAGCCATAGATAAAAACATTTCGCTTGTGCCGGTCAGTATTACCAATGTTTGGAAAATTAACTGGGATGACGGCGCCAAGTATGGAAGTAAGCCAGGAATTTGCGATATTTACGTCCACAAACCGATAGACACAGCAAAGTTGGCAGACGTTGATTCTGATTTGTTAAAGGAAAAGGTATTTCAACTCATTGAAAGTAAGCTAGTAAAATGAATTTAGACGCAAAAACCATTTATAAAATTGCCGATTTGGCCAGAATTCATATTGATGAAAAGGAAGTTGAAACCCTAATTCCTGAAATGAACAAGATACTTTCGTTTATGGAAAAACTTAACGAACTCGATACCTCAACTGTTAAGCCTTTAGTTTATATGAATGAAACGACTAATGTTTGGCGAGAAGACGTTGTGAAACAAGAGCTATCAACGGCAGATGGACTTAAAAACGCCGCAAAACATACTGATCAATTTTTTATGGTTCCAAAAATTATCGAAAAGTAATTTTGTTACTATTGTAACATCTTACCCTTTACGCTTGTCTAAAAACGAAAAAACATGGAGAAACCACTTATTACCATAAAAGAAATTGGCCGTAAATATGTAATCGGATCAGAAGTTATCCATGCTTTAAAATCAGTTTCTTTAGACATTAATAAAGGCGAATTTGTTGCGCTTATGGGGCCCTCAGGTTCGGGAAAATCAACCTTGATGAACATATTAGGCTGTTTAGATACACCATCAAGTGGTACTTACATCTTAAATGGAACGAATGTGAGCCAAATGACTGATGATGCTTTAGCCGAGGTTCGTAATAAAGAAATAGGATTCGTTTTTCAAACTTTTAATCTTTTACCTCGTTCTACGGCGCTGGATAACGTGGCTTTACCTCTAATTTATGCTGGAAGTAGCAAAAAGGACCGCGAGGCTAGGGCTGCAAAGGCATTAGAAAACGTAAATTTAGGTAACCGTATGGATCATAAACCGAACGAGTTATCTGGCGGTCAGCGCCAACGTGTGGCTGTGGCACGAGCATTAATAAACAATCCATCTATTATTCTGGCCGATGAGCCAACTGGTAACCTGGATACCAAAACCTCAATAGAAATTATGGGTCTGCTGGAAGAAATACACAGTAAAGGGAACACGATTATCTTGGTTACTCACGAAGAGGATATTGCGCAACATGCACACAGAATTGTGAGAATGCGTGATGGTTTAATTGAGAACGATTACGTAAATACCGATATCAAAAATGTATCTCCACGCCTGCAAGCTTTAAATGATAGTGGCAGCGATTGGGAAAAAATAAATTAACCCCTAAATCCCCTAAAGGGGACTTTAGGATTTTGTATAATAATTCCCCTGTAGGGGCTAGGGGTATGAAAATCTACACTAAAACTGGCGATAAAGGACAAACCTCATTAATTGGTGGTACTCGTGTCCCGAAATATCATTTACGCATAGAAACTTATGGAACAGTTGATG
>Ga0308159_1005810_pt1 | contig 10166 bp, 8 predicted proteins | sample PhyCR1_FD_201040 | JGI IMG/M metagenome (GOLD analysis project Ga0308159, IMG submission 201040) | Phyllosphere microbial communities from UC Gill Tract Community Farm, Albany, California, United States - DLSLC.R1 | ecosystem: Host-associated > Plants > Phyllosphere > Unclassified | place: USA... | reverse complement strand
GGTTGATGCCCTGAAGGAACCCCTGCGCGTGCTCCTTGGGACCGGTGATCGCGAGCCAGCCGGAGCGGTATCCCGCCACCCGATAGGTCTTGGAGAGGCCGTTGAAGGTCAGGCAGAGCAGGTCGGGCGCGACCGTGGCCATCGGGATGTGCACGGCGTCATCGAACAGGATGCGGTCGTAGATCTCATCGGCCAACAACAGCAACGAGTGCTCTCGGGCGATGTCGGCGATGCCCTCGAGGACCTCCCGCGAATACACCGCACCCGTGGGGTTGTTCGGGTTGATGACGACGATCGCCTTGGTGCGGGGCGTGACCTTGGAGCGGATGTCCTCCAGGTCGGGCTGCCACTCGCGCTGCTCGTCGCACAGGTAGTGCACGGGCGTGCCGCCGCCCAGGCTCGTCATCGCCGTCCACAGCGGGTAGTCGGGAGCGGGGATGAGCACCTCGTCGCCCTCGTCGAGGAGCGCCTGCATCGTCATCGTGATGAGCTCGGACACACCGTTGCCCAAAAAGACGTGATCGGGGTCGAGGTGGGGGAAGTCGGGCTCCTGCTCGTACCGCGAGACCACCGCGCGACGAGCCGACAGGATGCCACGGCTGTCGCTGTAGCCGTGCGCGTGGGGGACCGAGGCGATCATGTCGCGCACGATCTGATGCGGCGCCTCGAAACCGAACACGGCGGGGTTGCCGATGTTCAGCTTGATGATCGAGTGCCCCTCGGCCTCCAGCCGCTCCGCCTCGACGAGCGCCTCGCCCCGGATCTCGTAGAGCACGTTGCGCAGTTTGCTCGACTGATCGAGAGGACGCCGCGGGGCGGATGGGGTGGGGCTCATGGCATCCTCTCGATCGGGACGGACCCCTAGAAGGTCCAGGTGGGAGTCGCGGAGCCGACGCGTTCGGCCGGTCGCTCCCAGAACAGAGGGGTTCCCTCGATCCGCACCGGCCAGGCGAGACGCTTGGTCGGTCCGAAGGGACCCGAGTAGACGCGATCCTCCCACGGACCGTCGAGGGGAAGCTGGATCGCGGGGCCCGGGTCGCTCACCTCCCGCGCCAAGGCGATCTCCATCGACGCCGTGCGCGCGAGCGAGAACTTCCAGGTCGAGCCGGCCCCGGTTCGCGCGCGCAGCGTCAGTCCGCGGATCGCGGCGGACGCCATCAGGTGTCCGGTGGTGAAGTCCAGACCCTCGACGGTGGTGTGGCGCGGCCGGGATGCGTCGACCATCATGCCGTTCACCGACAGCGGCACGCGGGTGTCGGGGTCTTCCTGCGCCCAGCGCTGCGTCTCGTTCGCCAGTCCCGTGCTGAACTGCACGACCGTGTCGAAGCCGCGACGCATCGCCCACGGTCCCGTCCAGCCGTACGCGCGAACGGCCACCTCCACGAGATCGGGCTTGAGAGCGCGCCGCTCCTCTTCGCTGATGATCGCGTCGATGGCGCCGGGCCGGTAGCCGTGCACGAACACGTCCGCCTCGGCGAGCAGGCGCCGGAACTGCTCGAGGCCTTCGGGCGTCTTGATGTCGAGGAAGGCCCAGCGCTTGCCGAGGACCATCTCGGCACCGTGACCGGTGTGGCTGATCGCCTCGTCGGAACCGGGCCGCTCGAGGCGGAGCACCTCGGCCCCGAGAGAGGCCAACCAGCGCGTGCCCACCGGCCCCGCGATGACGCGCGTCATGTCGAGGACCTTGATGCCCGCGAGCGGACGACCGGGCGTCGGCCGCCACGTCGAGCCCGACGCCGAGTGCGCGGTGAAGGCCGCGAGCGGCTCGGCATCCACCGCTCGTCCGGCGGGAGTCTCGAGCCATTCCTCGGGCGTGCGGCTCGCGGCCACGATCGCGTTGCCGTCGACCAGACGCTGCTCGATCTCGTCGGCCGGGGATTCCTTCACGATTTCGGCGACGGCGGCGATGTCGTCGGCGACGCCGAGGGCTTTCACGATGCGGGCCCGAGCGGACGGGAAGATGCCGTGCAGGCGCAGCCACCGGTCGTCGGCGGTGGGCAGCTCGGTGAAGAAGTCGAGGTTGGCCGGCATCGGCATCATCAGCGGCTGACCCAGCACGTGCGAGGGCCCGAGCGGCAACCGCCACCACCCGCTGGCGAGGTATCGGTCGACCTCGATGGTCCGCGGCGACTGCCCCGCCTCGCCGAGCAGCTCACTCACGGCGGTGGCGACCAGAGCGGTCGACGCGCCCGCGAGATCGGTGAGCGCGAAGGGAGAGGGCATGGCCCCTTCGCCGGTGAAGGCGACGTGGTCGGTGAGCTCGGCATCACCGCCGAGGGCCTCCCACATGTGATTCAGCAGGTGGTGGGTCTGAGAGAAGGGGTGGGACATGGTCAATCGTTTTCTTTCCGGGTGGGAGGGGTGTTCTGTTCGACCGCCGGGAGCCACGCGGACACCGCGGTCCGCACGACGGCGACGAAGGCGACGGGTTGGTCCAAGAGCGGATTGTGACCGGATGCCGGGATGACGACCTGCATCGACGGGCTCGGGGTGAGCGCTCGCATCTCCTCGGCACTCGACGCATCGAGCACGCCCCCGTCTGTCCGGATGATCGCGAGGGGGACGGCGAGGTGCGGGAGGAGCTCGCGCAGAGAAGAGCTGTCGATCCACAAGCGGTCGGTGCGCTTCCACCGCCAGCCGTCGTCGTCCTTCCGCAACGAGGTGAACGCGATGTGCCGGCGGACGCTCTCGGGGATGGGGGCGTCGGTGTCGCCGTGCGCCAGAGAGAAGTGGGCCATCGCCTCCTCGGCATCCGGGAACACCCGACTCGTCTTCTCGCGCCCCGGCCAGCCGGCGTCGTTGAAGCGGGTGTCGACCGTCACGACGGCACGGAACAGTCGCGGATGCCGATGCGCGGCCGCGACGCTCACGACCCCGCCCATGCTGTGGCCCACGAGCACGGTGCGGCGAAGGCCCGCCGCGCGGGCGACCGCCGCCACCTCGTCGGCCCACTCCGCGATGGAGTACCTCTCGCGATGGGCACTGTCGCCGTTGCCCGAGAGATCGATGGCGACCACCCGACTGTCCGCGAGAGCGGGGCCGACGTGGTCCCACCACCCCGCGTGGGCGAGACCGCCATGGACCAGCAGGATGCCGTCGGCGTCTCGCGGTCCCCACACACGGTAGGCGATCTGCGCGCCGTGCACCGCGACCCGGAACTCCCGGGGCGGTGCGGCGAGGTTCCGCTCGATCCAGGCGGGCATTCCGCTCGGCGCCGTCGTGAGGGTCATGTCACGCGGCGGCGAAACGCAGGAGCGTCACGGTGTCGGTGACGTCGTTCCACGACGCCGTCAGCCGCATGCCCACTCGGGCGGCCTCGGGCTCGACGTCGAGACGGACGATGAAGATCACCCCGTCGTCGGTGAGCACCCGGCCCACGACATAGGGGATCTCGTCTTTCATCGACGGATCGAGCGCGCGGTGGTAGACGACGTAGCTGTACAGCTCACCTGTGGGAGCGACGGGCACCCACGACTGCGAATCCGACCAGCAGGCCGGGCAGATCTCGCTGGCGGGGAAGCGCAGATCGCCGCACGCATCGCACTTCTGCGCCACGAGACGGTGTTCGCGCGAGGCCTCCCAGAAGCCGGCGGTGAGGGGATCGGTGACGTCGGGGAGGTTCCGCGGCGTCGGGGCGGAGGAGGGTGCGTAGGTCATTGCGTGGTCCCGATGATGGAGGCGGCGCTCTTGAAGAAGGCCATGGTCGAGCAGTAGAGGGCGATCTCGGGGTTCGGCACCTGCCGGTCGGGTTCGACGGTGCCGCGCAGCTGCCGCACGGCCTCGACCATGTGCAACCACCCCCACATGTAGCTTTCGGACAGCTGCCCGCCGTTGGTGTTCAACGGCAGGTCTCCCCCGGGTCGGATGTGGCCCTCGGCTGCCCACCGCGCTCCCTCGCCGACGGGTGCGAAACCGTAGTGCTCGACCATCTGCAGGTTCCAGACGGCGGTGGGGTTCTGGATGTAGAGGATGTCGATGTCGGAGGGCGTGAACCCGGTGTTCCGCCAGATGCGGTCGGCCGTGCCCCGGATGTTGGGCCGCGCGGGGAAGTCGGCAAACCGGTCGCCCGCGATCTCGGTGCCCTCCGCCATGCCGAGGATGTACACCGGCTTGTTCGGGAAGTCCTTCGCCCGCTCCGCGCTGGTGACCACGAGGGCGACCCCGCCGTCGGAGATCATCGTGACGTCTTCGCGTCGGAGGGGATCGACGAGGTAGGGCTTGTTCAGGTAGTCGTCGATGGTCATCGGCTCGCGGAAGATGGCCAGCGGGTTGCGCTGCGCCCACTCGCGCTCCGAGACGGCGAACCATCCGAAGTCCTCGTCGGTCGTGCCGTAGAGGGCCTTGTGACGCTGCAGCGCCATGCCGGCCTGCCCGGCGATGTGCACGAAACCCGACGCCCCCTCGAGCGTGGGGGTGGGGGCGGCGTAGTTGAACTTCGCCGAGCGCGCGTTGGCGCCGTAGACGAGCACGATCGTCTCGGCGAGACCGGTCAGGATCGCCTGGACGGCCAGGTGCAGCGAGAAGTTGCACGTGCCGTAGTCGAGGGTCTGGGCGTAGCTCGGGCTCATGCCGAACAGCGGCCCGACCGACACGTCGGCGTTGCCGCCCTGGATGGACTTGCACGTGATGAGTCCGTCGACCTGTTCCCGGGTGAGGCCCGCGTCGGCGAGGGCGGCCGTGATGGCCTCGATCGAGAGCCGTTCGGCGCTCTTGCCGGGGAACGTCCCCTGGTCGGAGTGTCCCACTCCGACGATCGCGACCTTGCCGCGGATGTCTTCCACCATGTCTTCGTTCCTCAGTTCCGTGTCGTCGTCTGCGGGTGCGAGACGACCCCCCGCGCGAGCAGGTCGTCGATCTCGGCGGCGGTGTAGTCGAGCTCGGCGAGCACCTCCGCGGTGTGCTCTCCGACGTGCGGTGCCCGCGAGCGCACGAGCGGTGCGTTCTCGGCGAACCGGACGACGGGGCCGCGCTGCCGCTCCGTCCCCCCGTCGGGCAGGTCGACGCTCTGCCACCACCCGCGGGCGTTCAGGTCGGGGTCGTCGAGAAGCTCGTGCCCGCTGACCACGGGCGCCGCCGCCAGGCCGGCGGCACGCAGCTCTGCGGCGGCAGCGTCGCGGTCGCGACTCTCGGCCCACGCGTCGGTCGCGCGCCGGAGCGCGTCGTCGTCGCCGGTGTCGGCACCGACGACACCCGCGAGTCGCGAGCGGTCGGCGGGGGTCTCGAGCGAGACCGCGATCCACTCGTCGGCGCCGCGGCAGCGCGACACCCATCCGGGTGCACCCGGTGCGTTGTTGGCATCCGGTTGCGGATCGGGGGCGCCGAGCGAGGTGGCGAGGATGTACTCGCCGAGCAGGCTCGTGACGGTCTCACGTTGCGACATGTCGACCCACCGCGCCTGTCCGTCGGCTCGAGAGGCCATCACCGCGGCGAGGATCACGGCGGGAGCGAGGGAGTTCGCGGTCTGGTCGGGGTAGTTGATGCGACCGCTCGACCAGGTCGGGGTGTCGGCGTCGTAGCCGCTGAGCGACTGGATGCCGCCGAGAGAATCGAGCGTGATGCCGAACGAGGTGAAGCCCCGTCGCGGACCGGTCGCGCCCTGGCTCGAGATCGAGACGAGCACGATATCGGGTCGGATGGCGGCCAGCTCGCGGAAGCCGAGCCCCAGCCGTTCGATGGCGCCGCGACGGAAGTTCTCGACCACCACATCGCTCTGCGCGATGAGCCGGCGGGCGATCTCGTGCCCCTCCGGCGTCTTCAGGTCGACAGCGAGTCCGCGCTTGTTGCGGTTGGCCACGCGGAACGGCGGGAAGCTGAGGTCGCTCGAGCCGCCCTTGTCGCCGGTGAAGCCCATGCGGTAGAGGTCGGGACGCGTGCCGCCCTCGACTTTCACCACGTCGGCGCCGAAGTCGGCGAGCACCTGCGTCGAGGCGGCACCCGCGGTCACGATGGACAGGTCGGCCACCTTGAGGCCGTGGAGCAGACCGCTCATGCGGCACCCTCCTCGTCGAGATCGTCGATGGTCCGGATCGCCCAGGGCGCGTCGGGGAGGAGGCCGGAGCCCACTCCCTCCACCTCGATCGGGCGGAAGAATGCGCGCGCCCGGTACTGCGGCGACGCGAGCAGGTCGGTCATCGTCGCGACGTACCCGGCGGGGATGTTTCGCGCCTGCGCGCGCTCGTAGAGATCCTTCTTCGACATCGTCGACGTGGTCTCCTCGAAGAGCGCCGTGAGCTCGGCCTGGTGCTCTGCGCGCGAGCGGGGCGTCGCGAACCGAGGATCGTCGAGGCGCGCATCGCCCACGACCTCTTTCATGGCATCCCACTCCCGGGGGGTGAAGAACAGACCGAAGTGGCCGTCGCGCGTGCGCACGGCAGCCGGTCCGCCGCCGTCCTCACCGCGCCGGTCGATGGGCGCGCCGCTCTGGAAGACACTGGCGATCTTCCACTCGACGTGCGCGACCGCCTCGAACTCGCTCGTCTCGAACGAGGTGCTCTGTCCGGTCGACTGGCGGTGGAACAACCCGATGAGCACGCCGTCGAGCACGAGCAGTCCCGCGGTCGCCTGCAGCGGGTGGCCGCCCAGGCGCACGGGCTCCCGGTCCGACGCGCCGACGAGCTTCATGAAGCCGCCGGCCGCCTGCAGCACGAGTTCGTTGGAGCGCAGGTCGACGCGGGATCCGTCGTCACCCCACGGCGTGACGTGGCCGATCACCGCGGTGCCGGCAGCGCGCCGCACATCGTCGAGGTCGACTCCGCGCGCTCGCCACGACGCTGTCGTTCCGGCGATGAGCACGACGTCGGCATCGGCGAGCACGGCATCGAGCCGCGCGCGGGACGACGACGACCCGGCGTCGAACTCGACCGCCTCCTTGCCGTGACGCAGCCACACGGCGGGGGCCGCGGGACCCTCGCCCTCCTCGCCGAGCCGGGGCCCGAGGGTGTCGAGCTCGGCGACCTCGCCCGCGGGCATCACGCGGACGACCCGCGCGCCCATGCGCTCGAGGAGGTGACCGGCGAGGGCGGCCGAGAACGTCTCGCCCAGCTCGACGACGCGGGGGCCCTCGGGCAGCAGGGTGGTCGCGCGCGCCGCAGACCCGCTCATGCTCCCTGCCCCACTCCCCGGTGACCGCGCAGGAACGCTTCGATCCCCTCGCGGGTGGCGGGCGTCTGCGCCGCGATGACGCGGCCGGTCATGTCGGTGTACGACATCGCCTCGTCCCACGTCAGGTTCTCCATCACCTGGATGGCGCGCTTGCCCCAGTCGAGGGCGACGGGGTTGAACGACGCGAGCTGCGCCGCCCACTCCGTGGCTTCGGCCAGCAGCTGGTCGTCGGGGACGACCTTGTTCACGATGGCCATGCGCAGCGCCTCGTGGGCGTCGACACGACGCGCGAGAAGGATGACCTGGGCGGCGTGCTTGGGTGCCAGCCGCTTCACGGCCGCCGGTCCGGCGTGCGAGGGGAAGCCGCCGAAGCCCATCTCGGGCGCGCCGATCTGCGCCGACTCGGCCGCGATGGCGAGGTCGCAGCTGTGGATGAGCGTGGAGCCGCCGCCGAGGGCGTAGCCGTTGACGGCGGCGATGAAGATGGCGGGGTGCGACCGGATGGCGATCTGGATATCGGTCCAGTAGGGCTCCTGCTGACTCGATCGCGACGAGTACCCGTCTCCGGTCTGTTCGCTCAGGTCGACTCCGGCGCAGAACGCCGGCCCGTTGCCGGTGAGCACGACGGCCTGCGCGTCGCGAACGCTCTCCAGCGCCGCGTGCAGCTGACGCATGGCCTCCGCGCTCATCGCGTTGCGCTTGGCCGGGCGGTTCAGGGTCACCACGGCGTAGCCGTCGTGGCGCTCCACCAGCACGAGGGGCTCATCCGAACCGGCGGGCGGGGTCGAGGGGGTGTCGGTCATGATCATCCTTGGTCAATCAACTAGATGGTTGAAACGTAGCCGACGAGCGCCGTCTGCGCAATCGTCGATCGAACGACCCGCGACGAAGGCGGAATGCCGACGATGCGCGCGCCGATGATTGAATGAGCGCATGGCATCCACGACCCCCGCCGGCGAATCGGACACCAGCTCCGCTCGCCAACGCATCCTGGACGTGGCGGTGGAGGAGTTCTCGACGAAGGGCTTCGCGTCGGTGCGCATCGACACGATCGCCGCACGCGCCAACGCGAACAAGCAGCTGATCTACTACTACTTCTCGTCGAAATCGGGCCTGTACGACGCGGTGCTCGATCGACTCGTCGAGACCTACCGACCCATGTGGGCCGCGATGCGCGAGGGCAGCCTCGACGACATGATCCGCCTGCGCGCCGAGCAGACACGCGACGGAATGCTCTGGCGCCGTCTCCTGGCCTGGGAGGGCCTGGAATCCTGGGAGAGCCGCGACACCCCGATCCACCGCGAAGACCTGCGCAAAGAGGCGTACGACAGTCAGCGCGCCGTCATCGAGCGGGCCCAGCAAGAAGGCGGCTTCCCGGCCGACGTCGACGCACGCTTCGCCGCCCTGCTGCTCATCTTCGCCTCGCTGGGCGCCGCGGCCTTCCCGCAGATCACCCGACTGGTGACCGGTCTCGAGCCCGACGACCCCGCCGTCGCCGACGGGGTCGACCAGGTCATCGCGCGACTGCTGAAGAGCGCCTCCGCCGATCAGCGACCGTCGGGCCCCATCCAGTAGGCCTTCACGTGGGTGTACTCGTCGAAGAGGTCGAGGCCCATCTCGTGCCCGACGCCGCTGTTCTTGCGCCCCCCGAACGGCATGTTGCCGCTGAAGGCGCGCCAGGTGTTGATCCACACGACACCCGCGTCGATCTTCTCGGCCACGCGGTGAGCCCGCTCGAGGTCGGTCGTCCACAGGCCCCCGACGAGGCCGTACTCGCTCTCGTTGGCGATGCGCAGCGCTTCGTCCTCGGTACGGAACGTGATGAGCGAGCCGACCGGGCCGAAGATCTCCTCGCGCCGCAGGCGCGACTGGGCATCGGGCGTCTCATAGACGCTCGGCTCGACGAACAACCCCCGAGGGATGCCGAACGAATCGGCACCGCGGCGACCGCCTGTCACGAGGCGGGTCGAGGGCTCCGTCTCGGCGATGTCGAGGTAGCCGCACACCTTCTCGTACTGGGGGCGTGACGCGATCGGACCGATCACCGTCTCCGCGTCGAGCGGGTCGCCGACGGGCAGAGCCACCAGAGCCGCGGTGAGCCGCGCGACGAACTCTTCTTTGATGCTCTCGTGCACCAGCACGCGTGACCCGGCGTTGCAGGCCTGACCGGTCCCCGCCGTGAGCCCCACGACGACCCCCGCGACGGCTCGATCGAGGTCGGCATCCGCGAAGACGATGTTCGCCCCCTTGCCGCCCAGCTCCAGCGTCGTGCGGATGAGTCGACCCGCGGCGGCCTGCGCGATACGGCGACCGGTGGCGGTGGAGCCGGTGAAGGCGATCTTGTCGACACCCGGGTGGTCGACGAGGGCCGCCCCGGCGGCGCCGGCACCGGTGACGACGCTGATGACGCCCGGCGGGAAGCCCGCCTCGACGGCGAGCTCGACCAGACGGATCGTCGAGACGGGCGTGACCTCGCTCGGCTTCACCACGACGGCGTTGCCCGCGGCGAGCGCGGGGAACAGCTTCCACCCCAGAAGACCCAGGGGATTGTTCCACGGAGTGATGGCCGCGACGACACCGACGGGCACCTTCGTGGTCCACGCGCGGTGGCCGGGCATCATCGGGGTCACGGTGTCGCCGTGGAGGGTCGTGGCGTAGTGCCCGCAGAATTCGATCGCGTTGACGATCGAACCGGTCGCGGCCGTCATCTCGGTCAGCGTCTTGCCGTTCTCGTGCACCTGGAGGCGCGCGAGGTGCTCGACGTTCTGACGCACGAGGGCGGCCCACCGCTGGAAGACGGCGAGCCGCTGGAACGGCGAGGTCGCCGCCCACGCGGGCTGGGCGGCGCGCGCCGCCGCGACCGCGCGGTCGACGTCGGCGGCGGTGGCCTCGGGGACGTACCCCCACTCCGCCTCGTCGTAGGGGTCGTAGCAGCGGAAGGCGGCGCCATCGACGGCCTGCACGGCGCGACCGGCGATGATCATCGCGTACCGCTGTTCGGGGTCCAGTTCCGGGAACCGCGCCGGCGCGGTGGAGGGTGCAGTCGACATCGACTCGCCGTTCTT
>Ga0308159_1005809_pt1 | contig 10166 bp, 10 predicted proteins | sample PhyCR1_FD_201040 | JGI IMG/M metagenome (GOLD analysis project Ga0308159, IMG submission 201040) | Phyllosphere microbial communities from UC Gill Tract Community Farm, Albany, California, United States - DLSLC.R1 | ecosystem: Host-associated > Plants > Phyllosphere > Unclassified | place: USA... | reverse complement strand
GTGGTGGGCGTGCTGCTGGGCTTCGTGATCGGCAGTTCGCGCCTGGCCTATGCGGCCATGTACCCGCTCATGACGGCCTTCAACGCGTTGCCCAAGGCGGCGTTCGTGCCCATCCTCGTAGTGTGGTTCGGCATCGGCGCGGGTCCGGCCATTCTGACCGCCTTCCTCATCAGCTTCTTCCCCATCATGGTGAACATCGCGACCGGCCTGGCCACGCTCGAACCCGAGCTGGAAGATGTGCTGCGCGTGCTGGGCGCCAAGCGCTGGGACGTGCTCGTGAAGATCGGCCTGCCGCGCTCCATGCCCTACTTCTACGCCTCGCTGAAGGTGGCCATCACGCTGGCCTTCGTCGGCACCACGGTGTCGGAGATGACGGCCGCCAACGAGGGCATCGGCTACCTGCTGATCTCGGCGGGCTCGTCGATGCAGATGGGCCTGGCCTTCGCGGGCCTGATGGTCGTCGGCGCGATGGCCATGGTGATGTACGAGCTCTTCAGCGCCATCGAGAAACACACGACCGGCTGGGCGCACCGCGGCTCACAGGGCGAATGACACCCGCACAGATCGAGTCCGCATTGCGGCGCGCCAATGACGTGGCGTTGCGCGCGATGGCGATGGGCCGGCACCCGTTCGGCGCACTGCTGCTCGCACCTGACGGCGACACGGTGCTGGCCGAGCAGGGCAACATCGACACCGTCAACCATGCGGAGTCGACGCTGGCGCGCACGGCCGCGGCCAACTATCCGGGCGCCTATCTGGCGCAGTGCACGCTGGTGACCACCTTCGAGCCCTGCGCCATGTGCGCGGGTACGGTGTACTGGGCGGGCATCGGCCGCGTGCTGTATGGCGCTGAAGAATCGGCGCTGCTGGCGCTCACGGGCGACCATCCGGAGAACCCGACGCTGAGCCTGCCTTGCCGCACGGTGTTGTCCAGCGGTCAGCGGCCCACCGAGGTGATCGGGCCGGTGCCGACGCTGGAGGCGGAGATCACCGCGCCCCACCGGAGCTTCTGGACGCGCTGACCTGGCAGCGCCCAGCCTTCAGCCTGCGGCGTCGAGCTGCGCTCGGGACGGCAGGCCGTCGGAGTCGCCGGGAAACTGCACCACGCGCGCGCCGATGGCATTGCCACGCGCAGCGGCGCCGGCGAGCGTCAGGCCTTCGAGCAGGCCACTGACCATGCCCACGGCAAAGCCGTCGCCTGCACCCACCGTGTCCACCACGCGCGAGACCGGCACGCCCGCCGCGATGCCGGACGCGCCGCCCTGCTCGGCAAAGAACGCACCTTCGGGACCAAGCTTGACCACGACCTGCCGCGCGCCTTGCGACAGGTAGAAATCCGCAACGGCTTCGGGCGTGGTGTGCCCGGTCAGCAACTCGCCTTCGGACAGGCCTGGCAGCACCACGTCGCTGAGCGCCGCCAGCGCGTTGATGCATTCGATCATGGCGTCCTGCGACGGCCACAGCCGCGGCCGCAGGTTCGGGTCGAACGAGAGGGTGGCGCCCGCCGCACGCGCTTGCCGCGCCAGGTGGAACACCAGTTCGCGCGTGGCCGGCGACAGCGCTGGCGTGATGCCGGTCAGGTGCAGGTGGCGTGCCGGAAAGGCGCCCACCGGCGCATCGGCAATCGACAGATGGCTGGCGGCCGAGCCCTTGCGGAAGTACTCGATCTGCGGGTCGCGGCCGTCGTCGTCGCGCGTCTTCAGCATGAAGCCGGTGGCGTGCGCCGCGTCGATGGTCACGTGGCGCTCGTCGATGCCCTCGCGGCCGAACTCGCCGCGCAGGAAGCGGCCGAACGAATCCTCGCCCAGGCGCGTGATGTAGCCTGTTCGCAGGCCGAGCCGGGCCAGGCCGGTGGCCACGTTGAGTTCGGCGCCGGCAGCCACGCGCCGGTAGTCGGCCACCGCGTGCAGCTCGCCGGGCGCCGTGGCCATGAAGAGCGCCATGGGCTCGCCCACGGTGAGCACGTCGAGCGCACCGGGCACGAACGCAGGGGCGTGCGGGGTGGTGATTTCCACCATCACATCACCGCGCCGAGTTGCCAAGGCAGGAATTCGTTGTCGCCCAGGCCGTTGTCCTCGCTGCGGCTGCGCTGGCCCGAGGCGGTCGCGATCATCAGCCTGAACAGCGCTTCGCCCGCTTCGGCGATGCTCTGCCGCCCGTCCACGATGCCGCCGCAGTCGAAGTCCATGTCGAGCGACATGCGCTCGAACATCGGTGTGTTGGTCGCGAGCTTGAGCGAGGGCGTGGGCTTGCAGCCGTAGGTGGAGCCGCGGCCCGTGGTGAAGCAGATGAGGTTGGCGCCGCCGGCCACCTGGCCGGTCGCCGAGACCGGATCGTAGCCCGGCGTGTCCATGAAGACCAGGCCGTGCGTGCGCACGGGCTCGGCGTACTCGACGACGTCCATGAGGCCGGTCGAGCCGGCCTTGGCCACGGCGCCCAGCGACTTCTCCAGGATCGTGGTGATGCCGCCGGCCTTGTTGCCGGGCGACGGGTTGTTGTTCAGGTCGCCCCCGTGCAGCGCCGCGTAGCGTTCCCACCAGCGCAGGCGCTCGAGCAGCTTGTCGGCGACGGCGGGCGTGGCCGCGCGGTGGGTCAGCAGATGCTCGGCGCCGTAGATCTCGGGCGTCTCCGACAGGATGGCGGTGCCGCCGTGGCGCACCAGCAGGTCGACCGCCGCGCCCAGCGCCGGGTTGGCACTGATGCCCGAGTAGCCATCGGAGCCGCCGCACTGCAGGCCCAGCGCGAGGTGGCTGAGCGGCACCGGCGAGCGTCGTGCCTGGTCAGCCCGCGCGAGCATGTCCTGCACCAGCAGCTTGCCCCGCGCGATGGTCTCTCGCGTGCCGCCCTCGTCCTGGATGGTCAGGGTCGCGAACATGCCGGGGCTGCGCGCGGTCAACGTTTCGACCAGCGGCGCGATCTGGTTGACTTCGCAACCCAGGCCGATGACCAGCACGCCCGCGAAGTTCGGGTGATTGGCATAGCCGCGCAACGTGCGCTGCAGAACCGCCAGGCCTTCGCCGTCGCCCCCCATGCCGCAGCCGCTGCCGTGCGTGATGGCGACCACGCCGTCGACGTTCGGAAAAGCCGCCAAGGCTTCGCCCTTGAAGGCATCGGCGATGTGACGGCAGACCGTGGCCGAGCAGTTCACGCTGGAGATCACGCCCACGTAGTTGCGCGTGGCCACGCGGCCGTCGGCGCGCACATAGCCGTCGAACGTGAGCACGTCGACTTGCACCGGCGTGGCACGGTAGCCGGCACCGGCCGCATGCGCATGGCTCGATGCCGCCATGCCGACGTTGTGCACATGCACGTGGTCGCCCGGCACGATGTCGGTGGTCGCAACGCCGATGCTCTGCCCGTACTTCAGCACCACCCCACCGCGCGCGATGGGCGTCAGCGCGACCTTGTGGCCGGAGGCGATCGCATCGCGCAACAGCACGGTGTGGTCGCCCACGACGAGGCGCGTGCCGGCCTCCAGCGCACGGCGTGCGACCGCCACGTTGTCGGCAGCGCCCAATTGCAGGGCGGCGGGAGAAGTCGGCGTTTCGGTGGTCATCGGAAGAGAGGAAAAGAACCAGGGTCGGAGGATCGGTGGCAAGCGTCAGGCGGTGCCCAGCGCCGCCTGCAGGCGTGGCAGCTCCAGCTGCGGCGCGCGCTCGGCCGCGAGCGCCACGATCGGACCGAAGCGGCGCTGCTTCTTCTGCGCGTGGTTCTGCGCGATGTCGGCGATGCGGTGGTCGAGAAACGGGTTCTCGAAGCGCTCGCGCACATCGACCAGATAGGCGTCCGCCTGGGCGCGCGCCGGTGCGCCGAGCGCATCGAAAACGGGCAGGATCTCTTGCGACCACAAGGCCTCCAGCCCGGCGCGCAGGTCGGTGTCGGCCATGGCCTGGCGCACGGTCTCGTCGGCAGTGCGGCCGTCCTGCAACCAGCGTTCGGCCAGGTAGGTGTGGCCCGCGTTCAGCAGGAACAGCTTCAGGCGCTCGTAGAACGCGAGGTAGTCGGTCAGCACGATGGCGGGGTGCGTGCAGGGCAGCTGCAGGCGCGGCTGGCGCTCGATCACCCATACCGCGTAAGGCTCGGCCACGGCGCCTACGGGCTCGATGGCTTCGGAGACGATGCGGTCGACCAGCGAGTTGGCCCACACGCAATGCGCGCCCAGCCACTCAATGAAGGCCGGGGCCCGTTGCCAACGCTCGGCCAGGCCCACGACCACGTCGCGCAGCACGTCGCCGTTGCGTTCGATCAGTTCGCAGGGCAGCAGCGTGAGCGGCGCGGCCGGCGCCTGTTGCCAGCGTCCGTGCAGCAGCACCAGCAGCTTGGCCGGAAAGCTGTGCGGCGGCGGATGGCCGGCCTGCAAGACGTCGGCGCTGTCGCGCTCGTCGAGCAGGTAGCCCTTGTCGGCCGTGTTGGAGACGATCAAGCGAACATCACGCGCCACGGCATCGCGCAGTTGCGGCCAATGGGTCGAGGCCTGCCAGGCTTCACGCACCGACGTGCACTGCACGGTACGGTCGACACGCTGGCCACCCGCCAGTCCGCGGATGCGCACGGGATAGCCGCCACCCTGTGCGAGCGCAGCGATGCGCGCCGCGCCGTCCGGCCGGTCGGTGGTCTGCACCACCGTGATGCCGCCGACTGCATCGCTCGCGCCACCCTCGCCCGCCAGGGCCTCGGACACGAACAGGTCGACGTGCGCCTGCAGGAAGCGGCTGGTGCCGAATTGAAGGATCGGTTGAGCCATGCGCGTTCAGACCTCGACGATGGCCTTCACCACGCCGCGTGCAGGGTCCAGCAGTTGCGCGAAGTCGGTGGGCACGTCGGCCAGCGCCATGCGGTGCGTGTTGAGGGCCGCGGTCGGCACCTGGCCGGCGCGCATCGCCGCCAGCACCGTCTCGAAGTCTTCGGTGGTCGCGTTGCGGCTGCCCAAGAGCGTGGTTTCGCGCTTGTGGAATTCGGGATCGGAGAAAGTGATGGTGTCACGCACCACCGAGATCAGCACGTACTTGCCGCCGTGCGCCACGAACGCGAAGCCGCGCTCGATGGCCTTGGCGTTGCCGGTGGCGTCGAAAACCTGGTCGAAGAACTCGCCGTCGGTCACCGCTGCGAGCTTGGCCTCGTCACCCTCGCCGAGCGTGACGGCATGGGCCACGCCCAGTTCGCGCCGGCAGAAGTCGACCCGGTCCTGCCGACCGTCGATGGCCGTCACCTCGGCCCCGCGAAGGCGCGCGAAGATCATGGCCGCCATGCCGATGGGGCCGGCACCGACCACCAGCACGCGCTGGCCGGGCTGGACGTCGCCGCGTCGCACGGCATGTGCGCCGATGGCGAGAAACTCGATCATCGCGGCCTGGTCCAGCGTGGCGCCATCGGCCCTGTGCACGAAGGCTTCGGGCAGCGACAGGTACTCGGTGAAGGCACCGTCGCGATGCACGCCCAGCACCTGGATGTTCACGCAGCAGTTGGTTTTGCCCTGGCGGCAGGCCACGCAGGTGCCGCAGGAGATGTAGGGCATGACGTAGACGGTGTCACCCGCCGCCAGCCGGCCACCCGGCACGCCCTCTTCCACCACACCCGACAGCTCGTGCCCCATGACGCGCGGGTACTGCAGGAAGGGCTGGTTGCCCGTGAAGATGTGAAGGTCTGTGCCGCAGACGCCGACGCGCTTGACGCGCAGCAGCACTTCGCCGTCGCCGCGCGCGGGGCGCTCGCGTTGTTCGGCGCGCAGGGTGCCGGGGGTTTCACAGATCACGGTCAGCATGGTGGTTTCCAGGGGTGAGAGGCAGGGGCGAGAAACAGGGGATGGGCAGGCGACGGCTTACTGGCCGCCGTGGTACTTCTTGTAGATGACGGCAAGCTTGCCGTTGGCGGTGTTCTTGGCGACCCAGTCGTTGATCCAGGCCTTGAGTTCGGGCTCGTTCTTGCGCAGGCCGATGCCCAGTGGCACGGTCTGCATCACGAACTTCTGCTCCAGGTCCTTCTGCGGCGCCTTGCCCAGCACGGTGCCCACGATGGCCGGCGAGGTCGCGATGATGTCGGCCTGGCCGCTGACGGCCGCAGTGACCAGCGTCGCGTCGTCGTCGTACCGCACGATCTGCGCATCCTTGGCACCGGTGGTCACGACCTTGTCGTTGTTGGAGCCGCGGGTGGTCGCCACGCGCTTGCCCTTGAGGTCTTCGAAGCTCTTGATCGACGCCCCCTTGGGGCCGGCGACCACGGCCAGGATCTGCGCATACGGCACCGAGAAGTCGATGACCTTCTCGCGCTCGGGCGTGACCGACAGCGAGGCCACCACGATGTCGGCCTTGCCGGTCTGCAGGAACGGGATGCGGTTGGGGCTGGTGGTCTGCACGATCTCGATGGCCACGCCCAGGTCCTGCGCGAGCAGGTGCGCGGTTTCCACGTCGGAGCCCACGGGCTTCATGGCGTCGTCGACGAAGCCGTAGGGCGGCGAGCCGGTGTCCAGCGCGATGCGGATCTTCTTCGCCTCGCGGATGTCCTTGAGAAGGTCGGCATGGGCAGTGCCGGCACCGAAGGCCAGCAGGGCGGCCGAGGCGACCAGGCTGCGGATCAGAAGGGAACGCTTGCTGTGCATGGGATGTCTCCGTTGTGAGTTCAAGAAAAAGGATGCGGGCTCAGAGCCCGTTGCCGACGAAGTCGCGCAACTCGGTCGTGGCCGGCGCGTCGAGGATGGAAGCCGGGCCGTGTTCCCACACGCGCCCCTTGTGCATGAAGATGACTTCATTGGCCACCTTGCGGGCAAAGGCCATCTCGTGCGTGACAAGGATCATGGTCATGCCGTCGGCCGCCAGCTTTTCCATCACGCGCAGCACTTCGCCGGTGAGCTGCGGGTCGAGCGCCGAGGTCACTTCGTCGAACAGCATCAGTTGCGGCTGCATGGCGAGCGAACGCGCAATGGCCACGCGCTGCTGCTGGCCGCCCGAGAGCTGCGATGGATAGCAGTCGGCTTTCTCGGCCAGGCCGACCTGGTTCAACACCGCCAGCGCGCGTTCACGGGCCGCGGCCTTTGCCATCTTCTGCACCAGGCGCGGCGCCAGCATGATGTTCTCCTGCACCGTCAGGTGCGGGAACAGGTTGTAGCTCTGGAACACGATGCCCACGTCGCGCCGCAGCTGGTGCAGGTCGAGCCCGGGGGCGGTCACCTCATGGCCGCACACGCGGATGCGGCCGTGGTCGACGGTCTCCAGCCGGTCGATGCAGCGCAGCGCCGTGCTCTTGCCCGAGCCGCTCTGGCCGATGATGGCCACGACCGACCCCTTCTTCACCGTGAACGACACGCCTTCCAGCACGCGGGTGGTGCCGAAGCACTTGGAGATGTTCTCGATCTCAACGATGGGCGACATGGAAGCTCCTCTCAAGGCGGCGGCTCAACACCGACAGCGGGTAACACAGGGCGAAATACATGGCCGCCACGATCACGAAGATGACGAACGGCTCGAAGGTCGAGTTGTTGATGATCTGGCCCGCGCGGGCCAGCTCCACGAAGCCGATGGCCGAGGCGAGCGATGTGTTCTTCACGATCTGCACCATGAAGCCCACGGTCGGTGGCGTGGCGATCTTCACGGCCTGCGGCAGGATCACGTTCCACACACGCTGGTGCCAGCGCAGCGCCAGGCATTCGGCGGCCTCGGCCTGCGTGCGCGGCACCGACTCGATGCAGCCGCGCCAGATCTCGCCCAGGTACGCCGACACGTAGACCGACAGCGCCAGTGCTGCGGCCGTGAGCGGCGCCACGTTCAGCCCCAGCGACGGCAGGCCGAAGTACGCCAGCGGCAGCAGCACCAGCAGCGGCGTGCCCTGGATCAGCTTGATGTAGACCGACACGGCCATGCGCGACCAGCGCGGCCCGTACGAACTGCCCAGCGCCACGGCAAAGCCGAGCAGCCCGCCGCCTGCGAAGGCCAGCAGCGACAGCCCGACCGTCCAAAGCAGGCCGTTGAACAGGAACTGGAAATGTGCGGCGTTGAGGAAACCCATGATGTGCGTCTCCTCGGTTTACAGCGGCGTGCCCAGGCGGCGGCGGCGCGGGAAGGCGATCATGGCGACGCCCCACAGCACGCCGCGCATCACCAGCGACATCGCCAGGTAGGCCACGGCCACGATGAGGTAGGTCTCGACCGAGCGGAAGGTGTCCGACTGGATGCGGTTGGCCACGGCGGTGAGCTCCTCGGCAGAGATCTGCGAGCAGATCGACGAGGCCAGCATGAGCAGCACGTACTGGCTCGACAGCGCAGGGAACACGCGCTCGATGGCCGGTGGCAGCACCACGTGGCGCAGCGTCTGCCAGCGCGACAGGCCCGTGCACTCGGCGGCCTCGAGCTGGCTCTTGGGAATCGACTCGATGCCGGCACGCACGATCTCGCTGGTGTAGGCCCCCACATTGACCACGAGCGCGACCGTGGCCGCCGTGAAGGCGCCGACCTGCAATCCCATCGACGACAGGCCGAAGTAGACGATGAAGACCTGCACCAACAGCGGCGTGTTGCGTACCACCTCGATGTAGACACCAGCCAGCCGTGCCAGCCAGCGGGTGTTGCCGGTGTTGGCCAGCGCGCAGAACACGCCCAGCAGGAATCCGAAGAAGGTCGAGGCCAGCGATAGCGTGAGCGTGGTCCACGCGCCCGCCAGCAGGTCGGGCCAGTAGGCCAACGGGGCGGAGAAATCGAATGTGTAGTTCACGGGGTGGGGGCTTGGTGCGCAGGCTGGAGTGCCTCGTTATTTGGTAAGGCCAATTGAACCGTAAAACAAGAATTGGCCTTACCGGGTTAACCCCGATCTCAGGCAAAAAGCAAGGAACGGCAGGCCTACGGCCGGGAATGCGCGCCACAATCGCTGCAGTCCTCCCCTATTGGTCAAGCCAACTGGTTGACCAAATTGCGTCCAGCTCTATGAACGACATCGACAAATCGCTCGAACCGCGCCGCCTCTACCAGCAGATCGCCGACAAGGTGCGGCTGCTGATCCAGCAGGGCAACTACCGCGAAGGCCATCGGCTGCCACCCGAGCGCGATCTGGCCCAACAACTGGGGGTGTCACGCCCGTCGCTGCGCGAGGCGTTGATTGCGCTGGAAATCGAGGGCAGCGTCGAAATCCGCATGGGCTCTGGCGTGTACGTCTGCAGCCGCGCCCTTCGACGTTCGCCACTGCCGCCGTCGATGGGCGAGAGCCCCGCCGAGCTCATGCAGGCGCGCGGCGCGCTGGAAGGCGCAGTGATCGTGCTGGCCTGCGTGCATGCGACGCCCGAGGGACTGGCACGGGTGGCCGAAAGCGTGGAGGCCATGCGGGCGGACATCGTCGCGGGGCGCGACGTGCTGGCGCACGACCGGCAGTTCCACGTGCGCATCGCCGAGTTGACCGGCAACTCGATCCTCGTGAGCCTGGTGGGCATGCTGTTCGACGAACGAAGCGGCCCGCTTGCCAGCCATATGCGCAACCGCCTGGAAGGCCGTCCGACCTGGAACGAGGCACTGGCCGAGCACGAGCAGATCCTGCGCTGCCTCAATCAGCGCGACCCTCTCCTGGCGGAGTCGGCCATGCGATCGCACATCCGCGCGGCCGCCGATCGCTGGGTAACGCCGTAGCGTGTCGATTGGCATGAAAGCTGCAACTTCGCCACCGGAGTAGAAGCGTTCACCGTTTCGCAGCGCCACGTGCCCAAGGCGGGTGCACGGGCTGCGGCCGACGGCCGGAAATTGCTCTTGATGCAGCGCCTGCCGCTGTGGCCAGGTGTTCTTGCCGTCCTCGTCAACGGAGTCATTCATGCAACGTCGTTCCCTCCTGCGTGCCGCCAGTGCCGGCGCGCTCGTCGCCGCCACCCCTTTCGTGCGGGCCCAGGGCTCGCTTCAAAAATTCAGGTTCAACCTGGGCTGGAAGGTCGAGGCCACGGCCGCCGGCTTCCTGCTCGCGCACCAGCGCGGCTACTACAGGGACGCCGGGCTCGACGTTGCCATCGACACCGGCAATGGCTCGGCGGCGGCGATCAGCCTGGTGGGCAGCGGCGCCTACGACTGCGCCTCGGCGGACCTGGCGACCATGGTGGAATTCAACGTCAACAATCCGGCCGCCGGCCTGCGCGCGGTCGCCATCCAGTACGACCTCAACCCCAACGCGATCCTGGTGCGCAAGAACGGCCCCATCAAGGTGCC
>Ga0308159_1005807_pt1 | contig 10170 bp, 5 predicted proteins | sample PhyCR1_FD_201040 | JGI IMG/M metagenome (GOLD analysis project Ga0308159, IMG submission 201040) | Phyllosphere microbial communities from UC Gill Tract Community Farm, Albany, California, United States - DLSLC.R1 | ecosystem: Host-associated > Plants > Phyllosphere > Unclassified | place: USA... | reverse complement strand
TGCGTTACAGGGAAAAGTTGCTGGTGCAACTATTTCAAGTACTGGTGGCGGTCCTGGTCAGGGTGCAAGTATCAGGATTAGGGGTGTAAACTCCATTGACCCAAACATTTCTGGCGATCCGCTTTATGTCATTGATGGAGTACAGATTGATAACTCAACTTCAACTGTTGGTGCAAATCCAGGTGGTAATTCTTATGGCTCAAGAGGTGTAACCAACAGGGCTTCTGATGTAAATCCTGAAGATATTGAAACCATTAACATCTTGAAAGGTGGTGCAGCGACAGCTTTATATGGTTTAAGAGGGGCAAATGGCGTAGTGGTGATTACCACAAAAAGAGGTAAACAAAATGGAATCCAGGTAAATTTCAACAGTACTTATGGTTTCGAGAATGTGTTAATTAGCCCGAAAGTTCAGACAGAATATACACAAGGGGTTCTAGGTGTTTATACCAATCCTCCAGGTGGTATCGGACCAGCTTGGGGACCAACAATTGCTGAAGCAAAATTAATTGATCCAACCCATCCTGATCAGCTTTTTAATAATTATGATCAGGCTTTTGGCACTGGACAGCAGGTTAAAAATTCGGTTTCATTAACTGGTGGAAGTGATGCTATTAAATTTTTCTCCTCAATCTCGCAACTTTACCAAAAAGGGATGATGCCTAATACGGATAATAAAAACTTATCTGCAAGACTAAATACCGATCTCATTATCAGTCCAAAGTTTAAGGCTTCTGTTAACATGAACTTTACCAATTCTGGTGGTTACACTTATGCCGCCGATCGGTTTGGAGAAGGTTTAGCTTATTTTTCACCTCGATACGATGTTTCTGATTATGAAAATGCAGATGGTTCTCAAAAATATCTTGGAACAAATAATCCGATTTGGGGAACCGCTAATAATAAACTTAAAGGCGATGTGAATCGCTTCATTGGTGGTGCAAGTTTAAGTTATGATCCTGCAAAATGGTTAAATCTATCGTACCGTTTTGGTATCGATACCTACAATGATAACAGGGTGAGAACAGCTCGTGGCCCAATGTATACCGGTGAAGCTATGTATGATAACGAGCAAGGCTTCTACGGAGAGTACAATACCAAATTTAGAACATTGAACAGTACCTTAGTTGCTACTTTTACAACTAAATTAGGGGAAGACATTACAGGTACTTTAAGATTAGGGCAAGAACTTTACGACAGACGAATTAAAGAAATTGGAACCTTGGGCAGTATTTTAGGGATTTATAACTTTTTTAATCTTACTAATGCAGGGGTGGTAACGCTAAGCCAAAACCTCCGCGAAAAGCGTTTGGTGGGTTATTTTGGAGAGGCTACGTTTGATTATAAGAATTATCTGTTCTTAACCGTTACAGGAAGAAATGATATCACTTCAACCTTGCCAAAAGAAAACAGATCATTCTTTTATCCTTCTGCAAGCTTAAGCTACGTTTTCTCTGATCATTTAAAACTGCCATCAGTTATCAATCAGGCTAAACTAAGGTTGTCTTATGCACGGATCGGTAAGGATGCTTCGGAATATTCTACTTTTACAGGCTATTCACCTTACATTAATTTGCCAACAGGTACGGGTGGTTTAACAATTGCTTCTAACCTGGGTAATCCTGATTTATTACCAGAGTTTACAAACACCTACGAGGCAGGTTTGGAAATGTCGTTTTTCAAAAACCGATTGGGATTTGACTTAACTTACTACTATTCATTAAGTCAGGATCAAATTATTCAAACCCAGATTTCATCAGCTGTAGGCTATGTAACCAAATCCATTAATGCGGGCGATATTCGTAATCGAGGTGTAGAATTGGTAATTAATGGTAAACCAATTGTAGGCAAAGATTTCAACTGGAGCGTAAACCTTAACCTTTCGGCTAATAGAAACAAGGTGCTTAACATGCCTAATGGCATTAAAGAGATTGTGTATGGCGCTGCGAGAGGTTATGGAAATGCTGGGGTAACCATGAAACTGATAGAAGGTCAGCCTTACGGAAATATTTATGGAAGTTATTTCCAGAGGTATTCTCCAAACCCTCAAGATCCAATCGTTTTAGATAAAAATCTTCCTTTACTAATCGGAGCAAATGGTTTTCCAATCATTTCTGGTGGTACACAAAGATTGTTAGGTAACTCTCAACCAGATTATATTATTGGTTTAGGAAACACTTTCAACTACAAAAACTTTAGCTTAAATGTATTGTTTGATGCCCGTTTAGGTTTTGAGAAATATAACTGGTTAGAAGATTTTTATTCTGCATTTGGCTTGCCAGATTACACCACCGACAGAAGATCGTTTAAAACATTTGAAGGTGTACTTGCAAATGGAACGCCGAATACCAAACAGGTCTGGCTCGGCCAAACTACCGGACCCGATGGTGTGAATTACGGCGAGGGTTATTACCGGATTTATTACAGAAACGTATCTGAACCATTTGTATCTGATGCTTCCTGGGTACGTTTACGTTCAGCTAGTTTGTCTTACCGTTTCCCAGCAAAATGGTTACCTGCAAAAGCAATTAAAAATGCTTCGCTGTCTGTTACTGGAAACAATCTGTGGTTATGGACAAAATATTACGGCGTAGATCCTGAATCAAGTTCATATGATGCAGGAAGCAACAATGATGGCTCTGCAGGATTTACCTATCCATCTTCCCGTCAGATTCTGTTCACGCTTAATGTTGGTTTTTAAAAAGAATTAAGATGCAAAAGATTATAAAATATACCTTGTTTTCGGCCATGATTGCAACATTAGGTTTGCAAGGCTGTAAGGATAGTTACTTTGATAAACTATCAGATAATCCAAACCAGGTTGCTAACCCAACCTTAAATGCCTTATTAGCAACATCTACTTATAAAGCGGGTTTAAACAATTATAACGTGGCGAGTATCATTTTGCCTTATGTGCAGTATACAGCCAACCCTGCCGCCAATGGCGCCGGCGATACTTACCAGGCCATAGATTTTAGCGGTACCTGGGATGCTTTATATTTTGCTATGGCCGATGCTAATGAAATGAAAAAGCTAGCGATTGCTCAAAATTCAAGTGAATATAAGGGCGTTGCCGATGTGATCATTGCCTACAATTTGATCATGGTGAATGATTTATGGGGCGATGCTCCTTTTTCTGAAGCTTTCAACATTAATAATTTAGTGCCGAAGTATGATAAGCAACAAGATGTTTATGCATCTTCTATGGCTTTGATTGATGAAGCCATTGTGGAGTTGGCAAAAACAAACTCAGCGGTAAAATTAGCGGCAGCCAGCGATTTAATTTATGGCACTACTCCGGCAACTGAAAGGGCCAACTGGTTAAAGTTTGCTTACGCTTTGAAAGCTCGACTATTGAATAAAGTAAGTAAAAACGCTAGCTACAATCCGGCAGCTGTTTTAGATGCTGTGAGCAAATCAATCGCTAATAACAATGAAGATGCAAGAATGCAGACTTTTAGAGAACGTAATTTTTGGGCCGGAGTTGCGTTAAGCAATTCACAGCAATCTTTAGGTGGATGGCTTTCTGAGCAATTGATAGACGCATTAAACGGGACATCATATCCTGGTCCGATTGATCCACGACTGCCAAAAATTACTGACTTAACCGTTGATGGAAAATGGATTGGCACTGTAAACGGAGCAGGTAATCGTCCTCCCGGAGCAAACACTTTGAAAAATGAAAACTATATTTCACAGAATTCTCCCTGGAGCGGAAACACTTCTCCAATTTTTCTGGTAACCTACGCAGAGCTAAAATTTATTGAAGCAGAAGCTGCTTTCGATACCGACAGAACGAGATCATATAACGCGTATTTGGCAGGAATTTCTGCGAACATGGATAAATTTCAGGTTGAAGCAACAGATAAGACAGCTTATTTAGCAAGGCCGACGGTTTCTGTAGGTGCAGCTGAACTTACTAAGGATTTGATCTTTAAAGAAAAATATATCGCCACCTATCTCAACCCAGAAGCCTGGAATGATGCTCGCCGTTTCGATTACAAATACAAAGATTTTACGTTGCCAGTGAATTTTGCATTGCCAACTTTCATTCGCCGTTTGGATTACACTCAGGGTGAAAGAAGTAAAAATGGAGCGAACGTTCCTATTGATGTACCAAGAACCACAAGATTATGGTGGGATCAGTAACAATTTTATAAAAAACAATTTTCAAGCCCTTCCCATTTACTGGTTAGGGCTTTTTTTTGATAAATTATCCAGAAATTTCCTATAATGAAGAAAGCGCTTTTTACTTTACTGGTATTTGCTTCAATGGCCTCAGCTTTTGCGCAATCATTTTCCATTAAATCCGTACTTAGTTATCCTTTTCCATCGCAATTGGTAGCATCTCCTGTCGGTTCTAAAATTGCCTGGGGAGCTAATGAACAAGGTAAACGAAACATTTATACTGCCGAAGCGCCCGATTATAAAGCGGTAAAAATAACCAACTTTAATGAAGATGATGGTCAGGAGCTGACCAGTCTTTCTATTTCTGCTGATGGCCAATGGATTGTTTTTGTCAAAGGCGGCGATCATGGTGGAAGAGACGGCGGTTCAGTGAATGCGGCTTCTTTACCAACTCCACCCAAGGTAGAAATTTTTACCGTTCCCTTTTCGGGGGGTAAAATAAATTCAATTTCCGAAGGTGATAACCCTGTATTTTCACCAAAAGGCAATCAGCTCCTCTTTGCAAAAGGAGGTCAGATTTATCTAAGCCAGGCGGATGGCGCTTCACCGACAAAAAATATTATTAGTGTAAAAGGATCCAATACATCCTATAAATGGTCGCCTGATGGGGAGAAAATTGCATTTGTAAGTAATCGTACCGATCATTCATTCATCGGGATCTATCAAGACCAAAAAATGCCAATTAAATGGTTGTCGCCATCATTTTCCAGAGATAATTCTCCTGTTTGGTCTCCCGACGGGGATGCTATTGCGTTTATCAGGATGCAAGGAGTTGGCGGAGAAACAGATTCTATATTAAAAGCGAAACACCAACCCTGGGCCATTTGGACAGTTGATCTTAAAACAGAAAAAGGCAAACAGATCTGGAAGGCCCCGGAAACATTGCGTGGATCTTTTCCATCGATAGAAGGTGGTGCAAACTTAATGTGGGCCAATAATAGGATTGTTTTTACTTCGTATGAAGATGGATGGCCGCATTTGTATGCCATGAAAGCTGATGGATCACAAAAAATATTACTTACTCCTGGTAACTTCACCGCTGAAAACATCAAATTAAGCAGCGATAAAAAGACTTTGGTGTTTGCATCCAACACCGGCAAGGACGTTCATGATTTAGACCGAAGACATATCTATACTGTTGATGTGGACAAAGCCAATATGAAACCTTTGAGTTTGGGTTTAGGTATCGAAGCTTATCCAGTGTTTTCTGGTGATGCAAAACAGGTATTTTGTTTAAGTGCTACTGCACAGCGGCCCTTGCTGCCAGCGCTTTTGAAACCTGTAGGAACCATAAATCTAATTGGTGAAGAATTGATTCCGAAAGATTTTCCACTATCAGAAATGGTGACTCCAAACCACGTAAGTTTTAAAGCCGGTGATGGCAACACCGTTTATGGACAACTTTTTTCTCCTAAAAAAGTTACTAAAAATCACCCGGCCATTGTTTATGTTCATGGTGGACCCCAACGCCAAATGTATCTGGGCTGGAGTCCGATGGATTATTACTCCATTGATTATGCTTTGAATCAGTACCTGGTGAGTATGGGCTTCACGGTACTATCTGTAAATTACCGTTTGGGTTTGGGTTATGGATATGACTTTCACAAGCCGAAAAATGCCGGAGCTCAAGGTGCTTCCGAATATCAGGATATAAAGGCTGCAGGGGAGTGGCTAGCGAATCAAGCCAATATCGATCCGAAAAGAATTGGGATTTACGGAGGTTCTTATGGCGGTTATTTAACGGCTTTGGCCCTCGGAAAAGATTCTAAACTGTTCGCTGCAGGTGTAGACATTCACGGTGTTAACAGTCGATTTAGTAGTGCAGCGATCGAAGGGAAAACCCCTGCTCCCGATGCAGATCTGGCGGCGAAAATTGCAACCGAATCTTCACCGGTTACCTATGTTAAAACCTGGACTTCCCCGACCTTGATCATTCATGCTGATGATGATCGCAACGTAGCTTTTAATCAAAGTGTAGATTTAGCGAAACGCTTTGAAGATTTAAAGATGGATTTTGAATTTCTGGCTATTCCTGATGATACCCACCATTGGATGAAGTTTTCTAATGGCGTAAAAGTGAGTGATGCCACGGCAGATTTTTTAAAACGGAAGCTGATGGATAGAGAAAAGTGAGGATATTAATCCTTTTTAATGCCTTTCAAAATCATTAAGCTCAAGGCGTTAAATGCATAGCCGCTGATGTTATTTTGTAGCATCACTACCGATTGATCGTAAAATAATGGTACAACAGGTGAGTTGTCCATCACCAGCTGATCCATTTTTCGGTAAAGTGCAAAACGCTTTTTGTTATCGGTTTCGTAATAACTTTGTTCAAATAACTGATCAAATTCCTTATTGTAAAAGGCAAAGTAATTTGGGCCGAAGGGAACTTTGTTTTTGGAATAGAACATCGAAAGAAAATTTTCGCCATCAGCATAATCGGCTAGCCATGAACCACGGAAGAAATTCACACTGTTTTTCGACATTAAATCCCTCAGACTTGCGCTCGGACTCACATCGATTTTAACTTTGATGCCCACGTTTGTCAATTCTCCCTGGATAAACTCAATTAAGTCTTTATAAGTAGTGGTAGTATTCAAGGTGATTTCCGGCAAACCTTTTCCATCAGGGAAACCAGCTTCCTTTAACAGTTTGGCAGAAAGCTTTGGATTGTAGGAATAGCCCCGAACGGCAACACTATCAAATCCAGGCATCCCTTTCGGTATGAACCCAGATGTTGCGGCGATGCCGATCCCATTGCGCAAGTATCTAATCAACTTGTCGCGATCAATGGCATAATTAATAGCCTGTCTAATTTTCTTAATTTTCAGTGGAGAGTTTTTTACCAGGGCTAAATTTGAATCAACCAAAATGCCGACGTATTCCGTACACAGATACGGGCTTTTGGTTAAGGTAAACTTGCCTTTATATTTAGTGCTCATCTTACCACTTTTCGTCAGGATGTCATCACGGTAGCTTCCATCAACGTTGTAATAAAAATCGAGGTCTTGCTTTAAAAAACTCATAAAACCACTTTGTTTATCGGTGATAAAAGTAGCTTTAACGGCATCTAAATACGGTAATTGTTTCCCTGCTTTATCTTTTTCGAAATAATGTTCATTTTTTAATAGAACCAAAATTTCTCCCTCTTTCCAGTATTTAAATTTAAAGGCACCTGTACCCACCGGGTGACTTCGAAAATCTTTACCGTAATGTTCCACTACTTCTTTCGGTACCACCGAACAATATTGTGTAGTGAGTAAATTCATAAATGGTGGAAAAGGACGAACGAGCTGAATTTTAAAAGTACTGTCGTTTATTGCAATAAAACTCGATTGATCTTTGACTTTGTCGCTAAAAATCCAACCGCCAGAGGAAGCTACTTTTGGATCGATTAACCTGTAGAATGAATAGGCAAAATCGCTGGCAACAACTTTTCTCCCCTTTCCTTTTTTGAAAATTTCATCATCCTGAAAGTAAACATCATTGCGTAAGTTAAACGTGTAGGTCAGTGCGTCTGCAGAAACCGCCCAGCTTTTTGCAATACACGGAACAGTTTGCAAAGTTGAATCTATCTGTACCAGGCCGTTAAAAATTTGGTTGGTCATCCAAATTGCATTTTGATTTCGGGCAAATGCCGGATCGAGAGAAGTCAGGCCTTGATCCAGATTGATATTGAACACTTTTTTGTCGCTATTATTATTTTTTTGTTTGCAGGAAATGCAGATGATAAGACAAAAAAACCAAAATATATATCTAAATGAGCCTTGCATGCGGTAAGGAATGTTATTTTTGCACAAATTAATAAATTTAATGCAGATGTCTTTTTTAAACGATTTATTTATTGGCTTGGATGCTACAAAACGTGATGATTTACAGGAGCGTTTGGATATTGTTGAGCATAAAATTAAGTTTATGGATAAAATGCCGGTGGCTTTATTGGATGTAAACAATAATCCAAGTTATTTCCTTACAGAAGAGATTGCTTTAGCTGGAGGAATGATCGAATCCGACGTGATGAGTGCTGCTTTTATAATTTATTATCAACCTGGAAAAACCCTTACCGATCTAATGAGAGAGGTTCCATCTGTTTTAGATGCCGATTGGCAAGCAGTAAAAAACAATCGCATCATTTTGCTTAATGATGATGTTAACCGGGAAAGATCAGCTGAAAATGCTGTATCGCTCACTGAAGATATGGCTGAAATGCTTCATCCAGGTTCTTTTATCTTCGGTCACGAAGGTGATAAATGGATCAGGTTTGGAGCTTAAAAACCGATGATGTGGAAGATTTGAGATGGTTATGAGATCATTCCCGATTATAATTTAAAATGGCTTATAATTAAATCAAATATGAAAAAAAGCTTCTCCTTTTGCATTCTTATATTCTCGTTCGTATTTGCTTCGGCCCAGGTTGTACCCACTTTAACTGCTGATGTTGCAGAAAAGCTGGCCAAGATGCCGCTTGGATGCATTATTCAGGAATTTCCCAATAAAACTTCGCATGTGGCCAATACAGCAGTTGATGGAAGGTTGCTACCAAGTGAACTGCATCCCGCTTTTTATGGGTGTTTAGATTGGCACAGTTCTGTTCATGGACATTGGATGTTGCTGCGATTGCTCAAAACTGTTCCTGATCTTAAAAGCAAGACTGAAATTATTGCGGTTTTGGATAAAACCTTTTCACCTGATAAGATGAAAGCCGAGGCCGAGTATTTTACTAAATATCAGGTGGCTAGTACTTATGAGCGCACTTACGGCTGGGCTTGGTTATTAAAGCTTGATCAGGAACTATATACCTGGAATAATCCGGATGCTAAAAAATGGCATGCCGCGTTGCAACCCTTAACGCAACAAATTTTAAAGCTCTGGAAAGCCTATTTGCCAAAGCAAACCTATCCCAACAGAACGGGTGTACATCCGAATACTGCATTTGGTTTAGTGTTCGCCCTAGATTGGGCAAGAACTTTCAAAGATGTAGCATTCGAAAAACAGATTGAAGAAAAGGCAAAAGCTTTCTATTTGGATAACAAGGCAACTCCAGCTTACCTCGAACCAGATGGATCCGACTTCTTTTCGCCAAGTTTAGAGATTGCCGATTTAATGAGGCGGGTTCTTCCAGAAAAGGACTTTGTAAACTGGCTTAATAAGTTCTATGAAAAAAGAAGTCTAGATAGAATTAGCGATCTGCCGATCATCAGCGATATCAACGATTATCAGGGCGTTCATTTAGTGGGTTTATCCTTTACCCGTGCATGGTGCATGAAAGGAATTGCGAAAGAATTGCCGGAAAACCATAAATGGAAAAAACATTTTGAAAGTACAGCTGATAAATTCTTAGCTAATGCCTTACCTCTGGTTTTTGCCGGTAATTATGGTGGCGATCACTGGCTAGCTTCCTTTGCGGTTTACGCTTTAGAAAAATAACGGCTTTATGTGCTTATTGGAGACAAGCGCAGGCACAGAATCGATTAAATCGATAAGCTATTTTGCATTCGTTAGAAATGAGCGCAGGTATGCATTCGATAGAAACGAGCGAAACCATTGATCTTAAAATCTTTAAATCCTTTGAAATCGTGGTTAAAAGTTGATAAATTTATCTATTTGTTCATTCGTAAATTTAATAGTGTCTTCTTGAAATAAATTTCCATTTTCATCCAGTTCTTGTTTGATGTTAGGAATATGTATCCTAAGTGGAAGTACATTCAGATGAATATAATGGCACACCCCAGTGAAATGATCTACTCCCCGAATGTTTCCATATTTACCAGATGATAAACCAACCAGTGCTGCTTTTTTATCATAAAAACTTCCTGGAAAATCGGCGGCGTCAATCATTACCTTTAACACTCCGGGATAACTTCCATTGTATTCAGGCATCACAAAAATAAATTTGTCTGTCTCACTAATCAAATTCTGGATTTTTTGAAATGCTGGCGACCGCTTCCCGAACATATCCGTATTTAAAATATCTGCAGGCAA
>Ga0308159_1005806_pt1 | contig 10170 bp, 6 predicted proteins | sample PhyCR1_FD_201040 | JGI IMG/M metagenome (GOLD analysis project Ga0308159, IMG submission 201040) | Phyllosphere microbial communities from UC Gill Tract Community Farm, Albany, California, United States - DLSLC.R1 | ecosystem: Host-associated > Plants > Phyllosphere > Unclassified | place: USA... | reverse complement strand
ACTTTCGATGCATTGCAAATGGCCCCAGGTGCTCGGGTTTGCCGGACGCAGCGCACCTCCGGGGCCACGCAGAGGAGAAAGCTTGCTATCAACACAGTAGCAGTCCCGGCCCCAAAGACCCAACTGCGCTAGTGGTTTTTCCTCAGCGCGGCGCGCTTCCAGGCCGCAAGTGCTTGCGGCGCATCGCTGCTCGCTTCGGCCAATTCTGCGAGTGCCAGCCAAGCACGCCGGTGCAGCTCGGCGTCCTGCAAGCCTTGTCCGGCCTGCGCCAGCAACTGCTGGGCCTTGCCCCAGAGCTGACGCTTCATGCACGCCATGCCCGCGAGGTACTGCAGGTTGGGGTCGCGCGGGTCATTGCGCTGAGCCGCCTCGATGCGGGCCAGCCAGTCGGCATCGACCGAATCCAGGCCCGCCTCGAGGGCCGTCGCCAGCCTGACGCGAAGCGCATCGCCCAGGCTGTGCGGCTGATCGACCATGCGCTCCCACACCGGCAGCAGCCAAGCGCGCGCCGCCGCCAGATCTCCGTCAAGCGCCACCATGCGCTGCGCGGCGTGGATGGCGACCTCGGGCATCTCGCGTTCGCCGGGTTCGAGCGACTCCCAAGCGCGTTGCAACTGGGCCGCATCGTGGGCCGCCGACAGCACGTCGATCGCCAAGCCGCGCACGATGCCGCGTGCCGCCGACTCGGAAAAAGCACGGTGCTTGGCAAGCAGACGTGCCGTCTGCAGCGCTTCGTAGGTGCGGTGATCCAGCCTTGCCGCCTTGAGGTGCAGCCGCAGCGCCAGCGTGCGGCGCTGCACGCCCTGCGGAAGCTCTTCCAGCCGGGTCAGCGCTGCCGCGGGGTCGCGATCCTCGAGAGCCCATCGCGCCGCGCGCAACTGAACGCCTTCGCGCGTTTCGGGGCTCAGCGCGCCGCGCTCTGCGCTTTCGTTGAGGGCCTGTTGCAGATGGGCGTCGCGCGCCGGCCGGTCCTGCAGCGACTGCGCACTCTCCGCGGCCAGCAGGTGCGACAGCACCCGCAGCTGGCGCGCCTGCGGCAGCGCGACGTCCAGCGCTTCGAGCGTGCGTTCCTGCGCCAATGCCGCCAGCGCGGCCTTGCGGGCGCGTGAGAAGCGCCCGGCCATGAGCTGCACCATGGCGTCGAGCAACGCTGCATGCAGCGCGCGTTCCTTCTGCTGCACCCGCCACTGGCGCGCCTGGTGCGGCAGCGAGAACAACGCTGCCAGCGCGCGCAAGGCCACGTGGAGCAGCACGAAGGCGCCAGCGAGCATCAGCAACACCAGATTGAGTGACAGATCGACCCGCCATGGCGGCCAGAACACGGTGACCGTGCCCTGGTTGTTGCCGGCAAACAGCGCCACGGCCGCGGCGATGCCGAACAGCGCAAGGAGCCAGAGTGCAGCACGCATCGGTCAGCGCCCGGCCGCCGCGGTCGCCAGGGCGGACAGGGTGTCGTCCACCCGCGGCGGTTCGGCGGTGCGCACCTGCAACTGCAGTTGCTGCAGTTGCGTGGCGGCCATCTGGACCCGGCGCGACGACGGGTCGAAATAGCGGTTGAGCGACGTCGCCACCAGGGTCAGCTCGCTGCGCGCCGTTTCCACTTGGCGCGACAGCAGCGCCAGGCGCGCATTGAGCAGCTTGAGCTTGAGGTTCTCGCGCAGGAAGAAGGTCTGGTCGGGTGACAGCAGAACGGCCTCCGGCCGCTCGATGCGTCCGACGCGCACCAGCGAACGGGCCTCGCCGCGCACGGTCAACAGGATGCGCTCCCACCACGGTGCATCGACCGGGATCGGCTCGGCCTGCCAACCGGCGCCGCCGCCGCTGGCGCTGCGCACGCCGACGGCGTTGAGCGTGGGGAGTTCGTCCACGCCGCGCATGAGTTCGTCCAGCTTGAGCAGTGCGTCGCTGCCGTCGCCGCTGGCGTTGGCACGCAGGCGGTCGGCGTCGCGTTGCACGGCGCGCTGCAGCGGGGCCAGACGCGGTTGCGCAGCCCGCGTGATGCGCACGTCGGCCGCCTTGAGCGCGGCGAGCAGCGGCTCCACATTGCCGGTGACCTGCGCCTGTTGCAGCGCCAGGCGCACCGCCGACTCGATGTCGACCACCAGGTTCTCGTCACGCGAGCGCGACAGGCTCTGCATGAGTTCTTCGAGCTGCGAGCGCTGCAGCGCCACCTCGGCGACGCGACTTTCCGCCAGCGCGAGCCGCGCCGCGGTGTCGCGCACGGTTTCATGCGCCTGACGTGCCAAGGTGCGCGCCTCGAGCGACTGGGCCAGCGCGTCGCCGCTCTGGCGCGCCAACTGTTCCTGCATGCCGCCGACCTTCTGCCAGAGCACCAGCACCATGACCAGCGCCGCCAGCGTCAGCAATGCGAGCAAGCCCAGAACGATGCGTGAGAGCGCGATTGCGCCGACCGAAGGCAGGGGATGCGGTGCGACCGGCACCGATGTCCGCACAGCGTGGCCCGGCACGGCTTCTTCGGGGGTCGGGGACGCAGCACTCATCCGAACGATTCTATCGACGCAGCCATCGCCGCCGGCCCCGGGGCGGCCAGCCGAACGGTGCCGAAACCGGCTGTGCGCGCTGCCTCCGCGATGCGCGGATGGGTGGCGATGGCCAGCGCCTGCGCCCAGCGCTGATCGGGCATTGCACGGCTCAGATGGCCGATGGCCTCGGCGCTGCTGAAGAGCCACAGCGTTCCGTCGCCGGCCGCTTCAGCGGCCAACCGCCGCTGTGCCGCATCGAGCACCGGCGGCAGGCGGCGGTAGGCCACGACGGTGTCGACCATGCCGCCAGCGGCTTCGATTTCGCGCGCCAGCCAGTCGCGGCCGGTGGGCTGTCCCGCGGCATCGCCCCCGCGGACGATGAGCACGCGCGCGCTTGGCACGACCTGCGCCTGCACGACGCTCCATAGCGCCTCGGAGTCGAGCTGCGCCGCGCTCTGCGAAGGCGCGTCGATTCGGCCTTGCGGCACCCCTGCTTCGTGCAGCGCGCGCACCGTGCCTGGCCCGGTGGCCCAGCATCGCGGCGCAGTATCCCCGCGGCCGCTGTCGGCAAAGAAATGCGACGCCGCGGCCGCACTCACGAACATCAACGCCGACCAGTCCCCCAGGCGCGCGCGCGCCTGTTGCAGCACCTCGGCATCGGCCACCGGCTCGATCACGATCAGCGGCAGCGCCACGGCATCGTGCCCCGCGACCCGCAGCGCTGCGACGCTGCGCAGCGCCTCGCGCGCCGGCCGGGTGACGATCACACGGCGTTTCATCCGCGCGGCGCAGCAGTCAGTGCGCGCCGGCCGCGGCTTCGTCGCCGAGCGCTTCGGCCTGCGCGGCATCGCCCACGGCACCTTGCGCCTCGGCGCGCACCAGCGCGCCGGCGGCCTCGAGATCACCCCAGGCCGCCTCGATGCGAAGGCTGCCGTCAGGCTGCCAGCGCGCGTGCGCCGCCAGCGGCATCGAGCAGCTGCCGCCCATGGCGCGGCTCACCGCGCGCTCGCTGGTGGCCGCCAGCGCGTCCTGCCGGTGCATCAGCGGCATCAGCAGTTCGATCAGGTCGGCGCGATCGGCACGCACCTCGATGCCGAGAGCGCCCTGCCCTGCGGCCGGCAGCATGGTCTCGGGCTCGAAGGCGGTGCGGATGCGGCTGTCGAGCCCCAGGCGCTTGAGCCCGGCGGCCGCCAGGATGATGCCGTCGTAGTGGCCCTCATCGAGCTTGCGCAGGCGCGTGTCGAGGTTGCCGCGCAAAGGGTCGATGCGCAGGTCGGGCCGCAACGCGCGCAGCAGCACCATGCGGCGCAGGCTGGAGGTGCCGACGACCGCACCGTGAGGCAGTTCGTCGAGCGAGGCGTACTTCGGCGAGACGAAGGCATCACGCGGGTCTTCGCGCTCCAGCACGCAGGCCAGCGCGAAGCCTTCGGGCAGTTCCATCGGCACGTCCTTGAGCGAGTGCACCGCGATGTCGGCCCGCCCCTCTTCGAGCGCGTTCTCGAGCTCCTTGACGAACAGGCCCTTGCCGCCGACCTTGCTCAGCGTGCGGTCCAGGATTTGGTCGCCGCGGGTGGTCATGCCCAGCAGGCTGACCGTGTGGCCCCGTTCTTGCAGCAGGCGCTGCACGTGCTCGGCTTGCCAGAGGGCCAGACGGCTTTCGCGCGTCGCGATCACGATGTTGCTCAAGGCCGGATTCCAGTGATGAAGATGACCCGCAGGATGCTAGCATGTTGCGCCGCAACAACGCAGGCGGCGCACCCTTCCGGAACAAGGAGATGACGCGAATGACGACTGGCAAGAAGGCGACGGCAACCCCGCAGGCACCCCGGCGTGCGCGAAACGAGGACCAACCGCTCATCGACGACATCCGGCTGCTCGGCCGGATCCTGGGCGACGTCATTCGCGAGCAGGAAGGCAAGGACACCTACGACCTGGTCGAGAAGGTCCGCACGCTCTCGGTGGCATTCCGCCGCGATGCCGACCATGCCGCCGATCGCGCCTTGAAGAACCTGCTCAAGGGCCTGAGCGCGGTGGAGACGGTGCGCGTGATCCGCGCCTTCACCTATTTCAGCCACCTCGCGAATCTGGCCGAAGACCGCCACCAGATCCGCCGCCGTACCGAGGACGAGCGGGCCGGCGAGAGCACCGACGGCAGCCTGGCGACGGCGCTGGCCCGCATCCGCAAGGCCGGCGTGTCACCGGCGGCCGTCGTCGAATCGCTGGCGCGCAGCTACGTGTCGCCGGTGCTCACCGCGCACCCGACCGAGGTGCAGCGCAAGAGCATCCTCGACGCGGAGCGCGCCATCGCGCAGCTGCTCACCGCACGCGACGAGATCGGCTGGCGCCGTCAGGCCTTCGCTGGCAAGAAGGACGCGCTCACGCCGCTGGAGTACGCCGAGAACGAGAGCCAGATCCGCATCCGCGTGACCCAGCTCTGGCAGACACGCCTGCTGCGCTTCTCCAAGCTCACCGTGGCCGACGAGATCGAGAACGCGTTGAGCTACTACGAGTCGACCTTCCTGCGCGAAATCCCGCGCGTGTACGCCGAGCTCGAGCGCGCACTGGGCCACGACGGCATCGCGCCCTTCCTGCGCATGGGCCAGTGGATCGGCGGCGACCGCGACGGCAACCCCAACGTCACGGCCGAGACACTCGACTACGCGCTGCGCCGCCAGGCCGAGCTGGTGCTGCGCCACTACCTGACCGAGGTGCACTACCTGGGCGGCGAGCTGTCGCTCTCCGCCACCCTGATCGACGTCTCGGTCGAGATGCAAGCCCTGGCCGAACGCTCGCCCGACCCGAGCGAGCACCGGCTCGACGAGCCCTATCGCCGCGCGCTGACGGGCATGTATTCCCGCCTGGCCGCCACGCTGCGCGACCTCACCGGCGGCGAAGCAGCGCGCCACGCGGTGGCGCCGCAGAACCCCTATCCGAACGCCGAGGAGTTCCTGGCCGACCTGCGCACCATCGCCGACTCGCTGGCCGACAAGCACGGCGCGGCGCTGATCGCGCACCGCCTGGGGCCGCTGATCCGCGCGGTCGAGGTGTTCGGCTTCCATCTGGCCACGGTCGACCTGCGCCAGAGCTCGGACAAGCACGAGGCGGTGGTCGCCGAGCTGCTGGCCAAGGCGCGCATCGAGCCCGACTACGCCGCGCTGGCCGAGGACGCCAAGCAGACGCTGCTGCTGCGCCTGCTCGACGAGGCGCGCCCGCTGCGCGTGCCCGACTCAGACTACGCACCGCTCACGCAGAGCGAGCTCGCCATCTTCGCGGCCGCCCGATCGGCGCGGGCCCGCTACGGCGCCGCCGCCATCCGCCACTACATCATCAGCCACACCGAGACGGTGAGCGACCTGCTCGAAGCATTGCTGCTGCAGAAGGAGGTCGGCCTGCTGCGCGGCACGCTGGACGACAACGCCACCAACGACCTGATCGTCGTGCCCCTGTTCGAGACCATCGAAGACCTGCGCAATGCCGCGCCCATCATGCGGGCCTTCTACGCGCTGCCCGGCATCAAGGCACTGATCCAGCGCTCCGGCGCGCTGCAGGACGTGATGCTCGGCTACAGCGACAGCAACAAGGACGGCGGCATCTTCACCAGCAACTGGGAGCTCTACCGGACCGGCACCGCGCTGGTGGCGCTGTTCGACGAGCTGAACGCCGCCGTGCCGGGCACGAAGGAACCGCAGGGGCCCCACATCCGGCTGCGCATGTTCCACGGGCGCGGCGGCACCGTCGGCCGCGGCGGTGGTCCGAGCTACCAGGCGATCCTGGCGCAGCCACCAGGGACCGTGCGCGGGCAGATCCGCCTGACCGAGCAGGGCGAGGTCATCGGCTCGAAGTACGCCAACCGGGAGATCGGCCGGCGCAACCTCGAAACGCTGGTCGCCGCGACGCTCGAAGCCACGCTGCTGCCGGCCGGCAAGGCCGCGCCTGCGGCCTTCCTCGCGGCGGCCGCCGAACTCTCGACCGCCAGCATGGCGGCCTATCGCAAGCTGGTCTACGACACCCCGGGGTTCGGCGACTACTTCTTCAGCGCCACGCCGATCCGCGAGATCGCGGAGCTCAACATCGGCTCGCGCCCGGCCTCGCGCAACCCGAGCCGCAGCATCGAAGACCTGCGGGCCGTGCCGTGGAGCTTCAGCTGGGGGCAATGCCGGCTCACGCTGCCGGGCTGGTACGGCTTCGGCTCGGCCATCGAGCAGTTCGTGGCGGGCGGCGCCAACGCGGCTGCGAAGAAGGAACGCCAGGCGCTGCTGCAGCGCATGTCCGCGCAGTGGCCGTTCTTTCGCACGCTGCTGTCGAACATGGACATGGTGCTCGCCAAGAGCGACCTCGCCCTCGCCTCGCGGTATTCGGAACTGGTCACCGACCGCAAGCTGCGCCAGAAGGTGTTCGGGATGATCGAAGCCGAGTGGCACCGCACGTCGGACGCGCTCACGCTCATCACCGGTGCCAGGCAGCGGCTCGAAGGCAATGCCGACATGCAACGCTCGGTGCGCCACCGGTTCCCCTACATCGACCCGTTGCACCATCTGCAGGTGGAGCTGATGCGGCGCTACCGCGCCGGCGAAGGCGGAGAGCGGCTGCAGCGCGGCATCCATATTTCGATCAACGGGGTGGCGGCGGGCCTGCGCAACACGGGTTGACGGCACTGCGCGCGGGTGCCTCGACACCGTTTCGCGTTGCAGGCGTTTTCCCTACGCGGGGTCGCGCCAGTCGGTGCGGGCTGCCTGCCTTGACATAGGGAGTACCCTGTACCCCACGTCAGTGGCTTTCGCTCTCTCTCGCGCGGTGGTTGAAACAACGTCCTCACAGGAAACCGTGTCATGTCTTACCCGCAAACGCTCGCCCCCTCGCACATCGACTTCGTCCGTACCGACGTCGACGCGCTGGCGTCCCACATGCACCAATGTGCTGCGGCGCACGGCCGATGGGCCGCGTTGGGCGCGTACCTGCAACACGCCCGCGCGTTGGCCGCTGGGCGAATCGTCACCCTGGCCTGCCTGGCCGTCGTCGTGGGCATCGGATTCGCTGTCGTTGCCTGATCGGTGACCGCCCCCGCGGTGATTGCCCGCCTCGCTTCGCTCAGCACTTACGCCCGACACATCCTCCAACGGCCGCATGCCGCGGCCCAAGCGCCGGTCCGTGCCGAACTCTTCGGCATCCAGCGCTTCAAGCAGCACGGGCGCAGTCTGGCCCGTGCGCAAGCCGTCCAGGCCAGCAATAGCGCGCGCGCGGCCGCACCCTTCTTCCCGCGCGTCGAGGAAAACCTCGGGTCGCTGCGCAGCGCCTTCGACTACATCGCGCTGACCTCGCAAAGCGGGCGCTATGTGTCGCCGGCCGCCGAGTGGCTGCTGGACAACTTCCACCTGGTCGAGGCGCAGCTCCAGCAGATTCGCGAGGGCGTGCCGCGCAGCTACTACGCCCGCCTGCCCAAGCTGGCCGATGCGCCGCTGGCAGGCCTGCCTCGCGTCTACGGCATCGCGTGGGCCTACGTGGCGCACACCGACAGCGTGCTCAACAAGGACCTGTTCACCGCTTTCCTCGACGCCTACCAGGACATCGACGAACTCACGCTGGGCGAACTGTGGGCGCTGCCGACGACGCTGCGCGTGGTCCTGCTCGAAAACCTGCGTCGCGTGGCCGAAAGCATTGCGGAGAACAAGGTGGCACGCGAGCTGGCGCACGCCGTCTGGGACGCGGCCGACACCCTGTCGTCGCACGATCTCGATGTGCTTTATGCGGCCGTCTGCGAGCGCGGACTGCAGCAAGGCTATTGCACCTCGCTGTGGCAGCGACTGCCGGCGGAGCACGCGGCGCAGCCGCCGGCGCTCTTCGGCTGGACCGAGGAACACTGCGTCAACGGACCGATGCTGATCGCCCAGGCCCAGAGCGCCCAGGCTTCGGCCAACCTCACGGTGGGCAACATCATCACCACGCTGCGCATGATCGGCCAGGTGGAGTGGGTCGACCTGATCGAGCCGGTCAGCCGCTCGCTGCGCGTTCTGCGCGAGTTGCCGAGCTTCGCTGCCGAAAGCGAACTCACGCGCCAGCAGATCACCCATGCGATGGAGCAAGTGGCGCGTGCCAGCGAGCGCACCGAGCGCCACGTGGCCGAAACCGTGGTGCGCCTGGCGCGCCACTCGCCGCCGCCGCCGGGCCGGCGTTCCGGCGCGGAACGCACCGCCGGCTACCACCTGTTCGGCGACGGTCGCCCCGCGCTGATGGAAGCGCTGGCATCGACACGCACCACGACGCCGACACGCCGCAATGCCGCCGCGCGCACGCGCGACCGTTCGGCACGACCGGCGCGTGCCTGGCGCCTGCCCGCTTACCTCGCCTGCATTGCGCTGGGCACGTTGGCCTTGCTCGGCATGGTGGTCCATGGCTTGCACCGTCTCGGACACGACGCGCTCGGCGCCGCGACGGTGGTCGCGCTGCTGCTGATGGCCTGGCCGCTGTCCGAAGCGGTCATCGCGCTGCTGCATCGGATGGTGGCGGAGTCGACACGCGTGCAACCGTTGCCGCGTCTGGACTTCGCCACCGGCATTCCGGCAGCGCAGCGCGTGCTGGTGGTCATTCCCACCTTGCTCAGCAGCGTGGATGCCAACGCCCAACTGGCGCAGCGGCTCGAGCTGCACTGGCTGGCCAATCGCGAACCGCACGCCCAGTTCGCGCTGCTCACCGACTGGGCCGATGCCGCCCAGGCGGTGCAACCCGGCGACGAAGCGCTGCTGGCCGATGCCTTGCAACGCGTCGCTGCGCTGAACACCGCACACCCCACGGCGAATGGCGCCGCCCCGCGCTTCCTGCTGCTGCACCGGCCGCGAAGCTGGTGCGAAACCGAACAGCGCTGGATCGGCTGGGAGCGCAAGCGCGGCAAGCTCGAAATGCTGCTGCGCCTACTCGTGACCGACGACGCGACCGGCTTCCTGCCGCTGGCGCCCGGCCTGCGCCTGGCCACGCCGATCCCGTACGTGCTCACGCTCGACAGCGACACCGGCCTGCCGCCGGGGACACTGCGCGAGCTGGTGGCGATTGCCGCGCACCCGCTCAATGCCCCGCAGATCGACCGCACCTCGCGCCGCGTCGTCGCCGGCTTCGGCATCTTCCAGCCAAGGGTCGTCACGCCGTTTCCGAACCGCGATGAACGCTCGCTGTTCCACTGGATGTTCGCCGGCCAGTGCGGGCTGGACCCGTACAGCAGCGGCGCTTCCGACATCTACCAGGACCTGTTCGGCACCGGCTCCTTCACCGGCAAGGGCCTGCTCAACGTGCGCGCGGTGCACGCCACGCTCGATCGCCGCCTGCCCGACGGCGCGGTGCTCAGCCACGACCTGCTCGAAGGCAGCGTCGCGCGCTGCGCGGTGGTGAGCGACCTGGTGCTGATCGAAGACCATCCCCACCATGCCGGCGTCGCCGCTTCGCGCGTCCACCGCTGGACGCGCGGGGACTGGCAGTTGCTGCCGCTGATGCGGCGCGCCCGCCACTTCGGCATCGACGCGCTCGGCCTCTGGAAGATGACCGACAACCTGCGGCGTGCGCTGGTGCTGCCGGCCTCGGCCGCGCTGCTCGTCCTGGCCGTGTTCACCGATGCGCTGCCGTTCGAATGGGCCTTGGCGGCGGTCGCCGCGGCGCTTACCTTCGGCCCGCTGCTCGGCGCCCTGGCCGGCCTGGTGCCGAC
>Ga0308159_1005805_pt1 | contig 10173 bp, 8 predicted proteins | sample PhyCR1_FD_201040 | JGI IMG/M metagenome (GOLD analysis project Ga0308159, IMG submission 201040) | Phyllosphere microbial communities from UC Gill Tract Community Farm, Albany, California, United States - DLSLC.R1 | ecosystem: Host-associated > Plants > Phyllosphere > Unclassified | place: USA... | reverse complement strand
TTCCGACACGTCTTCAGACGGGTTCGCCACCTTCAGTACGTAGCGTTTGCCATCATCTGCCTGGACACAGAAGGTGTCGTCTTTTTCCGTCGCAAAGCGCGTCACGATGCCGTCAATGCCGTAGCACCGGCGGGCCAGCGCAATTGCCTCGTCGTCGCCCATGACGACGTACGGGGCGGCCAGACCGCCTTCCACGATGGTGTCGGTGGCACCAGCCTCTGGGGGGGGTGCTTCAGGTGCTGCCTGCGGCACCGCTTGCTGAGAATCGAGATGTGCCACAAGACCCCTTTCGATGCGTGGGCACCGTCAGCAAAGTGCTGTCGGGCTGCCCTTGATGAATCGAATCATCGCAACTAAATGGGCGATTGTCGACAATTATATGCATCAAGAAAAAGGCCTCCTTCGTAAAGAGGAGGCCTTTTCACATCCTGGCGCCCGTACGAGGGGCGCCAGGAAAGCAGCGATCTTCACCACCTTCAGCGTGCCGCATCGTGACACGCAGGTGTGTGCTTTCAGCGGAAGCGCAAGCTCGGCACCCCCGCCAGCAAGCTGGGACGATCAGCCGTGCTTCAGCGCAATCGTCTTCAAGGTGGTGAAGCCCAACAGCGCTTCAAACCCCTTTTCACGGCCGTAACCGCTGGACTTCACGCCGCCGAAGGGCAGCTCCACGCCGCCGCCGGCACCGTAGTTGTTCACGAACACCTGACCGCAACGCAGCTTGCGCGCCAGGCGCATCTGGCGCGCACCGTCACGCGTCCAGACGCCGGCCACCAGGCCGAAATCCGTGCCATTGGCAATGCGCAGCGCGTCCTGTTCGTCCTCGAAGGGCATGGCAACCAGCACCGGGCCGAAGACTTCTTCGCGCGCCAGGCGATGCGAGGGTGACACGTCACGGAACAGGATCGGTGCCTGGTAATAGCCGTCGGCCACTGCGTCCGGATGGGTCGATCCCTGCGCGGCAATCGTCACGCCTTCTTCGCGTGCCTGGTCCAGAATCACGCGCACGCGGTCCTGTTGCGCTTTGTTCACCAGCGGACCCAGCTGCGAGTTGCCCACGGGCGGGCCGACTTCCAGCGCATTGAAGGCCGTCACCAGACGCGCCATCAGTTCCTCGTAGATGCTGCGTTCGACCAGCAGGCGGCTGCCCGCCGAGCAGGTCTGCCCGCTGTTCTGGATGATGGCGTTGACCACCACCGGCACCACGGCATCCAGGTCGGCATCGGCAAACACGATCTGCGGCGACTTGCCGCCGAGTTCCAGCGTCACCGGGCAGTGGCGGCGCGCAGCGGCCTCGGCCACGCGGCTGCCCGTCACCGGCGAGCCGGTGAACGAGATGTGGTCGATGCCGGGATGGGACGACAGCGCCGAGCCCGCTTCATGGCCCAGGCCGGTGACGATGTTGATCGCGCCCGCCGGGAAGCCGACTTCCGCAGCCAGCTCGGCCACGCGCAGCAGGGACAGGCAGGCGTCTTCGGCCGGCTTGACCACGCAGGCGTTGCCCGCCGCCAGGGCGGCGCCCACGCTGCGCCCGAAGATCTGCATCGGGTAGTTCCACGGAATGATGTGGCCGGTGACGCCATGCGGCTCGCGCACGGTCAACACCGTGTAGCCGGCCTGGTAAGGCAGGGTCTCGCCATGCAGCTTGTCGCAGGAACCGGCGTAGTACTCGAAGTAGCGGGCCAGCGCGGTGGTGTCCGCACGGGCAGTGCTCATGATCTTGCCGGTGTCGCGCGATTCCAGCTGCGCCAGTTCTTCGTGGTTGGCCAGGACCGCGTCGGACAGCTTGGTCAGCAGGCGGCCGCGTTCCATGGCGGACAGGCCGCCCCAGGGACCGTCGAAAAAGTCGCCCAGGGCTGCGCGTGCGGCTTGCACGGCACGGTCGATGTCTTCTGCGGTGCCGCGCGCCAGGTGGGTATAGACCGCGCCATTGGCAGGTTCATAAACGGGAATGGTGCCGCCCTGCACGGGGTCGACCCAGGCATTGGCGATGTAGTGCTTGGCAGTGTTCACGAGCGCCTCAATGAATGTGTGATGGGCAAGTCGACGGTCGGCACCTGGATGGCGCCGACATGCCGACTTGCTGTATCGATGGTTTGCATGCCTGCGGCACTTGCCAGCCGGTGCCGCATGGTGGCACTCGGCCTGCTTATCGGCCGCAGCACTTGTGCTGCGTGGCTGTCTGCAGCGGACAAGCCCGTGGAATGCGCGGAAATCAGGCCGCTGCACGCGTCGCACGGGAGGCGATGCATTCCGCAATTGCCTTGCCCACGTCTACGGTACGGGCGGTTCCGCCCATGTCGGGCGTGCGCGGACCATGCTGCAACACGGTTTCGATGGCTTCCATGATAGCGCCGGCCGCTTCCAGGTAAACCGGGTCGTCCTTGCCGAGGTGCTCGAGCATCAGCTTGGCCGACCAGATCTGGCCGATCGGGTTGGCAATGCCCTTGCCCGCAATGTCGGGCGCCGAACCATGCACCGGTTCGAACAAGGACGGGAAACGGCCTTCGGGATTCAGGTTGGCCGAGGGTGCGATGCCGATGGTGCCGGTGCAGGCCGGGCCCAGGTCGGACAGGATGTCGCCGAACAGATTGGACGCCACCACCACATCGAACCAGTCCGGATGCTGCACGAAGTGCGCGCACAGAATGTCGATGTGGAACTTGCGGGTGGCCACGTCCGGATAACGTTTGGCTGCTTCCTGCAGGCGCTCGTCCCAGTAGGGCATGGTGATCGAGATGCCGTTGGACTTGGTGGCTGCCACCAGGTTCTTGCGCGTCCGGCGCTGCGCCAGCTGATAGGCAAATTCCAGGATGCGATCCACGCCCGTGCGGGTGAAGACCGATTCCTGCACCGCAAACTCGCGATCGGTGCCCTCGAACATGCGGCCGCCCAGCGAGGAATATTCGCCCTCGGTGTTTTCGCGCACCACCATGAAGTCGATCTCGCCCGGCGCACGATTGGCCAGCGGGCTGGGCACGCCCGGCATCAGGCGCACCGGGCGCAGGTTCACGTACTGGTCGAAGTCGCGGCGGATCTTGATGACCGAGCCCCATACCGCCGTGTGATCCGGCACCACGTCGGGCGCGCCGACCGCACCGAAGAAAATGGCCTCGTGGCGGCCCAGTTGATCGGCCCAATCGTCCGGCATCATCGTGCCGTGCTTGACGTAGTAGTCGGTGCACCAGTCGTTGAAGTGCTTGTAGTCGAAGCTGATGCCGAAGCGGCGGCCCACTTCATCCAGCACGCGGATGCCTTCCGGCATCACTTCCTTGCCGATGCCGTCGCCGGGGATTACCGCGATGCTGTGTTTACGGGTCATGAATTGCGCTCGCGTAGAGAGTCGATGTTGAGAACACTGTAGGCAAGCATGCCGGTCAGGACAATTACCGCTTTTTGAAGCAGGCCTTCCAATTTGGGTAAGTGCGCAGCGACCTTGGCTCTGGCTAAATCACCGTTCACGATGGCAGGGCCCCGACCGCATGGCGGCCGTGTGTCACCGAACCTCATCGAACGCCATTGATCATCCTCGACCACCAGCATCGGACACGCCGTGGCCCACCCCAAGCTGAAAACCCTGAACCTGATCGGCGCCGGACGCGTCGGCCAGACGCTGGCCCGCCTGCTGCACCGGCATGGGGTGTTCGCCATCCAGGACATCGTCAGCCGCTCTGCGGACAGCAGCGCTGCCGCCACCAGCTTCATCGGCGCAGGCCGTGCAGCCACCGCCTTGACGCAATTGCGGCCGGCCGATGTTTACCTGTTGACCGTGCCGGACACCCAGATCGAAACGACCGCTCGGCAGTTGGCCGCACATGCGGTACTGCCGGCCGACGCCCTGCCTGCCGCCTTTCATTGCAGTGGTTTCCTGACTGCGTCCGCCGTGCTCGGTCCGCTTGCCGCGCGCGGCTGGCAGATCGCCAGCCTGCATCCGATCCTGAGCTTCGCAGCACCCGCCAGCGCGGTCGACCAGTTCCCGGGAACGGCTTGCGGCATCGAAGGCGATGCAGCGTTGACCCGGCTGCTGAGCGAAGCTATTGCGCGCATCGGCGGACAGCCCTTCCCCATCGACAGCCAAGCCAAACCGCTGTATCACGCCGCCGCCGTGTTCGAGAGCAACTTCCTGCCCGCATTGCACGACGTGGCGACCAGACTGTGGCAGGCCGCCGGCGTGCCGCCGGAGATCATCGACGCACTCGGCCGCAGCATGCTGCAGCGCCAAGTCGACAACATCCTGGCGATGGGCGCGCGCCAGGCATTGACCGGCCCCGCAGCACGCGGTGACCGGGCAGTGGTCGATGCGCAGCATGCGGCTGTGACCCACTGGGATCACGCTGCCGGCGATGCTTATGCTGCGCTCAGCCGCTTGATCGAGACGATCCGGCCGGGGGCGCCTGCATCGGCAGTGTCGACCGTTTCGCCGGTGCCGGACGTCTCGCTTGTCCTGCCCGGCGCCCCCACCTCATCGACCGATCGCAACCCCGCTTGAGCGGCGTGCGGCCGCACGACAGATCACGCATCGACACCCAGCAAGCGCTCCCAGAAGCGCGCTGCACCCAGGAGATTCCATGTCCCTCGTTTCATTGTGGCGGCGCCCATGAGCCGCCTCGACCGCATCCTGTCCCTCGCCGACATGCGCGCAGCCGCCAGGCGGCGGCTGCCTCGCTCGGTCTTTGAATTCATCGACGGGGGTGCCGAGGACGAACTCACGCTGCGCGCCAACCGCCAGGATTTCGAGCGCCTGCAGATCGTGCCGCGCATTCTTGCCGACGTGTCGCAGCCCGACCTTGCCACGCGCCTGATGGATCAGGACATCGCTGCGCCGCTGGTCATCTCGCCGATGGGCTCGTGCGTGCTGGCGCGGCCAGGCGCCGACCTTGCCATCGCACGCGCGGCCGCGTCCATGGGCATTCCATACACCTTGTCGACCATGTCCACGACGCGCCTGGAGGACGTCGCACGGGCGGTGGACGGGCCGCTCTGGTTCCAGCTCTACGTGTTGCGCGACAAGGCCTTCACCTACGGCCTGATCGACCGGGCGCGGGCGGCCGGCTACGACACCCTGGTGGTCACCACCGACCTGCAGGCGGCCGGCAAGCGCGAACGCGACCTGCGCAACGGCATCTCGATTCCGCTGCGACCCAGCCTGCGGCACGTGTGGGAAGGCATGACCCATCCGCGTTGGGCATGGGGCGTGATGCGCGGCGGCGCGCCGCAATTCGAGAACGTACGCGGCCTTCTCGGCGACTCCGATGCCGGCCTGACCGTGGCCTATCGTGTTGCCCGCAATCTGGACGCGGCCTTTTCGTGGGACGAGCTGGCACGCATCCGCGCGCACTGGCCAGGCAAGCTGGTGGTGAAAGGCTTCTTGCATCCGCAGGATGCACTGCGCCTGGCCGACCTGGGCGTAGACGGCCTGTGGCTGTCGAATCATGGCGGGCGGCAACTCGACGGGTCGATCTCGTCGATCGGTGCGCTGTCGATGGTCAAGGCCGCGTTCCAGGGCCGCCAGTCGCCGACCTTGATGCTGGACTCGGGCGTGCGGCGCGGGGTCGACGCCCTGAAGGCCATCGGCTTGGGTGCGCACGCCGTGGCCTTCGGCCGGCCCGCCTTGTTCGGCGCCGCCGTGGCGGGCGAGGAAGGCGTCAGGCGCGTGCTTGCCATCGTGATCGACGAGCTGACGCGCAGCATGCAATTGGCGGGCGTAGCTGCGGTTCGCGATGCCACGCTTACGCTGGTCGACGCCAATCGCAGCCTGGCGTCGGTCTGAGCAGTCGATTCAAGACGATCGGCCTGAACCGACCGTCTCGACGTGAGCAGCCTGCGACGACGGCTCGTCGTCACAGGCTCTTGCCCAACGCTTATTCGCGGAACTCGGGCAGCCAGTGCAGCACGCGCCGTTCGATGGCGCGCACGCAATAGACCAGGCCGATGCCGACCAGCGACAGCAGCGTGACCGACGCGAACATGTCGGTGGCATTGAGCGCACCCAGTGACGAGATCATCAGGTAACCCATGCCCGTGGTGGACCCGACGAACTCGGCCAGCACCACCCCGATCAAGGCGAAGCTGATGGCATTCGGCAAGGAGGCAAAGGTCCAGGCAGCCGTGGTCGGAATCCGCACCCGCCACAGGATCTGGCTGCGCGATCCGCCCAGCGTGCGGCAGAAATCCAGCATTTCGCGCTCGATGCTCACGCCGCCCTTGTAGGTGTTGAAGAACACCAGGAAGAACACCACGAACCAGGCCGTCACCACCTTGGACGCAAGGCCCAGACCGAAGAACATGGTGATCAGCGGCACGAAGGCGATCCGCGGCATCGAATTGAAGGCCACGATGTACGGATTCATGATGTCGGCCAGATAGCGGTTCTGGCTCAGCGCCAGGCCCACCACGAAGCCGCTGCCCGCCCCCACCGCCAAGCCAAGCAGAGTGGCCTGCAAGGTCAGGTACAGGTGCGGCCAGATCGAGTTCGGACCGGGCTGCATCCACGCCCACAGGCGCACGGCGATGCGCGACGGCTGGCTGACGAAGAACGGATCGAAGATGGTGTTCTGCACCACCCACGGAATGCGGGTGGCGATCTCCCATCCCCCGAGGATCACCGCCAGGATTGCCAGCTGCCACAGGGTGATGCGCGAGCGGCGCGCGATCGCCTCGCGTTTGCTGCGGCGCAGGTATTCCGCGCGATCGGCCGGTGCGGCCAGCGGCGTCTGGCTGGCCCGGTCGGACGTGGATGGGACGGATGGGACGACCTGCGGCCCCGACATGGCATGGCTCGACATGGGATCTCCTTTGCGCATCAGACCGACGCCCGGAACTGCTGTCCGAGCACGCCCCAGATGCTCTGGTAATGCTGGGTGAACGCCTCGGACTGGCGCAGCGTGAACACATCGCGCGGGTGCGGCAGGCGGATGTATTCGTCCAGCAAAACCTGGCTGGGTGGCGATGACAGCACGATCACCCGATCGGACAGCGTGATCGCCTCGTCCAGGTCGTGCGTCACCATCACCACCGTCTGGCGCAGCTTGCGCCAGATGTCGAGCAACTCGCGATGCAGGTGCGTCTTGGTGTGGGTGTCGAGCGCACCAAAGGGTTCATCCAGCAGCAGGATCTTGGGCTCGACCGCCAGGCTCATCAGCAAGGCCACCCGGCGGCGCATGCCGCCCGACAACTGGTGCGGATATGCATTGCCGAAGTCGCTCAGGTGGCCGAGTTCAAGCAGCTGGTCGACCCGCTGCGCGATCTGCGCACTCGACATGCGTTTGAAGTTCAGGCCGAGCGCGATGTTCTTGCGCACCGTGTACCAGGGCAGCAAGGTGTCTTTCTGAAAGATGTAGCCCAGCGACGGCGGTACTTCAGCGCCAACTTGGTGGCCCTGCACGGTCACGGTGCCCGAGGTCGGAAACTTGAAGCCCGCAATCATGTTCAGGATCGTGCTCTTGCCGCAGCCCGAGGGACCGACGATGGAGACGAATTCGCCTTCCTTGATATCGATCGTCACATCGCCCACCGCCCAGGTATCGCCGCTGCGCGTCTGGTACACCATGCCGATGTGGTCGAGAGAGATCATGCGATGCCCCTTGCCTTGCGCACGAAGCTCATGTCGACCACCTGGTCGTAAGGCGCCTTCTTCAGTTCTGCATCCGGGAACTGGCGATCGCCGCCCATGATCTCGAGCAGGCGGGCATACGCCTCGGGCGTGATGATGTTGTCCTTGAGCCAGACCGACTTCTGATAGGTGGCCAGCGTGCTGACGATGGCATCGCGCTGGAACGACGACAGGTAGTCGGCGTAGACCAGGTCGGTGATGGCCTCGGGGGTGTTGCTGTTCATGAAGTCCTGGGCCTTGACCAGTCCATTGACCACCGCCTGGATGTGCTCGGGGCGCTTCTGGATCGAGTCCCGCAGCACGTAGATGCCGGCACCCGGCACATCGCCGCCGAAGGCCTCGTTCCACGAAGCTTCATTGGCGATATCCAGGATCGGCACGCCGAACCCTTCCTGGCGTGCTTGCTGCACCATCGACATGGTCGCCATGGTCGCGCCCACCTGCTTGGTCTTGATCGCGCCGAGCATGGTGGCCAGGTCGCCCAGCCCCCGAACCTCGGTCTTGCCCTTCAGTCCGGCTTTTTCGATCAGGTACAAGGCCATCAGCCATGAGCCCGACTGCGGCTGGGTCACGCCCATGCGCTGACCCGTGAGATCTTTCACCGAGCGGATCTTGCCGCTGTCGTAATCGTCCTTGTGAACCAGCACGTTGGCGTAGGTCACCCGCTTGTCGGTGCCGCAGATCAAGGTGGCAGGCCGTCCGGCCAGGGTGACCGAGGGCGCGTCGACGGCAGCAGCCATGCCGACCAGCACCTGACCCGCGGCCACGCTTTGCCGGGTGCGCGGACCGCTTTGGGTATTGATGTGCTCGATGTCCAGGCCCGCCTCGGCGAAGTAGCCCTTCTTCATGGCCACGTAGGGCACCAGGAAGATGGTGTCGATGCCGCCAATGCCGAATTGGGCACGACCCAATGACGCCTGGGCGAACAAAGGGCGACCGCCCAGCATGAACACGCCGCCAGCAGCGGCGCCCAGCAGGAACTTGCGGCGCGAGGAACGAGACGAAGGGGAAGCGGGGTGCATGGCGTGACTCCTGTTGATGTTTTAGTATTTATTTTTTGGATTCACTGTAGGCATGATGATTCGGACAGGCAATTGCCCGTTTTTGAATCGGGCCTTCTAATCCGAGGAAGTTCTGCGGGTAAACGCTCGTCCTGCGAGGGTGCCTGCGAACTGGCGGCCGACGCCGATTCGTGTCCCGTGTTCTCTCCACCCTGTGCGATCGGACAGCAGCAGCGCCGATGGCACGCACCGAGTTTTTCAATGCTTCCGAATCTGAGCTCGTTGTTGTTGTTCCAGCGTGCAGTCGAGAGCGGGAGTCTTTCCAAAGCGGCAGAACAAAGCCACATTGCGTTGTCTGCCGCGAGCCGCCGCATCTCGCTGCTCGAAGAGATGTACGGCGTTCCGCTTCTGGTTCGCACGCCCAGCGGCGTCGAGACGACACCTGCCGGCGCCATGCTGGCGAGTCACGTGCGCACGCTGCTGATGCAGGTCAGCGCCATGAACACCGATCTGGCCACCTTCACCGATGGCGTGCGAGGACAGGTGCGGTTCTTTGCCAATACGTCTGCGCTGGGCCGCGGCCTGCCCGACTCGCTTGCATCCTTCAACGCCGCCTATCCCGATATCCGGCTGGAAGTCCGTGAATCGCGCAGCCGCAAGATCGTGCAGGCAATCCGCGTAGGCGCGGCCGATGTCGGGGTGATCATGGCCGGCGTGAACACCGACGACCTCGAGCTATACCCCTATCATGGCGATCGCCTGGTGGTGGTGGTGCCGCCCAAGCACCCGCTGCGAGGCGACAAGGTCAGGTTCGATGAGGTGTTGGGCTACGACCTGGTGAGCCTGGACAAGACCACGGCCATGTCACGCGCGCTTGACGACGCAGCAGCTGCGGCCGGCAGGCCTTTGCGCCTGCGTGTGCAGGTGCAGAGCTTTCATGCGGTATGCAGCATGGTGGCAGCCGGACTGGGCGTCGGGATCTTGCCGGAACTCTTCGGCATTACCTATCAGCAGGGATTCGGACTGCGAACCCTGACCCTGGACGAACCATGGGCGCAGCGAAACATGTTCGTGTGCACCCGGAAAGAACCGCTGTCGCTGCCGGCAAGGCGTCTGGTCGAGCATCTGCTGGGGGCAGTGCTGCGCTAGGCACGGCGGCCGCGGCGTGTGCGTGCCCGATCAGACATCCAAGCGGTACGGGTAGCGCGCTGGCAAGTCCTCGGAAAGCCGGGTCAGTTCCCGAACAATGTCATCAACGTTCACCAGGCCCGACAAGCCTCGTTCCACCTGTGCCATCAGATCAGCAAGCTGAAGCCATTGCGGGAAGTCGATACCCATCTCGATCGGCAGCGCATCGCAGCCTCGGTCATGGTCCAGAAAGGCCACCTGGGAGCCGCTGTCCGTGCGCTTCACCAGCCAGGCGTCACCCGTGCCGGCGGTACTGAAGACCCACCACGTCTTGCCCAACTCGATCAGCGGATGGTCCCTGTCTGTGGTCTCTCGCAGCACTTGGGAAAAGTCCAACAACATGAAGTCGCCAGCGATCTCCTGGCTGCCGATCTC
>Ga0308159_1005804_pt1 | contig 10176 bp, 7 predicted proteins | sample PhyCR1_FD_201040 | JGI IMG/M metagenome (GOLD analysis project Ga0308159, IMG submission 201040) | Phyllosphere microbial communities from UC Gill Tract Community Farm, Albany, California, United States - DLSLC.R1 | ecosystem: Host-associated > Plants > Phyllosphere > Unclassified | place: USA... | reverse complement strand
CCGCGCGCCTGCATCAGCGCCCGGGCGGCCTCGTCGGCACTCGCGCCCACCAGGGCGTGGGTGCCGGCGGACGACACGTCGAAGCCCGGCAGCGCGGCGCGCATCACGCGCTCCGCCATGGGGCTGCGACAGATGTTGCCGGTGCACACGATGAGGATCCGCCGGATGGACACCACGCGCCTACTTGTAGGTGCCGCGGATGGTGTTGGCGGTCGTCGCGGACGGCAGGATCAGGTTCACGATCCGGTTCCAGCGCACGAGCGCGACGGGATCCACGTACACCACGTCCTTGGGCTCCAGCGGGAAGGTGTCCGCCAGCGCCAGCGCGGTCGCGGTGCGCCCGTCGAGGTGGAAGACCGTCTGCCCGCCCTCGGGCCGGTTGCGCACCACGTAGATCTGGCGCGGGTTGGCCGTGCCGAGGTCCACGCCGCCGGCTTCGCCCAGCGCATCGTTCAGGCTCAGGCGCCCGTTGCGCATCAGGATGGCCGACGGACGCAGGACTTCGCCCATCACGAAGATCTTGCGGTCTTCGCGATTGCGCACCATCACCATGTCGCCGTTGAGCAACGGAATGCGCGTGGGGTCGACACCGACCTCGCCCATCTGCATCAGGTCGATGTTGGTGGTCTTGCTGCCGCGCGTCAGGGTGACGAAGGAGCGGTCGCCCGTCGGCAGGATGCCGCCGGCGCGGTTGATCGCTTCCGGCAAGGTCATCGGAATGTCGGTGAACACCTGCAGCCCGGGGTTCTTGACCTCGCCCTCGACGTAGGCGCGCTTGCTGCGGAACGCCGACACGCGCACGCTCACCTGGGGTTCGCGGAACACCTTCGCCAGGCGCCGGGTCAGCATGTCCTCGAGCTCCTGCACCGTCATCCCCTCGGCCTTGACCGTGCCGGCGTACGGGAAGGCGAGCTGCCCGGAGTCCGACACGATGAAGCCCGGCGCGGGGGACACGCTGGCCGGATCGGCCACGGTGGTGGCGGGAATGGCGCTGGAGATCAGTTCGGGGTGGTCGAACACCGTGATCCCGATCACGTCGCCCGCGCCGATCCGGTATTTGTCGGGCGTGCCGAGCAGTGCGCGCACGTCCTCGCTCACCGTGGTCGGCTGGCGGGACTTCATGCGGGTCACCAGTTCGGCATCGATCTCTCGAAGCGCGCCCTCCGGCGGCGTGACGTCCTCGGTCGCCGGAACGGCCGGTGGAAGCGCCACCCTGGTGGAATCAAAACCCGGTCCCACCGCCGCACAACCCTGGAGAACCAGGGCCGCTGCCGTCAAGCCGATCGCTAAAAATGTAGAAGTTCGTTCCAATCTTGGCCCCTAACCGCGTCCGCAATTAGTACTTTTGGACACAGTTCCGACTGTAACCTACGAATCGGACCGCGCCCAAATGTTTCTTGGGTTACATCGTATGGCTGGTGCGCAATTTGCCCGTATCGGCCACCTGATGGGCCTCGGGCGGGGGCAATGCCCCCCAATGCGGGGGAGAGCGAGCCGCCCCCGGCGCCCGCGATCAGTCCGCCTGAGCGGCGCGCTTCCAGGCCTCGGCGGCCTGCGCGAGGTCGTCGCGTTCCTCGGCCAGCCGGGCCAGCGTCGACCAGGCCCGGCGGTGCAGCCCGGCATCCTGCAGCCCCAGCCCGGCCTGGGTGAGGAGCTGCTGCGCCTTGCCCCACAGCTGCCGCTTCATGCAGGCCATGCCAGCCAGGTACTGCAGGTTGGGATCGCGCGGATTGGCCCGCTGCGCCGCCTCGATGCGAGCCAGCCAGTCGCCGTCGACGGTGTCGAGCCCCGCCTCCAGGGCACGGACGAGCCGCACCCGCAGCGCATCGCCCACGCTCGAGGGCTGCGCGGCCGCCTGCTCCCACACCGGCAGGAGCCAGGTCCGGGCCACGGCCAGGTCGCCGTGCAGCGCCACCATCCGCTGCGCGGCCTGGATCGCCACTTCCGGCGTTTCCCGCTCCGCCGGCTCCAGCGCGGACCAGGCCCGCCGCAGTTGCTCGGTGTCGTGGGCGCTGGCGATCAGGTCCGAGGCCAGCCCGCGCACGATGCTCTGCGCACCGGCCTGGGGGAAGGCCCGGTGCTTGGCCAGCAGCCGGGCGGTTTCGAGCGCTTCCAGCGTGTGGCGCTCCTGACGCGCCGCCTTGAGCCGCAGGCGCAGCGCCAGCGTGCGGCGCTGGGCGCCCTGGGGCAGCTCGGCCAGGCGGGCCAGCGCACCGGCGGGGTCGCGGTCTTCCAGCGCCCAGCGGGCGGCGCGCAACTGCACGCCTTCACGCGTCTCCGGCGGCAGCGGCGGCGCACCGCGCTCCTCGCCGTCGTTCAGGGCTTGCTGCAGGTGCGCGTCGCGCGCGGCCCGGTCCTGCAGCGACTGCGCCCCTTCCGCCGCCAGCAGGTGGGCCAGGATGCGCACCTGCTGGGCCTGCGGCAGCCGGGCGTCGAGCGCAGCCAGCATGCGCTCCTGGGCCAGCGCCGCCTGCGCGGCCTTGCGGGCCCGGGTGAAGCGGCCGGCCAGCAGCTGGACCATGGCATCGAGCAGGGCCGTGTGCAGCGCGCGCTCCTTCTGCAGCAGGCGCCATTGGCGCGCCTGCCGCGGCAGCGAGAACAGCGCCGCCAGCGCCCGCAGGGCCAGATGCAGCAGCACGAAGAGCACCATCAGCGTCAGCAGCACCAGGTTGAGCGACAGGTCCACCCGCGTGGGCGGCCAGAACACCGTGATCGTGCCCTGGTTGTTGCCCGCGAACAGCGCCACCGCCGCGGCGATGCCGAACAGGGCCAGGAGCCAAAGCGCCGCTCGCATCAGTCCCGTCCTTCGCCAGGAATGGTCGTGCCCGCGCGGAACCACCACCAGCCGGCGAGCGCAGCGAAGCCTCCAGGGCACCCGCGGAACTGGCTTGGCCAGGCCGCTGGGTGCGCCCCCCTCCAAGCCGAAGGCGCCAGAGAGGGGGGAGCCGCGAAGCGGCTTGGGGGGTGCTTCATTTCACCGGCCTGCCGCCGCGGTGGCCAGTGCCGCGAGGGTGTCGTCGATGCGCGGGGGGGCCGACGCCTTGACCGCCGCCTGCACCTGCTGCAGCAGCGTCGCCGCCTGCTGCACGCGGCGCGAGGCCGGGTCGAAGTAGCGGTTCAGCGAGGCCGACACCGTGGCGAGCTCGGTGCGCGCGTCGTCGACCTGCCGCGACAGCAGCGCCAGCCGTGCATTGAGCAGCTTCAGCTTCAGGTTCTCGCGCAGGAAGAAGGTCTGGTCCGGCGACAGCAGCACCGCCTCGGGCCGGTCGATGCGCGACACCCGCACCAGCGAGCGCAGTTCGTTGCGCGCACTCAGCAGGATGCGCTCCCACCACGCCGCGTCGGCGGGGATGGACTCGATCTGCCAGGCATCGGCCGCGCCGGTGCCGCGCACCGCCATCGCGTTGAGCGGCGGCAGCTCGTCCACGCTGCGCAGCAGGTCGTCCAGCCGCGCGAGCGCCTCGCCGCCGTCGCCGCTGGCGGTCGCGCGGATGCGGTCGGCGTCGCGCTGCATGGCGCGCTGCAGGGGGGCCAGGCGTGGCTGCGCAGCACGCGCGACGCGCTGCTCGCCGGCCTTGAGCGCGGCCAGCAGAGGCTGCACGTTGCCGGTGACCTGGGTCTGTTCCTGCGCCAGGCGCACGGCGGACTCGATGTCGACCACCAGGTTCTCGTCGCGCGAGCGCGACAGGCTCTGCATCAGTTCCTCGAGCTGGCTGCGCTGCAGCGCCACCTCGGCGACGCGCGTCTCCATGAGGGCGAGACGGCCGGCGGTGTCGCGCACCACATCCTGGGCCTGGCGCGCAAGGGCGCGGGCCTCGGCGGCCTGCATGGTGGCATCGGCGCTCTGGCGCGCGAGCTGCTCCTGCATGCCGCCCACTTTCTGCCACAGCACGATGGCCATCACCAGCGCCACCATGGCGATCAGGGCCAGCAGGCCGAGGCCGATGCGCGCCAGCGCCACCGCGCCCGCCTCGGGGGCCGGCACCACCACCGCCGGCAACTGCCCGCGGCCCACGGCGTCGGATGCGGAGTCGTCGGTCACGGAAGCAGCACTCATCGAAACGATTCTATCGACGCGACCAGCGCGTCCAGGCTCGCAGGGACCTCGTCCACCGAGCCGAAACCGGCCGCACGCGCGGCCTGCGCGATGCGCGGATGCGTGGCCCAGGCACGGGCGCCGCCCCAGTCGATGCCGGGCAGCGCGGCGAGCAGATGAGCGATCGCCTCGGAACTGCTGAAGAGCCAGACATGCCCCGCACTGCGGGCGCTTGCGGCCGCCAGCACACGGGCGGCCTCGTCCAGCTGCGGCGGCAGGCGCCGGTACACGACGGCGGTGTCCACCGCCACGCCCACGGCTTCGAGCGTGCTCGCCAGCCAGTCGCGCCCTGCAGGCCGGCCGGCCGCATCGCTGCCGCGCACCCGCAGCACACGGGCCCCGGCCTGCAGTTGGCCCTGCACCTGCGCCCACAGCGCTTCGGAGTCGAAGCGGCCCGCCGCGGTGGGCGGCACATCGATGCGCTCCAGCGGCACGCCCGCGGACGCGAGCGCCTGTGCCGTGCCCGGGCCGGTGGCCCAGCAACGTGCCTGGGCGATCAGCTCGACGGCCGTCGGCGCCCGGCCGGGCGGCGCAGCGGCCCGACCCAGCGCGAAGAACCCGTCCACGGCCGCCGCGCTCACGAACATCAGTGCGGCATAGGGCCGCGCGTCGAGCGGTCCGGCGGACATGCCGGGCAGCAGCGGCGCGATCTCGATCAGCGGCAGGGCCACGGCGTCGACGCCGCGGGCATGCAAGGCCTCGACCCAGCGCTTGGCTTCGCGCGCCGGCCGGGTCACGATCACCCGCAGCGGCGCGCCGGTCATGGCCGCGTCACCGGGCGCCTTGCGCCTTCAGCGCAGCCGCGACCTGCGTGCCCAGCGCCTCGGCCTGCGCCAGGTCCTCGACCGGCGCCTCGGCCTGCGCGTGCAGCAGCGGGGCAGCCTGTTCGACCTCGCCCCAGGCGGCGGCCAGGTGCAGGCCGGCGTCGGTGGCGCGGGCGTGTGCGGCCAGGGGCATCGAGCAGCTGCCGCCCATGGCGCGGCTCACCGCGCGCTCGGCCGCGGTCGCCAGCCAGGTCGGCAGATGCGCCAGTGGCGCCAGCGCGGCGGCCAGCTCGGGCCGGCCGCTGCGGATCTCGATGCCCAGCGCGCCCTGCCCGGCCGCGGGCAGCATGGCCGCGGCATCGAAGCACTGGCGGATACGCGCTTCCATGCCCAGGCGCTTGAGGCCCGCAGCAGCCAGCACGATGCCTGCGAACTGGCCGTCGTCGAGCTTGCGCAGGCGGGTGTCGAGGTTGCCGCGCAGGGGTTCGATGCGCAGGTCCGGGCGCTGTGCGCGCAGCAGCACCGTGCGGCGCAGGCTGGAGGTGCCGACCACCGCGCCCTCGGGCAGCGCGTCGAGCGAGGCGTATTGCGCAGAGACGAAGGCATCGCGCGGGTCCTCGCGCTCCAGCACGCAGGCCAGCGCGAAGCCCGGCGGCAGGTCCATCGGCACGTCCTTGAGCGAATGCACCGCGATGTCGGCGCGGCCGTCGTCCAGGGCCGCTTCGAGCTCCTTCACGAACAGGCCCTTGCCGCCCACCTTGCTCAAAGTGCGGTCGAGGATCTGGTCGCCGGTGGTGGTCAGGCCCAGCAACTCGACCGTGTGGCCTCGTTCTTGCAGGAGGCTGCGCACATGCTCGGCCTGCCAGAGGGCCAGGCGGCTTTCGCGCGTGGCGATCACGATGTGGGTCACAGGGCCGTCCGGGTGCTGTTCAGGGGGGTCGGGGATGCTAGCATGTTGCGTTGCAGCAACGCTGCTTGGTTTGGTCTTTTCCCCCACGTTCCTCGAGGAGCCACGTCGAATGCCCACCGCCCGCAAGAACAACAACAAGAGCAGCGCCCCGGCCCAGCCGAAGCGGCAGGCGGAGGACCAGCCGCTGATCGAGGACATCCGCCTGCTGGGCCGCATCCTGGGCGACGTGATCCGCGAGCAGGAGGGCAAGGACAGCTACGAGCTGGTCGAGAAGATCCGCACCCTGTCGGTGGCCTTCCGGCGCGACGCCGACCACTCTGCCGACCGGGCGCTGAAGAACCTGCTCAAGGGCCTCTCGGCCGCCGAGACGGTGCGCGTGATCCGCGCCTTCACCTACTTCAGCCACCTGGCCAACCTGGCCGAGGACCGCCACCTCATCCGCCGCCGCACCGATGCCGAACGGGCCGACGCCGCCATCGAGGGCAGCCTCGACGTGGCACTGGCGCGCATCCGCAAGGCCGGCGTGGGCCCCGAGCAGGTGGCGGCCTCGCTGGCGCACAGCTACCTGTCGCCGGTGCTGACCGCGCACCCAACGGAGGTGCAGCGCAAGAGCATCCTCGACGCCGAGCGCGGCATCGCCGCCCTGCTGGCGGCGCGCGACGAGATCCGCGCACGGCAGAAGATGTTCGCCGGGCAGAAGGACGCCCTCACGCCGCGCGAGATGGCCGACAACGAGGAGCAGATCCGCACCCGCGTCACGCAGCTGTGGCAGACGCGCCTGCTGCGCTTCACCAAGCTCACCGTGGCCGACGAGATCGAGAACGCGCTTTCCTACTACGAGGCCACCTTCCTGCGCGAGATTCCGCGCGTGTACGCCGACCTGGAGAAGGCCCTCGGCCGCGAGGACATCGCCCCCTTCTTCCGCATGGGCCAGTGGATCGGCGGCGACCGCGACGGCAACCCGAACGTCACCGCCGAAACGCTCGACTACGCGCTGCGGCGCCAGTGCGAGCTGGTGCTGCGGCACTACCTCACCGAAGTGCATTACCTGGGCGGCGAACTCTCGCTCTCGGCCACGCTGGTCGACGTCTCGCCGGAGATGCAGGCGCTGGCCGAAGCCTCGCCCGACCCCAACGAACACCGCCACGACGAGCCCTACCGCCGCGCGCTCACCGGCGTCTATGCGCGGCTGGCGGCCAGCCTGCGCGACCTGACCGGCGGCGTGGCCGCGCGCCATGCCGTCGCGCCGCAGAACCCCTACCCCAACGCCGAGGCCTTCATGGCCGACCTGCGCACCATCGAGGATTCGCTGCGCGAAAAGCACGGCGGCGTGCTCGTGAACCAGCGCCTGCGTCCGCTGATGCGCGCGGTGGAGGTGTTCGGCTTCCACCTCGCCACCGTCGACCTGCGCCAGAGTTCCGACAAGCACGAGGCGGTGGTCGCCGACCTGCTGAAGATCGCGCGCATCGAGCCCGACTATGCCGCCCTGCCCGAGGACGCCAAGCAGACCCTGCTGGTCAAGCTGCTGGACGACGCACGCCCGCTGCGCGTGCCCGACGGCGCCTACCAGCCGCTCACCGTGAGCGAGCTGGCCATCTTCTCGCAGGCCCGCATCGCCCATGCGCGCTACGGCCGCGCCGCCATCCGCCACTACATCATCAGCCACACCGAGACGGTGAGCGACCTGCTGGAAGCGCTGCTGCTGCAGAAGGAGGTCGGCCTGATGCGCGGGACGCTGAACGAGGATGCGGTGTGCGACCTCATCGTCGTCCCCCTCTTCGAAACCATCGAGGACCTCCGCAACGCCGCACCCATCGTCAAGGCCTTCTACGCCCTGCCCGGCATCGACGCGCTGGTGCGCCGCTCGGGCGCCGAGCAGGACGTGATGCTGGGCTACAGCGACAGCAACAAGGACGGCGGCATCTTCACCAGCAACTGGGAGCTATACCGCGCGGGCATGGCGCTGGTGAAGCTGTTCGACGAGATGAATGCCGACAAGACGGACAAGATCCGCCTGCGCATGTTCCACGGCCGCGGCGGCACCGTCGGCCGAGGCGGCGGCCCGAGCTACCAGGCCATCCTCGCGCAGCCGCCGGGCACGGTGCGCGGCCAGCTGCGCCTCACGGAGCAGGGCGAGGTCATCGGCTCCAAGTACGCCAACCGCGAGATCGGCCGCCGCAACCTCGAGACGCTGGTCGCCGCCACGCTCGAAGCCACCTTCCTCGCGCCGGCGAAGCCGGCGCCGGCCGCCTTCATCGCCACCGCCGAGACGCTCTCGCGCGCCAGCATGGCCGCGTACCGCGCCCTGGTGTACGAGACGCCCGGCTTCGTCGACTACTTCTTCGGCTCCACGCCGATCCGCGAGATCGCCGAGCTCAACATCGGCTCGCGCCCCGCCTCGCGCAACCCCAAGCGCAACATCGAGGACCTGCGCGCCGTGCCCTGGAGCTTCAGCTGGGGCCAGTGCCGCCTCACGCTCAACGGCTGGTACGGCTTCGGCAGCGCCGTCGCGGCCTTCCTCGACAGTGCGGCCGGCGCCACGGAACGCAAGGAGCGCATCGCGCTGCTTCAGCGCATGTACGCGCAGTGGCCCTTCTTCCGCACCTTGCTGTCGAACATGGACATGGTGCTGGCCAAGAGCGACCTGCAGCTGGCCACCCGCTATGCCGAGCTGGTGGGCGACCGCAAGCTGCGCCAGAAGGTCTTCGGCATGATCGACACCGAGTGGCACCGCACCTCCGACGCGCTCACGCTCATCACCGGCGCGAAGCAGCGCCTCGAAGGCAACGCCGACATGCAGCGCTCGGTGCGCCACCGCTTCCCCTACATCGACCCGCTGCACCACCTGCAGGTCGAGCTGATGCGGCGCTTCCGCGCCGGCGAGGGCGGCGATCGCGTGCAGCGCGGCATCCACCTGTCGATCAACGGGGTGGCGGCCGGATTGCGCAACACGGGCTGAACACGGCCTGCAATTTCAAGCAAAGAAGGGCTGCGCTGCCCGTCAGGCCGGCGCAGGCAGCCGTCTTTCGATCGCGATCAATCGCCCAGCAGTTCGCCGATCGGCTGCAGGTCCTCGACCCGGTCGCACACCGCCTTCACGACCATCATGATGGGGATGCCCAGCAGCAGCCCCCAAACGCCCCACAGCCAGCCCCAGAAGATCACGCCCACGAACACGGCCACCGGGTTCATGCGGGAGGTGCGGCTGGTGAGCCAGGGCACGAGCAGGTTGCCCACCAGCGTGTGGATGAGCAGCGAGCTGCCACCCACGAGCAGCGCCATCTCGATGCTGCTGAACTGCAGGAAGGCCACCAGCCCGGCACCCGCCAGCATGATGACCGAGCCCACATAGGGGATGAGGTTGGTCACGCCGGCCAGGATGCCCCACACGGCCGCGTTCTGCAGCCCGATCGCCCAGAAGGTCAGGCCGGTGACCAGGCCGACGACGGCACTCGACAGGATCTGCACCAGCAGGTAGCGCTGGATGTGGCCGGTGATGTCGTCCAGCACGTGCACGGTGATGCGCTTCTTCTGCAGGCTGGGGCCGGCCATCTTCACCAGCTTGCGGCGGAAGGTGTCGCCCGCGCACAGCGCGAAGAAGGTGAGGAAGGCCACCAGCGTGAGCTGGCTGGCGGCACCGAGCACGCCGACGGTGCCGCTCCACACGTAGTCGCGCACGTTGAAGGGCGGCCGCTCGACGATCACGCGCTGCACGCCGCGGCGTGGCGCGGGCGCCGGTGCGGCGTTGTCCTGCGTGGCCCGCTCCAGTTGCGCCGCGGCTTCCTGCACGGTGTCGAGCGGCCCGGCCTTGGCCGTCTTGGTACGCACGGCGGCGCGCAGCTTCTGCGCAGCCACGGGCAGCGAATCGATGAGCTGGCCGGCGCTGTCCGAGAGCGAGTAGCCGGTCCAGCCCAGCCCGCCGCCCAGCCCCAGCAGCAGCACCGTGGCGGCGAGCCAGCGCGGGATGTGCATCCGCACCATCGCGTTCACGACCGGCGAGAGCGCGTACACGAGGATCAGGCTCAGCATCAGGGGCACGAACACGGCCGCCGCCCAGCGCAGCGTGAACACGCAGCCCAGCACGGCCAGCACGACGAGCGAGGCGCTGCGCACATCCACCGGCATGTGCAGCAGCACGCGCGGCGGGTCCGATGACAGGGTGGCGGCAGGCGTCTCGCCGGAAGGCTGCGCGGCCCGTTCGCGCTCGACCTCCTCGATCACCCGTGCCGCTTCGCGGTCCGCCTCGGGCGAGGCGAGCGGCGGCGCGGGAGGCTGCACGTCGCTCATGGCACGGCCTTGAGCGCCTCACGCACCGCGGTGAGCATGCGCCGCGAGACGACGATCACTTCCGGCACGCCCGAGAGCCGGACGGCCCAGCCCTCGACGTCCTCGCCGTCGTCGTAGCG
>Ga0308159_1005803_pt1 | contig 10177 bp, 8 predicted proteins | sample PhyCR1_FD_201040 | JGI IMG/M metagenome (GOLD analysis project Ga0308159, IMG submission 201040) | Phyllosphere microbial communities from UC Gill Tract Community Farm, Albany, California, United States - DLSLC.R1 | ecosystem: Host-associated > Plants > Phyllosphere > Unclassified | place: USA... | reverse complement strand
AGGGCTGGGTCCTGGCCGACCACGCCGGAGTCGAAACGCCCATAGCAGAATTTCTTGGTTACGTGGTGGACCTCGTGAGGAACCCGAGGAACAAAATCTCGCCGCAGGATGCTAAGCGCCTCATCGACAACCTGATCGGCAACATGGCAGGCACGAGCTTGTGCGTAGCTCACTCCTACAAACCTCTCGCTCAGATTGCCATCCCTCCAGGCATACCGAACAAGTCCCAGGTGCTTTTGCTCCTTTCAGTACTAGACCATGCCTACAACCATGCTCAGAATTACGAAGTTCGACTTCCAAGAGACAAAATTGACATGTTGCTTGCGGATATTGGCAGCAAGCTCGACGCCTCACTAAACGTGGAGGAGAAGCAGTTCGACTTTGTTGATCTGTTGATCGAGGCAGGCGCCAACCCAAGCCTGGTCGAGACCTACGCTAGTGGACTGGAATGGGAGGTAAGCGCCCTACCCTTGTTCACAACGCATCGTTCGCTCGCCGACAGAACAGCATTTTTTTGCGCTTACGAGCGCCTAAGAGCCGCGTACTTCTTGGGCCGAGACCAGGATCGACCCTCCCCGCAACCTCTAAAGGCAGACGACTGGGAGGATTGTCTTGAAGCTCTTGCCGCATCAGTTGCTTGGGTGGATGCGAAAGCACGCCACGCTAATGCATCCGGCGACGACATAGCGCTTGCAGCTGCACGGACGTATCTGACGGAAAACTTGCTCCCCTGTCTGCGGCTTGAACTCGTGTCACGCATTTCTTGGCCAGGGACGTACTTCATACCCGAGAACATTGTGCCGCTTCTCTATGGCTACCTGGCGAAGCTTTGCATCGACTCCATGCCAGAAGAGCTTGCAGACCTTCTGGACGTCCTTGAGGATTCTTTCGACGGGCAACTTGGTCTTTACAACGAAGGCTTCCGAGGCGCGTTGCAGGCTGTGGTGCCGACGCTCGTCAATGCCGAAGTGTCGGGAGATGTCGCCGACAGGCTGTTCGAACTGTTGATCCGCTGGAGGAACTACGTACGGGACAACGTGGAAAACAGGCGCGAGCTTGTTCCCGAGCTCCTATCCATAGTGCCACTGCTTGCCCGGATGGAGTCCGACGAAGAGGCCCTTCAAACGTACCAGACAGTCCTCGCAGCTTCGATGGGGCCCAGTTGGTACAAGGAGGACCAGTTTGCCGTGATGTCTAGGACACTCGAAGTACTTCCAGCCACTGCCGAGATTGCACCTGCGGCGCTCGCACAGATTGCCGCATACTTAGAACACGCAAGTGGGGAGATGACGTTCCAGCGATATATCCGTTCGGACAAGGCGACCTTCATAGGCGAGCTAAGCCGACGCGGTATGTATTCGGATGCTGTGCGCTACTTCCAGCACCAAGCCTGCGGCACCATTGACGAAATGCGCGCGCAGGCATCGCACGGTGGTCTTGACCGCGTCGCCCCGCTCGTGGGCATGCGTTTCCCAGGTGGTGCCCTGGAGGAGCAGGCATCCCTAGTCAGTCTGCTTGAGCATGCCGGCGCCGCCGCAGACTGGCGGATCCGCTGGGCACTTCTGGAGGTCTACCAGCATGGAGACGAGCGATACCTCAGGGACTGGGGTCCGGCCTACGCAAAGCTCATTCAGGAACTTTCACCTAGCTCCGTCGACCTAGCCTGGGCCCTCAAACGTATCGGGAGCATCGTGCAAACGATGAACGGTGAACGAGCCTGCATGCTTCTTAACTGTTTGCACGAGGCGCTGCCAGACAACGTCCGCGACAGCTTCTCGGCGTTGTTTGACCGGTATCGCGATGCCTTCGAACCGAAAGATCTCGAAACGTTGAGCCGCAGGTCCGGAATTCCCATAGGCCCAAGCCCAGCCAGGCTAAAAGCAGCCGCTGAGCCCAAGACTGAAACTACTGTGGGCCCAGCAGAAGAGCAGAGCCCTGAGGATCGAGAGGTCATGCGAGGCACCTTCGGAACGAGAGCTTCGGTACGGGCGGCTGAGCAGTCACTGGAAGAGGCGCGCAAACACCTGAAGCGCCGAAACACGTCAGTAGCTGTCGAGCATGCCATGTCTGCCCTGAGGGCAGCGCAAGACGGCGGCTGGTCAATTTGGTCAAAGGGACACCCTGCAAGGATGGCGGACCTCCTCATCCAAGATAACGTCCGTTCAGCAGATGAGCTGGCACGCCTCTACGGGCCGTTAGCCCTACGTGAACAGCACACCCAGAGTTGGTCGGTCGCCTACCAGCTCATGGAGCTTATCGGCCCGAACCTCGACGCTATCCAGCGGACACAGATGCTTTCGGTGGCGACCGACCATGTCCGCGAGATGGTAGGTGCTGCGCCACCGAACGCGTTCGCATACATCGGCGCGACAACATCTGCAACGGCGTCAGACGCCCTCTTGGAGCTCCTCCTTTGGGCGCTCGATCATCCGAGCTGGGAGCGACGAGACTCAGCTGCGGCAATGGTGCTCTGGCTCTTGAGAAGCGATGACGCGTGGATGGAGAGACTGGCTCCCCTGGCCTTTTCCATGGAGAGCGGCAACCGCGCCGACATTACAGCCGCATCATTGGACATCCTTTCGCGTGAGAATCCAGCCGCCCTTTGGGAGCGTGTCGTTCGCTTCATCGACGTTAGCGAAGTGGCGCAAGCGTGCGCACACGCAAGCAGATATGCAACACTTCTGCGGATAGCTAACCGCGCCAATTCCAAAGGCGTCACATCGGCCGCCGACGCCGTCAGGACTCTTCGAGCCAAAGCAACCACAAGCTTGAGCCCAGCTGTCGGACTGGAAGACTCCCTGCATGCCGGCCATGTGCCCTTATGCCTATCGGCCGCTTGGCGGGACCTGCAAAGACTCGGGGTTGTGGACGATGCAGCTCGGATGAGAGCAGCATCGGTCCTCAGGGAGCTGTGTGGACAACACCCTTTCAATGACGCTCAGCAACTGGAGTCCCTGGCGGCGACGAGATACAGCGCGAACGCAGATATCATCCCGGACCGTTGGGCTACGAGGCTTCGGTTTGCATTCAATGTCGCGCTCTTTGGACCTGCTTCGATCGAGCAGTTGGTCAAGATTGAAGCTGTACTGCGCATCCACAACCCAGAGTCCCTAGTCGAACCGCCGGACGGAAGGCGACTCATTTCGAGCCTGATCGAAGCCGTTAGCTCGGGAAATGCGGCTGGCTTCCTTCCTTCGAGCGGCGACCTTGTATTCCTGGATGTCCAGGCCTACGTCGAGCATAGACGAGAGATAGTCAGAGTGGACCTTACGTCGCACCTGTTATCGCCAGGGCAGCGGGCTCCTCATTACATAGAGCTGGGCACCTTCAGACCGACCGAGCTGCCGCGACCGGTTCCACGTGATCAAGTTGCGGTTTGCAGTCGTGTGAAACCGGGACTAGCGCACTTTGGATCTCTCACGCCTTCCATCGCCAACCCGCAGTTCCAGGAGCTCCTGCACGCCCCCGCCTCTGCAATGGTTAGATATCATTGGAGGGATGGGAGCACCGTCCGAACGCCCGGAGCGAGCCGCCCTCACGAAGTCTCGATGCTCGCAATCCAACGCGAAGCGCTTACATTGCCTCCAGGCTGCCGCATGCAATGGATACTCAGAATCAACGGCAAAATCCAAGCAGTATTGAATAAGGCGCACTGATCATGTTCCCAAAAATGACGAGCATGCAGCAGCCGATGACTCGAGGTGAGTTCGAAGAGCGCATCAGGCTCACTTTTGAACAGATCGAAACGGGAAAGCTGCATCCCAATGGCCTAGACGGCCTGCTGGACGTGCGATGCCTGCCAAACGGCCGGATCGATATGCTCAGCGTGAACGAAATGGTCCGCTTGAACGCAAATATGAGCCATCAGATGATTGCTACCGACATGGGCAAGATGCTTAGGCAGATGGCAGAAAACGGTGAGACCGACGAAGGGAGCGAAGAAGGCTAAGGCCTCGATGACGAGTCGTAGCCCGATCTTATCAAACGGACGTAACGCCAAAGGTCATCGTTTTACGACATCACCCACCGCCTGCACTCGAAGCTGGACTATCAATCACCCGCCAGCTACGAGAAAGCGACCGCCTGAATATTCTATCGGCGTGCCCACTAGAACTTGACCACCACAATGTGCCGCGGCGCCACGCAGGCCGGGGAAGCGATGAGGTTGAGCCAGCCAGCTGCGAGCCGCATTCGAACGACAACGCATTGGCTGAAACACTCAATGGTTTATCAAATCGGATACCGCCCATTGGCGCTCATGGCTCGGCCTGAAAGCGGTTTAGTGAGCAACATTCGAGTAGGACATTTGTAGTCATCACGGGCTGGTCGCCCCACTTTGCTATCTGCGCCTGCTCAAGCAGAGGAAGCTTACAATCGGAGTAAGGCGTCGTCTGCAAGCGCGGCGTAGCGCTAAACTCTGCGTCTCCGACAAACCTGGGGCGCTTCAGTTCTGCGCTTGCGCGAAGAAAGAAAAACGTTCAAGTGCATCCCAAGGTGCTTCTTTCAGATGCCAGAGCGACGACTGCGTAACTAGGTTGAACGCCGGTTCCTCGTTAGACAGGACAGCTGCAGCAGTGGTCGAGATAATGAAACCATCGCACTTCCCATCCATGATGGCTCGCTGAAGCATGTTGCGGTGGCGGTGGACGAATGCCATGTTGAAATCGTCGAGAAACTTTTTCGCGAGCATTCTATCCGGTTGCGCAACCACGTACCCTGCCGGCGTAAGGTCATCCAGATTCAATGCAATGATCCCGCCGTTCCCAAACGGCTCCAGCTGGCTTGCCCCCTTTCTGACGTGCTTTTCCACCCCGCTTTCCGACCATATTTTTTTGCAGGCAATAGGATAATCACCCCTTCCGAAGTTGACTAAGATGTCCGGCTCTGCGGCTGCGCCTGACAATCCGCTTTTCCGGAGGTCGGCAAGGAGTACTACCTCCCAGAGAGCGTCTTTTCCCTGTGAATTGCTCCTGTTATCGGGTTGCATGACGCTACCTGCCATACGTCTTAATGCCTCCTGAATTCCCGGTTCGTCGGACAAGTAGGTGATTGCGTCTGCCAATCGATTCACGTAGGCAGCCTCGGATAGAACTTGAATAGCCGGCACGCGCTGCGCCGCCCATTCGCGGCTAAGCACACCTGCTTGATTGAGTAGCTGCGAAAGTGCGCTACCGTTTCGGAGTTTTACATTGCGCTTCAGCAGAACGTCTCGCACTAGCTGGGCTTTTGCTGCGATCTCTTCATAAGTGGCAATCCAAGCACGGTCTACTACGTTAGCCTGATTTAATTCATATTTCAGGTCCATTTTCAGTCTTGCCTCACTCTGGTCAGCCCTGAATGTACGCTATTCCCCGATCGCAGATAAGTGCGAATGCAATGGCATAGCTGTGCAACGCGATGGGCAATACTACACCGTCCGTGTGAATGCGTGCCCGTGAAAACAGAATCCCGAGGGCGAACAAGAGCACGTAGGTCGTCAGATAGTCATAATTCTGATGCTGCGCCGAAAAAAGAAGCGCTGTTGCAACCACCGCGACCATAGCCACCTTGCGGTTTGCTTTGAACGGAAGAGTCGACAGAAGAAAATGCCTAAACGCGAGTTCTTCCACAATTGGCGGAAGCGCGAGCAGACTGATGATCATTACCAAATTCTCGGTTGGTGTTTTCATGCTGTAGAGCAATACCATGGTTGACTCTCGCGGTTGCCCTAGGCAATAAGCTGTGCCATATGAGGTCATGTAGAGCACTGAAACCGCTAGAATGCCGCGAATGACATCCCTTCTCCGAATGTTGCCGACGAAGTGGATATCCGGAAAGCAGAATCGCTTGTGAAGTGCGAACAGGGCCAGCATCAGTAATGCTACCGGTCCATAGTAGACAGGGATGCCGTAACGTATCTGCGTTGAAAAATCGAACTGTCGGGCGATAAGTGGATTGCCGAGCCTATATCCAACATAGACGACCAATCCAAAAACAAGCGCCATGCGCCATCGAGTCGCGAAGGGATCTCCGATACCGAGAATATCCACATATCGAGGTGCGTTGCGTGCGTTCATTTTCTCCCTTGTCGGCATTCGAATGCATCGAGCCGTAACGATAACCGAATTCATGTACTTCACCGATAGACGTACCGCATTGCGTCGCTAGTAATCGAGCTGCCTCACCCTTTTTTCGTAGAGACAGTCGAGGTTTCAGACAAGGAAGGGTCCGAGAAGCTACGCTTGTCTTGTCAGTGTCTCGCCTGGTGTTGAACCTTACCTTGACCGGCGGGCTGACAGGGCAGGCTTGGCACGCGCAAAAAATTGTATTACGACAAAACCAAGTCGCTGGCAGCCCAAAAAGCGGCTAGGTAAGAAAAACAGGCAAAGCTGGCCGCTAAAACCGCCGCACTCAAAGCGAAATTTGCTGAGGCGTTTGTCGAAACCGGTAAACCGGCGCTGGTGCTTGGAGATCAGGATCGGGGCAGAACTGCTGTCTCGGTCACGCGGCAGATCAACACGAATCGGGCCATGATCGTTGATGACCGTCCTGCCATCGAACGCCATTGCGCGCGTTGTCCTGATCAGCAGGCTTGGCCTCCCCAAGCCGGTAGCCCAGGTGCATGTTCATCGCTGCGTCCATCGGCCGTTCGACGAGCGCCTTGTTTAACGCCAGCATCAGATCCTGGACCTAGCCAGCAGTTATCAGCCCTTTGACCAGCTCGTCCATCAAGGCACTGGGCAGCGGAACGTCGCGTCTTTTTCATCGGCATATCCATAATCTCTACCTCTCATGATGATCTGCCCCATGCACAGAATTACGGATAGGTCCGCGGACTTCGTTCTCGATGCCTTGGAGCAAGCCCTATATGCCCGTCAGCCCGAGCGCTACGGGAGCTCGATCTGCTAGTCTAAGTGCAGTTCGCAATACGTTTCTATTCGGTATAGCGAGGGGCTGGCCGGGGGCCGGCGTCGAGCCCTCGGTTGGCAACAAGGTCAGTTATGACAGCGCCTTGGCCGAAACAGTCAACGGGCTCTACAAGGTCGAGTTGATTCATCGCCGAGCATCCTGGAAGACCAAGGGGTCCTGGAACTCGCGACGCTCGAATGGGTATCCTGGTTTAACCACCATCGTGTGCTGGAGCAGATTGCTACATCCTGTTTGCCGAAGCTGAGGCAAACCAGTCCGGCGTCTCGCCCAACAGGCCACCATACCGGCTTGACTTAAACCAAACAGCCTCTACGATTTCCGAGGCGGCTCATACTGCTCAGACAAGCCGCGAATGGCGACGCAACAAAACGTCGCTCTTTACAGGCTTGGTCACGCGTCTGACTGCGGCGCTTGAGCTTACCTGAGCGTGGTATCAGACTTTGACTGGGGATGTCAGAACGCTCGGCTCGAGAACGATTAATATTGGATAGGTCACCCCATACTGCTGCTCGTTGCCAGCAACAGCCTGATAGCCAGCTAAAATTGAAGCTTCGACGATGTCTTCGATGCAGTCCCGCGTGGTCTTCTGGAGTACATTTCGGGCAAGCTGCCCGGCAGCAGTTTTAGGCTGATTAAGAGCGAGCTCCGCCATCTGCGCCATTTGCTGATCTCCGGGCCTAACTGCATATTTCATGATCTCGCCGGTCCTCCAGCCCTTTTCCCAATAGAACTGGTACTCGGATTGGATATTACCCTTGCCCGGACGGCGACTCACAACGAGCTGCCGCAGATGCTCCGAATCCTGATTTGTACAGGTCACTCCTGGGTCAGAAAGATCAAGCACACAAGCACCAGGCTTAAGATTTGCCTTATACACTTTGGAACTACCAGCGGGTCCTCCGGCATTCACCAAAGCGAACGCGTGGTTCGTCGTGAAAAATAAGCCTTTGTGAAGCGGCGCGCTGCCCTTATTAAAAACTTCACGTCCATTCAATTTCCACTGAGTGATGTTAGAAGGTGTGCCGTGTAGCCAGTCTGTGAAGATGTTCATCGTTCTTTCCTTAAACGGTAGCCGCTCCCGCCTACAGAGTTCCTTCATAGCGGTCTGTCTTCCCGATGGATCTGAAGGCTGAGTGCCGATTGACGAGGCTATGAAGCTTCCACGACCTTTTTTTAGGCCTCTCAAAGAAACTTGACGTGGCGATCTTTTATCGGAAATAAAACCTGGCTCCTCACAAGCTCCAGTGTTCCTCAATCTTGTAAAGCGGGCGGCCAACCATCAATGCCTGAATAGCCGAAATGTGCGCCACATAATCTTCCTCGGTGAAGCTGGTCCAGCTGGAGTTCGCACTTTGAGCTTTGTAGAATGCTGCAACCGCGGAAGGGCAGAAAGCTTTGCTCTGACGCAAATGCGCTTTTAGCCCAAGAAAAAGCTGTCTATCCAAGGGCGGGTGCAGCTGCTCCACATGGGGGTGGCTGTAATATTCACCGCAAACAAATACCGACTTGAGGTAGACATTTACAATTTTCTGAGCATGGCCAAAACTGAAACCCTGAATTCTGCGACGCTGAGCTTCAGCAACAATTTTACGCATGAAGCCAAGAAGCCAAACGTCAACATCAGGGCCAATTTGAGCAGGTTTAGTAATCGCTTGCAGCCCACTAAATTCGATTAATTCGAAAGCAACCTGGCTACCACCGCCTTTGAGGCCACGCGTGTAGGCACGAGCTGCACACCAACGAGCGAAGTTATGACGATGCAACTCGATCGTATACGGCTGTGCTGTCGCGGTCACTCTATTTCCCCGTAAAATATCGAAGTCGCTGGTGGATATGCGCAAACGTCCGGTTATTTTTCGACTTGAACCGGCATTAAGATCAATAAGAATCGGCTAACGATACCACCATATAATTACCCTGGGCCTCTAATTTAGGTTGCCGCCTGGTGCCATCCTAAGAAAAAGCCCCGCATAAACGGGGCTCTGTCTCAGCTCATCGGGATGCTTCTTAATATCCCAGACTCACTCCCACTCAATCGTAGCCGGCGGCTTAGAACTCACGTCATAAACCACCCGATTAATCCCCCGAACTTCATTGATAATCCGCCCTGAAACCTTCCCCAACAGCGAATACGGCAACTCAGCCCATCCCGCCGTCATGAAGTCCGACGTCTCAACAGCCCGCAGCGCAACAACGTAGTCATACGTCCGCCCATCGCCCATCACCCCAACCGACTTAACCGGCAAGAACACCGCAAACGCCTGCGAAGTCAGGTCATACCAGCTCTTCCCCGTCGCCGGGTCGATCGTCCCACGCAGCTCTTCGATGAAGATCGCATCGGCACGACGCAGCAGGTCTGCGTATTCCTTCTTCACTTCACCCAGAATCCGCACACCCAGACCAGGTCCCGGGAACGGATGCCGATAGACCATCGACGGCGGCAGGCCCAGGGCGACGCCCAGCTTGCGCACTTCGTCTTTGAACAGCTCGCGCAGCGGTTCCAGCAAGCTCAGCTTCAGCGTATCCGGCAAGCCGCCCACGTTGTGGTGCGACTTGATGGTCACGGCCTTGCCGGTCTTGGCGCCTGCGGATTCGATCACGTCGGGGTAGATGGTGCCCTGTGCTAGCCACTTGGCGCTTTTCAGCTTCGAGGCCTGGTCCTGAAACACTTCGACGAATTCACGGCCGATGATCTTGCGCTTGGCTTCAGGGTCAGTCACGCCGTGAAGCTTGCTCATGAATTGTTCGGTCGCGTCTACGTGGATGATTTTCACACCCATGTTGTCGGCAAACGTCTGCATCACTTGCTTGCCTTCGTCCAGGCGCAGCAGGCCGTGGTCGACGAAGACGCAGGTCAGCTGGTCGCCGATGGCGCGGTGGATCAGTGCGGCAGCTACGGACGAATCCACGCCGCCGGACAGGCCCAGGATGACGTCATCAGAACCGACTTGAGCGCGGATCTTTTCGATCGCTTCTTCGACGTAGTCGGGCATGTTCCAGTCGGTACCGCAGCCGCAGATGTCGTGCACGAAGCGCGACAGCATGGCCATGCCCTGCACGGTGTGCGTCACTTCGGGGTGGAATTGCACGGCGTAGAAGCCGCGGTCTTCGTCCGCGATGCCGGCGATGGGGCACGACGGCGTCGATGCCATCAGCTTGAAGCCGGGGGGCAGCGCGGTGACCTGGTCGCCGTGGCTCATCCAGACCTTGAGCATGCCGTGACCTTCCGCGGTGCGGTGGTCTTCGATGCCTTCCAGCAGTTTGGTGT
>Ga0308159_1005802_pt1 | contig 10178 bp, 7 predicted proteins | sample PhyCR1_FD_201040 | JGI IMG/M metagenome (GOLD analysis project Ga0308159, IMG submission 201040) | Phyllosphere microbial communities from UC Gill Tract Community Farm, Albany, California, United States - DLSLC.R1 | ecosystem: Host-associated > Plants > Phyllosphere > Unclassified | place: USA... | reverse complement strand
TCCCGGCTAAAGCGGAGCGCCGCCCGGCCGATCCCACATAGAAACGCGGTCGTCTGTGGGAGCGAGCTTGCTCGCGAATCAGGCGCTGCGGTCTGGCAGATACACCGCGTCATCGTTCTTCGTGAGCAAGCTCGACTCCCACAAAATCAACTGCAGCCGTTGGAATCGCTTTACCGCGCCAACCACCCCCCATCAATATTCCACGCCGCGCCGCGCACCTGGCTGCCAGCCTCGCTGCACAGGAACAGCACCAACTCTCCCAATTGCGATGGCGTCACGAATTCCAGCGAGGGTTGCTTCTCGGCCAGCAGGTCGTGCCGGGCCTGATCAGGGTCGCCGCTGACTGCTGCACGGTCGTCAATCTGCTGCTGCACCAAGGGCGTCAATACCCAGCCGGGGCAGATCGCGTTGCAGGTGATGGGGGTTGTTGCGGTTTCCAGACCTACAACTTTGGTGAGGCCGATCACCCCATGTTTAGCGGCAACATAGGCCGACTTGCCAGTGGAACCCACCAGGCCATGGACGGACGCAATATTGATGATCCGCCCCCAGTTTTTGCTGCGCATGCCGGGCAGGCACAGGCGGGTGCTATGGAACACCGAAGACAGGTTGATGGCGATGATGGAATCCCAGCGCTCGACGGGAAACGCTTCGACCGCGTCCACATGCTGAATGCCAGCGTTGTTGATCAGAATGTCCACTCCACCGAACTCACGCTCGGCGTAGGCAATCATGTCGGCGATCTCTTCAGGCTTGCTGACGTCCGCCGGATGATGCCCCACTTTGCCGCCGAATTTCCCCACCTCGGCAACCACCGCCGAGGCATCCCCGAAACCATTGAGAATCAGGTTCGCGCCAGCCTTGGCCAGGCTCAACGCAATACCCAGACCGATCCCGCTGGTGGAGCCGGTAACCAATGCCGTTTTACCTTGCAGACTCATATTCAGTGCCTCACACAATGCCAGTGGCGTAGAAGGTGCCAATCACCACAAATACCGCCAGGGTCTTGATGATGGTGATGCCAAAGATGTCTTTGTAAGCCTCGCGGTGGGTCAGGCCGGTGACCGCCAGCAGCGTGATCACTGCGCCGTTGTGCGGCAGGGTATCCATGCCGCCGCTGGCCATGGCCGCCACCCGATGCAGGACTTCCAGTGGAATGTTCGCGGCGTTTGCGGCGCTGATGAAGGTATTGGACATGGCGGCCAGGGCGATGCTCATGCCGCCCGAGGCGGAACCGGTAATCCCGGCCAGCAAGGTCACGGTAATCGCTTCGTTGACCAGCGGGTTGGGAATGCTTTTCAGCCAGTCGGCCAGCACCAGAAAGCCCGGCAACGACGCGATCACCGCACCAAAGCCATATTCGGAGGCGGTGTTCATGGCGGCCAGTAACGCGCCGCTGACTGCACTTTTACTGCCTTCGGCGAGTCGGCTTTTGATGGCGCTGAAGCCAAACGCCAGGACCATGAGAATCCCTACCAGCAGCGCAGCTTCCACCGCCCAGATGGCGGTCAGCTTGGCGATTTCGGTTTGAATCGGTGTCGCCATGCCCGGCAGCGCCAGGGTGTGGGTCTTGCCGTACCACTGGGGGATCCACCAGGTGAACAACAGGTTCATGACACCCACCAGCAACAGCGGGGAAAGGGCGATCCACGGATTGGGCAGCTTGATGTCTTCCGCCGTTTCCGGCTCATTGCGCAGTTCGGTGCCGTAGCCTTCGCCCGCGCGTTGCGCCTTGTTGCGTTGCCGTTGCAGGTACAGCATGCCCGCGCAGAACACGAAAATGGTGCCAATCACACCCAGCCACGGCGCGGCCCAGGCCGTCGTGTTGAAAAAGGTCGTGGGGATGATGTTCTGGATCTGGGGCGTGCCGGGCAGTGCGTCCATGGTGAACGAGAACGCGCCCAGGGCGATGGTTGCCGGTATCAGGCGCTTGGGAATATCACTCTGGCGAAACATCTCCGCCGCAAACGGATACACCGCGAACACCACCACAAACAGTGATACACCGCCGTAGGTGAGCAGTGCACAGACCAGCACGATGACCAGTATGGCCTGGCGGGTGCCGAGCACGCCAATGGCAGCAGCAACGATGGCTCGGGAAAAACCGGACAGCTCGATGAGTTTGCCGAACACGGCACCCAGCAGGAACACCGGAAAGTACAGCTTGATGAAGCCGACCATCTTGTCCATGAACACGCCGGTGAAGGCGGGCGCCACAGCCGATGGGTCAGTGAGCAATACCGCACCGAGGGCGGCGATGGGGGCAAAGAGGATAACGCTGTAGCCACGGTAAGCAGCAAGCATCAACAGCGCGAGGGCTGCCAAGGCAATGATCACACTCATTGAGTGTCTCCTGGCCTTGGATCGCGGCGAACTCAGAGGCTGCCGAAGGCGCTCTGTACGGCTCGCTGAAATCCTGCGGCATATTGTTATTGTTTTCGGCTGCGGCGGTGCCGCCCATTGGGTCTAGCGGGTTTCGTGCCAAATTCCCAAGTTATTGATTTAAAAGGACTTGGCTGGATTATCCAAAAGGGAAATGTCTCGCTGGTCTCATAAGAGAGACTTATAGTCGCGCAGGCTTGTGCGAGGTCGTGAAGTGACCTGTGGCAAAGGTTGCCGTAGAGCTATCGGCCCGGATTTTCTGAAAGTCTCATGTTGAAGACTCAAGTCTCTTTATAGAGACTCTGCAATGCCCAGCGCGGCCATCTTCTTATAAAGTGTCGAGCGCCCAAGTCCGAGTTGGCTGGCGGCGTCTACTACGTTGCCTGCGCACTGCACCAATGCCTGTTCGATCACCTGGCGGTCAAAACGCTGACGGGCCTGGCTGAAGGTTTCGAAGGTTGCCGGTTCCGAATGAAGATGGGTGCGACAGGTCAGCGGGACCAGATTGCCGATAGCGGCTCGGATTTCCCTTGCGTTGAGCAGCAGGTCATCGCTGAGCAACGCGGCGCGCTCCAGCACATTGCGTAATTCCCGGATGTTGCCGGGCCAGGCGTGTTGTGCAAGGAGTGCCAGCGCGCTGCCTTCCAATTCGTGCTGGCTGCGCAGCTCTTCCAGAATCGCTTCGCTGAGCGCGGGCAGATCATCCAGCCGCTCCCTCAAGGGCGGGACCTGAATGGGCAGCACGCTTAAGCGGTAATACAGATCCGCACGAAATTCGCCGCGTTTGATGGCCGCTTCAAGATCTGTGGAGGTGGCGGCAATCAGTCGGATATCGCTGCGCACCACCTCGTTGGAGCCCACCGGTTCGTACTCTTTTTCCTGAAGGACCCGCAACAGCTTGCTTTGCAAGGGCAGGGGCATGTCGCCGATTTCATCGAGAAACAGGGTGCCGCCCTGAGCGATCTGCAACTTGCCGGGACGGGCTTTGCGGTCGGCGCCGGTGAATGCGCCGGGAGTCGTGCCGAAGAACTCCGCTTCAAGCAGGGTTTCCGGAATTGCAGCACTGTTGATACTGACAAATGCCTTGTGCGCCCGGGGCGAGGCGCTATGAATGGCGTGGGCCAGCAGCTCTTTGCCGGTGCCTGTCTCGCCGAGCAGCAGCACCGGAGAATCGGCGCCGGCGCTGCGACGGGCGCGGCGTTTGACCTCCAGGCTGGCGGCGCTGGTGCCGATGAAATGGGCGAAGCTGTACTTGGCCTGGCGGGCGCGCAGCAGAGAGCGGGTCGAGGCCAACTCTTCCTGCATGCTCAGGTAACGTTTGAGCAGCGGCGAAAGGGCCTGGAGTTCATCGAAGAGGGCAAAGCCGATAGCGCCGATCAAGTCACCGGCGTCATCATGGATCGGCAGGCGCATGACCACCAGCGGGTCCTTGGCGGTGTCCATCATGTCCAGCAGGATCGGTCGGCCATTAGTCGCGACCTGGCGTAACAGGCTGCCAGGTATGACCTTTTCACAAGGCTGACCCAAGGCAACGCTTGAGTCCTGCAGGCCGAAACGTCGGGCGTAACGCTCGTTGATCCAGACGATATTGGCGTCTTTGTCGACAATCACGGTTCCTTCGCTGGACTGTTCGATGATTTCGAACAGGGACCGAATCGCCAGTTGTCTGACGCTCAGGTAATCATTGAGGCTGTGGCTTTCTTTCATAGGGTTTTTCATGGAGGGTTCCGTCGTTTGAAACCGGCGTCTGGCCGCACAGAATGCCCTTGTCTAGTTGAAACCCGGATGCGCTGCCGCCAGCAATTCCCTGGTGTAAGGGTGCTGAGGCGAGTCGAACAGGTCGTGACTGGCGCCCCGTTCGACTACTTTGCCGTCCTTGACCACTATCACATCGTGAGCAAGAGCCCTGACCACGGCCAGGTCGTGGCTGATAAACAGATACGTCAGGCCATGCTTTTCCTGTAATTGGCGCAACAATGCCACCACTTGCTTCTGTACCGTGCGATCCAGCGCCGAGGTCGGTTCGTCCAGCAGGATCAGTGCCGGCTTGAGCACCAGCGCTCTGGCAATGGCGATGCGTTGCCGTTGCCCACCGGAAAACTCGTGGGGATAACGATGCCGGCTCTGTGGGTCGATGCCCACTTCCTCCAGTACACGAATCACCTCGACTTCGCATTGCACCGGGTCCAGTTCGCTATGCACTTCAAGCCCCTCGCTGATGATCTGCGCCACCGACATCCGCGGACTGAGGCTGCCGTAGGGGTCCTGAAACACCACTTGCATCTGCTTGCGCCAGGGCTGCATCTGCTTCTGATTCAGGCCATCAATACCCTTACCCTGAAAGCGGATACTGCCACGCGATTCAAGAAGGCGCAGGATTGCCTGACCAAGTGTCGATTTTCCGGAGCCCGATTCCCCAACAATTCCGAGGGTTTTACCCCGTTCGATGCTCAGGCTGATGTCATCCACGGCTTTGAGGTATTCCTTGTGGCGGCGGAAAATGCCGCCGCCCAGGGAGAACCAGACGCGCAGATTATCCACTTCCAGAACCTTTTCCCGACTGTCCCGGGGCAGCGGTTCGCCAGCAGGCTCGGCATCGAGCAAGAGCTTGCTATACGGGTGCTGTGGCTGCTTGAACAGCGAGTGGCAGTTGGACTGCTCGACGATTTCCCCGGCGCGCATCACGCACACCTGCTGGGCGATGCTGTGTACCAGATTCAGATCATGGCTGATCAGCAGCAGTGACATGTTCAAACGTTCCTGCAATTGCTTGAGCAGCAGCAGAATCTTGCGCTGCACCGTGACGTCCAGTGCAGTGGTCGGTTCATCCGCAATCAGCAGTTCCGGCTCGCATGCCAGGGCCATGGCGATCATGACCCGCTGTCGTTGCCCGCCGGACAGCTCGTGGGGGTAGGCTTTGAGACGTTTCTGCGGGTGTTGAATGCCCACCAGCTCCAGCAGCTCCAAAATCCGTTTTTGCGCCCCGCGACCGGTCATGCCTCTGTGCACCAGCAGGGTTTCGCCGATTTGTTTGGCGACCGTATGCAGCGGATTGAGGGACGTCATCGGCTCCTGGAAAATCATCGCAATGCGGTTGCCCCGTAGCTCGCGCAGGGTCTTGCCATCGGCACCGAGCAGTTGCTGGCCGCGATAAGTGATGCTGCCGGTGCTGAGTGTGCCGGTGGTGGGCAGCAGTTGCAGGATAGAGTGTGCGGTCACCGACTTGCCGGACCCGGATTCACCCACCAGCGCCAGGCATTCACCTGCACGGATGTCCAGGCTCAGGTTGCTGACCACCGTCTGACCATTGAAGGCGACGCTGAGGTCGCGGATTTCGATCAGGTTGTCCGACATTTCAAGACCTCGGGTCGAAGGCATCGCGCAGCGCCTCGCCAATGAAAACCAGCAGCGACAGGATCAACGCCAGGGTGAAGAAAGCGGTCAAGCCCAGCCATGGCGCTTGCAGATTCTGTTTACCCTGGGCGATCAGCTCTCCTAGCGAGGCGCTGCCCGCAGGCATGCCGAAGCCGAGGAAATCCAGAGCGGTCAGGGTCGATATCGCACCGGTCAGAATGAAGGGCAGATAGCTCAAGGTCGCGTTCATGGCATTAGGCAGGATGTGGCGCATGATGACCTTGCGATCCCCAAGGCCAAGCGCCCGGGCGGCCTTGACGTATTCCAGATTGCGGCCGCGCAGAAACTCTGCCCGTACCACATCCACCAGCGCCAGCCATGAAAACAGCGCCATGATCCCCAACAGCCACCAGAAGTTGGGCTCGACGAAGCCGGAAAGGATGATCAGCAGATACAGCACCGGTAAGCCCGACCACACCTCCAGCAAGCGCTGGCCAATCAGGTCGACCCAGCCACCGTAATAACCCTGCAGGGCGCCAGCGGCAATGCCGATCAGCGCGCTGATGGCCGTCAACGCCAGCGCAAACAGGATCGAAACCCGTGCCCCGAAAATCACCCGCGCCAGTACGTCCCGGGCCTGATCGTCAGTGCCCAGCCAGTTCTCCGCGCTCGGCGGGCTAGGTGCAGGGCGATGCAGTTCATAGTTCGGTGTGTCGTCGCTGAAAGGAATAGGCGGGAAGAGCATCCAGCCTCCACCTTTGCCAATCAGCTCCCGGACATAATCGCTGCGGTAGTCCGGCTGAAAGGGCAACTGACCGCCAAACTCTCGTTCGGTGTAGCGCTTGAGTGCCGGGAAATACAACGAGCCCTGATAGCTCACTACCAGAGGTTTGTCGTTGGCGATCAGTTCGCCGCCAAGACTTAACAGAAACAGTCCGCAAAACAGCCACAGCGACCACCAGCCACGGCGGTTATTGCGAAAGCGATCCAGGCGGCGCTGGGCCAGCGGAGAAAGTCTGCGCATCAGACGTTCCTCGCACTGAAGTCGATTCGTGGGTCTACCAGGGTGTAGCAGATGTCACCCACCAGTTTGATCAGCAAGCCGAACAGCGTGAAGATGAACAGCGAGCCGAACACCACCGGGTAGTCTCGGGATACAGCAGCTTCATAGCTCATGCGGCCCAGGCCATCGAGGGAAAAAATCACTTCGATCAACAACGAACCGGCGAAGAACACGCTGATGAAGGCCTGGGGGATACCCGCGACCACCAGCAGCATGGCATTGCGGAATACATGACCGTACAGCACCCGGCGTTCACTCAGGCCTTTGGCCCGGGCCGTCACCACATACTGGCGGGTCACCTCATTGAGAAAAGAGTTCTTGGTGAGGATGGTCAGCGTTGCAAAGCCACCAATCACCAGCGAAGACACGGGTAACACCAAGTGCCAGAAGTAGTCGGCAATCTTGCCGGTCATGCTCATCTGCTGGAAATTCTCCGAGACCAGCCCGCGTACCGGGAACCAGCTCAGCGAGGTGCCGCCTGCGAAAACCACGATCAGCAGCATGGCGAACAGGAAGGCTGGCATGGCGTAGCCGATGATGATCGCGGTGCTGCTCCAGATGTCGAAGTGGCTGCCGTGCTTGACGGCTTTGCGAATTCCCAAGGGGATTGAAACCAGGTAAGTGAGCAGGGTGGCCCAAAGCCCCAGGGAAATGGAGACCGGCATTTTTTGCAGGATCAGATCGGTCACGCTGGCACCGCGAAAGAAACTGTTGCCGAAATCCAGCTGTGCGTAGTTTTTCAGCATCAGCCACAGGCGTTCATGCAGGGGTTTATCGAAACCGTATTGGTGCTCGATTTCCTTGATCAGTTTCGGGTCCAGGCCCCGTGCGGCGCGGGACGGGCTGCTGTTGACTGATTCGGCGGGCGCGCTGCCGACACTGGCATTGGCGCCACCGATGCCTTGCAGCCGAGCGATGGCCTGTTCAACAGGCCCGCCGGGAGCGGCCTGCACAATGAAAAAGTTGACCAGCAGAATGCACAGCAAGGTTGGAATGATCAGTAACAGCCGTCGCAAGAGATAACCGAGCATCTACTTCATCTCCGAAGCGATGGCCGAAGCACCGCGTTTGGCGGCAAATTGCTCATTGGTGAGTGGCGTCGGGCTGACCTCCCACCAGGTCTCGATTGCCTCGGCATTGCTGGCCTGCACTTTGGGAATGCCAAAACGGTTCCACCACAGGGTCGAAGAGCCGGGCGGGTAATAGTTCGGAATCCAGTAGTAGCCCCATTGCAGGACGCGGTCCAGGCAGTGAGCGTAATCGACCATGGTGGATTTCTGGTCGGCGGCAACGAGGCCGGCAATCAAAGAGTCCACGGCCGGGTCCTGCAGGACCATATAGTTGCTTGAGCCTGGCTCCCGAGCGCCCTTTGAACCGAAGTTGTTGTAAAGCTCCATCCCGGGCGAGGTCGACACTGGATAGCCGGTGACGATCATGTCGTAGTCTCGCGCCATGACTCGATTGATGTACTGGGCTGAATCGATGCGTCGGATATCGAAGCTCACGCCGATCTGCGCCAGATTGCGTTTGTAGGGCAGCAGGATTTTTTCAAAGCCCGGTTGCGCGTTAAGGAAGGTGAAGGCGAGCGGCTCACCCTTGGCATTGACCAGGTGATCGCCTTCCGGCCTCCAGCCAGCGTCTTCCAGGGCCTGAAGCTGTTTGTCGCGGATAAAGCCGGTGCCGTCGGTCTTGGGTGTATGAAAGACCGTATCGAAAACCTCGGGTGGCACTTTATTCCGCAGAGGCTCCAGGATTTTCAGCTCGGCAGGTGTGGGCAGCTCGGAGGCGGCCAGCGCGGAGTTGGAAAAGTAGCTGTTCTGGCGGATGTACATGTTGCGCATCATCTGCCGGTTGGTCCATTCGAAATCCCAGAGCATGGCCAGCGCCTGGCGCACCCGACGATCCTGAAACATCGGCCGGTCCAGATTGAAGACAAACCCTTGCGAACTCTGCACGGCACCTTTGGCCAGGTGGGCTTTCTGCAGTAACCCGTCAGTCAGCGCCGGGCTGTCGTAAAGAATCGAATAGGCGGTGGCCGAATATTCCCGGTTGTAGTCATAAGCACCGCCCTTGAGCACCTGCCGCGCCACGTCGGTATCGCCGAAGTACTCGACGCTGAAGGTATCAAAGTTGTAAATCCCGCGATTGACCGGCAAATCCCTGGCCCACCAGTTCGGGTTGCGGGCGAAGGTGATACTGCGTCCCGGATCGACTTTGGCGACGGTATAGGGGCCGCTACCCAAAGGCGCTTCGAAGCCTGCGCCACTGGCAAAGTCCCGGCTTTTCCACCATTGCTCCGGCATGACCGGGATGGATGCCAGGTCCAGCGGCAGGCTGCGGTTTTCATTGCTTTTGAAGTCAAAGCGGATCTGGGTCGGCGATTCGACCTCAACCCCTTTGATGTCCTGAAATTCGGTGCGGTACGAGAGGCTCCCCTGCGTCATCAACAGGTTGTAGCTGTAGCGCACGTCCTCGGCCGTGATGGGCGTGTTGTCGGCAAAGCGTGCCTTGGGGTTAATGAAAAACCTCAGGGATAAACCGTCCGCGCCGCGCTCCATCTTTTCCGCCACCAGTCCGTAGACCGTGTAAGGCTCGTCCAGTGAGCGAACCGCCAAGGGCGAATAAACCATGCCATTGATTTGCGAAACCCCGGTGCCTTTGTCGATGTAGGGGATCAGATGATCAAACTGCCCGATCTCTTGCGCCGAACGCCGCATGCTGCCCCCTTTTGGCGCGTCGGGGTTCACATAATCAAAATGCTTGAAATCAACGGGATAGCGGGGCGCTTCACCATAGACCGTCAGGGCGTGTTGGGGCGTGGCAAGTGAGGTTTGCAGACCTGAAACCAGGGTCAGCATGACAGCGATCAGCGAGGTAGAAACAAAACGCATTACACGAATCCTGACTGATGTCCGCGGGCGACTATCAGGGTGAAGGGCATGGGTGATGAAGCCGTACAAAACAAGGTACCGGAACCCAGGCACGTTTGTAACCAGATGATGCGTTGCAAAGATGTCATCGATGCCTGTGGTGCACAAACGGGGGTTGTGCCAAAACATAGCAATTTGCTTGCCGTGTGTCTTTTGTAGGAGCGCACGAGCAGCGCGAGGCCGCGATGGCGGTGCGTCAGGTACTTCGCGATCGTTGATACGCCGGCTGTATGGTCGGTGCGCCCTGGATTGGTTGCCAACGAAACATTTTGGCGCTGCTGATTCTGGTTCCGTCCTGACGGCCGAGTCACTTTTGTCTAGGCGCTCTTGTTTTTTGGAGCAGACCAAAACCGTTGCGCTGGCGTCAGCCCCTGCCCCGCAGGGGTTGCTTCGCTCCGGTGCCGTGGTGTGGGCACGCGCCGAAGGGCCATCCCTGGCCCAGCGGCGCT
>Ga0308159_1005801_pt1 | contig 10179 bp, 11 predicted proteins | sample PhyCR1_FD_201040 | JGI IMG/M metagenome (GOLD analysis project Ga0308159, IMG submission 201040) | Phyllosphere microbial communities from UC Gill Tract Community Farm, Albany, California, United States - DLSLC.R1 | ecosystem: Host-associated > Plants > Phyllosphere > Unclassified | place: USA... | reverse complement strand
ACTCAGCCAAAAACTTTTCGCATACCCCCGCAAAAACTTTTTGTCTTCGCCCCTGGTTGTCCTCCCTTTGCCGTTGGCACTTTGCCCTTCGCCGCGCCGTACCAACCGAAACAGGGTTTCAGCAACCAGAAGAGGAGAAGCAGCATGAACACACACAACGTCAACGTCAAAACCGCCACAACCGAAACCACCGAAACGTGGGTGAAACAAAAATTCGACGTGCTTATGCCCGTGCGTACAGACCGTCTGCTCACCCTGGCGCAACTGGAAGGCAATCTGATGATGTACCGCGCCCTGGCGGCGCTGGATGTGTCTGGTCCGGATCACCTTGATCACCTGTTATCTGATATCCGGTACGCGGCAGAACTCATCACGACGATGATTGATGAAGGCGATAGCGTTGCATCGATCCATTGAACTCACAGCTCATAACGGACTTTCACTCAGGTAACCTGCTAATTTCATACTGTGTTGATTCTCGGGGGAGTAGGTGTAAAAGCTAAGCAGAGGTGACCGGATTCATATGTTAGATTTAGGTGACGTGCATACAGCAAAAGGATACGTATGAAAATCGACATCTGTAATGACTCTGATATTCCCGATCTGGCGAAGATTTTTGTCGAAATGGAATCCTATTATTTCGGGAGTGAGGCTGACAGCTATGAAGACATACTTTCTTATCTCACTCACAGGGTTTTTTCCGTCTATTCCGGGGTGAGCGTCCTGGGGGCATGGAAAAACGGTGTCCTCGTGGGATTTGCCACGTTCACACTGATGTTCCCTGCGCCAAAGTGTTCCGGTCAGGCATATATGAAAGATCTGTTCACCTCAGCAGCGGCGAGAGGTCAGGGAGTTGGTAAATCACTCATGCGATTTATTGCGGCTTTCGCTGTTGAACATGGCTGCACGCGATTTGACTGGACCGCTGAAACCACCAATCCCAAAGCTGCTGAATTCTACTTGTCCCTTGGGGCTTCCCTCATCAAAGAAAAGCAGTATTTCCGATTGGATCATCAACGTTTAGCTGCGTTTGCTGTGCAGGACGCACATTCCTGAAGCCCACCCGGCTGCGAAACGGCCCTGTGTAACCCTAATGTGGCATAACATCCCTCTCGCCATGATTTTGACGTCCACTTTTCGCTTAAAGCGGACCTTCAGTTCAGTTAGCACGTCCGCTTCGTGCCAAAAGCGGACGTTCAAGTAAACACATAAAACAGCACTATCAAAACAGCTGTCCATAATACCAACGCTCTCCGGTGAACCATTCATTACGATCCTCACTCCCATAGTATTCGCGCGTAATACCTAATTCCTGCACATTAGCTGGAAGAATGAGCCCCCACTCAGCAGCCAGGCTGCGCTCTTTTATCAAAGCGGTGGCACTATTTTCAGAACGGTTTTCAGTAATAAAGCTTTGGTAATAGTCTTCTGAACGATAGAGACAGATTTCGCTTGTAAACATATCCGGAAGGCATATAACCGCAGTAATCCGGGGGCTGTAATTCATACCAGCAGTTGCCGTTATAAGATTTGAACAAGCATTAATCATGGTTTGCGCGCAATCTGCTTTAGTTTTAAGTGTGCTGTACTTTCCCTGAACAAGATTAATCTCTACAGGGATTTTGAAATTCCAGTAATGCTCATCTTCTGAAAACACGCTTCGTTGAGGGTTGTGAAATTTATCGGCCCAACGTTTAAGAGCTTTCAAGCGGCGTGGAATATTTCTGACTTTGGTTCGATGATCTCTGTTAAGCCGTCTGCTCATGAGTATTTTAATTTTCACCCTTTCAAATGATTTAGGCCGTATACAGCTAATCGTTAAGCATTAATATAACTCACCATTATCGATTTGAAGCGCATTATGGCCGCTTTTCGCTCATAGCGGACCTCCAGCTCAGGCAGCACGGTATGTTAGTTTACAGGGAGCAGGTCAGTGAATCGACTCCGGGTTGCCCTTAGAACGACCTACTGGTCGTCATGAAGAACACGCTTGCCGGAACGTTGATGAAGAAAAAATGACGAGTCATTGATTCAATTTCTCCACAGAGAATATAAAATTATACCTATGGCAAAAACTTCAAGCATCAACATAATGCCCTTAAAATTTAGACGGATAAGCCAGTTGCTGGCTCTTTCTCTTTCGTCAGCTTCTCTGATGGCTTTATTCTTTTCTTCATACATGTCTCTGTTCTCCAGAAGTCGGTGTTAATCTGTCCGTTACTTTAACATTTTTTTTGAGCCAAAGATTAAAGTAGTTATGTTTACCCACCCGAAATGTGTCCTCAAGTAAAAAACGAACATTACATTTTTTAGCCTAGCGCAAGTTAATTGGTGGAATGAAAAAAAGCTCCTTTTTCCATCTTCAGAATGCGATCTGCAGAAGCAAGTGTTTCTGGCCTGTGAGCAATAAGCAATACAGGAATACCACTATCTCGCAGCATTTGGCTGATAACAATTTCGCTTTCCACATCCAAATGACTTGTCGCTTCATCTAACAATAAAAATCCAGGTTTCTTATATAAAGCCCGTGCCAGAAGAATTCGTTGCTTTTGCCCTCCAGAAAGACCGCCTCCAGTCTCACCAATCAATGTTTGATAACCCATAGGCATAGCCATGATTTCACTGTCGATGAGTGCAAGCTTTGCGCAATGCTTCATGCGTTCCTGATCGCGCTCTTCACTGTAAAAGATAATGTTATCCGATATTGTGCCCTTAAAAAGGGTGTCATCCTGCAGTACAGTTCCAATACGCTGACGTACCTGAAAGTAATCGGGATGATAGTGAGGTATACCGAAAGCCCTTATCACACCGCTGTCTGGTGTATCTATGCCCATTATAAGTTTAACCAGTGTTGATTTGCCGCAGCCTGATTTACCTGTTATGGCCACTACTTCTCCTGGATTAAGGGTGAGAGAAAGGTCAGAAACGATTGGAGTATTGCTACCTCTGTAGCTGTAAAAAACGCCTTCCAGTGATAAAAATGAAGAGTCTTCAAACCGATAAAATTTTCCTGCAGTTACTCTGTACTCCTGAGTGCTGTCTTCCTGGGGGTTCTGCACATGCCCTTCCGCAGGGCTCATGACGATGTCAGCCAGACGTTCGTTATAAACGCCCAGCATACGCCATGAAAAGAACTTATCAGTCAGATTACTTATACTGGAAGAAAAACTCCCCTGGAAAGACAGATAGGCTATTAACATGCCAACAGTAAATTTTCCGTTCAGCACTTCTTCAGCGCCTTTCCACAGAACAATCGCCGCCACCAGACTCGTCGCCAGGGAATGTGCTATATCATAATACATTCCCTGTCTACTTTGTTTTAGTTGAGTATTACGGCGTGTGACGTTGAGATTTAGCCATGCAGCTTCGCGCTGCTCAATAACCCCGTTGATTTTCAGGCTCAAAATACCATTAAGGGTTTCAAGGAAATGGCTGGACTCGCGTGTGCTGGCATCCCATGTATCTTCTGCAGACTGTTTCAGGTATGGGTACCACAGCGCCCTGAGCAGAGCATAAAAAACTGATACCACAATGGCAATAAATGTCATTTCCGTACTGTACAGAAGCATCATTCCAAGTGAAGTTACTACAACAAGAACATCCACTAACCCTTCAAGCACCTGTGTAGTCAGAGCTTGCTGAATGGTGTCAATAGCACCGAAGCGGGCACTGATACTCCCTTTACTTCTCGCATCGAACCATGTCAGGGGAAGACGTATCAGGTGGTGAAAAACCCGCGCCGTCCATTGCATATTGAAATTAACAGACAATGTAATGCTTGCCCATTGACGTGCAAGCGATAACAGTAACTGGGTAAGTGAAAGCAACAGTAAAGCTATAATGACGACAGTGAGCAGGCCCTGATCAGCCGAAACCAGAACCTCATCAATGACCATTTGGTTAAGAAGCGGGCCACCCAGCGCAAGTGCCTCAAGTGCCAGTGCAAAAACAGTAATTTTAAGCATTGCCGGCAATAAGCCGGGCGTTTTACCTGTTAAATTACGAAGATGAATTTTTTTCTTTTCATTCTGTGGTGAAAATTTTTCTGCTGGAAATATTTCCAGTGCAATCCCTGTAAAATGTTTTCCCGCTTCAGGGACAGAAATCGTGCGTTTTCCTTTTTCTGGATCGTGAATTACAAGTTTATTCCCACGAAGATTGTTTAGTACTACAAAGTGATTCATGTCCCAGTGAAGGATACATGGTAATTTGAGTGACTTAAGATCTTCTGGCTCGAGTCTTACTGCACGTGAAGAAAGGTGGATTGCTGAAGCGCATTCCATAAGCCTCTGAAGAGTCATCCCCTTAATGCTGATACTGAAACGTTCGCGTAGCTTAGACAAATCAGTCTGCATACCATACCAGCAAGCCAGCATCGCAAGGCAGGCTAATCCACATTCAGCGGATTCCGTTTGTCTTATAACAGGTAGATGTTTTTTCCCAGTCCATTGAAGCATACTCATTACATTTTCCCTTTAATACTCCAGAGTGGTTCAGTCATCCACTCCCACAAATAACGTGTATCGAGGTTTACGTCAGCCTCAAGGGTCATGCCAGGACGCAGAGGTTCGCTTCGTCCATAAGCCATTATGTAATCGTGTTGGGGCAATACAATTACACGATAATGACCTTCATTTTCCTTCCAGGTAACAGGTGACACGGACAATAGATCGGAGGTGCTCAGCGTCGTTCGGCTGATTTCTCGTATAACGCCATGCTGAACTCCAAATTTTTGATATGGGAAGGCTGAAAACCGCAATGATACGCGCTGCCCTGGCCTAATAAATCCGCTATTTTGGCTGGTTGCATAAAGCTCAATCTGAAGTTGAGCATCATCAGGAACCAGAGTCATAACAGCTTCTGATGCCCTGGCGGATTGACCCTGCTTTATCAGCACCGCTGCTACTGTCCCTGATACAGGTGAAGTGAGAGTGAAACTTTCCTGCGCTGCAAGTTCTGCCTGTTGCTGTTTAATACTCTGAAGCTGTCGCCTGAGTTCTGATTGTCGGCTTTCTCCCTGAGCAATGAGATGGTTAAGATCCTCCTCAGCTGACTCCAGCGTAGTGTGTAACTGCAGCAGTTGCATGCGCTGACTTTCAACATTTTCCTGAGCAGCGGATACCTCCATCTGCTTCTGCTGATATTCGATATCGGAAACATAATGAGTAGAGACGAGTTTTTTATAACGCTGCATTACTGATTCAGCAAGTCGCGCTTTATATTCTGCCAAATTAAAGTGGTCTTCAGCGCTTTTTATCTGCGGTTTCAGGGAGGCCATCCGCTGCCGGGATGAGTTCTGCTGTTGCTGATTATCGTGTTGTTCCATTATTTGCTGAGAAACAAGCATCGAGTATTGCGTTTTAAGTGACGAACTGATGGCTGCGAGAGTACCCGCTCCCTGCCCATCGTAGCGTTCGCCACTTATATGATAGAGGGGGGCGCCAGCAGAGACATGCTGGCCTTCTGAAACCATCAGTCCAGTAACATATCCAGCATAATGAGGAGTTATTTTTATAAGCCCGGTTGAGGGCATCACTATGCCTGAAAGATGTGCTTTACGCGTATAATGGCCAAAATAAAGTAAAGATATAATCAGAGTAACCAGTAGAAGAGTTGCACCTGCACTGAAGGAAATACCTAATGATGCCGGGATAACTATATCACCATATGCTGAGCCATTCTGTCTATCAAGCGCTTCTTTTCTGAATAGGTCCATTTTCTTCTTCGCTTAGAATTCTTGCTACTTGCTTTTATATTTAACATCAGTAAACAACCAAACAACCCCCTTCCAGACGTTATCTAAAGAAAAAAACACTCCGATAAAGAAGAACAACCCTGTCAAAAAAATGTGGAGATGCTCCCTTATCGGTAATAAATCATTCGGCCACGCAACCACGACATACATGGCATAAAGAGAAATCAACAAAAAAATAACGTTTTTTGTTTTCATGTATTCACCTTATAAGATCACCGAAATAATCAAAGATAAGACAGCAAAAGCATTTAGGACAGTGTGTGCTAAAACGGGATATATAAGAGATTTCGTATTAATTCTTATCGCAGTAAGGATAACAGAAAAAACGAACTCAGTAATATACGCAGATATGGAATCATATTGAGCGTGCATGACACTGAATATCAGAGAGGTCATCAACAATGCAACTATTATTCCGCCACTGAAGGACTTACAGAGGCAGCATAATGTACCGAACAAGCACCCTCTGAAAGCAACTTCCTCAACGAATGGGCCAATAAAAATCATAATAAAAAAATAAATTATGTTTTCCTGATTCAACAATGATGACAATGTCAAATCAACGCCTGATGAAGGAGGACTTAAAGACTGAACAAATAAAAGAGATAGCGTGAGAGGGATGAACTTACTAAGGGACTTTATATTTTCATACTTCAAAAACAGGATGAAATATGTAAAAATTGTAATAACAAGCCCAAGAATGTAGGATGAGAAATATGCTTTAACAGGGCTAACATACTTAGCAACTACATCGGGCGTTCTGTTCAAAACAGTTAGAGTAATAATGAAAATGATGATATATAAAATAGCAGTCTTTGCGGAAGGAGCAAAGACTGTTTTAACAATTCCTTGGGAATGGGTGTTATCTAATAATTCAATATCAGTATTCATATAGGAAATTTTTACACGAAATAATATTATCAGTTAGTAGTTAACACCCGTTTTCTTAACGATTACATGTGCCTGATGCGGAGTTGCCAGAGCAATGCGCTGAACCGGCTGCCTGACCGCGTCCGGAACTATTTGTATTCAGACACTGCGTCGCCGCTCCAACCATTTTGGCTGAGGCCCTTCCTATATTAGGGAGGCTGGCCAGTGCACCAAATGCTGAGTTTGCACATGCTACAGTACTTGGGGCACTGTATATGTGAGTAGGGGCATTTCGGGATAAGGTGTTTTGCGGACCTGTCTTTGGATTAGTTCGGGCGTGAGGACCTTCATAACCACTGTTCGCATTACCACCACTTACCAGTGCAATTTCACTTAAATTTAACTCTCTGATATTAGACATAAAATCCCTCTAGAATAATCTTGTCAAAAAGTGCTCTATGAATATTGCATATATCAGAATATTCTTGAAAGTAAAAATATGTAAATATTAGTAAATCGAATGGCGTGTTCTTGACTTTTGCGTGAGACGGTTTGCACTTTTGGAGGGGTATTTTAAAAAATAACTATTCAACCTTATGACTTTTAATGTTTTTATAGCTCATCTAAAACTTTCATCATACATTTGGGCCATCAAAAATGCGGTGAAAAGTTATTATTCTTCTTGAGCAACACGTAAAATGAAAAACTGTTAGCTTGCTATTAATACCCTTAATGCTGAGGATAACTTACTGACCTGACCAGCTCCCGGTTGCGTAACACAGAATGCTGTTAGTTATGCCCGCTTTTCGCTCATAGCGGACCTTCAACTTAGTTACCTTGTCAACTTTGTGCCCTGTCTGTGTGAAAACTGTTTTAGCCGCTTAAACTGCCAAAAACAGGGCTGAAAACTGCACTCATACGTAAAATTTGGCTCAGCTAATTCCAGATTTTGCGTAGATGCGCGGATTTCAGTTTTGGGTCAGGGTTTTCACACGGCCTGTGCTAGAAGCGGAACTTGCTTAGAACGTGCTATTTTAGTTTTCTGGGGGTAGGTCATCAGGTCTGGTTACCCTTTTTCTTTCTGTGTCGTCAAAAGATTCCAGATTTATAATGTCAGGTTCCAACCAGGATTAATAAAGAATCAACCAGAGAGGCTTCGTTTATACAGTCAGCCGGACCTGCAGTTATACTCAAAACACATAAAACAGTCTGGCGCCATGACGCGTCAGCATCAGTCCGTACGGTCGGACCTTATACAGCCAGGTGATGAGGAAAATGACATGTTCAGAGATAGTGAAAAACTGACGAACGTTATTACAGGTGAAGCCCTGTTATCGCTGCTCGTGGAAGGAGCGCCTGTGAGCAGTGAATCGCTGGCAGAACGTCTACGGCATTTTCTCGGGGCTGAAGAATATGCACACAGACGTAAGTCAATACTTGCAGCACTTACTCTGGTAAACATCCTGTCGGCTCATCATGAGCCTATGAGAACCTGTGCCGGTAATGAGGATAAACCGGGGGTGGTTTATTTTTGGTCTGATATGAAACACTGATGTCTGCAGTGCAAGCCGCCTCTGTGGCGGCTCTTTCCCAGTCATTAATCCACTACAACGAGATATGGTCTGATTTCTACCCGGTAAGCTGAGTAACATCTTCATCTTTGCAGTGAGCACACTTCCCGGAAACCGACGGGGACGTGTGCGAAATAAATCCAGTGCCACAGATAATTGTTAAAGACGCGAAGAGGTATCCAGCCGGACCAGCAGGCGGCTGATGTTTTCTGTTATCTCAGCGCGTTTGTCCGCCAGTTCCCGAATTTAACTGGCAATGACGTAAAACCCATCTCCTGAACACCCGCTCCTGCGGCTTTGGCATTCAGTGAAATGAGTTTAATCTGAGCGGTGATATTGGCATTTTCAGAAATCTAATCAGCAATTTTACTGACCGCAGACTGCAGTCTCATCTATACGCTGACGCTCATGCTCAGCCTGAACTTCTTGATCCTTCAGCATCTGTATATCAACCAGCGCCCCGACCGCCCGCAAAAGTATGCCGTCTGTATCCCGGAGGGCCTGACCACGGGCACGGTGACCTGCTCCCAGTTGATTCACTCATAACGCTGTTAGCAATGTCCGTTTTTCGCTCATAGCGGAAATTCGGGTCAGCTATCTGATCCGCTTAATGTCATAAGCGAGCATTAGTTGTAACGTATTTTGTGAGTTTAGAGAGTGACAGGGGACAGGTCACAATGCAATCCGCAAATGATGAGACCGAATTATCTCTTTTTATAAGGTTCTTTATACACTTAATGATATAGGAAAGTTAAATTCTGCTAGCATGAAAATTTGAGATAAGTGAGCATTTTAGCGGGGTTTTGATTTTATCATTTTTATTTTCACTTATTGTTTATCTGTTGATGAAAAGAGAGAGGTTTTGTTAAAGTATCAGTTTGCAAGCAGACCTTGATGAGTCAGCCAAGGCTTTTAAGACTCATTTAAAATGGCACAGGCAGCCTTTAAAGAGAAAGAAATGGAAAAAAACAAAAGCAATCCATTAGTTTTACCAATCAGGTCTATTGCTGCTTCATTTTTAGTATTTTTATTATCATTAAGTATAGGGTTTTTTACTCTAACAGAATTAAACAAGGAGATGGAAAGTAAAAAAAATAGTGAAACTTCTGCAGTGGCGAAAACTTTTTCCACCTCTGTAAAATCTGTACTTGACAGAACCTTAACCGCTACAAGGTCGCTGGCCGTTATGGTCTATCAAGGTGATGGATATGTCGGTTCTTTTACAGATTTATCTCGATTTGTTCTTGCAATGTATAAAGGTGCATATGCTTTATCTTTAGCTCCTAATGGCATAATTCGTCAGGTAGAGCCTTTGAACCGTAATTTAATTGTTCGTGGTCATGATCTCTTAGAAGGCATCGATAGAGAAGAATATCTAAGAACGCTGAAAGAAAATGAAATTGAATTTTTTGGCCCTTTTAAACTGATTCAGGGGCCAATAGGAGCTACTGGTCAGCTACCGGTTTTTCTTCATAAAAACGGCAAAAAATATTTCTGGGGATTTACAGTAGTGACTTTAGAATTCCCTTCAGCACTTGAAGGTGCTAATCTTAAAGCCATAAGTTCACAAGGGTACGCTTATATTTTATCAGGAGAGGACCCATTTACCAAAGAAACAAGAGTATTAGAAAAATCAAGCAGTTCGTACACAGGAGGTGTATGTGAAGGAATCTATATTGGAAAAATGAAATGGAAATTGTGTGTTTCGCCATTGAGTTCAAGTAAATCTAATCGTCAAAGCTGGTTTGAATTTATTTTGATTGTTTGTGTCAGTTTATCGATAAGCGGTTTCACTTATATGTTTCTCGAGTTGAAAAAAAAGACTTCTGAACTCTCTAAAGTTGCACTCTATGATCCACTCACTGGATTACCAAATCGTCGTTTGATGTTTCGCACCCTTGAGAAAAAAATATCATTCAATTCAAAAAGAAATGATATTCATGCTGTAGCTTACATTGATTTGGATGGATTTAAATTTGTCAA
>Ga0308159_1005798_pt1 | contig 10186 bp, 10 predicted proteins | sample PhyCR1_FD_201040 | JGI IMG/M metagenome (GOLD analysis project Ga0308159, IMG submission 201040) | Phyllosphere microbial communities from UC Gill Tract Community Farm, Albany, California, United States - DLSLC.R1 | ecosystem: Host-associated > Plants > Phyllosphere > Unclassified | place: USA... | reverse complement strand
ATGCCGACGCCCGTTGCGACCAGTGCCGCACCGATCGGGCCGGCCACGGTTTCCAGGCTGGCGGAACCGGCGGCGCTGATGCCCTTGAGCGCTTCCATGATGCCCCACACGGTGCCGAACAGGCCGATAAACGGCGAGGTGCTGCCGATACTGGCGACCACGGCCAGGCCGGTTTCCAGTGAGCGGCGCTCACGCACGATTTGCTGGCGCAGGGCACGTTCGAGGCGGTCTTGATGGTTGATCGCCTGGCTCAGGTCGGCGGCGTGGGGCGCCTCGCCAACCTGGATCGCGGCATAACCGGCCTGGGCGACACGCGCCGCAGCGCCTGGCTGCGTTTCGGCTAACTCGGCGGCAGAGTCGAGACTCGAGGCCGCCCAGAACTGTTTATGGAACTTGCGATCCTGCGCCTTGAGGCGACCGAACTGCACACCCTTGAGCAGGGCCAGGCCCCAGGTCGCGACCGAAAAAACCACCAGCAGCCAGATCACCGCGCTTTCGATGGATTCAAGTGGAGATGCTAATGCCATGATGTTTTCCCTCTGTGCAGGTCGCGGCGTGTGCAACACACCGCAGCCGAATAGTTAGTGAATCTTGAAATCGATCGGTACGCTGACCCAGCCGTCCTGGGCCACATCGCCTTGCTTGGCCGGCACGAAGCTCCAACGCTTCACGGCGGCCAGTGCGGCGTCATCGAGTTGCTGGCGACCGCTGCTCTTCTGGACCTGGATCTCGCCCGGCTTGCCGCTGGCCAGTACCTTCACCCGCAACAACACCGTGCCTTCCCAACCGCGACGCTGGGCCAGTGACGGGTACTCCGGCGCCGGGTTCTTCAGGTACGCGGCGTTGGCCGAAGCCGGCGTTACCGGAGCCGGCGCAGGTGGAGCTGGGGGCGCAGGCGGCGCAGGTGTCGGTGGCGCAGGCGGCTGCTCGACCGGCTTCGGTGCAGGCTTGGGCTTGGGTTTTGGAATCGGCTTGGGCGGCGCCGGCTTGGCAGCCAACTCATCCACGACCGGCGGCGGTGGCTCGACAACCGGCGGCGGTGGGGGTGGCGGCACAGGCGGTGGAGGTTCCACCACCGGCGGCGCTGGCTGGGCAAATTCGATGGTCATCGGCGGGATTTCAGGCGGCACGATCGGCAGCACCGGGGTGGGCTTCTGGCTCACCCAGTAGATCACCGCACCGTGCAGAGCCAGCACCAGCAGACCGAGCAGGATCCCTTCGCGACGGCTTGAAAAACGCTTTGGCGTCTTCTGCGTTCGCAGTTGCCCCAACGGCGCGCGGTGCGCCCGGCCAAGGTCGACCAACTCACCACTCGGTGCCTGGCGCCATTGCGCCTCGTGTGCACTGGCGGCGGTCTGGACATTGCCCATTGATTCACTCCCTACGGTTTTGAAACAAAAAACCGACAGGCCTGCCTGGGAGGCCGTCGAGGGCTGAATCATCGGGGCCAGACGCTTATCTCTTAAAGTAATCTTTAAAGTTATACATAGATCTAAATTGCATAAATAAAACTCCCGAAACGCCCAGCCCGCGTCCTGCGCGGCCTGGCGACCAGGGATGTTTTCTCAATGCTTTCCAGGCATACAAAATATTCAGCAAAGGCATGGCTCAGGCAGGGCTGTTTGCGCACAAATCGAGCAATTGGCGCTGTAACGTCTGCCCCGCCGCGCCCAGACCGCTGCGCCCATACAACGCCAACCGTACACCTTGGACCTTCGGCAAACCGCTGTCCGGGCCCAGCACCACATGCCCCGACTGCACGACTCGGCGGGGCAGCAAACTGATGCCCAATCCCGCCGCCACCGCTGAACACACACTGGCCAGGCTCGCGCTGGAGTAACCGATGCGCCAACGCCAGCCACCCACTTCCAGGTGCTGGAGCATTTCATTGCGGTACAGGCCACCCACCGGGAAGGCCACCAACGGCAAAGGGTCGCGGCCCAGGGACGGCGTGCTGCGACTGTCGACCCAGCACAACGGCTCCGGCCACGAGGCCACGCAGTCATCGCTGTCGCCCATCTGCTTGACCAGCAGTACATCGAACTCACCGCTGCGATACTGGCGCTGCAACTCCGGACCAAGGCCACTGGTGACCTCCAGGCGCACCCGCGGATAGGCCAGCACAAAAGACGAAAGCAGAGGCATCAAGCGTTCGGCGGCAAAGTCTTCCGGCACGCCGAGGCGCAACACGCCATCGCTTTGCTGGTTGATCAATACATCGGCAGCCTCTTCATGCAGTGCGAGGATGCGCCGCGCATAAGCCAGCAACCGCTCGCCCTCGGCCGTGGCGACCACGCGACGCTGGTCACGGTCCAGTAACTGGCACGCCACCGCCTCCTCCAGACGGCGGATCTGCTGGCTGACGGTGGGCTGGGTCAAGTGCAAGCGCTCGGCGGCGCGGGTGAAATTGCCGCAATCCACCACGGCAACAAAGCTGCGCAACAACACGGGATCGAACATGGCGCTCACCATTCCATTTGCCACTGGTTGGCATGGTTATATTTAATTTCAGAATACCTCGACGGCTGCCCATACTTCACCTTTCATCCTGCCCCGAGGGATCCCCATGACCGACGATCACCTGCACCTGCAACGCGCCATCCGACTGGCCCAGGCCAATGTCGCCCATGGTGGCCGGCCGTTTGGCGCAGTGTTGACGCGCAACGGCGAAGTGCTGGTGGACGCCGTGAATGAAATCCACCTGACCCAGGACCCCACCGCCCACGCCGAGCTGCTGGCGATCCGTGCGGCGAGCAAGCTGCTCGGGGCGCGCCTGGACGGTTGTGTGATCTATGCCAGCGGCCAACCCTGCCCGATGTGCCTGAGCGCCATGTACCTGTGCGGCGTGGAGCGGGTAGTGTTTGCCGCCAGCAACGCCATGGCCGAGCCGTTTGGCCTGTCAACGGCGGCGATCGGTCAGCAAGTAGGGCTGCCATTGAGCGAACAACGCCTGAACATCCAGCACCTGCCCGACGCGGCCATGACCGCCCTGTATCGCGAGTGGAAAACCCTGCATGCCCCTGAATAAATCCCTCGCTGGCTGGGGCCTGCTGGTGGTCCTGGGACTTAACCTGCGCCCGATCCTCAGTTCCATCAGCCCGTTGCTCGGCGAGATACGCCAGGCTACCGGCCTGAGCTTCCAGAGCAGTGCACTGCTCACCAGCTTGCCGGTGGTGTGCATGGGCCTGGTGGCGCTGGTGGGCGTGCGCGTTGAAGCGCAGTTGGGTGAGCGACGAGGCATCGCCCTGGGCCTGGTGATGATTCTGCTGGCGTGCCTGGCTCGCTGGCTGATGGGCCAAGGCTCCGTCTTGCTGGTCACGGCCTTGCTCGGCGGTGCCGGCGTAGCGCTGATCCAGGCGTTGGTGCCGGCGATGATCAAGCGTGAGTTCCATCACCGCGTGCCAGTGGCAATGGGTGTGTATTCGGCGTCGTTGATGGCCGGTGGCGGCCTGGCGGCCCTGCTCAGCCCGGTGGCGGCCAGCCACTTCCAGCAATGGCAAGCCGGGCTCGGCGTGTGGTGGTTGCCAGCATTGGCGGCGTTGCTGCTGTGGGCCTGGTTGCCGCTGGGCGCGGCGAAAAACCCACGGGTAGCGCCTGCATTCCAGGGCCTGCGCAACCGCCGCGCCTGGCTGCTGGCGCTGTACTTCGGGCTGGTCAATTGCGGCTATATGAGCATGGTGGCGTGGTTGCCGGCGTACTACCAGCAATTGGACTGGGGGGTATTGCCCAGTGGTTCATTGCTGGCCTTCATGACCATCTTCCAGGTGATCGCCGCGCTGTTGATGCCGGTGTTGGCGCAACGCGGGATCGACCGCCGGCCATTGCTGTGGATCAGCCTGCTGGCCCAGACCATCGGCTATCTCGGCCTGCTGCTCGCGCCGTTGCAGTTTCCCCAGCTGTGGGTGGCGCTGTGCGGCTTCGGCCTGGGGGCTTGTTTTGCCTTGAGCCTGCTGCTGACCCTGGACCATCACCGCGACCCTCGCCAAGCCGGGCAACTGGCGGCCTTCGTCCAGGGCGTAGGCTTTTTGATCAATGCGATTTCGCCATGGCTGACCGGCTGGCTGCGTGAACTCACCGGCAGCTTTGTCAGCGCCTGGGTGGTACTCACGGTGACGGCGGTCGCGATGCTGGTGGTGACACGGGTGTTCAGCCCCGCCTCCTATCACACGGCGCCTGCTCTATAGATATGCATTTAAGGTCTAGATAAAACAAAAATGCTTCATTGACGGAATAAGCAGTCACCTTAAAATCCCGGTTCCCCAACAGGATGCCGGGCACACCATGGACCTTCGCCAACTGCGCTACTTCATCGCGCTCAATGAGCACCGCAGTTTCGTACGTGCGGCGGACGCCATGGGAATCACGCAGCCTGCGTTCAGCCGCAGCATCCAGGGCCTGGAGCAGGAATTCGGTTGCGTGCTGGTCGACCGCGCCTCAAAAGACTTGCGCCCCACGCCCGAAGGCCAGGTGGTCCTGCAACACGCCTTGAGCCTGGTGCAAGGCGCGGCATTGCTGAGCCATGAAGTCACGCGCATGACCAAACTCGATGCCGGCGAAGTGCGTTTCGGCAGCGACGCCGTGGCTGCCGTGAACCTGGTGCCCCAGGCCATGGCACGCTTTATCTCCACCTACCCCAAGGTACGCACCGCCTTGCAGGTGGATAACTGGGAAAAACTCGGGCGCAGCCTGAACCGTGAAGAGATCGAATTCTTTATCGCCGATGTGCGTCACTTCGAGGCTGACCCGAACTTTCAGACCCAGGCCCTGACGCCACGGCGCAGCGTGTTTTTTTGCCGCACAGGGCATCCGCTGCTGGCCAAGGACAGCCTGTCCACCAACGACCTGTTCGGCTACCCACTCGCCACACCGCTGATCGCGCCGGGGATTCGCAAACTGCTGGCCAATCTCAGCGGGCGCATCGACTTTGCCCCCGCGATCGAGCTTGAGCAGTTTGCCGCGCTGGCCACTATCGTGCAGCAATCCGACGCCATTGGCCTGGGCGCCGAGGAAGCCTTCGTCGACGCATTCGCCCGTGGCGAACTGCAGGTACTGCACTGGCGCAACCTGCCTCACGCCCTGGACAGCCTGAACAACCGCTGCGCAGTGATCAGCCGCGCTGGGGTGCGCTTGTCGCCTGCGGCGAAGGCGCTGATCGAAACCCTGCAGGCGGTGGAAAACCAAGCCGATTGGCCCGCGCAAACGTGCCGAAATCATTGAAGCGCACGCCCATCTCGGCCATGACCTTGTGCGCCACCTTGGCGGTCATCTGGCGAATGTAGAACGGCTCCTTCACCACGAAATGGTGGATGCCATGGGTGCTGCCGAAGTTGAAGCAGAACGCTTGCAGCGGCCACATCCACCACGGGTTCAATACCTGGGTCTGCTGGATCACATTGCCCAGTTCCACATCGCCGTAGTAGTGCATGTTGGAGCTGACAAAATGCAGGCAAAAGGTGCGCAGTACATTCGGGCCGATGATCACCACAACGGCGATATCGATCACCTGCATTATCTGCAGGGTGCCGGCTGACCATTCGACTGGCGCGCCCAGCAGGCTGGCGATGCCATTGGCGGCATGAAAGCCGAGGAACACATACCACGCCCCCCAGTGCAGCAGCGCCAGCGGCGCATACACCAGCAGCGAGCGCTTGAGGATGTTCAGTTTGTGCTTCCAGGTCCTGGCCCGCAGGATGCGGATAAACGCCGACATGACGTTATCACCGACCATCAGCAAGCGCGCAAACCCCCAGGGTTCACCGTTGGTGATGGCGCGTTCTTCCATGTCGGTTTCGGTGCCCGACACCTTGTGGTGGTTGAGGTGCAGGTGCCGGCGCACCCAAGGGTTGATGGTGCTCGGCCGCGCCAGCCACACCAGGCCCATCATCAGGTTGTGGGGCAGGCGCTGCTTGCGAAAGTACATGCTGTGGATCAAGTCATGTTCCAGCTCGTGGGTCAGCGAGGCAAAGAACGCGTTCAGCAACAGACACACCCACCACGCCATATGACCGCTGATGTAGAGCGCCGCCGAGCCGAGCATGCCGACCAGCGCAAACGCCAGGATGCCCGCGCCCAATGCGTCCTGGTGCAGCAACCAGGGGTGTTGCTGGCGCAAGCGCACGCCCTCGGCCAGCACCACTTCGCGGATATGCGCCGAACGCTGTTGTGCGTTCATCTGCTGGGGACTTGCAGAAGTACCGTCCATGCTTCCATCCTCTTGCTTATTGATGCTCACATCCTGCCCCAAGCGATGTCGCAGGATGCAAGCCCCACACGCCAACCTGTTGACCGCAAGCGCCAATTGCCATGACCGAACCTACGTCCCTCGCCAGTTGGACCCGCGCCCTGCGCAAGCAGCTCGACGCCCTGGGCCTCGACAGCGCCGCGTTGTGTGCGCAAGCCGGGCTCGACCCGCAGCAGATGGACGATCCCAATGCGCGCTACCCGCTTTCGGCCACGACACGCTTGTGGGAGCTGGCGGTGCAAGCCAGCGGTGACCCTTCGATTGGCTTGCGGGTGTCGCGGTTTGTCAGCCCCACCACCTTTCATGCGCTGGGCTATGCGTTGGTGGCCAGCGGCAGCCTGCGCGAGGTGTTCGAACGCATCGTGCGGTATCACCAGGTTGTCAGCGATGCCCTGACGCTGGAGCTGAGTCGCGAGGGCGAGCGCTACCGTTTTCGCTTGCTGCAGCCCCCGGGCAGTCCGGCGCCGGCATTGGAGGCCATCGACGCCTTTGCCGCGATCTACGTGCGCACCTGCCGTAACCGCCTGGGCCGCGAGTACGCGCCGCTGGCGGTGCACCTGCGCCGGCCGGAGCCGGCCGATCCCAAGCCCTGGCACGCGGTATTTCGGGCGCCGGTGTTTTTCGGCGCCGAGGAAGACTGGTTGGAGTTCGCCGCACGGGATTTCGACAGCCACCTGGACGATGCCAACCCCGAACTGGCCGAGCACAACGAGACCGTGCTCAAGCGCACCCTCGCCCAGCTGCAACCGCTGACCTGGGAGCGCAAGGTGCGCGCGGCCATCGAGGCGCAATTGCCGGATGGCGAGCCAAGTGCCGAGCGCATCGCCCAGGCCCTGCACCTGAGCCTGCGCAGCTTGCAGCGGCACCTGGCGGATGAAGGCTGTCGGTTTGATACGTTGCTCAATGAGTGCCGGGAAAACCTGGCGTTGCTGCACTTGCGCGACCCGCAGTGCTCATTGGCCGAGATCAGTCATTTGCTCGGCTTCGCCGATACCAGCAGCTTCAACCGCGCGTTCAAGCGCTGGACGGGGATCACGCCGGGGCAGTTCCGGGATGGGTTGCGGTAGAAGGATTTGTGCTGGTTTCCAGGGCCTTATCGCGGGCAAGCCCGCTCCGATAGGGGAGCGCATTCCAAGTGTGGGAGCGGGCTTGCTCGCGAAGGCGCAGGTTCAAGCACTGGGCATGTCAGGTCGATCAACGCCCGCGATCGCGCCGCAACACTTTCTTGACCCGCGCCACCAACGCCTTGGCCTCAAACGGCTTGAGCAAGTAGTCATCCTCATGCAATTCCAAACCGCGCAGACGGTCTTCAATCCCACCGGGCGTGGTCAGGAACAGCAGCGGCGTCTGCCCTTTCTGCCGGATGGCCTGCTGCAGTTTCCAGGCATTGAGCCCCGGCAGCATCACATCCAGGATCACCAGGTCGTACTCGGCGCTCTCGACAAGCCGCTGCGCCGCCATGCCGTTGGCCGCGACTTCCACGCTGTAACCGGCCTCGTTCAGCCCCTGGGCCATCCGCTGTGCTTCTTCGGATTCATGTTCCACTAACAGCACGCGCATAACACACCTCGATTGATAGGCCTGCAGGCTAACACCCTCAGGTGTGCGCCGCCTCCCGAAGCCGCTGGGGATCGAGGATTTCGATCTCGCCGTAGCCCAGGCGCACGATCCCCAGGGCTTGCAGATCCTTGAGCAAGGCGTTGGTGGTCTGGCGTGACAGGCTCAACATCGCCGCCAGGTCTTCCTGGGGCAGCTGCAGCACACGCTTTGAATGCTCGATATCGCCGTAACCTTCCACAATCATCAATAGACGATGAGCCAACCGAACCGAGGCCGGCATCAGGCTGAGGTGTTCGAGACTGATAAAACTCAGGCGCAGCTTCTGGCTCATCAGCAGCGCCAGGTCACGCCAGTACCGGGGTGTCTCATCGAGGATGTTCAGCAGCGCCTGTTGGGGCACCTGCAACAGCGTGCACGGCCCGACAGCGCAGGCATCGTGGGTACGCGGCAAGCCATCGAACAGGCAGATCTCACCGAACCAAAAGGGCGACTCCACCAGGCTGAGAATCGCTTCCTTGCCCTGCTCGTTCACTGCACTGACCCGCAGGCTGCCGTCGAGTACCGCATACAAGCCACAGGGCGGGTCGCCGCGCTTGAACAAGTACTGGCCCGCCGTGAGCTGTCTCAATCGGGCGTGAGCCAGCAAGCTATGCTGAAAAGGCGCCGGCAGGTGGCTGAACCAGTGACCGGTGGCCAACCGGGAGCGCCATTGCTCTGCATCCATGTGAACTCCGAAGATTGTCGCCCAGTTGACAGTGCGCCAGAGGCTGACAGGGCATGATCAAACATCCTACAGGAGGAATAACAATGAAAAGCCTCGTCGACCATCTCAGTCAATACGCCGCCTACCACCGCGACCCGCGCAATATCGCCAGCCACTTTATCGGCATTCCGCTGATTGTGGTGGCGGTGGCCGTGCTGTTGTCACGCCCCGAATGGGCACTGGGCAGCCTGTGGATTTCGCCCGCCGTGATTGTCGCGCTGCTTGCGGCGTGGTTTTACCTGCGCCTGGAACGGGCGCTGGGTGCCCTGATGAGTGTGCTGATGGGCCTGTCGGTGTGGGCCGGGCATGCGCTGGCCGCACAAAGCACGCTGGTGTGGCTCAGCAGCGGCATCGGTATGTTTGTGGTGGGCTGGGTGATCCAGTTTGTCGGGCACTACTACGAAGGCAGGAAGCCGGCGTTTGTGGACGACGTGTCAGGGCTGATCGTGGGGCCGTTGTTTGTGGTGGCGGAGCTGGCGTTTCTGCTGGGGTTGCGGCAGGGGCTCAAGCAGCAGATCGAGCAACGGTCGGGGCCGGTGGCGGTACGTGCGAAAAACGCCACGGTCTAACAGACACTTGAGATCAAATGTGGGAGCCGGGCTTTCCCGCGATGACGCTGGGCCAGCCAACATCATTGTCGACTGACAGTTCGCCATCGCGGGCAAGCCCGGCTCACACAGGGGTTTTGCGGTGTTTGTAGACTCAGGCTTTTTGCCAGACCTTGGGCTTGAAGAACAGGGTCTCGCCGCGCGCCAAGCCGGTCAGGCTGTCGTGGTCCTTTACCACTTCCGCTTCGATCAGCTCGCTTTGGCCTTCCACCTTCAACGTCACACGCGTCGTCGCGCCCAGCGGGCGAATATCACGCACTTCAGCCGCATGGTGATCTTCCAGTTCATGGCGCGACAGCGACACTTCATGAGGGCGGAACAGCACGTGCTTGTCTTCACCCAAGTGCAGGCGGTTCGAGTCGCCAAGGAAGTGATACACAAAGTCGCTGGCCGGGTTTTCGTAGACGTCGCCCGGTGAGCCGATCTGCTCGATCACGCCCTTGTTCATCACCACAATACGGTCGGCGACTTCCATGGCCTCTTCTTGGTCGTGGGTCACGAACACCGAGGTCAGGTTGATGTCTTCGTGCAGCCGTGCCAGCCAGCGGCGCAGTTCTTTACGCACCTTGGCGTCGAGTGCGCCGAAGGGCTCGTCCAGCAGCAGCACTTTGGGTTCCACCGCCAGGGCGCGGGCCAGGGCGATACGCTGGCGCTGGCCACCGGAAAGTTGCTCCGGGTAGCGATCGGACAGCCAATCCAGTTGCACCATGTTCAGCAGCTCATGCACCTTGACCGCGATCTGGCTTTCGCTCGGGCGCTGGTTTTTCGGTTTCATGCGCAGGCCGAACGCTACGTTGTCGAACACGGTCATGTGGCGGAACAGCGCGTAGTGCTGGAACACAAAGCCGACGTTGCGATCACGCACGTCGTGGCCGGACACGTCTTCACCGTGGAACACGATGCTGCCGTCATCCGGGGTTTCCAGGCCAGCGATGATGCGCAACAAGGTGGTCTTGCCGCAGCCGGACGGGCCGAGCAACGCCACCAGCTCGCCACTCTGGATGTCCAGATTGA
>Ga0308159_1005797_pt1 | contig 10191 bp, 8 predicted proteins | sample PhyCR1_FD_201040 | JGI IMG/M metagenome (GOLD analysis project Ga0308159, IMG submission 201040) | Phyllosphere microbial communities from UC Gill Tract Community Farm, Albany, California, United States - DLSLC.R1 | ecosystem: Host-associated > Plants > Phyllosphere > Unclassified | place: USA... | reverse complement strand
GCTCGATCGGGCTCGCCGCGGGCACCTCTCCGCTGCTCACCCCGACCGAGGTCGCCCGCCCGGGATCGCCCGAGCTCGCCGCGGTCGTCGCCGACAACGCGGCCCGCGCCGTCGTGCTCGACGACGGAGCCTCGATCAACTTCCTCGGGTCGACCGCCAACAAGGCGATCCCGCTGCCCTACCTCACGCCGACCGAGCCGATCCGCGTCGGAGCTCCGACGACCTTCACCGGGCCGGTCGTGCTCGACTACCGCAACAACGGCTGGGCCTTCCAGCCCGTCACGCAGCTGACCGTCGAGAACGCCGAGACTGTGCAGCCGGCCGAGTTCGCCGACACCCGCACCGCGGCTCCCGAGGCCGTCGGCGGCGACGTGGCGATCGCGTCCTTCAACGTGCTCAACTACTTCTCGACCACCGGCGACTCGGTGGCCGGCTGCACGTTCTACACCGATCGCGACGGCGACCCCGTCACGGTGAACAGCGGCTGCGACGCGCGCGGCGCCGCGAACGCCGACGACCTCGAGCGCCAGCAGGCCAAGATCGTCACCGCGATCAACGCCCTCGGCGCCGGCGTCGTGTCGCTGGAGGAGATCGAGAACTCCGCCAAGTTCGGCAAGCCGCGCGACGAGGCCCTCGCCACGCTGACCGCCGCCCTCAACGCCGCCGCCGGTTCGGAGGTGTGGGCGTACGTCGCCTCGCCCGCCGCGCTCCCCGCGCTGGCCGACGAGGACGTCATCCGCACCGCCTTCATCTACAAGAAGGCCGTCATCGAGCCCGTCGGCGAGTCGGTCATCCTGAACGACACCGCCGCGTTCTCGAACGCACGCAAGCCGCTCGCCCAGGAGTTCCGCCTGATCGGCGTCGCCGAGAGCGAGTTCGTCGCGATCGTCAACCACTTCAAGTCGAAGGGCTCCGGATCGGGCGCCGACGCCGACCAGGGAGACGGTCAGGGCGCCTCCAACGCCTCGCGCGTCGCCCAGGCCACCGCGCTCGTCGCCTTCGCCGACCGGATGAAGACCGAGAAGGCGACCGAGCTCGTCTACCTGCTCGGCGACTTCAACGCCTACTCGCAGGAGGACCCGGTGAAGGTCATCACCGACGCGGGCTACCTCGACCAGGGCGCGAAGGACGGCGGCGAGTACTCCTACTCGTTCGACGGCGCGGTCGGCTCGCTCGACCACGTCTTCGCCTCCCCCGCCGCCGATGCGATCGTCACCGGAGTCGACACCTGGAACATCAACAGCGGCGAGTCCGTGGCGCTGGAGTACAGCCGCTACGACTACAACGCGACGATCTTCTACGACACCTCCGCGTTCCGCTCCAGCGACCACGACCCCGTGGTCGTCGGCCTCGACCTGCCCGAGGCGCCCGTCACCTCCATCGACGTCGCCACGAGCGCCGAGACCGGAGCCCGCGGCCCGTTCGCGACGATCACGGTCACGGCCGTGAACAACGGACCGGAGCCCGTCTCGGTCGTCGTCTCGACCGACTACGGCACCAAGTCGACCAAGAAGCTCAAGCCGGGCCGCGAGTTCAGCGTGACCTTCAACACCCACGAGCGCGCACTCGCCGCGGGCGTCGCGACCATCGTGGTCACCGCGCCCGACGGGTCCGAGCGCACCGTCGAGGAGGCGTACCCCGCCCGCTGAGGCGGGCCGACTCCCCAGGAAGGCACGGGCCGCGCACTCTAGAGTGCGGCCCGTGCCCGAGGGAGACAGCGTCCACCGACTCGCCGCCCGTCTCCGCTCCGCGGCCGACGGGCGGTTCGTCGTGGAGGGCGAGCTCCGCTCCGGGAACGCCGCGGGCACCGCGCTCACCGGCCTGCAGGTCCTCCGCCACGAGACGCACGGCAAGCACCTGCTGACGCACTTCGACCAGCAGCTGGTCCTGCACACGCACCTGCGGATGCAGGGCTCGTGGACCGTCACCGCACCGGGCCGCGCGGTCCCGCGCCGGGTCCTCCCCGACGTGCGCGTCCGACTCCGCCTCGACGACGGCACGACGCTGTGGGGCCTCGAGCTCCCGGTCGTCGAGCTGCTGCACGAACGGGACCTCCCGACCGCGATCGGGCACCTCGGTCCCGACCCGCTCCGCGACGACTGGAGCGCCGACGAGGCCGTCGCCCGCCTCCTCCGCGCGCCGGAGCGGCCGGTGATCGCGGCGCTGCTCGACCAGCGGATGCTCGCCGGGCTCGGCAACCTCTGGGCGAACGAGGTCTGCTTCCTCCGCGGGGCGTTCCCCTGGCGCCCCGTCGGCTCCCTCGACGTCCGCGCCCTCGTCGCCACCTCGGCGAGGGCCCTGCGCGCCTCGGTCACGATCCCCGGCATGTTCCAGACCACCACCGGCGACACCCGCGCCGGCGAGCGCCACTGGGTGGTCGGCCGGGCCGGTCGTCCGTGCCGCCGCTGCGGCACCGTCGTGCTCGTGCGGGCCGAGGTCCCCGACGACCCCGAGCGGCGCCGCACGTGGTGGTGCCCGCACTGCCAGCCCGAGCCGTCCTGAGGCCCAGGGACTCCCCCTCCGCGCATCGAGCCCGTAAATTCGGGAGGGAGCCCGCATCACCCCTCGCAATGACCGCGACCCCCGGGAGGCCTCCGTGTACGACCCCGTCCTCCTCCGGACCTTCCTCGCGGTCGCCGAGACGCGGGGCTTCACCCGGGCGGCGGCACAGCTCGGCATCAGCCAGCCGACCGTCAGCCAGCACGTCCGCAGACTCGAGCAGGCGGCCGACCGCATCCTCGTCGTCCGCGACACCCGCGAGGTCGAGATCACCGACAACGGAGTCGCCATGGCCGGCTTCGCCCGCACGATCCTCGCCGCGCACGCCGCCGCCGAGGACTACTTCAGCGGCACCGCCATGAAGGGCCGGCTCCGCTTCGGCTCGGCCGACGACCTCGCGATCACGCAGCTCCCCCGCATCCTCCGGCACTTCCGGCAGCTGCATCCGCAGATCAAGCTCGAGCTGACCGTCGACCAGAGCGCGCCGCTGCGGCGACGACTCGAGGCCGGCCAGCTCGACCTCATCTTCGTCAAGACCGCTCCCGGATCCACGGACGGCCGGCTCGTGCGCCGCGACACGATGGTCTGGGTCGCGCACGAGAAGACGACCGTCGAGCGCGATGAGACGGTGCCGCTGATCGCCTACCGCGGCCCCAGCGTCTCGCGGCAGATCGCGATCGACGCCCTCGAGGCGGCCGGACGCACCTGGCGGATCACCTGCAACACCCGCGAGGTGAACGGCGTGCTCGCGGCGGTCCGCGCCGGCATCGGCGTCGCCGTCTTCCCGCGCTCCCTCATCCCGGAGGATCTCGTCACCGTCGGCGACCGCGCCGGCCTGCCCGAGCTCGAGGACATCGACTTCCGCCTGCTCGAGAGCAGCACCGCCGCCCGTGAGCCGGTCGAGGCGCTGACCAGCGCCATCATGGAGCGCACCCACGTGCACGCCCGGTCCTGACGGCGGTGCGGGCGCCGCGGCCCGTGCGTAGTCTGGAGCGAGCGACACGGAGGGGGCCGGATGAGCGACCAGTGGGGGTCCCCGGATCCCGCAGCACGACGGGACGCGAAGGCCGTCGAGCCGGCGACGGGAGCCGAGCCGTCGGCGCCCGAGCGGGTCGAGGACGCCGACCGGGCCGTCGCCGTCCGCGAGCTCAAGCGCAAGCGCGACTTCTTCGGCTCCGTCGGCGGCTGGGCGAGCGTCTCGGCGATCACCACGACCGTCTGGTTCGCCTCGGGCGGCGACGGCTACTTCTGGCCGATCTGGCCGATGCTCGGCATCGGGATCGGCGTCATCGGCCAGGCCGCCTCGATCTGGGGCCCGGTGAAGAAGGAGATCACCGAGGACGACATCGCCGCCGAGATGCGCAAGCGCGAGCAGCGCCGACGCTGACGGACGGCGCGGCGGGAACGACCCTCCGACTCAGCTCCCGCCGTCGAGCCGCCCCACGCCCGTGACCCGCACCACGGCGGCTCCCGCCTCATCCGATTCGGCGAGATCGACGGTCGCCGAGATGCCCCAGTCGTGGTCGCCGGCCGGGTCGTCGAGGATCTGCCGCACCCGCCACTGCGTCGGCGTCTGCTCGACGAGCAGCATCGCCGGTCCACGGGCGTCGGGGCCCGTGCCGATCGTGTCGTGCTCGTCGTAGTAGTCGTCCAGCGCCTCCCCCCACGCGTCCGCGTCGAAGCCGGCCGCTGCGTCGAGCTCGCCCAGCGCCTCGTGGTCGTCGAGCGCCGCCAGCGACACCCGGCGGAACATCTCGTTGCGCACGAGCACGCGGAACGCCCGCTGGTTCGCCGTGAGCCGGCGCGGAGCGGGCGGCACGATCGCCTGGTCGGCGTCGTGCAGGGCCGGGTTGACCAGCTCCTCCCACTCGTCGACGAGCGACGAGTCGACCTGGCGCACGAGCTCGCCGAGCCACTCGATCAGGTCGTGCAGCTCCTCGTTCTTGATCTCGTCGGGGATCGTCTGCCGGGCCGCGCGGAACGCGTCGGACAGGTAGCGCAGGACGAGTCCCTCCGACCTCGACAGCTTGTAGAACGCGGTGTACTCGCCGAACGACATCGCCCGCTCGTACATGTCGCGCACGACCGACTTCGGCGACAGCTCGAAGTCGCGGACCCACGGCTGCGCGGCCGTGTAGGTCGCGAACGTCGCCTCGAGCAGCTCCTCGAGCGGCTTGGGGTGGGTGACCGACTCGAGCAGCTCCATCCGCTCCTCGTACTCGATCCCGTCGGCCTTCATCGCCGCCACCGCGTCGCCGCGCGCCTGGAACTGCTGGGCGCCGAGGATCTGCCGCGGGTCGTCGAGCGTCGACTCGAGCACCGAGATCACGTCGAGCGCGAAGGTCGGCGACTCGGGGTCGAGCACGTCGAACACCGCGAGCGCGAACGGCGAGAGCGGCTGGTTGAGCGCGAAGTTGGGCTGCAGGTCGACGGTCAGGCGGATGCGCACCACGCCGTCGGCGCCGACGCTCTGCTCGACCACGCCCGCCTCGCGCAGCGTCCGGTAGATGCCCAGCGCCCGCCGGGCGAGCTGCAGCTGCCGCTTCCACGGCTCGTGGTTGTCGAAGATCAGCGCGTGCACGTTCGCGAAGGCGTCGCCGCCGCGCGCGATCACGTTGAGGAGCATCGCCGAGGTGATGGTCATGTGCGAGGTGAGCGTCTCGGGCTCCGCGTCGACGAGTTTGCGGAAGCTCGGCTCGCCCCAGCTGACGAAGCCCTGCGGCGCGCGCTTGGCGACCCACTTCCTCCGCTTCTTCGGATCGTCGCCCATCTTGTCGAGCGCCTTGCGGTTCTCGGATTCGTGCTCGGGCGCCTGCACGACCACGGTGCCCGCGGTGTCGTAGCCCGCTCGACCGGCCCGGCCGGCGATCTGGTGGAACTCGCGCGCCGAGAGCTGGCGCATCCTGGTGCCGTCGTACTTCGTCAGCGCCGTGAGCAGCACCGTGCGAATGGGCACGTTGATCCCGACGCCGAGGGTGTCGGTGCCGCAGATGACCCGCAGCATGCCCTGCTGGGCGAGCTGCTCGACGAGCCGGCGGTACTTCGGCAGCATACCGGCGTGGTGCACGCCGATGCCCAGCCGCAGCAGCCGCGAGAGGGTCTTGCCGAAGGCCGTGGTGAAGCGGAAACCGCCGATCACCTCGGCGATGCGGTCGCGGTGCTCGCGGCTGGCGATGTTGGCGCTCGTGAGCGCCTGCGCGCGCTCGAGAGCCGCAGCCTGCGAGAAGTGCACGACGTAGACGGGCGACTGGTTCGTCGCGAGCAGCTCCTCGATCGAGTCGTGGATCGGCGCGATCTCGTAGAAGTAGTGCAGCGGCACCGGACGCTCCACGCCCGTCACGCGGGCCGTCTCGCGTCCCGTGCGGCGGGTGAGGTCGGCGGCGAGCGCCGTCACGTCGCCCAGCGTCGCCGACATCAGGACGAACTGCACGTGGGGCAGCGTCAGCAGCGGCACCTGCCAGGCCCAGCCGCGCGAGGGGTCCGCGTAGAAGTGGAACTCGTCCATCACCACCTGGTCGACGGCGGTCCCGGCCCCGTGGCGCAGCGCCAGGTTCGCCAGGATCTCGGCCGTGCAGCAGATGATCGGGGCGTCGGCGTTGACGGAGGAGTCGCCCGTCACCATGCCGACGTTCGCCGCCCCGAACACGTCGACGAGGGCGAAGAACTTCTCGGACACGAGCGCCTTGATCGGCGCCGTGTAGTAGCTGCGCTTCCCGGCGGCGAGGGCGGCGGCATGCGCGCCGATCGCGACGAGTGACTTGCCGGTGCCGGTCGGCGTCGAGAGGATCAGGTTCGCTCCGGAGGCGATCTCGAGCATCGACTCGTCCTGCGCCGGGTAGAGCGGCAGTCCGCGCGCCTCGGCCCACTCCGTGAACGCCAGGTAGACGGCGTCGTCGTCCACGCGCCCGTCGGCGTCGGGCGTCGGCATCCGTTCGAGCAGCGTCGGGTTCATCCGTCCATCCTCCCAGGCCGCACCGACGCCGGGGGTGAGAGGGGCGCCGGAGCGGGATCCGCGTCGGCGGTGCGGGCTAGGCTCCCCGGATGCGCGCCGCGATCCCCGCTCCCCGACTCGATCCCCTCCGCCTCGACTCCCTCGCCGAGGGGTTCGCCGGTGATCTCGGCGCCCGCGAGCACGCCGAGGGCCTGCACTTCGACGGGGTCGACCTCACCGGGGCCGACCTCACCGCCGTCTCGATCAGCGAGTGCCTGCTCTCCGCCGCCGTCCTCTCCGGGGCTCAGCTGCGCGCCGCCTCCGTCGTCGAGTCGCGCGTCGAGCGGATCGACGTGCCCGGCCTCTCCGCGGCCCGCAGCCGCTGGCGGTCGGTCGAGCTCCTCGGTTCCCGGCTGGGCTCGGCGGAGCTCTACGAGAGCACCCTCGAGCAGGTGCGGATCGCCGACTGCAAGCTCGGCTACGTCAACCTGCGCGGGGCCGCGCTCCGCGACGTCCTGCTCGAGCGCTGCACGATCGACGAACTCGACCTGGGCGGCGCCACCGGAGCCCGGGTCCGCCTCGTCGACTGCGACGTCCGCTCCCTCGAGCTCGGCGGCGCCCGCCTCGAGCACCTCGATCTGCGCGGCGCCGAACTGCACGTGCTCGGCGGGCTCGACGGCCTGCGCGGAGCGGCGCTGACGGAGCTGCAGTTGAGCCTGATGCTGCCGCTGTTCGCGCAGCACTTCGGGGTGCAGGTGCTGGGCTGAGGGTCAGCGCCGCGCGAGCCTCGTGAGGGCCCTCCGCCCGAGAAGGAACGCGCCCAGCACGAGCGCGGTGACGATCACGAAGCTCCACTGCACGCCCTGCTGCGAGACGATCCGGAGCAGCAGCCCCACGACGACCGTGCCCGCCCAGACGATCAGCCCGGTCGGCACGATCCGGTCGGGAGCACGCCACGAGCGCGCGAGCGCCCAGCCGGCGAGCAGTCCCGTGAGGAACGGCCAGAACGTGGTCAGGAACCCGAGCAGCTCGCCTCCCTCCTCGTGGCTGCGGCGTCCGATCAGGACGAACACCGCGACGAGGACGACGTCGAACGCGAGGGCGACCGCGGCTCTCACGCGGGTTCCGTCACGAAGTCGATCAGCTGCTCCACCCGTCCCAGCAGCGCCGGCTCCAGGTCGCGGAACGTCGTCACCTTCGCCAGGATCCGCTGCCACGCGCGGGCGATGTCGGCCTGCTCCTCGTGCGGCCAGCCGAGCGCCTCGCAGATGCCGTGCTTCCACTCGATCGAGCGCGGGATCTCGGGCCAGCGCTCGAGCCCGACGCGGTCCGGCTTCACCGCCTGCCAGATGTCGATGTAGGGGTGGCCCACGACCAGGACGTGCTCGCCGTGCGGGCCGGCGGCGACGGTGTCGGCGATCCGCGACTCCTTCGACCCGCGGACGAGGTGGTCGACGAGCACCCCGATGCGCCGGCCCGGGCCCGGACGGAACGCGCGGACCAGCTCGTCGAGGTGGTCCACGCCCTCGATGTACTCGACGACGACTCCCTCGATCCGCAGGTCGTGCCCCCACACCTTCTCGACGAGCTCGGCGTCGTGCCGCCCCTCGACGTAGATGCGGCTGGGCAGCGCGACGCGCGCCTTCGCGTCGGCGACGTGGAAGGACCCGGAGGCGGAGCGCGCTCGGCCGACGTTCGCGTCGCGCTTGAGACCCGGCGCCTTCAGCGACACCGGCTTGCCGTCGATCAGGAACCCGGGCCCGATCGGGAACACGCGGACCTTCCCGAACCGGTCCTCGAGCCGCACCATCCGCATCTCGACGCCGAGCACGGCGCCCACGAACCCGGAGGCGACCTCCTCGACCACGAGGTCGCGCACGGCCTCGACGACCGCCACCTCGACTTTGTGCTTCGCCCGCCAGTCCCCGGCGAGCACGTCCTGCCCGTACCTGTCGTCCATCCGACCGAGGGTAGCCGCCGCCTCCCACGGCTCCCGCCGCGCCGCACCCTTCCCAGGCTGATCGAGCCGCCCGCTCCGCTCCTGCCGACCGAGCAGCCGCTCCCCTCGTCGCCGATCGAGGAGCCCGCGCAGCCCCCACCTCTGCTGATCGAGTAGCCCGCGCCCCTCCGCTGCTGATCGAGCAGCCCGCGCAGCGGGCGTATCGAGATCCACGTCCACCCGCAGCCCCCGCCTCCGGACTGTCCCTGGCGCGTTCCGCCGCCATCTGGCGCGATCGCACCCGCGGTGTCGGTGGTCGCTGGTGTCATCCTCGTATGGTTCTCCTGGACGTCGAAGCAAGGCCCGCGGGCGGTGGTCCGAGCGTGCGCGAGTGCTTCGACGACGCTCTCGTCGCCGCTGTCGGAGCCGCGTGCGCGGTCGACGCGTTCCGCGCGCGAGCCGAAGCGCAACGGGCCGAGCTGATCGAACTCGCCCGCCAAACCGCGATGACCCTCCCGAACGCCCTCGTCGATCCCCGCGTGCAGGCGCACGTCGAACGCGAAGAGGCCGCGATGCGCGCCCTCGTCGCCGAGATCGCAACCGGGATGCGGATCTCCGAGTCCCTCGCCGGCGTCCTCGTCGAGGAGAGCCGGATGCTCGTCAATGAGCTGCCCGGGACGCTGACGGCTCTGCGGGAGGCCGCGATCGCACCCGAGCACGCCCGGGTGATCATCCGGGCCGCACTGGACCTCCCAGCGGAGGTGCGCGGCCGATTCGACGAGGCCGCAGCGGTCATCGCCCGCGAGTGCACCCCTCCCCAGCTCCGACGTCGCCTGCGGTCGCTGCGCGAGCGGATGCATCCGGAGTCCCTCACTGACCGCCACACGCGGTGCGCTGCCCGCCGCGGTGTGTGGCTCGACGGCGACCTCGACGGCATGGCCACCCTCCACCTGCACCTACCCGCCTCCGAAGCACACGGAGCGTTCGACCGGATCGACCACTCCGCGCGCAGCCTGCAGGATCTTCCGGAGGAGGTTCGGCCTCTCGGACAGCTGCGCGCCGACGTCGCCGCCTCCCTCCTCCTCGACGGCGAGACCATCGACCGCCCCGATAGCCCGCGGTCGGCCACCGCAGTCCCGCACGGCATCCGCCCGCGGGTCTCCGTCACCGTTCCCGTCCTGACCCTCCTCGGACACTCCGACGAGCCCGGCATCCTCGACGGCTACGGACCCATCGACCCCGCCACGGCTCGGCGCCTGGCCGCCGATGCCCCCTCGTTCACCCGCATCCTCACCCACCCCGAGTCCGGCGCAGTCCTCTCCGTCGGACGCACCACCTACCGCGTCCCCGCCGACCTCCGCCGCGCCCTCGCCACCCGCGACGTCACCTGCCGGTTCCCCGGCTGCACCCGCTCCGCCCGCGGCAGCGACATCGACCACACCATCGAATGGCAGCACGACGGTCGCACCGACGCCGACAATCTCGCCCACCTCTGCCGCCACCACCACCGACTCCGCCACACCACCACCTGGCAGGTCCGACACCTCCCCGGAGGCGTCCTCGACTGGACCAGCCCCACCGGACGACACCACACCACGACGCCAGCACCGCGGGACTTCTTTTCGTCGCAACTCGACGCGTGCTTGCGCGCCCTTGATGAGGATCCACCGCCGTTCTAGTACTTGCTCGGCGAGCTGAGGCGCATCCGTATGACTGTGGCGAGCAGGCCCACATCTCAGACGCGCTTCCCGCTTCTCGAAGAGGGCGATCGAGTCGTCGAGTCACCCGCAGCGACAGCATCATTCGTCAGGCGACCGGCCGA